>Ga0209698_10002631_pt1 | contig 20241 bp, 16 predicted proteins | sample LitLauG_LLR_2012_FD_187203 | JGI IMG/M metagenome (GOLD analysis project Ga0209698, IMG submission 187203) | Freshwater sediment microbial communities from Pennsylvania, USA - Little Laurel Run_MetaG_LLR_2012 (SPAdes) (version 2) | ecosystem: Environmental > Aquatic > Freshwater > Creek >...
GACTCGAACCCGCACGCCCTCTCGAGCAAAGGATTTTGAGTCCTCCGCGTCTGCCATTCCGCCACCCGGGCTGCGGGTGAAACGCTAGCAGGATACGTATGGTTGAGGAATGCACGTCCGCCTCTGGCGCCAGGAGTTGAGCCTGGCCTCACCCGTCCGCGCCTCGGCCCAGGTGCACACGTCGCGACCGCACCTCTTCTTGGAGGTGGAGATCGACGGCGTGCGCGGTCTCGGTGAGATCTCTCCTCAACCCACGTCGCTGCACGGCGATCCTGGGGTGGACGACGTCATCGTCGAGCTCGAACACTTCACGGTGCGCCAATTCGTCGAAGCCGCCCTACGCGAAGGTCGAACGCCCGAATGGTCGCGCGTGACGCATTTCGCGGGATCGCGGCGCGCTTCGTACCCGGCCAGTGCGCTGCTCGAGATGGCGCTGCTCGACGCTCACCTGCGCGCAGAGCGCGCGAGCGTCGAGCAGCAGTGGCCCGAGCACGTCGACACCCCGGTGCAATCGACGGTGTCGCTGTTGGACGACAACGTCTGGGACGTGCGCGATGACGCCGCTCAGGTGCGCGCGAAGGTCGGCGCGGCCCTGATCGACGAGGCCCAGTGGTTGCGACTCTCGACACTCGGATTGCCGGTCCTACTCGATTTCAACTGCGCCGCCCACGACCTCGGCGACGTGGTGGCTCTCACCACTCGCGCCCAGAGTTACGTGGACGTGGTCGCGGTCGAACAGCCCTTCGCCCCGGGCAACGTGGTCGAACACGCGCGCCTCGCGGGAGTGCTCGACGTCGCGGTCAGTCTGGACGAGGGGGTGCGACATCGTCGCGACCTCGATCAGATCGCGAGGTACGGTGCTGCGAGCATCGTGTGTGTCAAACCCGCGCGAGTGGGTGGGTACGCCCAGGCGCGAACGATGATCGAGCGCGCGCGCACCCTCGGCCTGGGGGTCTACCTCGGCGGCTTCTTCGAGTCGCCCCTCGCACGCCGGGCCAACCGAGCGCTGGCGCGGCACTGCGTGTCGCTGCCGAGCGACATCGGTGAGGTGGCACTGGTCGCGGCCGACGTCCTTGCGCCCGATCCCTGGGGCTGTGGATATCTTCCGGGCCCGGACCTGGAATCGATGCAAACACTGGTGAATCGACAGTGGTGAGTCGATTTACACTCATGGACGTGGGATCACGTTCGCAGAAGCGACACCTCGAGGACATCCAGCGCCGCTTGATGGGCGCGCGCGAGAGCTTGCGAGTCCTCGAAGAGCAGGTCGCGGTATGGAACGAGGCCCTCGACGAGGCGCGAATCCGCTCCCTGGTCTCAGAGACCCCGCTGCTTACGGCAGAATATAACGAGTTGTCAAAACACGTAGTGGCCGCGAACGCCGAGATGATTCGGCGATCAAATGAAGTGCGGAGCCTCACGGCCGAGCGTGACGAGCTACTACGCGACTGGGTGCCAAAGGAAGAAAATGGATAAGCGCGTTGTGATCGCCGACGATGAATCGATCATTCGTCTCGACCTCAAGGAGATTCTCGAAGGCGATGGCTACCTGGTGGTGGGTGAGGCCGCCACGGGTGACGACGCCCTCGAACTGATCCGCACGCTCGAACCCGATCTGGCACTGCTCGACGTGAAGATGCCCGGAATCGACGGTATCGAGGTGGCCCGGTCCGTCCAGGGCGGTTCGACCCAGGTGGTCCTCTTGACGGCGTTCTCCCAGCGCGCCCTCATCGAGAACGCGCGCGAGGCGGGCGTCGTCGCGTACCTGGTCAAACCGTTTCGGTCCAGTGAGATCCTGCCCAAGCTCGCCGCCATCGTGAACCCCACGTCGGTGATCCCCGACGTGGCCGACGCGCCGAGCGTGGACGACAAGATCGAGACCCGAGAGATCGTACAGCGGGCCAAGGAGGCTCTCATGCGCGACCGGGGACTCGACGAGCCCGCAGCCTTTGAGATCATCCAGCAGTCGGCGATGCGCGGGCGCACCCGCATGCGCGACATCGCCCAGCAGATCTTGAAGGGTGAATTCGTTGGCTGATCAGCCCGACCAGCGGCCCCTCGTGCTGTTGGACGGCATGTCGTTGGCCTTTCGCGCCTTCTTCGCCCTCTCCACCGATATCGCCACCTCCGAGGGCCTCGTCACCAACGCGTTGCACGGCTTCGCGTCGATGTTGCACTCACTGGTGCGCTCCCAGCAGCCCCGCGCCCTCGCGGTCGCCTTCGACCTGCCGGGGGGCACCTTTCGCGACGCGATGACCGAGGACTACAAGGGTGGACGTGCCGAGACGCCTCCCGAGATCGAGCACCAGTTCGACCTCATCCGCACCATGTGCGAGGTATTGCACATCCCGGTCCTGGGCGTCGACCAGTTCGAAGCCGACGACGTCTTGGCCACCTTGGCCAGTTGGGGGCGCGACGCGTCGATCCCGGTGGTAGTGGTCACCGGCGACCGCGACTCGTTCCAACTCGTGCAGGACCCCTACGTCCGGGTGCTCTACAACCGCCGCGGCGTGTCCGACTACTCGCTCTACGACGAGGCCGGCATCTTCGAACGCTGCGGCGTCGAGCCGGCTCGTTACGCATTGCTCGCGGCGCTACGCGGCGACGCGTCGGACAATCTGCCCGGCGTGCCGGGAGTGGGGGAGAAGACCGCCGCCAAGCTGCTCGCGACGTATCGCGACTTCGATGACCTGTACGAACACTTGAACGACCTCACGCCGAAATTGCGCGAGAACCTCGCGACCTACGAGCAACGGGCACGGCAGAACGAGAAGGTGATGCGTCTCGTGCGCGACGTGCCACTGGACTTCACCCTGGAGAGCCTCACCCTGGGCGGTTGGGACCGCGCCGCGGTGGCCGCGTTCTTCGAGCGCTTCGAGATGACCTCGATGCGCACCCGCTTCGAGAAGCTCATGACCGACGGGCTGCTCGGCGAACCCGCGAGCACCGATCCCCACGGACGCTCGGAGGCGCCCCGCGCCGCCATCGTCGCCCACGGGCGCGCGGCGTCGATGCGCGACGTCGTTCACGCGGCCGCGGCGGTGACCGTCCTCCTACGCGGAACCCGCGTGGCGGTACTCGACGAGTCGACCAACCTCGCCGCGGTGGGTGACCTCGAGGATTTCCTCGCCCTCGTCGGCCAACGCCCCCTGGCGGGCCACGACATCAAGGAGATCTATCGCGCGGCCTTTGAGCGCGACATCACCCTGGCCGAGCCCGCTGACGATACGGCCATCATGGCGTTCCTCGTGGACGCCACGAGTGGCCGCTACGACCTGGTCGACGTGGCCCAGCGGTTCCTGGGCGAAGTACTGGCCCCGGCCACACCGTCACTCTTCGACGAGAACGCCGACGACGACGCGTTGTTCCATCAGGTGGGAGTGGTCGCTCGCCTCCGTGCGGTGCTACGAGGCGAGATCGCGCGATGGGAAGTGGGTTTCGTCTACACCACGATCGAGCTGCCCCTCGTGGCCGTACTCGGGCGCATGGAGGCCAGGGGCGTGCGCGTCGACGTGGGGATGCTGCGCACCATCGCCGCGGAGTTCACTCTTGAGGCCCAGCACCTCGACGCCGAGATCCAAGAGGTCGCCGGACACGAGTTCAAGGTCAACTCGCCCCAGCAGCTTCAGACGGTGCTGTTCTCCGAACTCGGACTGACCCCCGGCAAGAAGATCAAGACCGGGTTCTCCACCGACGCCACGACCCTCGAGGCCATCGCCGACGAGCACCGGATCGTCCCGCTGATCCTGCGGTTCCGCGAAGTGGAGAAGTTGCGCAGCACGTACGGTGCGCCGCTCATCGATGCGGTCGGCCCCGACGGGCGAATCCACGCCCTCTTCCACCAGACCGTGGCGCGCACCGGACGACTCTCCTCGGAGAATCCGAATCTGCACAACATCCCGGTGCGCTCAGCCGAGGGTCGACGCCTTCGCTTCGCCTTCGTCCCCAGTGAGGGCTGGTCACTAGCGGTCGCGGACTACAACCAGATCGAGTTGAGGATCCTCGCCCATCTCTCCCAGGATTCCGGTCTGCTGGCGGCCTTCGCCAGCCACGAGGACGTGCACCGCACCATCGCTGCGTCGGTCTTCGGTGTCGCACCTGACGAGGTCTCCCACGAGCAGCGCGAACAGGCCAAGGCCGTCTCCTACGGCCTCGCCTACGGGATGGAGGCCTTCGGCCTCTCCCAACGCCTGGGCGTGCCGGTCAGCGCGGCCAAGGAGATCATGGACAAGTACTTCGCGGGCTTCCCGACGCTTCGTCGCTACATGGACGACACCATCAAGGAAGTTCGCGCCCAGGGGTTCTCGCGCACCGAATTCGGGCGCATCCGGCCCTTCCCCGACCTTGCCACCGCCACCGGGCCCCAGCGCGCCGCGGCCGAACGCCAAGCGATGAACGCCGGGATCCAGGGTCTGGCGGCCGATATCTTCAAGTCCGCCCTGGTGCGCCTCGATCACCGCTTGACCGACGAGGACCTCCAGGCCCGTCTCATCTTGCAGGTCCACGACGAAGTGCTGGTCGAGGCGCCGCCCGAGGAGTGCGCCCAGGTCGAGACCGCCATCATGGACGCGCTCACCGAGGTGGCGCAGCTGAGCGTGCCCCTCGAAGTCTCGCTTCACTGGGGCGATTCCTGGGCCGCGGCCAAGGGGTAAAACCCTTTCTGATACAGTGGAAACCTGGGTTTACACCGGCGACCCAGCCCTGATCTTCTAGTTGGCCCCGGTGTGGTCGCTTGAAAGTAGTTCGAATGTCGGACGGCACCAGCCTCCTTTCCAATGTTCAAATGGGAACATTCGACGCCGAGGGAAATTACATTCCCCGCGTCATCACCGAAGACAACATGGTCGGCACCGACCTCACCGACCTGGTGGGGAACTCGGTCCTCGAGTTCGAGGACGGTGACCTGGTCATCGGCACGGTCGTCAAGATCGACCACGACGAGGTCCTGCTCGACATTGGCTTCAAGTCCGAGGGAGTGATCCCGGCGCGCGAGCTCTCGATCCGCAATGACGTCGATCCCTCCGAGATCGTCTCGCTGGGCGAGAAGGTCGAGTGCCTGGTCCTTCAAAAGGAGGACAAGGAGGGACGCCTCGTCCTGTCCAAGAAGCGTGCGCAGTACGAGAAGGCCTGGGCCAACATCGAGGAACTCAAGAACCGCGACGAGATGGTCAAGGGTGTCGTCATCGAAGTCGTCAAGGGTGGTCTCATCGTCGACATCGGCCTGCGCGGATTCTTGCCCGCCTCGCTGGTGGAACTGCGACGCGTGCGCGAGCTCCAGCCCTACATCGGCAAGACCGTCGAGGCCAAGATCATCGAGCTCGACCGCAACCGTAACAACGTGGTGCTCTCGCGTCGCGCCTGGCTCGAAGAGACCCAGAAGGAGCAGCGAGGCGACTTCCTCAACAATCTCAAGCCTGGTGAGCGCCGTCACGGCGTCATCTCCTCGGTCGTCAACTTCGGTGCCTTCGTGGACCTGGGCGGCATGGACGGCCTCATCCACGTCTCGGAGCTCAGCTGGAAGCACATCGACCACCCCAGCCAGGTCGTGGCCGTGGGCGACGAAGTCGACGTGGAGGTCCTCGACGTCGATTTCTCCAAGGAGCGCATCTCACTGTCGCTCAAGGCGACCCAGTCCGACCCGTGGCAGGTCTTCGCCGACGGCCACTCGGTCGACCAGCTCGTGTACGGCCGCGTCACCAAGATGGTGCCCTTCGGCGCATTCGTCCAAGTCGGTGACGGCATCGAAGGTCTGGTGCACATCTCGGAGATGGCCGCGCACCACGTCGAGTCGCCCGACCAGGTCGTCACGGCCGGCGAGGAGTTGTGGGTCAAGATCATCGAGCTCGACACCGCGCGACGTCGCATCTCGCTGTCCATCAAGCAGGCCGCCGAGGGTGGCGAGGTCTCCGAGGAGTACCGCGAAGCCTTCGGTAGTCACGCCTACGACACGGAGGGCAACTACATCGGTGGCTTCGAATACGGAGAGTTCACCCCCGAGACCGAGGCGCAGGCCGCTTGGGCCGAGTACGCGACCGAAGCCGTCGTCAAGCCGGCCGACGAGGTCGACGCTGTCGAAGGTTCCGATGTCGTCGAGGCCGTGGAAGTGGACGACGCCTCGGCCGAGTAGTAACGGATCACCTCGCGAGACCCGTCGGAACCGCAAGGATCCGGCGGGTTTCGTCGTGACGCACGCCGTCGCGGCGTCGTGATGTCACAGGGTACTCAGTACCGTGGTGGGGTGAGACGCATCGCAATCGCCGGAGGTATTGGAGCGGGAAAGTCGACGGTGCTCGACTATCTGCGCTCCAAGGACTACGTGGCCGTCGACGCCGACGAGATCTATTCCGACCTCGTCGAACCCGGTCAGCCCCTGCTGGGCATCCTCGTCGACGCCTTCGGATCGGCGATCGTGACCACCACGGGCACGCTCGACCGCGCCTTCCTCGCGTCGGTCGTCTTCGCCGACTCCACGGCGCGGGCTCGACTCGACGCCATTACCCATCCCTACGTCGGACGCGAGATGCGTCGACAGATGGACGCCGCCACGGGCGTGGCGGTCTTCGCGGCGATTCCGCTCTATCGTCGAGAGCACCGCGAGGCGCTGGCTCTCGACGAGGTCTGGTCCGTCCAGGTCACGCCCGAGATCGCCATCGAGCGCCTGGTGGACCAACGCGGCATGTCCGGCGACGACGCCCGTGCGAGGATCGCGAGTCAAATGGACAACGCGCAGCGAGAGGCATTGGCCGACGAGATCATTTGGAACAACACGGACCGCGAGTCGCTACGCGAGCGCATCGACGAATTGTTGGAGGAGCGGGGGCTCGATGGCCACTGATTTCCTCGTCGAGTCCCCCTTTCGACCCTCGGGCGACCAGCCCGTGGCCATCGCCACCCTGGCTCAAGGCGTCAACGATGGACTGCGCTACCAGACGCTCGAGGGCATCACGGGCAGTGGCAAGACGGCGACCATCGCGTGGTTGGCCGAGCGGGTGCAACGCCCGACGCTGATATTGGAGCCCAACAAGTCGCTGGCCGCCCAGCTGGCGTCGGAACTCAAGGAGATGCTCCCCTCGAACCGGGTCGAGTTCTTCGTCTCGTACTACGACTACTACCAGCCCGAGGCGTACATCCCACGCACCGACACGTTCATCGAGAAGGACAGCGCGGTCAATGAGGAGATCGACCGACTCCGCCACTCCGCGACCTCGTCGTTGTTGACCCACCGCGACACCATCGTCGTGGCGTCAGTCTCGTGCATCTACGGTCTGGGGTCGCCCCTGGAGTACCGCGACCGGATGCTGCGTCTAGAGGTGGGAGCCGTGCACGATCAGCGGGCCCTTCTTCGCCGCCTCGTCGAGATGCAGTACGACCGCAACGAACTGGTGGTGGACCGCGGCTCGTTCCGCCTCAAGGGCGATACCCTCGAATTGCAGCCGGCGTACTCCAATGAGGCCGTACGGGTCTCGTTCTTCGGCGACCAGATCGAGGAGATCTCCTTCTTCAACCCGGTGACCCAGGAGCGGCGCGGCAAGGTCGACGACGTCACCATCTTCGCGGCGTCGCACTACGCCACCAGTTCTGAGACATTGCAGCGGGCCTGTCGAAGCATCGAGGAGGAGCTCGGACAGCAGTTGGCCCTATTCGAGCGCGAGGGCAAGCTCCTCGAGGCCCAACGCCTTCGCTCGCGCACCGAGCACGACCTCGAGATGCTCGAGCAGACCGGCATCTGCGCGGGCATCGAGAACTACTCCGCCCACCTCGACGGGCGCAGCCGCGGGGAGCGTCCCTTCACGCTCCTCGACTACTTCCCGAGCGACATGCTCGTGGTCATCGACGAGTCGCACGTGGCGGTACCCCAGATTCGGGGTCAGTACGCGGGCGACCGCTCGCGCAAGGAGACCCTCGTCGAACACGGTTTTCGGCTTCCGAGCGCCCTTGACAATCGACCGCTCAACTTCGACGAGTTCATGGCCATCGTTCCACAGATCGTCTTCGTCTCGGCCACGCCGGGCCCCTACGAGACCGAGGTGTCCGATCAGATCGCTGAACAAGTCATCCGGCCGACCGGCCTTCTCGATCCGGTCATCTCCGTGGTGCCCACCAAGAACCAGATCGATGACCTGCGGGTTCGCCTCGACGCCGTCATCGCCCGCAATGAGCGGGTACTGATCACGACGCTCACCAAGCGCATGTCCGAGGACCTCACCAATTTCCTCGTGAAGGCGGGCTACCGCGTGCAGTACCTGCACAGTGACATCGACACGGTGCAGCGCATCGAGATCCTGCGTTCCCTGCGCCTGGGGGAGTTCGACATCCTCGTGGGCATCAACCTGTTGCGCGAGGGCCTGGACCTGCCCGAAGTGTCCCTGGTGGCCATCCTCGACGCCGACAAGGAGGGCTTCCTTCGATCGCGCTCCGCGCTGATCCAGACGATCGGGCGAGCCGCGCGCAACGCCCACGGAGAAGCCGTGCTCTACGCCGACCGCATCACCGATTCGATGCGCGAGGCGATCTCCACGACCGAGCGACGCCGCCTCATGCAGATCGCCTACAACGAGGAGAACGGCATCACGCCCATCACGATCACGAAGAACGTCGCCGACATTCTCGGACGGCTGCGCTCCGAGAGCGCCCCGGAACCCACCAACCGCGTCCACGGCATCTCCTCGCTCGAGACGATCGCTTCCGACGACCTGAACTTGGAGATCGCGAGGGTCGAAGAGGCCATGCTGGCGGCTGCCGCGGAGCTGAGATTCGAAGAGGCCGCCGCGTTACGCGACTACCTGCACACCCTGCAGATCCAAGGGCTCGGCGAGGACCTGCGCCGGCTGGAACTCGACGTCTAGGGACTAGATTTTCTCCATGGCGTCGACGATTCGTGTACAGGGCGCTCGCGTTCACAACCTCAAGAACCTCTCGGTGGAGATTCCCCGTGATCAGCTGGTTGTCTTCACCGGACTGTCCGGATCAGGTAAATCGTCACTCGCATTCGACACCATCTACGCCGAGGGTCAGCGCCGCTACGTCGAGAGCCTCTCGTCGTACGCCCGACAGTTCCTCGGGCAGATGGACAAACCCGACGTCGAGTTCATCGAGGGCCTCTCACCGGCCATCTCCATCGACCAGAAGACCGCGTCGCGCAATCCGCGTTCGACCGTGGGCACCATCACCGAGATCCATGACTACCTGCGCCTGCTCTTCGCGCGCATCGGCGTACCGCACTGCCATATCTGCGGGCGCCTCGTCACCCGCCAGACGCCCCAACAGATCGTGGACCTCGTGCTGGGCCGCGACGACGCCGGTCGGTTCCTCGTCCTGGCCACCGTCGTCGAAGGGCGAAAGGGCGAGTACTCCACGCTCCTCAACGAGCTGGCGGGTCAGGGCTTCAGTCGGGTCCGCGTCGACGGCGTCGTGCACGAACTGAGCGACCGCGAGCAGATCGTCCTCGCCCGCTACGAACAACACACCATCGACGTCGTCCTCGACCGGCTGACCGTCAAGGGCGCGAATCGTCAACGTCTGACCGAGTCCGTCGAATCCGCCCTCAAGCTGACCAAGGGGGTGGTGTCATTCCTCTTCGTCGAGACCGACGAACTGGTGCAGTACTCGGAGAAGATGGCCTGCACCAACTGCGGCATCAGCTTCACCGAATTGGCCCCGCGCGACTTCTCCTTCAATTCGCCCTACGGGGCGTGCCCCACGTGCACCGGACTGGGTACGCGCTTCGAGGTGGACCCGGACCTCGTGGTGCCCGATCCCTTACTGTCACTGGCCGAGGGCGCCCTCGCGCCGTGGGGAGGGGCTCGCTTCAAGTACTTCGACCGTCTGATCGCCGGCATCGCGGACCTGGGGGGCTTCGACATCAACACGCCGTGGTCGAAACTCCGTGCCAAGGACCGCAAACTGGTCCTGCACGGGGTCGACAAGAAGTCGGTGCCGGTCAAGTTCCGCAATCGTTACGGGCGAGTCAAGACGTACGAGACGACGTTCAACGGCATCGTGGAGTGGTTGGAGCGCAAGCGTAACGAGGCCGACGGTGACTGGTCGCGCGAACAGGCCGAGCAGTACATGCGCGAGGTCGAGTGCACCGTCTGTCACGGACAGCGCCTCAAACCAGAGGTACTGGCCGTCACGATCCATTCCCACAACATCGCCGACGTGAACTCGATGACCATCGACGAGGCCATCGGACTCTTCGCGACCCTCGAACTCAGCGACCGTGAGACCACCATCGGCCGTCAGGTCATCAAGGAGATCGTGGCGCGTCTGACGTTCTTGATGGACGTGGGACTCGATTACCTCACCTTGAGTCGGGCGTCGGCCACCTTGTCGGGGGGTGAGGCCCAACGGATCCGCCTGGCCAGTCAGATCGGCAGTTACCTGGTCGGCGTGCTCTACGTCCTCGACGAGCCCTCCATCGGACTTCACCAGCGCGACAACCGTCGACTGATCGCCACGTTGGAGAGACTGCGCGACCTCGGCAATTCGGTCATCGTCGTCGAACACGACGAGGAGACGATCCGACTCGCGGACTTCATCGTCGACATCGGTCCGGGCGCCGGCGAGTTCGGTGGCGAGGTGGTGCACGCCGGCACCTACAAGGAACTCCTCGAGAACACCGCGTCGCTGACTGGACAGTACCTCTCGGGCGTGCGCTCGATCGAGATCCCCGCGACCCGTCGCACCGGTGACGGTAACCACCTCGTGATCAAAGGGGCACGGGCCAACAACTTGCGCGACATCACGGTGAAGATCCCCCTCGGCCAGTTCGTGGCGGTCACCGGGGTCTCGGGGTCGGGCAAGTCGACACTGATCAACGGGATCTTGTTGGCCTCACTGGAACGTCAGATCAATCGGGCCAAGACCACCGCCGCCGAGCACGACACCATCACGGGCGTGAAGTTCCTCGACAAGGTCGTGGCCGTGGACCAGCAACCGATCGGTCGCACGCCGCGATCGAACCCCGCGACGTACACCGGCGTCTTCGACAAGGTGCGCAAACTCTTCGCCGAGGTGTCGGAGTCCAAGATCCGCGGATACCAGCAGGGTCGCTTCTCCTTCAACGTCAAGGGTGGGCGCTGCGAGGCGTGCGCCGGTGACGGGACCATCAAGATCGAGATGCACTTCTTGCCCGACGTCTACGTGAATTGTGAGACCTGTGACGGGGCCCGCTACAACCGCGAGACCTTGGAGATCCTCTACCGCGGCAAGTCGATCGCCGACGTGCTCGACATGCCCATCGCCGAAGCGCTCGAGTTCTTCGATCGCCAGCCATCGATCCTTCGCCATATCCAGGCCCTCGTCGACGTCGGACTCGGCTACGTGCGCCTGGGTCAGCCAGCACCCACCCTCTCGGGCGGCGAGGCCCAGCGTGTGAAGTTGGCCACGGAATTGGCGCGCCGTCCCACCGGCCATACGCTCTACGTGCTTGACGAGCCCACGACCGGTCTGCACTTCGAGGACGTCAACCGCCTCTTGCACGTGTTGCATCGCCTGGTCGACCAGGGCAACACGGTCTTGACGATCGAGCACAACCTCGACGTCGTCAAGACCGCCGACTGGGTGATCGACCTCGGCCCCGACGGAGGGCGTCGTGGCGGGGTCGTGGTGGGCGAGGGCACCCCCGAGGAGATCTCCCAACTGCCCACCGCCACCGGACAGGTGCTCCACGAGGTGTTGACGCAGCACGGGAGGACCTAGTGTTCCCCAAGCCGTCGGGAATCCCTCGCCAGAGCGGCTGTTATCTCTTCAAGAATGCTGCGGACACCGTCATCTACGTGGGCAAGGCCCTCTCGCTCAACCAGCGGCTCTCCAGCTACTTCCAGAAGTTCGATGCGCTCACCCCCAAGACCCAGGCGCTGATGGACGAGGCCGTCGCGGTGGAGTGGATCGTGACGCCCAGCGAGATCGACGCGCTGATCCTCGAGAACGAGCTGATCAAGGAGAACCAGCCGCGCTACAACATGCGCCTGAAGGACGACAAGAGCTTCCCCTACGTGGCGATCGACTCGCGCACCGAATTCCCGGTGCCGTACATCACGCGAGCCAAGCACCAGCGCGGGGTTCGCTACTTCGGCCCCTTCGTCGACGTACGCGCCTTGCGCCACACCATGGATGAGTTACTCCAAACCTTCCCGCTGCGCTCGTGCACTACGCACAAGTACCTCTCGCATCAGCGCCTCGGGCGCCCGTGCCTGCTCTACGACATCAACAAGTGCTCGGGACCGTGCGTGGGAGCGGTCGACGCCGAGGGATACGCCCAACTGGTGGCCTCGTGGGCGCGCTTCTTCGACGGCGACGTTCGCGAGCTGCGCAACCTGCTCCAGCGCCAGATGCGCGATGCGGCCAGCCAGCAGCACTACGAGGCCGCGGCCAAGGCCCGTGACGGCCTGGAGGCCCTGGAGCGCGCGGCCAGCGACCAGAGCATCGTGCTCGACGACCACTCCAACCTCGACGCGCTCGCCATCGCCACCCAAGGGGGACGCGCCGCGCTGGTGCGCTTTCGCGTGCGACACGGTCGCATCATCGGGCGAACCGTCCACCTCATCGACAGGTCCCTCGACGAGGACGACGCCGAAATCTTCGAAGCGGCGTTGCCCGACCTCTACGACGACCCGTCGCTGATACCGCCGGTGGTCGTCACGAGTGAACAAGGCGCCGCTTCGGGCGTCGCCGAGAACTTCCTCGTCCAACGCCGTGGGCGCCCCGTCGAGGTCGTCGCTCCCCAACGGGGGCGCCGACGCCGCGTGCTCGAGCTCGCCTTGGCCGACGCCCACGCCGTGATCGACCGTGATTCGTTGCGGCGCCAGAGCGACCACAACGTTCGCTCGCGGGCCCTCCAAGAGATCGGCACGGCACTGGGTCTCGAGCAACCGCCCTTTCGCATCGAGTGCTTCGACATGAGTCATCTCCAGGGCACCAACTACGTGGGTTCGATGGTCGTGTTCGAGGACGCCCTCCCCAAGAAGTCCGACTACCGCCACTTCAACGTCAAGGAAGTCTTCGGCAACGACGACGCCGGGGCGATGCAGGAGGTCGTCCGGCGCCGGTTGGGGTATTGGACCCAGGAACAGGCCCAGAACAAGTTCCGACGTGCCAATCTGATCATCATCGACGGAGGTCTTCCCCAATTGCACGCCGCTCAGACGGCGGCCGCGTCCTTGGGGCTGGCTGACCAGGTGGAGTTGGTGGCGCTGGCCAAGCGCGAAGAATTGCTCTATCGACCCGGCTCGAGCGCGCCGATCGCCCTGGAGCGCGGCTCGGAGAGCCTCTACCTGGTCCAACGCATCCGTGACGAGGCCCACCGCTTCGCCATCTCCTTTCACCGCTCCAAGCGGGCCAAGTCCATGGTCGCCACGCTGCTCGACGGGGTCGAGGGGCTGGGTCCCAAGCGTCGCGAACGCTTGATGTTGCAGATGGGCTCGCTCGAGAACCTGCGCGCGGCGTCGCTCGACGAGCTGCGCGCCGTGACGTGGCTACCCGACGACGTCGCCCAGAACATCTACGATCGACTGCGTGCACCCACGGCGCCACGCCTGACGAAGGGAACTCGCAGCGATGACTGATGTCTTGTTGGTAACCGGAATGTCGGGCGCCGGGCGTTCCACCGTGTCGACCGCCCTCGATGACCTGGGTTGGTTCATCATCGACAACCTGCCCCTGGAACTCATCGTTCGCGTCGGGGAACTCGCCTCGGCCGGTTCCAAGGACGCCGCGGGCGTGGCCTTCATCGTGGGTCGCTCGGGACGCGCGCAGCCCGAAGCGCTGTTGAGCGTCAAGGAGGAGCTCGAGGCGATGCACGAGAGCGCCAAGCTGCTCTTCCTCGACGCGCCCGATGACGTCCTCATCCACCGCTACGAGGGCAACCGCCGTCGCCACCCGGTCGACGCCGCGACGCTCGCCGACTCCATCGCCCTGGAGCGAACGGCCCTACAGAGTCTTCGCGACAGCGCCGACATCATCATCGATACCGGCACCATCAACACCAACCAACTCCGTTCTCGCATCTCGGAGATCTTCATGCCCAGCGACGTCGACGGACTGCGGGTGTCGATGGTCTCCTTCGGATTCTCCAACGGTCTGCCGCGCGACGTGGACCTCGTGTTCGACTGCCGGTTCCTACCCAACCCCCATTGGATCGAGGAGTTACGCCCCCTGACCGGGCTCGACGCGCCCGTGGCCGACTACGTCCTCCAGCAAGAGGAGGCGCAGCACTTCTTGCACGACGTGGTCTCGATGCTCGAATGGCAGATTCCCGCGTTCGCGAAGGAGGGCAAGTCCTACTTGACCATCGCGATTGGCTGCACCGGTGGCCGGCACCGTTCCGTGGCGATCGCCGAGGAGATCCGTCAGCGCCTCGGCATTCGCAATTCCGTCTTTCACCGCGACATCTCGCGATGAGACTCGTCGCCCTCGGTGGCGGCCACGGAACCGCGGTGACCCTGCGGGCGTTGCGCACGATTGACCATGACGTCACGGGCATCGTGTCGGTGGCCGACGACGGCGGTTCCACGGGGCGCCTGCGCGTCCTGCTCAACGTGGCCGCGGTGGGGGACCTAAGAAAGTGTCTCGGGGCCCTGGCCGACCCGCAAAACCCGCTGGCGAAGGCCTTCGAACACCGCTTCAGCGCGGGCGAGCTCGCCGGCCACGCCGTGGGGAACCTCTTCCTCGTGGGGCTGATCGACGCGACCGGCGATCTCGAAGCCTCGGTCGACGCCGCCGCCGAGGCGTTGGGCGTCACGGGGACCATCCTGCCGGCGAGTCGCGAGGGCGTGGTGCTCGTCGCGAGTCACGACCTCGGGGTCACCCGCGGCCAGACGGCCGTGGCGCGACAGGCGGCCATCCACTTCGTGAGCCTCGACCCGCCGTCACCGGCCGCCCCGCCACGGGCGTTGCGGGCCCTGACCGAGGCCGACGTCATCGTCATCGGTCCCGGTTCGCTCTACACGAGCGTGCTCGCCGCCTGCGTGGTGCCCGAGATCAATCGCGCCCTGGCGCTGAGTGATGCTCGCAAGATCTACGTCGCCAACCTTCGCCCCGAAGACCCCGAGACGCTGGGATTCACCCTGCAGGACCACGTCGACGCCCTGCGCGCCCACGGGGTGGAACCGACCGACGTCATCGTCGCGGCGGACTCGCAGTTCGCGGGGCAACCCTGCCAGATACCCACTTTCGTCACGTCGCTCACCGCGAAGAATCCCCTCGTCCACGATGTGCCAAAATTGACCCAAGCAGTCATCGACGCCTGCGCCAACTAAACCCGAGAGCATTTGAGGAGACGTCTGTGGCAACACGTGTAGCGATTAATGGATTTGGTCGGATTGGTCGAGGCTATTTGCGGGCCTCTCTCAACAATCCTGACGTGGTGGTGGTCGCCGTCAACGACTTGACGTCGCCCCAGACCAACGCCCACCTCTTGAAGTACGACTCGACCCAGGGGCGTCTCGAGGCGACCGTCACCCTGAGCGACGAGGGCATGACCGTCGGCGGCCACCTGATCAAGGTGCTGGCCGAACGCGACCCCGCCAACCTGCCCTGGGGCGAGCTCGACATCGACGTCGTGATCGAGTCCACCGGCCGCTTCACCTCGCGTGACGCCGCCGCGGTCCACTTGAGTGCCGGTGCGAAGAAGGTCATCATCTCCGCTCCCGCCACCGACGTGGACGGCACCTTCGTCTACGGCGTCAACGACGACACCTACGATCCCGCCACCCAGCACGTCGTCTCGAACGCCTCGTGCACCACCAACTGCTTCGTGCCGATGGTCAAGGTGCTCGACGACGCCTTCGGCGTCACGACCGGTCTGATGACCACGATCCACGCCTACACCAACGACCAGAACCTGCTCGACCTGGCGCACTCGGACCTACGCCGCGCCCGGGCCGCCGCCGTGAACATCGTGCCCTCGTCGACGGGTGCCGCCCGCGCCACCAGCCTGGTGCTCGAGGCCATGAAGGGACGCCTCGACGGGACCTCGTTGCGGGTGCCGGTCCCGGTCGGGTCGATCACCGACTTCACCGCCATCGTGCGCTCCACGACGGTCGAGGAGATCAACGCGGCCTTCAAGGCCGCGGCCGAAGGCGCCCTCAAGGGCGTGCTCGTCTACACCGACGAGCCCATCGTCTCTGAGGACATCGTCGGGACACCGGCGTCGTGCACCTTCGATTCGAAGATGACCCTGGTCCAGCGCATCAGCGACGAGCAGAGCCTCGTCAAGATCTTCGGCTGGTACGACAACGAGTGGGGTTACTCCAACCGGCTCGTGGACCTGACCACCGTCGTCGGCCGCTAGTCCGTGTCGGCCCCCCTACCCAGTTACGAACGCTGGGGGAGCCTCGCTGGCAAGCGAGTGCTCGTCCGCGTCGATTTCAACACCCCGGTCGCCGAGATCGACGGCCGGCTCGAGGTCACCGACGACTTCCGCATCCGCGCCACCCTGCCCCTCTTCGAGGAGCTGTTGGCCAAGGGCGCCACGGTGGTGGCGTGCACGCACTTCGGCCGGCCCAACGGCCAGATGGTGGAGAAGTATTCGGTCGCGCCCGTGCGCCGGCGCCTGGGCGAACTCTGCCCCGAGGTCGAACTCCTCGAGAACCTGCGGTTCAATCCCGGTGAGGAGGCCAACGACCCCGCCTTCGGCGCGTCGCTCGTCGAGGGCTTCGACTACTACATCAACGAAGCGTTCTCCGCCTCGCACCGCGCCCACGCCTCGATCATGATCCCCCCGACGTTGATCCCGAGCGCCGCCGGCCCGAATCTGTTGCGCGAGGTCGCGACCTTGACCTCGATCCTCGAGGAACCCGCTCGGCCCTTCGTGGCCATCGTCGGCGGCGCCAAGGTGAAGGACAAGTTGGGCATCGTCAAGGTGCTGAGCGAGAAGGCCGACCAGGTCATCGTGGGCGGCGGCATGGCCTACACCTTCGAAGCGACCCAGGGGCGCACGGTGGGCTCATCACTCTTTGACGCGTCCTACCTCGACGTCTGCGCCGAACTGATGGCGGGCGGAAAGATCGTCATCCCCTCGGACGCGCGCGGACTCCCGGTGGGTGCGCCCTTCGGCGGCGGCGGCGACGAGGCGGTTCTTGAATGGGGTGAGAACATCCCCGACGGGTTCCAGGGTCTCGACATCGGCCCCGCCTCCATCGACACCTTCTGTGAGATCATCATGAGGGCCGCCACGATCCTGTGGAACGGACCGATGGGCGTCTTCGAGGACGATCGTCTCAGCGCCGGCACCGAAGCCGTGGCGCGCGCGGTGGCGGCGTCGTCGGCCGTCTCGGTCATCGGCGGTGGCGACTCCGTCGCGGCCATCCAGGGATACGGCCTCGAGGATCAGGTGAGCTTCGTGTCGACCGGCGGGGGAGCGAGCCTGGAGTTCGTCGAACTCGGGGACCTTCCCGGTCTCGAGGCCCTTCGAGAGAGCGCGTGGAACCAGTCATGAACCGTCCCCTCGTCATCGGAAACTGGAAGATGAACCTCGACTACGTCGAGGCCGTCCACCTGATCCAACAGATCGGCGTGATCTTGAAGAACAAGCCGCTCGAGCACGTCGGACTCGTCGTGGTGCCTCCCGCGGTCGACATCCGCAGTGTGACCTCGGTCGTCGACTCCGAGCGGGTCGCCCTCGAGGTCGGCGCCCAACACGCCAGCATGTACGAGGCGGGGGCCCACACCGGCGAAGTCTCGGTCTCCATGCTCCAGCGCCTCAACGTCAAATGGGTCCTCGTGGGTCATTCCGAGCGGCGTGCGATGTACGCCATGACCGACGAGGTCGTCGCTCAGACCCTACGCACCGTGGTTCGCCAGGGGCTCCGCGCCGTGCTGTGCGTCGGCGAGGAGCTCGGCGTTCGCGAGGCGGAGGGCCACGACGAGTTCGTCACTGCCCAGTTGCACGCCGCCCTCGAGGGACTCGACGAGAAATGGCGCCCGCTGGTCACCATCGCGTATGAACCCGTCTGGGCGATCGGCACCGGACTGACGGCCAGTACCGAGCAGGTTCGCGAGATGACCGAGCACATCCGCACCGTCGCGGCGTCACTGTCCTTGAGCGACGTCCACGTCCTCTACGGTGGCTCGGTCAACGCTGAGAACGCCGCCGCGCTGATGAGCGAGGGACGAGTGGATGGATTCCTGGTCGGGGGAGCGTCCCTAAAGGCCGAGTCGTTCCTGGCGATCGGTCAAGCGGCCAATGACTGCTACGATGGCAAGCGCTAATCGGAGGTCGTGATGTTCACGTGGTCATTCATAGTTATTGAGGCGGCGTCGGCGATCGCGTTGATCTTCCTGGTTCTCCTGCACTCGGGCCGAGGTGGCGGTATTTCGGACCTCATGGGCGGTTCGGTGGGGTCGATGGCCGCCGGTTCGACGGTCGTCGAACGCAACCTCGACCGCATCACCATCGCCGTCGCGCTCGTCTTCACCTTCGCCACGCTGACTCTCGACCTGCGTCTGCAGTAGGTCCCATGGTCCCTCGCGGATCTGGTCGTCGCATTGCTCTGATCGTGGTCGTCTCCGGGGTCGTGGTGGTGGCCGCGGTCCTTCTGGCCTACCGCCGACCGGTGCCGGCGCCCGGACCCGCCAATCCCGCCACGTCGACCCTCACCGTCGCCCTGCCCGGTCCCTTCAACGGCTGCAGCGAGCTGAGTCCGACGGCCAGCCCCACCACGTCGGCCATCCTCGACCTGATCCGACCCTCGGCGTTCTTGACGGGGCCGACGAATGTTCTCACCGGCGAGGGTGGCGCCATCGTGTCGGCGGAGTTGACCTCGCTGCACCCCGAGACGGTCGTCTACAGCGTCAATCCGAAGTTGACCTGGACCAGCGGCCAGCCTTTCTCGGTCAATGACCTGATCACGTGGTGGCACGACGCACGTCAACTCGCCAGCATCAGCGGCGACGGTTACCGCGACATCTCAAAGATGGTGGTCGCCAAGACCGACACCACGGTGACCGCGACATTCTCGCGGGACTTCGCCGACTGGAACCTCTTGTTTCGCGACGTCGAACAGTCCGGGGTGACGCGCTCGTGCGCGGTGAATGAGCTCGTCTCGCAACCCTCATTGGGTCCCTACCGGGTCGTGAGCGCCTCGACCACTCGCATCGTGCTCGTGGCCAACCCCGAATGGACCATCAACTTCAATCGGTTCCACGAGGTGATCATCACCTCCTCGTCCACCCTGCCGAGCGGCGCCGACGGCTACTTCGTCAAGTACGACCCGGCCGCCACGAAGTCCTTGGTCGAGAACCTCGTGGCGCACCCTCACTTCCAAGGCCAGTTCGGCGACTCCAGTGACATCGTCGAAATGACCTACAGCCCGCATCGACCCCTCACGAGCGACCTGTCGGTACGCGTCGCGCTGTCGTGGTTGCTCGACCGGCGTTCCATCCTCGATCGACTCTTCGGATCCTTCACCTTCACGCCCTCGGTGCCCACCTCCGCCCTCTTCTCACAGGGCCAGGTCGATTATCCGCCGTCGGACACGACGGTGGTGCCGACGGCCACCAACGCCGGCCTGGTCGACCCCTCAGTGGATTGCCGGTCGTGCGCGGTGACGTTGCTCACGCGCCTGGGTTATCTGCGGACCCCTGCGGGATGGAGTGACTCCGCCGGGGTCTTTCGCGTCACGCTCGTCGAGGGACCTAGCTCGCTAGACCGCGAGACTGCGTCTCTGGTGGCGCGCCAGTGGAGTACTGCGGGTATCACCGTTTCGTTGCGCACGGCGCCGAGTGATGCGGTAGCTGCCGCGATGGCGTCCACGGGCGAGGCGGACGCCGCGATCTTCGATCGACCGACGTCGACCACTCCTTGGGTGAGCGCTCGATCGTGGGGTGAGGCGCCCTACCTCGACTCGTACGCGTCGGGCGTCCGTTCCGCGGCGACCAACAAGCTCTTCAACGTTGCCCAAGAGACCTTCAATCCGGCGACTGCCGCGTTGACGTGGCTCAAGATGGATCACCTGATCTTGAAGAATTTCTGGATCCGGCCCCTCTACACCGTGCCGTCACTGACGGAATGGTCCGATCGAATGGCCAATGTGGTGCCCTCGCTCTCGCTCAGCGGTCTCGTGGACCAGGTGACGAACTGGGGCATCACTCTTCCTTCAACCACCACGACAGCGAAACCTGCTTCGTCCTCTGTCGGCTAGACTGCGTACCCACGTCGAAGTGGCGAAATGGCAGACGCGCCAGCTTGAGGGGCTGGTGCCCTCAGGGGCGTGCGGGTTCAAGTCCCGCCTTCGACACCAA
>Ga0209698_10002632_pt1 | contig 20229 bp, 16 predicted proteins | sample LitLauG_LLR_2012_FD_187203 | JGI IMG/M metagenome (GOLD analysis project Ga0209698, IMG submission 187203) | Freshwater sediment microbial communities from Pennsylvania, USA - Little Laurel Run_MetaG_LLR_2012 (SPAdes) (version 2) | ecosystem: Environmental > Aquatic > Freshwater > Creek >...
GCTGGGGTGACGGCGGACATCAAGACGGCGGCTGCGCACGGCTGCTACGGGGTCGCCTGCATCACGGCCGTGACGGTTCAGTCCACGACCGGGGTGCAAGGGGTCGTGGCGAGCGACCCCGCTGTGGTGAGCGATACCCTGGCGGTCCTTGCCGCTGACGTGGAGTTGGCCGGTATCCACATCGGAATGCTGGGTTCTGATGGCGTGGTGAGGGCGGTCGTTCGATTCCTGGAGACGACCAGGCCCAAAGCTCAAAATGTAGTGCTCGACCCCGTCCTCAGGTCGTCTTCTGGAGCGGAACTGCTGGAGGGGACAGGCGTAAGGTTGCTCCGCGACAAGCTCTTGCCGATCTGCGACGTGATCACCCCGAACAAAGCCGAGGCGGCGATGCTGACCGGGGTCCAGATCTCAGACGAGGAAGGCATGCGATCGGCCGCTTGCAGGCTTCATGAACTCGGCGCTGCGGCGACGGTGATCACCGGCGGGGAGATGCAACAGGCGGTGGACCTGCTCAGCTTCCAGACCCGGCGCGGGGTGGAGCAGGAAATCTTCCGTGGCCCGAAGCTCGTATCGAACTCCACGCACGGTACGGGATGTGCTTTTTCGATGGCGATGGCCTGCCATCTTGCTCAAGGACGGGGGCTGGCGGAAGCCACCCTGTTGGCGAAGGTGTATGTTTCCGCGGCGATTGCGGCGGCCTATCCCCTGGGACGCGGACAGGGGCCGGTCAACCACCTCTATCGCATGGGTGAAATCAAGAGGACGTCGCAAACAACTGGCGAGAATGGGAAACCGGGCGAGTAGGGAAATCCGACGTCAGTCGCGGCGGGAGCGGCCCTTCAAAAGCAGCCCGGCGGCGAAGGCGGAGGTGCCACCAAGAAGCCATTCGATCCGCTCGAGGTGGGCGGCAAGCATCATGGAACCGGGCTCGTGAGTTCCGGAAAACACGAGTACCGCGGCGACGATACAGCAACCGACTCCGATTGCGAATGCAGAGAATGACGCGACGCCGAGGCCTGCCTGGCGTCTGAGCGTAGGAAGACTGATCGCCGCGACAAACGCCGGGAAGACCGAAAAAACCTGGGTCGCAACGTTCGCGAAAATTCTGGGGAGGGCCTGAACGCGATCCAGTGTTGCGGAAAACATCTCGTGCCAGTCTCTGCTGGCCTCACCATCGACTATCGCATCACGGCGCTTGGCGCCGCAGCTATAGCAGAAGCGGGAATCCATGATGAATTCGGTGCCGCATCGCAGGCACGCCGGAAGTTCTACAACTTCGGAGTGTAAGGGGAGGGTCTGATCGTCAACGTCAACAGGAAGTGCTGCGTGCCAGAACTCGCTTTGCAGCTTGTGGGCAACATCTCCCATAAGAAATCCTTCCTGCTCCGGCTACTGCTCTGGCAACCCGAAGGCCAAACCTGCGGTTCTCATAAACCATTCGCGGTCAGATGCTTGCCGAAAGGCGGCACCGCGCAGGCTCAGGCATCGAAGGCAAGATTTACGCGGAGCACGCGCAAAGTTGCTCTTAGGCCAGAATTATAGGTCGCGACCGGATGGTATCCTCCATAGAAATCACACGAGGAAGCGTTACCAGCATGGTTCCTGACGGCCGGCCAAGAATTTACAGGTCTATGAGATTTGCCTGGCGTCATCCGGCTTCCGTCGTCGCGCTTTGCGCCCTTCTTGCGGCCTTACTTCCGAGTCGCCTGCCAGGCGCAGACTCCGGGACAGTGGCTGATCCGGCGACCGCTTCGGGTTTCGATCACTTCTACAACATGGATTACGAGCATGCGGTGCAGGACTTCGAGCGCGTGGTGGAGAAGCGCCCGAACGATGCCATGGCAGTGAATCACCTTCTGAACGCGGTGCTGGTGCGCGAGATGTACGAAACCGGAGCGATGAATACGGGCGAGTACGCCGGCAACGGCTTTATCGGGAGTGCGCATCGGCAGGCGGACCCTAAGGTGAAAGAGCGGATCAAGCAACTGGTGCAGCGGGCCGAAGCGCTCGAAGAGAAGCAACTCGCAGCCAACGAGAACGATGTCGACGCGCTCTACGCCCGGGGAGTGACGCGGGCGCAGTTCTCCTTGTACACAGCGTTGATCGAGAGGGCATGGTTCTCGGCGTTGCGCAACGCCGTTGGCGCGCGCCACGACCACGAGCGGGTGCTGGAACTGAAGCCAGACTTTGTCGCCGCCAAGCTGGTGGTGGGAAGCCACAACTACGTGATGGGGAGCCTGCCGTGGAGCGTAAAGGTGGCAGTGGCGCTGGTGGGGCTGTCTGGATCGAAAGAAAAGGGACTCGAATATCTTAAGGAAGTGGGCCAGAGCAACGCCGAAAACAGCGCGGACGCGCAGATCGTGCTGGCTCTGTTCCTAAGGCGCGAAGGGCGCAACGATGAAGCGCGAAACATTGTGCATGGGCTCGTGGCGCGCTATCCGAGGAACTATCTGCTGGCGATTGAGGAGGCGCACCTGCTGCGCGCGACCGGTCGTATCACCGAGGCGGCTGATGGTTATCGAAGAGTGTTTCAGGCAGGGCAAGAAGGGAAGTATGGCCGCCTTCATTACGAATTAGCGGCCTACGGGCTTGGCGATCTGCTGCGTGCGCAAAAGGACCGCAGTGGGGCGGCGGCGGCATTCGAAATGGTGGGAACGGCGGTGAACCCCGATCCCGAGACCGTGCAGAAGGCCAATCTGGCGGCCGGTGAAATGTACGATGCGCTCGGTAAGCGCGACCTTGCCGTGAAGAAATATCAAGTCGTGGTTGCCGAAAACGGCAGCTCTACGCAAGCGGAGACAGCCAAGAAATGCATGCGCGAGCCGTGCCAGTGAGCCTGGACGAGTCGCTGCAACGGAACTTTTCGCGCCATGCCGCGTATCATTGAGGCAGGGAGACCCCTATGTATTGCAACTACTGCGGTAAGGTGATCCAGGACGACGCAGCGGTGTGCGCCTATTGCGGAAAGCGACTGGGAACGACGGTGGCGCGGCAGCGGCTGGTGCGTCCGCGACAGGGCCGAAAGATTGCGGGAGTTTGCCTGGGCATGGCCGAGTTTTTCGATCTTGACGTGACTGTGGTGCGAGTCTTGTGGCTGCTCACGGCGGTGATGACCGGGATTGGATTGCTGTCTTATCCGATCGCCTGGATCGTGATGCCGGAGGAACCGTTGCGGCTGACCGCACCCGCGGCGGGTTCGCAGGTGATCAACTCGTAGCGATTGACCTGGGCCGGAATGAACCACGCCGGAATGAACCACGAAGGACACGAAGTAACACGAAGGCAGTGACTCCATGGTTCCTTCGTGATCCTTGGTGTCCTTTGTGGTTCATAGGTTGTTTTGGGCGCCCAACTCGGTCGATCCGCGACGTGCCCGTGTGCGATGTGTTTAAATCCGAAGCGTGGAGCGCATCCGGAGCGGCGACGCTGAGATTGTGTATCGCGTGATGGGCGCCGGGCCTCCGGTTGTGCTGCTGCATCCTTTTCCCGTGAATCATGAATTCTGGCTGCCGGTGGCGAATGCCCTGGCCGCATCCTACAGGCTGGTCATGCCGGATCTGCGCGGGCACGGAGCATCGGGCGCCGGCGAAGGCCCGGCGACAATGACTAAGCATGCGGATGACCTGGCGCGGGTCATGGACGCCGCCGGGGTGCCGCGCGCTCCAATTATTGGCGTGTCGATCGGCGGATATGTGTTGTTTGAGTTCTGGCGGCGGCATCGCGCGCGGGTCAGCTCACTCGGGCTGATGAACACGAAAGCCGGAGCCGTCGGAACGGAAGCGCGCGCCGGACGTCTGAAGGCGGCCGAAGACGTGCTGCAATACGGTACCGAACCGTTTTTCACTGGGCTGGTACAGAAACTGTTGGGCCGCACGAGCCGCGAGACCCGGCCGGACCTGGTGGAGGGCGCGCTGCAGATGATGCGGAAGACGCCGGCCGCCTCGGTAGCGGCGGTGCAGCGCGGCATGGCGGAGCGGCCCGATTCGGTGGAGACGCTCAAGACCATCAAGGTCCCCACGCTTTTGGTGACCGGCGACGAAGATGAAATGACCGGCGTGAAAGAAGCTGAGCTGATGCGCAAGCATATTTCGTCGAGCGAGCTGAAAGTGGTGGCAAAGGCAGGGCACTACTCACCCTGGGAGCAGGCCGAGGAAGTGACGCGCTTGCTGCGTGCATTTCTGGACCGCCTGCGCTGAGAGCTCATCGCTCGGGTCCGCGGCTAGATTCCATTTATATTTGAAGGCGCATGAAATCTGAATCCACAGTCGAGGTCCGTCCCGCGCGCAATGTGCGCGGAAGCGTGGCGCTGCCGGGCGACAAGTCAGTGTCGCACCGCTACGCGATGCTGGCGGGCATTGCCGAAGGCAAGTCAACGATCGAGAATTATTCAACCGGTGCCGACTGCCGCAGCACGCTGGGGTGCATGCGAGCGCTGGGCGTTTCCTGGGAGCGGAAAGACAACGGCGTGATCGAAGTGCTGGGCCGCGGACCGGAGTTGCTTGTCCCATCAAGCCCACTGGATTGCGGCAATTCCGGTTCAACCATCCGGATGCTGAGTGGAATACTGACGGGCCAGGGATTCCGGTCGGAACTGTTCGGAGATGAATCGCTGACGCGGCGGCCCATGCAGCGCGTCATCGCGCCGCTCACCGCCATGGGGGCCCGGATCGAGGCCACGGACGGCAAGCCGCCGCTCACAATCCACGGCGCGAAGCTGCGTGGCATTGAATACAAAGTTCCCGTCGCCAGCGCCCAGGTGAAGACGTCGTTGCTGTTTGCGGGTCTTTTGGCCGAGGGCGAGACCATGGTCGAAGAGCCGATGCGCACGCGGGACCACGGCGAGGTCGCACTGCGGGCCTTCGGTGCTGAAGTCCTGAGGAAGGGGAATTCCGCGAGTATTCGTGGAGGGCAGAAGCTCCGCGGAATTACCGCGCGCATTCCCGGCGACCTTTCGAGCGCGGCATTTTTCTTGTGCGCCGCAGCGTTGTTCCCGGGATCGCAGCTCACGCTGCCGCATCTGCTGATGAATCCGACCCGGGCGCGGCTGCTCGATATTCTGGCGCAAATGGGCCTGAAAATTCAGGTCATCGAACTTGAAGAAGTGAATGGCGAGATGGTGGGGACGATTCAAGTGGAAGGCGGGCGGTTGCGCGGCGCAGAAATTTCCGGCGCGGATTCGGCCGCGCTGATTGACGAAATTCCGGTACTAGCGGCGATAGCTCCCTACAGTGAAAACGGCCTCGAAGTGCGCGATGCGAAAGAGCTGCGGGTGAAAGAATCGGACCGGATTGCGGCGGTGGCAACGAATTTACGGCGCCTGGGCGCGAAAGTGGAAGAGCGCGAGGACGGACTGTCGGTGCCCGGCAGGCAATCGTTGCACGGCGCCGAGATCGACTCATTTGCCGATCATCGGATCGCGATGGCGTTTGCGATTGCAGCGCTGCGAGCGGATGGCGAGAGCCTAATTCGCGGATCGGACTCTGCATCGATTTCTTATCCCGCATTTTTCTCGACGCTCGAAGAAATTGTGCAGCGCTAAGTTGTTCCTGCCAAACGCTATGGCCCGTTTGAAGTCGGCTGTTCAGTCGCAAAATCCAACCCCGACCCGGCTCCGGGCATCTTAACTGCAGACCCGCCACGTGCAGTTTTTCCCGTCGTTTTCCGCGATAGGGAGAAGTGTGTGCGGACGATTCCAGTCAGGAGAGATAAATTGATGAAACGCATTCTTGCATTATTTCTGTTCGGCATGACGTGTTTTGCACCTGTGCTTCGAGCCCAGTCCGATCACGGCGAGATCGGGGGCTTTGGAGAATATCTGAGGCTGGAGCGAACTGACCCGTCGCGCAACCTTGTCGGCCTGGGCGGCCGCGCCGCATTCAACCTGCGTCCAAGCATTCAACTCGAGGCCGAAATGTCCTACGACTTCAAGCGCAGCTTTACTAACACCTTCTCCGACGGCGTGAGCACGGAATTGGTCAACACCCAGTTCCGCACTCTCACCGGTTTGTTCGGTCCGAAGTTTTCGACCGGATCCGGTCCCGTCCGGTTGTTTGTGACCGGCAAGACCGGGTTTATCAACTTCAGCACCACCAACCAGGGCGCGACCGCGGGATTCAAAGGGGCCCTGGGAGCTGTGACGGATGGGGACACGAAATTCGCTCTCTATCCCGGCGTGGGCGTGGAGGCATTCGCGAAATGGTTTGGCGTGCGTGCCGAGTTTGGAGACGAGATCTATTTCGACGGCGGCGCGCGCAACAATCCACGCTTGACGTTTGGGCCGGCAATCCGCTTCTAGCCGGTGTTTTGGCAGGGCTTCCCACCCGTCACACGCCATGACGGGTGGATGCTCGCGCTTCTGCGCGCAGACCGTCAGATCCCACGCAAATTGCCATCGAGGTCTCGGCCAGTGTGGTAAAGTGTTGCCTCCAGAAACGCCGGGGCAATCCCGGCCGAACCCAGCCCAAGGAGTATGGTATGGCAACTCTCCGCGACCTCATCAAGGAACGTGCAATCTATTCCGTCAACGAAGGCCAGACGGTGCTGGAAGCCGCCCGTTTCATGAAAGAGCACAGCATCGGCGCGCTGCCGGTGTTAAGTAATGGGGAGTTAGTGGGCATTATTTCCGAGCGTGACATCATGAACCGCGTGGTGGCGGCGGGGCGAACCGCGGGCATGACGACGGTGGAAGAGATCATGACATCGAACCCGCGCGCGGTATCGGCCGACGAGACCGTGGATGAGTGCCTGTTCATCATGCGAGAGTTCGGGTTCCGCCACCTACCGATTCTTGACGGCAGAGAACTCAAAGGCTTGGTTTCCCTGCGGGACATTCTGATGCGCCACGCCGCCGAGCTGGAAGCCAGGGCGCGCAAAGCTTCTTAGCAGCCGCGCCGCCGCTTGTTCTAATCCTGATTGCACCCGGCTAGTTCACCGTCAGCGTGACCACGACCGAGCTGTTGCTGGGGCCAACCTGATTGGCATCCACGGCCGAGATCGTGATCGAGTAGGTGTTGTTGGGAGTCTTGTTGGTGTTGGAAGAAGACCCTCCGAACGTATTGCATGATGGCAGAAGCGCAACGCAAGCGAGAAGCAGAGCCAGGAAGATCCATCTCAGAGGCGTGCCACGCGTCTTGCGCTGCAGCGAGAATCCACAAAACGCGAATCCCGGAAGCAACAACCACAAGGCAAGGCGTCGCCCTGAGCGCCGCCCCAGAGATGTGGTGGTCGTCGTGGCAGGGCCAGTCGTAGAAATGGTCAGCGTGGACTGCACGGGTGCGGCACCGGTCACGGTGATCGATGGCGGATTAAACGTGCATATGGGAGAAAATTCCACTGCCGGGCTGATCGCGCTGCACACCAGGGTCACGGTGCCGCTGTAGCTGACCGGTGTCACGTCGAGGACTACGGTTGCGCCGCTCCCGGCATGCACGCTGGTGGGCGAGATGGCGGTGCCGATCGAGATGGTGTAGTCCGGTGTGACGCCCACGACTGTGTCGGTGAGGGGGACTTGCAAGGTTGTGGCGGCGGATGAAGCGGTCACCGTGACCGTGTAAAGGCCCGGCGGGCTGTTGGCGGTCGTGATCAAACTCACGGTCGGCTGGGCCGGCGGGGTCACCGTGGACTGAGAAACCAGGCACGTCGGCGCGTTCGCCGGTAGGGGCGATACCGCGCATTGCAGGTTCACCTGCCCGTTGAAGCCGTTGAGGGGCTGCAAAGTCAGAGTGGCGGCCGCCTGGCTGTTCTCATCCACCGGAGATGGCGAAAAGTCAGTCGCGGAAATAGAAAAGTCCTGCGCCCGGGACGGCACGGCGGCGCAGAGCAGCAGCGCTGCGCTTAGGAAATAAAACATAAGTCTGGAAATCTGCATGAAAGAGTTCGGTGGAACTTTGAATCCGATTGGATTCCGCTCGCGGCAGAAACGCTGCCTCGGCGTCTCGGCTGTGTCGGAGTCAATTTTAGAATCTTAGAACACTCTGGGGAGAAAGACCAAGCGACGAAGGACAAGGTTTGACTCCAAACATTGTTGCAACCCAGCCACAAGTCGACAACGCCGCCCTTTTGTTAAGGCTTCTTGAATATCCCCATGAGGCCCTTCACTGTGTTGCCGGCCCCTCCGGCAGAGTTTTTCCCCAGCGCATTGCCGAGGAGGCTGCCCGCAATGCCTTTGACGTCGGGCACAAACTTCGGGTCGGATGTGGTTCCTTGAATCGAGAACGGGACGGTGCCTCCTTTTCCGCCGAGTCCCGCGAGTTGTGTGATGCCCGTAACCGCGCCGCCGGTGAGGGCAGCATTCATCTTGAAGTCCAGTGCGTTTGACGGACTGACGGTGCCGGCGCCGGTGAGAACTCCGAAGGCGGGAATCGTCAGGCTGATGTCGTCGGCCTTGGTGCCCTCAGGCGCGACCCGCACGTTGGAGCTGAAGTTTTCGATCGAAGTGTCATTGCTGCCGCTCGCCTTGCCGGAAAGAGCGGAAATAGCCGCAAGCTTCGATCCGAGATTGAACCCGGCGAGCGCCGAGTTCTGCAGGCGGACCGTTCCCGAAGTGACCAGCCGATCGACCGGGCCGGCAATGGCCAGGTTCGTGGCGAGAGTGCCGCCTTTCAGTTGCGAGCCGGATGGCAGAATGACGCCGAGCGCCGGCAGCATGGCCTCGAGGTCGTCCACTGGCATGCCCTCGCCGGTAAGGTGCATATTTACGGAGGTCGTGTTGCCCTTCGAATCGTAGGTGCCTGTCAAGTGCGCGACTGCCTTGCCCAGCAACACTTCGCCTCGGGTGATGGTGCCGCTCTGTCGCGCCAGTTCATGCGTCACTGCATATTGCAGCTCCACCGGTTTTCCCGCAGGTTTGCCTTTGGGGGAGACCTGAAGGTTCGAGGCTTTCAACGTGCCCTCGGTTTTGGCGGTGTGACCATCAGAGTTCAAGGTCCCGGTGAAATCCGCGATGCCGGCGATGCCCGAGGCCGGGTCAAGAAAGCCCGACGACGCCAGGTTGGCCTGCTGGACACCGATCTTGGCCTGCAGCGGCGTGGTGGCGGCGTTGTCCGCGTTGATTGGCCCTGCGGTACCATCGAGCGACAATTTTCCGCCGGCGGGCAAACCGGCAGTCATCTGAAAAGGAAACGCAGAAGTGAACGAGAAGTTCTGGACGCTTACATTGACGTGGTCGTAGACATACTTCGCCGGAGAGCCTGCGTGGACCACGGTGAGGCGGCCGTCATTCAGATTCAGCTTGGCCACCGAGAGGTTCGCATTCGACGAACTCGAAGATGACGCGGGCGAACTCTTGCTGGAAGAGCCGAGGCTGGAGAAATTCCATCGTTCGCCGTCGGCGGAGCGCACGAGAGTGACCTCGGGCTGATTCAACGTCAGCTCCGTCACGTGCAATTCTTTCGACATGAGCAGCGGCATCAGCTCGACGCCTACCTTCAGCGAACTGGCCTCTACGAATGGAGCCTTGCTGAATGCGGGGTCGTCGGCGATAGAAATCTGCTCTGCCGACACGCTGCCCGAGAGCAGCGAGAGTCCCAAGTTTCCCACTTTAACCTGCCGGCCGAGTGCCGTGGTCAGTTCGGATTCCAGTTTCGGACGAAACGTGTTGACGTCAAAAAACAACGGCACTGCAATCAATGCGACCACGATCAGTCCGACAATGACGGCGGCAATCTTAAGAAGACGTTTCATGGCGAGAACCTCCGTTTGCTATGCCTCGGCGCCAGCAGCTAGAGCAAAGCGCTCAAGAATTGTTGGAGGCCGAAGTTTATCAGAATCGAAAAGCGTAAAGCACGAGGATGCGAAGTTACCCGAGAGTTGAGCGGCGGAAACTTGACACATGAAAACCCTCTCTGCTGTAGTGTCTGCCAGCCGCGCGCCATGAAGTTCGGGCGTTCTGCGATCCATTTCTGATTCGCGAAGGGAAGGCAAAAACCGCGATGCGCCGCAGCAAAGACAGCGTGGTCACCATTCGCGATGTGGCGAAGCGCAGCGGCTTTTCGTCCACGACGGTTTCGATCGTGCTCAACAACGCGCGCCTGGCGCGTTACATCCCGCCGAAGACCAAGGCCAAAATTCAGAACGCAGCCAAGCGCCTGGGATACCGACCGAACCAGTTCGCCCGCGGGCTGCGCGGCATGCGCAGCCGCACCGTCGGCGTCATGGTCTTCGACATGACTGACCCGTACTGCACGCTGATTCTGCGCGGTATCGAAAACACGCTGTACCAGTCGTCATTCCTGCCTATGCTGACCGATGTACACAACGAACGCAGCCGCTTCGAGCGCTATCTGGAAATGCTGCTCGACCGCCGGGTCGAGGGCCTGGTGCTGGTGGCGAACTGGCTGTTTCTCGACATCAACGTGCTGGCCGACCTGGAAAAGAGCAGCGTGCCAGTGGTGATCATCGGATGCGAACTCGACAACGGGGCGATGAGCTCGATCGTCGTGGACAACCGGATCGGCGGTCAGTTGGCGTTCGAGCATCTGCACTCGCTCGGGCACAGGAAAATTGCGGTGTTGAAGGGACCGAAGTCGCTTTCCGACAGCGCGCCGCGCTGGCAGGGAATTCTGGACAGCGCCAAACGACTGCGCGCAAACCTCGATGCACGGCTGGTTCTGGAACTGCCCGACCTGCGCGATCCTAATTCCAGCTTCGAGTCCGGATACCGCCTGACCGAGAAACTGCTGAAGTCGAAACGGCCATTTACCGCGATTCTGGCTTTTGACGACATGAGCGCCTTCGGGTCGATCCGCGCGCTGACGAAAGCCGGCATCCGGGTGCCGGATCAGTGTTCGGTGATCGGCTTTGACGATGTGGGCAGCGCGGGGCTCTACAACCCGGCCCTGACGACCATCTCGCAGCCGATGGAAAGCATGGGCGCGGAAGCCGTCGACGTGGTGATGGAGGGGATTAATGCGGTGCAGGAAAAGCGCCCGCTGAAGGGGACGCATCGGCGGGTTCCGCCTGCCCTGGTGGTACGGGAGTCTACGCGCAGTATTTCCTAGCCGCGATCGCGCACTCCCTGAGTGCGTGCCGGCCTCTTCACGGCCGGAATTTGTCTTGACATCGAACCCCAGAAAACGCCATTATTCATACGTTTTAATAACGCGATGGGCAACTGTGAACTTGAGTTGGGGAGAGATGACATGAACTCACAGGCGTGGATGATCGGCAGAGGTTGCTGTTTCCGGGCGATGGCTCTGATTTTGCTTGCGAGCGCGTCTGCGTTTGCCCAGGCCGGGCGAGGCAGCCTCAGCGGCCTTGTCACCGACCCAGCTGGCGGCCTAGTTTCCGGGGCCCAGGTTGTGCTGTTGAACCCCGCAACCGGAGTGGCGCAGCATACCGTCACTAGTTCCGCGGGCCTCTATACGTTTATTTCTCTCAACCCTGGGATCTACACGGTAACCGCAAGCCAGACGGGTTTCAAGAATGTGACCCAGGAAAAGGTTAATGTCAGCGTCGATCAAGTCACGGAAGTAAACGTCACTCTTCAGGTCGGCGCGATCTCCGAGACGATCACTGTCACCGGAGGGGTCGAGCTGGTCGAGCCCAGCAATTCCACGGTCGGGCAGCTCATAGATTCGGCAACTATTGACCGGGTCCCGTTGCTCTACCGCAACGTCTTTGATCTGGTGCAATTGAGCGCGGGCGTGATTCCGGTCAACGGTTCGCCGAACTCGAGCGACTCGATGCAATCGGTTCAGAACATTTCGATCGGGCGGCCGGGAGTTGACGTTTCTGCCGACACGATCAACGGCGCCATCGTGGGCTCGGTTTACTACATGCTCGATGGCAGTCCGATCGGGATTGCGGAGAATAATTCCGGCGCCATCATCCCGGCCATGAACATTCCCGAGGACGGTGTCGAGGAGGTAAGGGTCGAGACCCAGAATACGCCAGCTTCGTACCAGAGTGGCGCTGCCGGGGTCATCAGCCTGGTGAGTAAGTCCGGCACCAATAAATTTCATGGCGACGTTTTCGGGATATTTCGGCCCAATGTCCTCGCCGCTAACGACTACTTCAATAAGCAGAGTCAGCTGTCCAGCGGCCTGAGCAACACACCTCCATCTTTTTATCGATATCAGGAGGGCGCGGCGATCGGTGGTCCGATTAAGAAGGACAAGATTTTCTTCTTCGCGGATTTCGAGGACACTCAACAGCAGCAGTTCGAGGGCGTAGATACCTTCACCGTCCCCACCAGCGCCGAAAGAACCGGTGACTTTTCAGCGTTTCTCCCTTCAGGCCCTTCGGGTGTGATCTACGATCCGACCCAACCCGACGTCGCGTGCCCCGCCGGGACACCGGGGTTGTGCCGGCAGCCGTTCGCGGGGAATAAGATTACGAACCCAAATCCTATTGGCTTGCTATTTCTATCGAAAATGCCACTTTGCAATATCCCTAGCCCCACGACCTGCGATTCAGCGACGGGTGACGTCACGAATAATTTCGGCCTGCCGGGTCTGGATCCATTCAACGCACACCGCTTCGATGTACGCGTCGACTGGGCTAAGAGTGAGAGACAACGCCTCTTCACCCGCTTTTCCTATGACAAGCTAGTCTTCTCCACGGCTAATGTTTTCCGCAGCGGATGGGATCTTAACCATGCTCAGAACACAACCAACGCGCGCAACGTGATCGTGGCTGATGATCTGACCCTCAACTCCACTACCGTTCTGACTTTGCGCTACTCCTTTACCCGGCATCATGAGAATCAGGGAAATCCGGCCTACAGCAGCACAGATCTCACCTCGTTAGGTTTTCCTGCGTCACTGGCCGCGCAAGAGGTCTTCAAACAGCTCCCTTTCATGATCTTCAACGATCTGCCCGCGCCCGGCAACGGAGTGGGCGGCACCGCTAATTACAACCTGTTTGTCTATGCCAGCGAGAATAGCGATGTGAATGCCGCGGTCAATAAGGTTTGGGGCAAGCATGAGATATCGACCGGCATTGAATGGATGAAGCGATATCTCAACGTCGGCCAGCCGCCGGCACCCGCGGGCGTGTACGGGTTCGACCTCACCGCGACGGACCAACAAACCTCGCCCGCGTCGGGCGTTCCAATAGGCGGCAGCGATTTTGCGTCGATCCTCGTGGGCATGGGCATGTCGCCGGGGGGCGAAGCCAATCTGGGCTACCCGGGGAATTTCACCAAAGACGTCTTCCCGGCCGAGTCCAACCCATACTATGCGGCCTTCGTTGAGGACACGTACCACGCATCCAAGGCTCTGACAATCACCGCGGGTCTGCGTTGGGACATTTTCGGCGGACGGAACGAGCGCTTCAACCGCCAGGAATATTTCAACCCCACGATCACCAATACCATTGGTGGCGTCTCATACACCGGAGCGGAAGTCTACGTCAACGGCAGCAATCGGTCTCCGTTCAAAACCAATCTGCACAATTTTGGTCCGCGGCTCGCTTTTGCCTGGCAGCCGATCACTCACTTCGTGGTGCGCGGTGGCGCAGGTTTCTACTACGGCCCCAGCACGCACAACGTCGGCAGCGCCGTTAACACCGACGGCTTCTCATCCGGCTCGCCATGGAACGGTACCTGCTTTAACGCTGACGGCAACTCGGTGTTCGGATTGAATGGCGCAGCAGCTTGCCCCGCGCCTGCCCCCGGGGTCTATACTGGCGATTATTCTCTGAGTAACCCCTTCCCGACCGCGCCTGGTACGCCTGGAGGAATTATTCCGGTCTTCACCGCTCCTCCGGCTGGCCTAGCCAACAACCTGGGCCTTACCTTGAGCACCGTGCTCCGCTCCCAACGCACCCCCACCGTCTACAACTACAATTTTGCCCTGGAGTATGAACTGCCGCATCAGGTGGTGGTGACGGTTGGCTACGTCGGTAGCCGGGGGCTCTTTCTACCCTTCAGCAACGTCGATCTGAACCAACTTAGTTTGGAGACGATCCAGCAGTATGGGAGTTCGCTCTGCGTTGTGACAAGCCCGAGCTGCATGGTGCCCAACGCTGGGCCGGTCAGCGTGAACCCAAACTTCAGCGGACAACCCACCGTTCCTCAATGGGCAACCCTGCAGCCGTTCCCGCAATTCGGTAATGGCAGTTACGGCTCCGGGAACGGCATCCTCGCGTGGGGTTACCCCGCCGGTGATTCGGCATACAATTCCTTGCAGGCCAAGGTGCAGAAAAGGCTGACGGATCACTTCACCACGCTAACCACTTTTACCTGGGGAAAGATCCTGACTGACGACGGGTATCCGCCGCTGGGCTTCGTGGGTTCTCACAACCCAGGCGGACCTCAGGACTGGAGAGATCTGAAGTATGAGCGTTCCATCAGCCCGCAGGACGTAAAGTATCAGTTCACGGGGCAGGTATCTTATGACTTGCCGGTTGGTAAGGGACAGCGTGTCAATCTGAATGGCGTATCGAATGCAATTCTGGGTGGTTGGACCACCAATGCCATCGTCTATCTCAGCACCGGTATTCCCATCGCATCACCATCGTCGGGGGTCAGTCCTAGTTACTTCAATCAACGGGCGGATCTGACCTGCAATCCGTCGAGCGGCTTTCAGCGTACGGTTGCCAACTGGGTCAACAACAACTGCTTCGCAATACCCGGCACGGAGAACGGGGGTGCTGCAAATGCCTTCATTCCCGGTAACGCCCCCGCCTATCTCGCCAACGTTCGCACTCGAGGAGCGCGGGAGTTGGATCTCTCCCTGTACAAGGTGTTCGCTATCGGGGAACACAAACAACTTCGCCTCGATGTTTCCTCATACAATGTGACGAACTGGGCACAATATGGAACGCCACCCATGCAGGACCTGACGTCGAGCTCGAACCAGCCATTCAGTGGCATCACCAACGTCGTTAACACCCCACGCCAGTTCCAGTTCGGAGCGCGGTTTAACTTTTAAGCAAGTTTCCAAGGAAAGACACCCGGCCCACAAGAGGCCGGGTGTTGATCTCCAAGGCGAAGCGAGAACTGACAACCGAGAAACCTAGAACGGACCACTTACACTGCTTACCCCACCTGCACTGTCTGCCTCGCGCCGATGGCGGCCAGCGCGTGTTCAAGGTCCGCAATCAGATCGTCGACGTGCTCAATGCCGACCGAAAGCCGGATCAACTGCTCGGTCACGCCCATAGCCGCCCGGTGCTCGGCCGAGATCATGGCGTGCGATGTCTTGACGGGAATGCTCACCAGCGACTCGACCCCGCCCAGGCTCGGCGCCAGGGTAAACAGCCGCATGGCCTCGCTCACGCGGCAAGCATCCTCGCCGGTGCCCTCCACTTCAAAGCTCACCATACCGCCGCCGCCGTTCATTTGCGAACGTGCGACGTCGTGTTGGGGATGTTCTTTCAGGAATGGATAATGCACGCGCCGCACTTTTGCGTGTTGGCTCAAAAACTCAGCTACTCGCAGGGCACTTTCGTTCTGCCTCGCCACGCGGAGGGCCAGGGTTTTCATTCCACGCACCAGCATCCACGAAGCATGCGGATCCATCACGTTGCCCAGGGTCGTTCGAGTGGCCCAGATTTTTTCCAGCAGATCGGCACGTCCCGCCACCACCCCGCAGATCAGGTCGGTATGCCCGCTGAGGTATTTTGTTCCCGAGTGCATGACGAGGTCGATGCCATATTCCGCTGGCCGGGTGTTGATCGGCGTGGCAAACGTGCTGTCGATCATGGTGAGAATGCCCGCCTGGCGCGCGATCGAGGCGGCGCGCTTCAAGTCGACGACGCGCACCAGCGGATTAGTGGGCGATTCCAGATAGAGCAGGCGCGTGTTCGGGCGAATGGCGCGCTCGCGTTGAGTGTAGTCGGTGGTATCGACGAAGGTGGTTTCCACTCCGTATTTTGGCAGCCATTGCGACAGGAACTTGGTCGCCCCGCCGTAGACATCGTGCTGAGCGACGATGTGGTCGCCGGCCTTCAGCAGCGCCAGCAGCGTCGTGGTGATCGCTCCCATGCCGGAGGCGAAGGTCAGGGCCCGCTCGGTGCCTTCGAGTTCGGCGACTGTTCGCTCGGCCACGGTGTTGGTCGGGTTCCCATATCGCGAATAGAAACTGTCGGTGGGCGTGACCCGCAACTGCTCTTCGTTGTCTGTTACTTGAAACGTCGCCGTCTGATGAACCGGGGTTGCGAGCGGACCGTGATGTTTTTCCAGATCAGATGCCCCGCGGACCGCCTGGGTCTCGGGATGGGAGCGCTTCATGCGGGTCACCTCCAGATCAAAGACTACCGGGAGCACGGGTCAGGAGCAAGGGCGCTGCAAAGCGGCGTGCGGAGAAAGCTCCGATCAACGTTTATAATTCGCCCTTCATGGATCTGGGCATCACGAATCGTGTTGCGCTGGTCGCGGCATCGAGTCAAGGCATCGGCCTGGCCACGGCGCGGGCCTTCGCGCGGGAGGGGTGCCGCCTGGCGATTTGCGCCCGCAACCAGGAGCGCTTGAACCAGGCTGCGGGCGAGATTCGCGAGTCCTACGGCGTGGAAGTGCTGGCGCGGGTGCTCGACGTCACCGACGCGGACGCTGTGCATGAGTTTGTCGCGGCCATCGTGGCAAAGTTTGGCAGCATCGATATTTGCGTCACCAATGCCGGCGGGCCTCCAGCGAAAGGCTTTCTGGACGCCACGTTGAACGAATGGCGCGCCGCGATTGACACGAATTTTCTGAGCACGGTCTATTTCGCGCGGGAAGTAATCCCCTATATGCAGCGACATCGGTGGGGAAGGATCGTGACGGTTACTTCGGTGACGACCAAGCAGCCAGTGGCAGATCTGGTTTTATCCAACGCAGTGCGAGCCGCGGTCGTGGGCCTGGTCAAGAGCCTGGCCAACGAGTTCGGCAAAGACGGTATTCTGGTCAATAACGTCGGCCCGGGCTTCACCGCGACCGATCGGCTGAAAGAGCTGGCCAAAGCGCGGTCTGCGACCCAGGGGAAAAGTGAGCAGGAGATTTTCGACGCCTGGGCTGCAGACTCGGCAGTCAAGCGTGTGGGCAAGCCGGAGGAAGTGGCCGACTTGATCGTCTGGCTCGCCTCGGAGCGTGCATCCTTCCTCACTGGACAGACAATATTGGCCGACGGCGGAATTTATAAGGGTCTATAGGTCCGCAGTTAGAACTGCAGAAGAACTAACAATCATTGAGGAATCGCATCGATGCCGAGAAAGAAACCCGCCCTGAAGCCGTTCAAGAAGCTCCGCCAAGCCGGGCCGAACAAAGTTGCGTTGAAAAAGACGTTGCACAAAGCGGCCCGCCGGGGAAAGGCTGAATGCCGGCACGTGCCGTGGAACGCGGTTCCACTCGAGAACCTGAACGAACTCCTTCAGCGCCAGTTCGTGGTCGGGCAAGAGATCATGGTGGCGCGGGTACTGCTCAAGAAAGGCTGCATCGTTCCCGAACACAGCCACGCCAACGAGCAGTTCACTTACATCATGGAAGGGGCATTGAAATTCTGGATCGACGGCAAAGTCATCGTCGTGAAAGCGGGAGAAGTTCTCACGATTCCTTCCAATATGCCGTACAAGGCTGAAGCCGTGGAAGATACGGTGGACCTCGACGTGTTCACGCCCCCGCGGGCCGACTGGATGAACCAGACCGATCAGTACCTGCGGGGTGCGAAATAGTCACACCATCCGTCGCCTCGCGGAGCAGACATCGATGAGCAATTCCTTCCATTTCCGCTGCATTGCGTGCGGTGCGCCATACGACTCGGCCGACGCCGGTTTTCGCTGTCCCGCGTGCGGCGACTTGCTTGAGATCACGTCGGAGCGATGGAAGCGCCCTTCTGCCGATGACGCAGCCTGGGATCTGAAAGCGACCTGGAAGCAAAGGCGATTGTCGTCGAAAGCCGACGACCAGAGCGGCGTCTGGCGCTTTCGTGAGATGCTGCCAGCGCTCGACGAGGGCCACGCTCCAGTGACCCTGCGCGAAGGGAATACTCCGCTTTATCGATTGACTCGATGCGCTGAAGCGACGGGCGTTTCGTCGTTGTTCGCCAAGCATCAGGGAATGAATCCGACCGGATCATTCAAAGACGTGGGCATGACGGTGGCGGCCTCTTTCGCGCGGCACTCCGGAGCGCGCTGGGTCGCCTGCGCCTCGACCGGCAACACATCGGCGTCGATGGCGGCCTATGCGGCACGCGGCGGAATGCACAGTTTGGTGCTGGTTCCCGACGGCAAGGTTTCGTGGAGCAAACTCTCGCAAGCGCTCGACTACGGGGCGCTCACTTGCCAACTGCGCACTGATTTCGACGGCTGCCTCCGTTTGCTGCAGGAATTGGTGGCACAGGCGCCGGTGTACCAGTTGAACTCCATCAACCCATTTCGGCTCGAGGGCCAGAAAACGCTGGCCATCGAAATGATGGAGCAACTCGACTGGCAAGTGCCCGATCACATCATTGTGCCCGGAGGAAATCTGGGCAACAGTTCGGCGATCGGCAAGGGACTGATTGAAATGCGCGACGCCGGCCTGATCTCGCGACTGCCGAAGCTCTCGGTAATTCAGGCGGAAGGCGCGAACGCCCTGGTGCGCACCATGCGCGAAACCGGTGGCCAGCGTCTGATCACAGTGCAGGCAGAGACCCGCGCAACCGCGATTCGCATCGGCAATCCAGCGTCGTGGAAGAAGGCGATTAAGGTGATTGAAGAGACCGGAGGGGCCTGCGAGCAGGTGAGTGAAGCCGAAATCGCGCAAGCCAAGGCCGAAATAGGACAGGAAGGAATCGGCTGCGAGCCGGCGTCGGCCGTGACTTTGGCAGGGCTCAAGAAGTTAGTGCAGCAGAACTTTGTGAATCGCGGCGAATCTGTGGTGCTGGTCCTTACCGGGCACGTGCTGAAAGATCCGGACTACATCATGGATTTTCACCGTGGTGAGCTGCTCAAGCCGTTTCCCGATGCGCTGCAGCCTCTTCGGCGCGAGCCAGTTGTGCTGGACGCCAATGTGTCGGCGATCTTGAAGGTCCTAGAGGGGGCTGAGAAGCAGGGGCGGGTGCAATGAAGACGAAGAGTGCCAAGCGAGCCCCGTTTGGAATTGTCTTGCCCGCGACGTCGGCCAATCTTGGGCCCGCGTTTGATGCAGCGGCGCTGGCCCTGGATTTGCAGATTTCGATCCGCGCTATGGCGGCGGAGGCGTTCTCGATTCGCGCTACCGGCCGTGACCGCAAAATTTGCGAAAAAGTCGAGGGGAACCTGATCCTGAACACATATCGCGAGGTGATGGCGAAGAATGGCCGTGCGACGATCCCGCTATCGCTTCAGATTGCAAACGAGATTCCCATCGGCAAAGGCTGTGGGTCTTCCGCTGCAGCCCGATTGGCAGGCATCGCCCTGGCAGATCACTTCGGCAAGCTGCGCTGGACCGATGCGCACATCGTAGGCGAAGCTTCGCGGCGGGAGCACCATCCGGACAACGCTTCAGCGTGCTGGTTTGGGGGGTTGGCTGTGGCGCGCATGTCCTCCGAGTCGACCGCCGAGGTCGCGTGCGTCCAGCCAAAAGGGAAGTGGCCGCTGCTGCTGGCAATTCCGGACGACCCGCTATCCACCGAGGAAGCCAGGCGCGTTCTGCCAGCCAACTACTCCCGCGCCGACGCGGTGGTCAACATTCAAAACTCCATGCTGCTGCTCGCGGCGTTCACTCAGGGCCGCCGGGATTTGCTACGTCCGGCTTTGGAGGACCGCATCCATCAGCCGTACCGGGCGTCGCTTTGTCCATTGCTGCCAGCGCTGAAGAAGCTCAATCAGAATGTTGGAATTCTTGGTGCAGCGCTGAGCGGCGCCGGTCCATCGGTCCTGATGTTCGTCGACCCCAAAGCTTCGATGACAAAGGTTCGTGCCCGATGTGAGCGGCATTTAGCTGCAAGTGGTCTGAAAGCAGAGCTGCTGGTAACCAAGATCGCAGGCAAACGGACGCGGACTTAAGAAGACTCAGGCGTGCTCATCGGGCAGGCCAAAAGGCCATTGTTTCGAATTGTATGCCCGGAAAAGATAAAGTAATAATCCCGCTACCAGAATCACTCCTGCATAGCGCAACTCGCGCGCTGCATTGGCCCGCTTAAACAGAATGAACAAAAAGCCTGCGGCAGCCAGCAGCGCAGGCAGCGGATACAGCCACATACGAAACGGCCGCGGCATGTCGGGCCGGCGCACGCGCAACACGATCACCCCCACGGCCTGAACCAGGAACTGCAGGGCGATCCGAATGACCACCAGCGCCGCAATGGCATCCTTCAAGCTGAGGAAGCAGCACAGGCAGGTGACCAGGGC
>Ga0209698_10002635_pt1 | contig 20216 bp, 13 predicted proteins | sample LitLauG_LLR_2012_FD_187203 | JGI IMG/M metagenome (GOLD analysis project Ga0209698, IMG submission 187203) | Freshwater sediment microbial communities from Pennsylvania, USA - Little Laurel Run_MetaG_LLR_2012 (SPAdes) (version 2) | ecosystem: Environmental > Aquatic > Freshwater > Creek >...
TTCTGGGTGTAGACGTTGGTGGTCGGGGTGCTGCCGGTCCAGGGGTTGCCGTAGGGGTTGGGTTCCCACATGTTGCCCCATTGATCGTAATTGTAGGTACGCGCCCACTGTAAATTACCATTTTGATCTTTGTCGGTGGCGGTGTTTATTCGGTTCAGCCCGTCGTAAACGTAGGTGTCGTTGAACCAGGAGAGTGACGCCGTATTGGACGAATTTCCGAGGTATTCCCGATAGCTCTGCAGGGTACCGTTGTCGTTGGTACCTGTGGTGTGCGGACAGGTGTTACCGGTGCCGTAGTTGTTGGTGTCCTGGCCCCAGTTCGGGCAGGAGATGAAGTAATATGCGCTGTTGTTGAGAGCCTCGTAGCTCTCCGTTTGCTGCATACGAGTATTGTATGACCGGACATGCCAGACGTTGTTGCCGCGGACGACATACCAGGGCAGGCCGTAGAGGAGATAGGCGGATTGGGAGATGTAGGTGGTGGTGGCGCTGGCGAGGGTGAGGGGGCGCCGAACGCTATCGTAGGTTGTGGTGAGTGTACGGCGATTGTTCAGGTTTTCGCTGACGAGGTCGCCAGCAAGGTTGTATTGGTAGATGAAGTTGAACGTTTGAAGGCCGTTTTGCTGGGTATTGGTTTGCTGATTGGTGGCGAGGACGTTGCCTTGCGGGTCGTAGCTGGTGTAGTTGGTCGTTGAGATGCTGGCGTTTGTTGCGGGATTAGCGTTCCAGACGCTCGTTAGGCGGCCGCGAGTATTGTTGGTGTTGGTGCCGGCGGCAGCGTTATCGTAGGCGAAGTTTGCGGTGGGCGTAGTGCCGTCCGAGTACGTGATTTTCGTTGGGCGATTCAGATAGTCGTAGGTGTACGTCTTGATATAGCCGCGCGCATCCTTGGCGGTGAGGCGGTTGCCAACGTTGTCGTATGTATAGCTTGTGGAACCGCTTTCGGGCTGTGTGGTGGAGGCGAGCCTATTGGCGGAATCGTAGGTGAAGGTTCTTTGCTGGGCTCCTTGTGTGACAGTTTGCAGGTTGCCGGAGGCGCCCCAAGTGTAGGAGGTTGCGATGTTTAGACCGTAAGGATCTTCGACCACTTTGGATGTGCGGCCAAGTCCGTCGGTGGTGGTGACTTTGATTTTTCCGGCTTGGTCGGTCATAGTCGCTGTGTTGCCCGAGTAGCCTGTTGAAGCGTAAGCTCCGTCTACGGTCGTAGCCTTTGTCTGGCGGCCAAGGCCGTCGTATGTGTATGTCGTTACGGGGGTCAGCGGGTCGGCGCTGCGGAACGGGCCAGTGACCGTGGCTACGCGGCCGAGCGCATCATAGGTCTGCTGGGTGGTGGGGCTCGCGCTGGAGTTACCACCGCCAACGATGGTCTGGGTCAGGCGGCCAAAGCCGTCAACGTATTGGTTGGTGAGGATAATTTGGTCGCCGGACTTGGTTTGATCGTCACCGGTTCCTGTCCACGTGGTGGGAACCGGGTAAATCTGCGAATGGTACATCGGCGTGGGAGTTCCGACGGCGGCTATTGAGAGGGTAAGACGGTCAAGCTGGTCGTTGTATGCATAGCTGGTCTGAATGCCGTTCAGGTCGGTGGTGAGCGTCGGCTGTCCAGTGTAGTAATCGTACTGGGTACTGGTGGACTGGCCGTAGGCGTTCGTAACCGAAGTCAACATAGCGAACGTGTTGTTGTGGTTGCCGTCGGCGTAGCTGTCGGAGTAGGCAAACTTGGTTGAGTTGCCGTTGGCATCGGTAGCCTGAGTCAGGTTGCCTGCTTGGTCGTAGTAGTTGAGGGCGTAGGGCAACCATGTGGAACAGGAACCTGAGGAGGCCTGCAGGCAGGCACGCGTTACGGTAACGTTGGCTCGTGCGACGGTGCCAGCGTAGTTGGTATTGTCGTGGTAGGTCCCGTTGATACCGCTTGCGAGGGAGTTGACCTGTGTTCCGTTGGCCACGTTATTTGGGTAGGTGCCATTGCCGTCGTAGCCGATTTGGGAGTCGGAATACAAGTTGCCAGCACCGTCGAATACCTGGACTTCGGCCGGCAGACGGACCATGTTGCCGTTTATGTAGGCACCGTTTGTGTTGTAGGTGATTTTCGTATCGCGCAGAATGCCGCCCGCCGAACCCGTGCCCCAATCGGAATCAGTTTGTTCGATGAGGTTGTTGTAAGTGGGTTCGTATGTGTACGCCGTCTGCTTCACCATGCCGTTCATGTTTGTGACCGCGGTTTGAACAAAGCCACAGTTATCCGTGCAGTTGGCTTGGGAATTGTAGGTCTGTGAAAGGGTTTCGAGAACTCCGCCGCCGTTGGCAGCAGAATCGTAATAGGTGATCGTGCTGGTCTGGTTGTACTGGGCAGAGTTCGATGAAGTTCCGTAGGTGGGAAGAGTGCCGGTATTTACGATCGCGTGAATTTCTTTGTCAAGCAGGTTCGCCGGCGAGCTACCGTCGTAACGATCAATTTCGTTGGGTGTGGGAAAGTCCGTCTTGGATAAAAGCGTCTGTAGAGTGGAGTCCGAATACGTACGGCGTTCGATCAGTTGACGGCTCATCAGGGGTATGGAGATGGACCGGCTGAATTTTGCGGGGGTTACGCTCACGGAGGTTACCCAGGATTGATAGGTATATTGGATCACACCACTGGTTGGGAGAATGATTTGCGAGATATCGCCATAGGCATCGTATTGAAATGTGTATTTGGAGCCGTCTGGCAGATCGACTTCTGCAGGAAGGTTATTCGGGTCGAAGTTGGTGTTTAGGTCGGAGGACGGCGGGTTGCCGACATTCCCGTTACAAGTGGGGGCTGGCCAGCACTGAGTTGCGGGAATATACCCGTACCAAAGGCTTCCGTACGTTTGGACGGTTGGAGTGAGATTGTGTAGCGAATCGTACCAGACGGTGATCGTGCGGCCTAATCCGGTTGCGCCTTTATATTGGATTGATTCGTAATTTCGGCCGGAGTTGCCCGAAGCAAAATTGTACTGTCTCCCGAGATTATCAATCAAGCCGGTTGCCGAGATCTTGGTGAGGTTACCGTTGGTGTCTTCTATTTGGGTTACGACACCGTTTGAAATGGTGTATTGAATGCCATTGCTGAGAACCAGAGTGCCGGTTAGCCAAGAGTTGGTGTTGTAACAGCCAGCGGTTGGGTCCGTGATTGCGGAACTGGCGGTGAATATGGAGCGACTGCCGTCATCCGAGACGAAGACGGTACCTCGGCTGGAGCCTGGCGTGAGGAGTTGGCCCTTTGTGTTTTGGTCGACGAATTGGGTTACTGCGCCATCGGGGGCGGTAAACGTGCCGCGAGTCAGGGTGTGAGTCCAGCTTGTACCGCTGTTGCAGGTGTCTCCGGTTCCGCGGAATACCATCGTGGCGGCTCCGAATGGCACGATGGCCGAGCTGTTATCCGGTGTGAAGAGCGAGACCGAATAGGCATATGCAGGGCTTTGCGTCGTGTTGTAGTACGGCGGCCCGCCGAACTGGGTGGCCACCGATTCCCACACGGGAGTGTTCAGTGGAACGAGCAGAGGCCAGCTTACAGGTCCGCGGCCTTTCACGGACAGTAGGGGGATGTTTACGCTTAACAGACCGTTCGACGGGTTGTATGTTTCGAAACTGCTGAGGGCGATCGGGCCATAGGCACTTTGCTGCAAAACCTGCCCGGGCGTATAGCCGGCATATGGGGAGATTTGCGATTGTCCTAGGCAAAGGCTGGACAGCAAAAGGGCTGCAAATACGTATTTTAGCTTTGACATGGCTAAGTATTCCCTCTCTAGTTATCCGTAGTAATTTTTATATCGACGGTCCAATCGGAATGGGACTTTGCCCTGAGTACGTAGTCGCCGGGAGTAAGTTTGATCAACTGGTAGTCGCGTTGCGCATTGTGGTCGGAGTGGAAATCGAGCAGCGAGTCGGACGCGGCGGGGTTCGCGGTGGCTGGTAACTTGCGCGTTAAGGAATATGTGTCGTCGAGCATGCCAGAGCGGTTAGAGACAAGGAGCACGAACGGGCCATGTTTGTGGGTGACCGACGCCGGGTAAGCTCCGAACCGGGTGAGCCGAATCGTGATGACATCCACGTTGTCGGTAGGCTGAGGATTAGGCGATTCAAGCTGGGCGAACGCTTTTCGCGGGACAGCAGAAACCAGAAAGAAAAGAAACAGCACTCCTACGAAGGCTCGGCGTGGGCCTTTGGTCATGGGTAGATCTCTCCGAGTTAATAAATTTAGTAACTAGATGGGTTAATGGTAAGTTGTTCGAGTACGGCTTGATCAAGCATATAGCCCCCCCCCCCGGCTAGTCAAGATTTATCAGAAGATTTGGAGTACTGGAACTACTCTAGATACTGAGCAGGACTTTTTCGAGGGTAGGAGTGAACTGTGAAATGCCTTACATTCAAGCAGAGCCGAAGCACTCGGCTTCGCTGGTTGGGCCACTCAGAGGTGATTGTTTAGGAATGAGTCAGCGCTCCCAAGAGCCTCATCGCAGTCAGCGCCATAACTTTGGCTGAGTCGACAAGATGTTCGATCTCACAATACTCGTCGGGCTGATGAGCCATGTGGAGCAAACCGGGGCCATAGGCAACACATTGCTTCACTAGTCCTAAACGCATGACGTGTTTTTGGTCGTAAGTACCGGGGCTCGCGATGAGTGGCGGGTCGTTGTGACGAACCTCCCGAACCGATGACGAAAGTACCTTCACGAGCGGGCTGGCGGCGTCTGTCAAGACGGGTTCGACTGTCAGGAGATCTGTGAGCTGATATCGAAAATCGGGATCGTGTTTGCGGAATCGTTCTAGAATTTCGACGATTTCGTGACGCACCTGAGGGCTCGATTCCTCCATGATGAAGCGGCGGTCGAGAACGGCGCGGCACGAATCCGCGACGCAGGGAGTTTGGAGTTCATTGAGCGGTTGTCCTCCCAGGATGGCATTGACATTGATGCTCGGAGATCGCGCCTCAGGAGGTTCCACCGGCATCGCTGTGTGGCGCGCAGCAAGAAGAGGTTTCAACTCCGACTCAATGGCTGCAAGAAAGCCCGCCATCTTGGAGACCGCATTCACTCCCAGAAACGGCATGCTGCCATGAGCGATGCGGCCATGCGTGGCCACTTCGAACCAATACACTCCGCGATGCCCGAGACACACCCGGTCGACGTTCAAAGGTTCAGTGATGATCACGAAGTCCGTGCGGTCTTGATTTACATAACCGTGGGAGGCCAAGTATGCCATCCCTGCAAAGCCACCACTCTCTTCGTCCACAGTGGCGCTTTGTTCAATAGCTCCTCCCAGCTTGACTCCAGCATGCCGGATCGCCTCAATCGCAAAAATGGAGGCGGCAATGCCAGCCTTCTGGTCGGTCACTCCGCGGCCGTAGATCTTACGGTCGCGAATCATGCCGGCAAAGGGATCCACTGTCCAGCCATCTCCCACTGGCACTACGTCAAAGTGCCCGTTGAAATGAAGTAAGGGACGCCGAGGACTATCTCGCAAACCGCCGATGACATTGCAGCGGGGGTGAGTAGCGGTGTGCTCCGGTCGACCTTCGGGCTTCACATAGGAGACGTCATACGAGAACTCGCGCAGCTTGGCTCCGATATATTCGGCGCAAGGCACATAGTTTTCTCCCGGTGGATTGACGGTTGGAATCCCGACTAACCCTTGCAAGAACGCGAGCATTTCGTCGCTCAATTCGTCGATGCGCGTCAACACGCTCTGCTCCAGCGAAGTCATGTGGCCTAGTGAAATGAAGTGTATCAATGCAAGCGATTTTGATGTAAAGTATGCGGCATGAGTAAACGAATTGCTTTTTGTGCGGATGGTACTTGGGATAAGGCGAATAAGCAAACTAACGTCTACAAGCTGTATAAAGCCTTACTGACGACCGGGGACCAGATTCCGCTTTATGACGATGGAGTAGGGTCTGACGGAGGCCCCCTGGTAATGCTACTAGGCGGGGCGTTCGGTACAGGTCTTTGGAAGAAAATCAAAGATGCCTACACCAAGATCGCGCACGTCTACGAACAGGGCGACGAACTCTTTATCTTTGGCTTTAGCCGCGGTGCTTTTACGGCGCGCAGCTTGGCAGGCATGATCGCTGTTTGCGGATTGCCTACAAAGAACGTCACAGATCAATTGGTAGAGCTGGCGTTTGATGCGTATCGCGATCAATTGAACCGGGCTGCCAAATTGCAGAAATTGGCTCCTTGGAATATGTTCGCGGCCGATATCAAGATGGTGGGTGTTTGGGACACAGTGGGTTCGCTGGGGATTCCCGCGGTCTTTGGGCAGGTAGACCCGATCCTGTATGGGTTTCTCAATACAGGGCTCAATCCGAAAATTAAGAATGCGTTTCATGCCATGGCGATGGACGAGCGACGCGCGGAGTTCATGCCCACGTTGTGGTCTGGGACGCCGGCTGCCGATCAGCACGTGGAACAGGTATGGTTTACCGGCGCGCACAGTGACGTAGGAGGGGGCGAAGACGATGCGGCGCCGGGAGTGCAAGAGCTCTCCGACATCCCTCTTTCTTGGATGATTGATAAAGCACGCAGCCTTGGATTACAGGTGGATGAAGGAGTCGCTCGCCAATACTCACATCCGTTGGATTCGAAATACGCTCTTAACAAATTCCACGAGTCGTGGAACTTGGGTTGGGGCGTCCCGGTGCGCCGTCACATTGCTGAAAATGCGACCATCGCGAACAGCGTGGTGGTGCGTTGCCAATTGGATCCTGAATGGCGACCAAATAACTTGAAGTTTGTGAACGGGTCGCTGGCACCGACTTATGGAATCGTTCCGGTGGTGACACAACCCGCTACGGCGGCTCAAGGAGCCGGATGAGCCAAGCCCTTCTTACAAAAGACTGCGTTTAGACGCCAGGGAAGGTTGGGCAACAAACGATGGCGGTACAAAAAGCCGCGAAATGTCGAGACCTCCGTGAAACCGTAGAACGCGAAGTTGCACTTTTGCAGGTGGTCGCAAATCTCCCAAAAGAGCGGTTTGCCCACCTGCATGGGCCGAAACGAAACTTCGACATGGATCAGCTTCACACTTTGCAGGACTGCCGTGCCTCCAGCGAAGACCTGTAGCTCTGCGCCTTCCACATCAATCCAGAGGAGGTCCGGCGGTTGCTTGCCGGCAAAGTATTCGTCAAGGGTCGTGGCATTCACCACAATTTCATCTTGAACAACCTGGCCGCGCCGCCGCGTATAGTCCGGGTTGATCTTGAATAGGGACGAAAAGCCAATATCTTTGTTGTCTGAAAGTGCAGGATTTACCGGATAGAATTTCAACTGCCCGGCCTTATCAGCCACTGCTAATTGGTTGAAAGCCACGGCCTCAGACGCGAGTTCCGCCAGATTCTTTCGGCAGAGTTCCGCCGCAACCGGATTCGGCTCGAATACGTGTAATGCTCCGCCTTGCAGTTGGCGGAAGAGAGAAATGCCTTCTAATGCGTCTCTGCTCCCGATGTCGCAGATCACCGGGCGAGCGGGAAGAAGCTTCTTAGCAAGGGTGATGAATTTAGGGCTGAGTTCTTCCAATGGACCTCGGGTTCAAGCAGCCTCTTTGGAAGCGAGCGGTTTCAAAACTTCGAATTCCCACTCGATCAGTTTTCCGCGAATTACAAAACACAAATAGTGCTCCCAGAAAAGTCGAAAGCGGGGCCAGGCATTCACTAGAAACTCGAACCCCAGGTATCTCCAAAGCATCAAGAGCTTGACGTGCACTTTGGTCTCGCGCAGCTTGATCTTTGAATAGTAGTCGAAGCCGCCGTGGTTGCTGCCGAAATAGCGAAACGAATATGAATTCAGATGCCAGCGATGAGTTGGGTCGCAGAAGGAAGAGAAGTCTGTGTAGTGCGGAGTCGCCATAAAAATGGTGCCGCCGGGCTTGAGAAGACGGTAGAACTCCTCCATGGTGCCCATCACGTCACTCACATGTTCAATGACGTGGGAGCAGTAGATGTGGTCGAAAGAATTGTCGGCGAAGGGGTATGGGAAAGAATCGATGTCGCAGATTACATCGGCGCGACCGGCAGGATTGCGGTCAATGCCAATGGCTCCAGGTAGTTTATTTACGCCACATCCGACATCTAGAGTTCTTTTCTTGATTTCCGTACTCACGCACTCCCACTATAGTGCAATGAGCGATTTGATCAACTTATCGTTGCCAGTATAATCCAGAAGTGAAAATGACGGGGGCTGAATGCCTTTTGCGAACACTGTTGAAGAACGGGGTGGATGTTTGCTTCATGAATCCCGGCACTTCGGAGATGCAGTTTGTGGCAGCTCTGGATCGGGTAGGCGGCATGCGTCCTGTTCTGGGCTTGTTTGAAGGCGTGTGTTCCGGCGCGGCGGATGGGTATGCGCGCATGCTTCGCAAGCCAGCCGCGACATTGCTCCATTTAGGCCCAGGCTTAGGCAACGCTCTGGCGAACTTTCACAATGCGCGGAAAGCTCGGTCGCCGATCGTCAACATAGTTGGCGATCACGCCACAGCGCATCAGGCCTTCGATGCGCCATTGAGTGCCGATGTCCCCGCGTTTGCGCGCACCGTCTCCGATTGGGTGCACATGGCCAGCAGCGGTTCGGAAATGGGATCTTGCGCCACGCAAGCGGTGGAAGCCGCGATGGGTCCACCCGGATGTGTCGCGTCGCTCATTGTGCCTGCCGATTATTCTTGGAACGATGGCGGCGACCTGGGCGGCGCTGCTACTGCACCGTCACGTCGGCGCGCAACAGACCAAGAGGTGCAAGCTGCTGCGCGAGTCCTACGGCAACTGGGTCCCGCCGCGGGTGTCTTAATTGGCGGCGAGACTGTAGTCGATGCGGGATTGGTGGCGGCGCAGCGGATTACGCAGGGCAGCGGCGCACGTTTGTTCTATGATCGAAACGCTTCACGCGCCGCGCTGGGTGGCGGCCGTTTTGCTCCGCAGCGAGTTGCCTATTTTCCCGAACGGGCAGAGGCGCAGTTTGTCGGGATCAAACAAATGTTCCTGGTTGAAGCGAAGGCACCCGTTTCGTTTTTCGCGTATCCAGGCAGGAAAAGCACTTTGTTGCCCGATGCCTGCGCGACAACCGTTCTGGCCGGTATAGACGGCGATGGGATTTATGCGCTGCAGGCGCTGGCGGATTGCTTCCCTGCTCTGGAGAAAACCCCGGCCAGTGTGACGGAGCCCGCACGGGAAATCGGCGATGGTCCGTTAACAACTGAGTCATTAGGGCGCGCGATTGTGGCATTGCTGCCGGAAGGCGCTATCATCTCCGACGAAATGGTTTCATCGTCGGAAGCAGTTGTGCCGTTGCTGGGCGGCACCAAACGGCACGATTTTCTGCCCGTCACAGGAGGGTCGATCGGTCAAGGGTTGCCGGTGGCGGTGGGGGCGGCGGTTGCGTGTCCAGATCGGAAAGTAGTCGCGCTCGAGGCCGACGGCAGCGGTATGTACACGTTGCAAGCGCTATGGACAATGGCCCGCGAGAAATTGAACGTTACGGTAGTGATCTTTTCAAATCGCCGTTATCGGATTCTGGACGTGGAAATGCAGCGAACGGGCGCGCGCGGTCTGGGTCCGCTGGCGAACAGCATGTTGGATATCGGACGACCGGACTTGAATTGGGTGAGACTCGCAGAAGGTGTTGGCGTGGAAGCATCCAGGGCTACAACTACACGCGAGTTCGTGGATCAGTTCAGCACGGCTTTACAATTTAACGGCCCGCGTCTGGTGGAAGCGTACCTGTAACCACCAGTTCGCGGTATAGCTTTTCACCCACAATTTTGTGAACAGCCGTGGAAGGATGCTCGGCGTGATAGTAGAAGTGGTCGCTGGGCGAATGGCATTCCGTAGCGTCCTGGTGGAAAAGAGCCCGTCCCGCGCAGGCATCGGTGGTGTTATAAATGCCGTATTGCTTGGGCGAATGCAGAACTTCATCGAAAAAAGGCCCCCAATGGCTGAGTACGATTTCGGCTTTTGGAAGCTCGCTCGCCAGTTGTTCCGGTATTAGTTCGAGAGCGGGATTGAGCCGCAGACCTATTTCCCTGAAACCTGGAATCGCGGTAGGCATCAATGCGACTGCGAAGTGGCGGCCGCCGAGCGAGTAGAGTGTTTTGATTTCGTCTTTTAGGTCGGCTGTGGTTGTTTCAGTCGTCAATTTGCTGTCGTTCAGACCGCCGGAGATATAGAACAACGTGGTCTTGGGAACGAATTTGATTTTGTGAGCATGCACCAGCGCGGCGAAATCGGCCACCTGATTCTTCATGCCGTATCCCAGGAGAAAGTCGCCCATTTTCGTTCCCTTACCTTCGTCGGTACGCGCTCCGCTGACCGCAAAATCGAGACTAGCGTCCGCAATCTCAGGAGAGTTCGAAGGCAGAAGCTTAAATCCCAGGTGTTGCGCCAGGTACGCAACTGCAGTGGGACCGTCACCATCCAAATAGCCTTCGCCTATATCGGAATAGCTGTCGCCGAAAACATAAAGGCGGCTATAGGGCTGGTGTTGAGAAGCAGCACAGGCAGAGGCGACACATGTCAAAAAAAGCGAAACGAGGGTGCGCATGTTCAAGACTCCATCATAGGAGCCTCACCCGCCTCAAACTTCGACTCGAGCCGGCGCCCAGCGCTCCAAAGCGCTTTCCAGATCCTTCGGAGAGATGGGTTTGGATAAGAAATCGTCCATGCCGCACGAGTAGCAACGATCGCGTTCCTCTTTGAGCACCCCGGCAGTCAGAGCGATGATCGGCGTGCGGCGGCCACTGGTTTGAAAGCCCCTGATCCGCTGTGTGGCTTCGAATCCGCTCATGACGGGCATTTGGCAATCCATCAAAACAACGTCGTAAGACTTTCGTTGGACCGCCGTGCAGGCGTCAATGCCGTTTTCAACGATATCGACCCGGCAGCCTAACTTTTCCAGCAGAAGGCGTGCGACAAGTTGATTGATCTTGTTGTCCTCGGCAAGAAGGACATCGGCTTGAATGGCGGAAGTTGAGGGCTCGGAAGAATTGGCCACTTCGCCGCTGGCTGCGCCGATTATGGCGGCTTGGATTGCCTGTAGCAGGGGTAGCCTGCGCACAGGCTTTGGGACAAAGCGCATTTCTAAACGTGCATCGTTGCACGGCGTTTTGAGGTCCGCTTGAGCGCCAAGGATAAGAATTGGGGTGTTGCCGGAATTCGACAATTGGAGAACGCCCGATGGTTGTGAAAGCGCTGCCGAATCCACCAATATCAAATGATGCCCTACGCGTTCAGAACGCGGTACTCGAGAATAGATCGTAACCGTAAGACCCACAGCCTCCAAATACGTGCGGATCGAAGAAGCGATTTTGGGCTGGGTGCAGACCACGGCAACATGTTTGCCGTCGAAAGACACAGTATCCGTGAAGACGGGTGAACTTTGCAGACATACGTTGAACCAAAACGTACTACCCTCACCCATTTTGCTGTGAACGCCGATACTGCCTCCCATCATTTCGACCAAACGCTTGGAGATCGCGAGGCCTAGGCCAGTTCCGCCGAAACGCCGCGTCGTCGAGAGGTCGGCCTGCTGGAACGCCTGGAACAAACTGTCCTGCTGTTTCTGAGTAAGACCGATGCCCGTGTCGCGAACGGCAAAGCGGAGGACGGTGGTTTGATTTTGATTTGCCTCGCGCGTGATCGAAAGAGTCACGGAACCTTCGGCAGTGAACTTAACGGCGTTGGTCAGAAGATTGAGAACGACTTGCCGAAGGCGCGCTGAGTCTCCGATCAAGTCTAGCGGTATGGAACCATCCAGGTCGCAGTGAAGCGCAAGATTCTTGGCAGCCGCCTGGCCTGCTACTAGTTCCATGGCTTCTTCAATCAGAGTCGAAAGATCGAACTGGGTGCGCTCCAATTCAAGGCGGCCCGCCTCGATTTTCGAGAGATCCAGAATGTCATTAATAAGGGTCAGCAACGCTTCACCACTCGAACGGATGGTGTCCATGTAACAGCGCTGTTGAGAGGTAAGTTCAGTATCGAGCATGATGTTGGCCATACCAATGACACCGTTCATGGGCGTGCGGATTTCGTGGCTCATCGCGGCCAGAAATTGGCTCTTTGCTCGCGTAGCGGCTTCAGCACGATCACGCGCTTCTGCCAATTCCACCGTGCGGCGGGCGACCGCAATTTCCATAGCTTCTTCGTTGCGTTTTTGATCGTCTATATCTGTCGCCACGCCGATCACGCGAATGACTCTGCCGTCTTCGTTCAGCACGGGCTTGCCCACAGTTTTGAACCAGCGATATTCGCCGTCTTTAGAGCGGAAGCGGAACTCAAGGTCGAACGGAAGCTTGCATTCAAAAGCAGCTTTCCACGCAGCATCACCGCGCTCTTGATCGGACGGGTGTATGGCCATCAGCCATTTGGGACTGTCGCTTTTCTCCGAGGACGGAAACCCAGTGTATTCAAACGCGGCTGGACTAACATACTCAAGCCCCCCAGCCGGGTCCGCGGAGAAGACAATTTGCGGTGTGGCTTCAACAAGGGCGCGCCATTTGATTTCACTTTCATGAAGCTCCCTGGTTCGCTGTTCCACTAAATTATCTAAGCGCTCATAAGCATCTTTTAGGTTTTGTTCAGCTTCAATTGCCGCAGTAATGTCACCAGTGCTAATGAACCGCAGTGGCGATGAACCCGTTTCGAGCTCCTGTCCAGCAAGCCTCACCCAGATCAACGAGCCGTCTTTGCGGCGGTGGCGCCAAGGTCCACTGAATTCGCCATTGGCAATTCGTTGGCTGAGATCTGCCTCAATTGCTTGGGCTTGTTCAGTTAGACGGATGTCGGTCATGCTCATGCACAGAAGTTCTTGGCGAGTCCAGCCGTAGTGAGCGATCGCGGCATCATTTACATCGAGGATTTCTTGGGTTCGCGGATTATAAATCCAGCAGGGAACCGGGTCGAGATCGAAGTATTTGCGGTGTCGTTCGCTTTCTAAACGAGCCCGTGTTTCTTCACGAAGCAACCTTCGTCGGAGACGAAGTATCGGATAGATTGCGAAGATGAATGAAGATGCTATGCCAGCCACCAACCAAGCTGCCGGCTCTGCCGAGAAATGAACGAATGCCATCGTGCCTTATTCCAGTACCTCTTAGAAAGAGACTTGTTATCTTCACGGCGACCCATTCCGCTAGGTTCCATTTCGGCAACGAGAGTGAACTGCATTACGGTTTAAGTAGGATTAAAACTAATCGCTTGTCGATGAAGATAGGGTTAGAGTGAAGACTGGCAAGCTCTTCTTGATCGGCGCGGGGCCGGGCGATCCTGAACTGTTGACCCTCAAGGCGGCGCGGGTGCTGAAGGATTGTGACGTCGTTCTCTATGATCGGCTGACTACGCCCGAGATCTTAGCGTTGGCGAGGCCTGACGCGGAATTGATCTATGTGGGCAAGCATGACGGAGAGCAGGAACGCGAACAAGCTCGGATCTTTGACCTAATTCTAGTGCACGCCAAAGCTGGCCGCTCGGTGGCACGCCTCAAGGGAGGAGACCCGCTCGTTTTCGGACGTGGAGCCGAAGAGTGGGACGTCGCGAACGAACACGGCATCCCCGTGGAGTTGATTCCCGGCATTAGTTCCGCAATCGCGGTGCCGGGTCTCGCTGGCATTCCGCTCACCTTTCGCGAAGTATCACGCAGTTTTGCGGTCGTGACCGGCCACTGGAAAACGGGAACGAACATGGATTGGACACCCTATGCGAGAATCGACACGCTTGTCATTCTGATGGGGACCAAGCAGCGATCTTCGATTGCGGAAGCGCTGATTGCGGCCGGACGTAGCGGTTCGGAGCCGGTCGCTTTCGTGGAGCAAGGCTCTATGCCAGACGAACGCGTTGTGGAAACAGACCTGGCCACCTTAGCCAAAGGCGTGGTGGAGGTGAATGGCCCCGCAGTGATGATTGTAGGGGAAGTGGTGCGGCACCGTCAGAAGACGGCACCGTATATTTGATGCCTAGAAGGCGTAGGTTAATGTGGCGAAGGGATAGTTGTAGGCATGGCCGAGCGTAGTTGCCTTTAGAAATTCGCCAGGCGCTAGATGACCGAAACCTGAGCCAAACTGCACCGCGTTGTTTAGTTTGTAGAAACCCTGAATATCAATTTCTTGACCCACGTGCGTACCCGCCGCACCGCTGAGCGACTTGGCGAGGACGGAGCCGTTGGCGGCATACAAGCCGTCGTGCGCATTGGCCAGCCAGAAATCGTGATAAACGGCAGAGATCGTCAGTTTGCTAACCGGCTTGACTTGCAAACCCGCGCGGAGGTCGCGGATGTTGCGCCAACCAACTTGATCGACCACGCCGAATTTGTCGTGGCCGCTCGGATAGAGTTGATCGAAGGTTCCCAAATGCGTGCTAGTTGAACTCGAGTTGCCGGACGCATAGTTGTACTCCACGAAGGGCCGCGGTTTGAATTTCAGAGCGAACGTACGCCCTACAACCCAATGGCCAGCCCAGGCGTCAATGGAATCGGCACCAAGAGTTCCGCTTTGGCGGGCCATTTCAGTGCCGTAGTCAAACTGCGCAGGAAGAGTGCCGGCAAAACGGAAGCCGTATGTTGTTTCATCCAACTTGCCTTTCGCTCCATCAGCATACGCAGCGGCATATCCGGAAGGAGCGAGACGCCAAAAAACGTAAGGCTCAATGGATGCTTTGGGCACTAGCTTTGAAAGAGTTCCGTAAATGCCATACAACGGGTTGCCTTGCTTGTGATGGTCGTAGGTACCGTCCACCGAATTCACTACCGACGATGCGAAGGTATCAATTTGAACGCCCGAAAAAGCAACTGTCGCGAGGACGGCATCAAACACACGCGGCGCATTCAACCAGGGAGATTCACCGACCAAACGCGACTCGCCAAAGTTTAGGACCTGGCGGCCGGCGCGAATTTTGAAGTGGTAATTCGTGAGACTGCCAACTTCGCCCCAGGCTTGATGGATATCCCAGGTGTTCTGATAGGGCGGGGCCTTCGCTACGGGACCGTTCAGATAAATACGCGAATCCTGCGTTTGACCGTAGAAACTGAGCCAAGCGACCGGTTGGATTTTCACGCCTATTTGCAGTTGTCCCAAAGCATGGGTATCCGACACACTCTTGAAGCCAATGCCGTCTTGGCCTTCCACGCGGATGCGGTAGGTACCGTCGAAGCGCAGCCAATTGGGAAGCCGCTCGTTGAGTTCGGCGGTGGGCCGCCACATAGAGCTGGCGGTGGCCGGGGCAGCGGCGAGTGGGGGCGCGCTCTGCGCAAGAAGTACTGCCGTCTCGAAGAGCATGGCAGCAAGAAAATATCTAACTTTCAAAGAGTCTCCCTTCCAGTGGTCGTACCGACCGCAGATCGTAACAGACCAAAGCGTAATCGCCATCTTAAATGGCTGCGCCTTAGAAAGCATCAATCTTTCGGTTGAACAGCCGGCGACAAGGGCATGCTGTAAGGCGGGGAAACCAGGATTCTCTTAACAATAGCGGCGAAAACTGGCAAAATCAAATCAAAAATTTCCTGGAAGACGATGGAAAAGGAGCGGCTGCAAAGCGAAATTGCCTTGCAGCCGTTTGTCGAACTACATACCACCCAAATACATCACGTGGACATAAACGCCCAGACGAGTGTTATAGGCCAGATACCAACCAATATGGTCGGGATCGTCGTAAATGACGATGTTGTCTGTATCCCAGAGCCATCCACTGCAATAGGCGAGGTCAAACTCTGCAACGCTGAAAGCCCAATTATTGAACCAGAAGCGGCCGGGACCGCCACCACCAAGACGCCATACGTGGCCGCGTCCGAAACCGCCCGGGAAACGACCGTGTTCAAAAGGACGATCCAGATGGAAGCGTGGATCGTTGCGGCCTTGATCGTGACCAACCCACTGGCCATTGCTGTGGACGTGGGGCGCTTCGGGATGGTCTTGGCGGTCAGACAAATGGCGGTCTTGCGGAGCCGCCTGCTGTTGCTGTTGTTGGTGATCGTTGCCGCGAGAAGCTCCCGCATTCCCACGGCTGGGAGCCGGTCCGCGTGACGGAATAAATCCTCCGCCCACTTTGCCGCCACGGCCTCCACCACCACCGCCGTGATGCTCATCACCACCGTGTTGTTGCGCTAAGGTGAACGAAGCTGTGGCCATAGCCAAACCCGCCACCGCGAAAATCCTTAGCAAGAAATCAGTCTTGTATTTAGACATACAGTCCTTCCAGCTAAGAAGACGTAAATTCCACTAGGCTGGTAACTGTCTTAACTAGGCTTAATAAGCCCGGCCATCCAGAAGGGTACTGGGTAAATCTTACAGCAGATCAGTTTCGCTTTGCCGGGCCTTCTTCTTTGGCGAGCTTTACCCGAGCGCTATCGAGCTTCTTCTGAACCTTAGCAATCTCGTCCGGTTCAACATCGCCCGGCGCGCTTAAGTTATAAGCCTTGAGAGAAGACTGCCACTGCGAAATAGCAAGCTTCAATTTGCCTTGCTTGAAGTACACATCACCCATGTGGTCGTGGATGGTTGGATCTTTTTCGGCGCTCAACTGCAAAGAGCGAGAAAGCTGGCGTTCCGCTTCGTCGAGTTTGTTAAGGCGGAAGTAAACCCAGCCAAGGCTATCGAGGAAGGCGTAGTTGGCCGGTTCCAAATCGACGGCGCGTTTGATGTAATCTTGCGCTTCGGGCAGACGCACATTCTGGTCGGCCAGCATGTAGCCCAGATAATTGAGGGCTGAAGCATTCTTGGCATCGGCGTCCAGCACGCGGCGAAATTCTTTTTCGGCAAGATCGAATTTCTTCTGGCGTTCATACAAGGCGCCGCGCCGGAAGAAAATATCGGTCTTAGCCTTGTCATCCTTGGCCAGTTTCTCGGCAGCGTCCAATGACTTCGCGGCTTCGGTATAGTTGTGGCCGTGTTCGTAGACTTCGGCGATTTCAAGATCAATGCCGAGATCTGCGTCTTTATCCTTGTCCTTCGAGAGCTTGCGCAATTCGGCCACCGCCGCATCGGTCTTGCCCATGTCGGAAAAGAGTTGGGCCCGTTCGCTGCGAATACCAGGGTCATCAGGGTAGGTCGCAATAGCCGCATCGGCTTCCTGCTGAGCCTTGCCGTAATCTTTCGCTTCGCGGTGAGTCTCAATGATCTGGGCGGCTCCTTTTGCAGCCCGGTTTTGATCCAAAGAGATCATTTCCTTGAAAGTCTCGACCGCTTGATCGTATTGATCGTTCCGGCGGTAAAGCCCACCGAGTTCTTCTAGGAGCGAAGCGCGTACGGAGCGTTGACCCGGATCGTTGCTGGGTCTGGTGATTGAATCAATGACGCCCTTCATGGCCGAGATTGCGTCGGGCAACTTGCCTTCGTCCGCTAAAAGCAGAGCGTCGGCACGTTGCACTTCGGGGTTGTTTTTGTCGATCTCTTTTGCTTTATCGATGTAGCGGCGGGCATCTTCAAAATTGTGCTGCTCCTGCCGAATCTGCCCCATGCTCACATAGGGCGCGGCCTCCAGTGGTTTGGCGTCGGCCAATTGTTGATAATTTTTGATGGCGTCGTTGTATTGGCCCGCCAGTGCGAAGTCATGCGCGGCATACGCCTGAAAATCCAATTGGCTGGGATCCAGTTCTAAGCCTTTTAAGAAAGCACCAGCGGCCAATGCGTACTCTTTTGTTGATTCGTAATTCTGGCCCAACATGGCGTAGGCACGGCCGGATGGGTTCTTGGTGGCCAACCGCTCAAGCAATTCGGTAGAACCTTTGGTGTCGCCGCGTTCGCCATATACTCCGGCCAAACCAACCAGCGCATCTTCGTTATCCGGTTCGATCACGAGCGCTTTCTTGAAAGCAGCCTCGGCATCGGTCGAATTCTCGAGCATCCGGTTAAGGCTACCCACCATCACCAGCGCTTCCATATCTTTCGGGTCTTTTTCGGCAATGATCTGATATTGCTCCAGCGCGCGTTTAGCCATGTTTTCGTTGGGACGCGACTGCCCATCGCCGCCAATCTGGTTGCGATAGATGTGGGCGAGAACACGGTGAGCGTTGATTTGATTCGGATTGGCTTTAAGTGCGCTTTGGGCTTCTTCGACGGCGTCTTTGACGCGGCCCGCAGCAAGGTAAAGCTCAGCGATGTCTTCTACCAGGAAATCGGCTTCCGGGTCTTCCTTCATTGCCAGGCGAAAATTATCGATGGCCTTGTTGAGATAGTCGCTGCGGTTGCCGTATGAGGCAGCCATCTCTGCATAGAGATGCCCGAGTGAATAATGGTAGTACGCTGCAGCCTTAGGCGAATTTGCCTGTTTCGAAGCGGGCGGCAGAATGGGGTTGTCCGATTTCTGGGCGGCCGTGGCCGACACAGCGGTCGCCGCGAGCCCGGCGGCTAGCAAGAATTTAGCAGTCAGCGAACTAAAGTGGGAGTGGGGCATTCAACTACTTTTTGTTGGACGGATTGTCAACCCTAGCGACTAAATAGGTTGACCCTATTTGAGTATAACCCCGAATTAGCAGACACCTGTGCAAGATGCGTATCCCTTAATCGCAATCGTGGGCCCGACTGGCTCTGGCAAGAGTGAACTCGCTCTGCGGATAGCCGCACGTTTCAATGGCGAAATCATGAATTGCGATTCGGTGCAAGTGTACGCCGGGCTCGATGTTGGTTCGGCGAAAACGCCGTTAACTGAGCGCGGCGAAGTTCCGCATCATCTCTTCGATGTGCTTCCGCCAAGCGATGAAATGACGGCGGGTGAATACGCGCGCAGAGCGGCGGCTGTTCTGGAAGAGATCCGATCGCGCGGCGCCTTGCCGGTGATTGCCGGTGGCACGGGGTTCTATTTGCGGGCGTTGTTGGATGGATTGTCGCCCGCCCCGCAAAGGAATCCGGAGTTGCGGGAGAGGCTAATTTCCTTGGCCCAAAGAAGACCTGAAGCGCTGTATAGGTTCCTCAAAAAACGTGATCCTGATGCGGCGGCACGCATTCATCCGAACGACCATCAGAAGCTGATGCGAGCGATAGAGATCGCGGGCCAGGCGAAAGAGCCGCGGCGCGGCTTGCAAGGATTTCGTGTGTTGAAGATTGCTTTGAACCCGCCTCGTGAGGCGCTCTATGACAAGTTGAACCGGCGCAGCGCTTGGATGTTTGAGAATGGCCTGCTGGCTGAAACGGAAGCGCTCTTGGCAAGCGGTGTTTCGACCACTGCGCGTTCCCTGGCGACTCTTGGGTACCGGCAGGCGCTGGCCGTGTTGACCGACGGAATGAGTAAAGAGGCCGCCGTGACGGAGTGTCAGGTTCGTACGCGGCAGTATGCCAAGCGGCAGATGACCTGGTTCCGGGCCGAAGCCGACCTGCATTGGCTGAATGGTTTTGGCAGCGATGAGACTGTACGCTTCGAAGCCAACGAGCTGGTTAGCCGACACTTGTTGGCTAAGCCCAGCGTTTGAGCCCCTTTTGTCCGATGTCTTTCCTGTAATGAGCACCAGCAAATTGGATTTTCGAAACGGCGAGATAGGCAGCATCTATCGCTTGGCGAAGGGTGGGGCCACCGGCCGTGACACCGAGAACCCGGCCGCCGCTGGTGACCAGTTGACCACCATCGTTCTTGGTACCCGCGTGAAAAACGGTTGCGCCGGTGGCCTCTGCCTCAGCTATCCCGCTGATAACATCACCTATAAGTGGTGGTTCGGGGTAACCTTTCGCCGCCATCGTGATACAAACCGAGCAGCCTTCGCGCTTGAACCGCGTCATTCCACCTGCCCCGCCAGCCATCAGGTTGAGCAAGCTGGCCAAGTCGCCAGGGTAGGAGTGAAGGATGGCCTGAGTTTCCGGATCGCCCATGCGGACGTTGTATTCCAGGATCTTCGGACCATCGGCCGTCATCATCAAACCGGCGTAGAGGAAGCCCGTGAAGGGCGTTCCATCTTGCTTCATTTGCGCGAGGGTAGGCATCATAATCCGGTCGAGGATGCTGCCAGTCTGGTCGTCCGTCAGGATGCGCCAGTCGGAATACGCGCCCATACCGCCAGTGTTGGGACCTTGGTCGCCATCGAAAACGCGCTTGTGATCTTGACTGGGAACGAAGGGGACAATGATGTCGCCATTGGTGACCGCGATGAAGCTAACTTCCTCACCTTCGAGGAACTCCTCGATGACAAGTGTCGGGCCTAGTTTCTTGATTGCGTCTTCGGCTTCGGGCTGGCTTTGGGCGATGACTACACCTTTACCGGCCGCTAGTCCGTCAGCTTTGATTACGACGGGCAGCGAGAACT
>Ga0209698_10002636_pt1 | contig 20216 bp, 14 predicted proteins | sample LitLauG_LLR_2012_FD_187203 | JGI IMG/M metagenome (GOLD analysis project Ga0209698, IMG submission 187203) | Freshwater sediment microbial communities from Pennsylvania, USA - Little Laurel Run_MetaG_LLR_2012 (SPAdes) (version 2) | ecosystem: Environmental > Aquatic > Freshwater > Creek >...
GCCGGAGGACAAGGACGCCGCTGTGGACCTGAACGTGGTGATGACCGAAGGCGGACACTTTGTGGAAGTGCAGGGCAGCGGCGAGGAGAGCACCTTCTCCGAAGCGGAGCTGAACACGATGCTGGAACTCGCGCGCGGGGGCATCGGGGAACTGGTGGGTATGCAGCGCGGGGTGATCGGGTGAAGGGGAAAATGATGCGCCTGCTTCCCCCCACGCTTGCTGGAAAAATCCGCCTCGGCATCATGCTGGCGGTACTGATCGGGCTCGCGCTGTTTTTCCGTCCGGATCGTTTCCTCGCGGCGATACTCTACGACAAGCACGAGGGCGACATTCTTTTTCAATCGCTGCCGCGGAATGACCTGACGGACGCCATCGAGGGAATCTCCGAATCGCAGTGGTCGCACTGCGGCGTCCTGGTGCGGGACGGAGAGCAGTGGATGGTAGCCGAGGCCATCGGGATTGTACATCTGACCCCGCTCAAACTTTGGCTGTTCCGCAGCCGACACTGTCGCTTTGCAGCCTACCGGGTGGATGCAATGAAGGATGCGGACATGCCACGGCTGCGAACAGCGATCGATGCAATGATCGGCAAGCCGTATGACTATCATTATGCTCCGGATGACGAAGAGATCTACTGCTCGGAGTTGGTGTTCCGGGCGTTCGAGCGCGGGCTGGGCATAAAGATCGGCGAGTGGCAGAAGCTGCGGGATCTGAATTGGCAACCGTTCGAGAAATTCGTGCGGTCCATGGAGGACGGTGCACTGCCTCTGGAACGCGAAATGATCACACCCGTGGCGCTGACGCGGAGTCCGCTCGTGCATCGCGTGTCGCCATGGTGAGTGGTTCGCGTCCCAAAAGCCTCGATTCTCGTTCTTTCACAGCCCAATCCGCACCATCGAAGAAACTCCAGTCCGCCATGCATCTCCGCCCTGCCCCTCTGCTTCGCCCGTTGCTCCCGCTGCTCCTGCTCGCACACGCCGTGTTCGGGGGTGAACCGCCGATTTCCGCCGAGACGCGCTCGGCGATGATCGCGTCGTTTCAAAAGGCGCGCGCCGAAGCCGATGCGGCGCTCGCGAAAGCACCGGACAGCGCGGAGTGGCTCACGCGGCGGGGAGATGCGCGGCTTTTCCTCGGCGATGCGAAGGGCGCGGTCGCGGACTTCGAGAAGGAGATTGCCCTCGATCCCTCGCGCGACGCGCCGCACTGGCGGCTCGGCATCGCGTATTACTTCGGCGGCGACTTCGCGAAATCGGCGAGGCAATTCGAGAAATACCACGCCTATGACGGGCGTGACCGCGAGAACGGCGTGTGGCAGTTCCTCGCGAATGCCCGCGTCGTGGGCATCGAAAAGGCGCGCGCCGCGATGCTGGAATACACGCGTTTCGACCGCGAGCCGTTCCCGGCGCTCTACGGGATGTTCGCGGGAAAAAAGACCGGCGCGGAGGTGCTCGCGGAGATGGAAAAGAAGGGCCTCGGCGACGAAGCGTCCGTAATGTTCTTCGCGCACTACTACGTCGGGCTGAACGAGGATCTCCTCGGCCACAGGGATGCCGCCCGCGAACACCTCGCCAAGGCCGTCGCCCTCGCCCTCAAGGCCGGCAACCGCGGCGGTCCCGGCTACATGGGCCAGGTCGCCCGGCTGCACTACGAGGCGATGGTGGGGAGGTGACCGATATTCGTGTTCCTGTTCACAGAACATTACATGATCCAAAAGCTCACAGCCGTTCGGATGATCGAATTCATCAGTCCCAGTAGCTGTAATATGCCAGCTCGCTGTCTGTATCGTATAATATCCGGCCTGGAAATGCGCGCCTGTTATGGATAATATATCCTTTCTTCACCCTACTCGTGTCCATCCACCGAGCTGTCCCGAACGTTTTTGACGCCGCACTGGCAGAACGCCCATCCTCGAAGGCTTCAAATATTGTTTCTCGTGCACTCGCCTGAATGGATTGCCATGATTGTCCGCAAAGACCCTCGACCCATGAGCGAAACTCAGCCTGTGACACTCGGAAGCGCAGGTTGTCATCCATGCCGCTACTAAACGGGGAAGCGCGTTCGATCTTCACCTCGGCGGCGCCTCTTGGAAGTTTGAGCGGAGAGGAACAGTATGTGAGCCAGACAATCAGTCCGACTACCATAGTCGCCCCAATGCTGGCGCTAACGATGGCGATGCCAGACCGGCGGTTCGGGAATATCTTGCGCAGAACGGCAAAAGCAGTGGCGGCTGCCACGAAGAACACAATGGCAAAGGTGCCGAACACCATCAGTGAGATGAAGTGCATTCCCGGCATCATGCCTCCGGCCAAGGTGTTCATGGGTTGCCCACAGACATGCATGCGATAAAGCTATCTGCCAATCCCCGCCGCACCGCCCCTACCTCACTCTTGTCAGCATCGTGCCGCAGGAATTCTTCACCTTACCGCCCTCCCAACTCGTGCCGGTGCCGCTCAGCTTCTGCGTGCCGGACTTTGTCAGGACCGGGAGCGTGAGACGGAGGCTGTGCATGTGCGCGTCGCGGTGCGGATTCAGGTTCGTGCCGCCGTCGAAATCGAACACCAGTTCGCCGGCGGTGCTCTTGCGGGTGTTGAGCTTCATGTGGGGCTGGTTGCCGAGCATGCAGTAGTGGGTCATCAGCAGGCTGCCTTTGTCCATGTGATAGATGGAGAGCATTTCCATCTTCGTGCCGGGGAAAATCGTCTCCTCCACAGCGCTGCCGCCGGCGGTGACGCGATAGACGGAGTGCGAGGGCGGCATCCCCTTCATCATCGCCGGGCCACGCCATTCGCCCGAGAGTTTCTTGAGCGAGGCAAAGGCGGCGGCGGTGGTGGTCTCCGCGTGCGCGGCGAAGGCGGCGGTGGTGGCGATGACGATGCCGAAGAGGGTTTTCATGGGGCGATGAGGGTGACGGGTGACTGGGAAATCTTCAAGGCTCGACTGATGTTCACGGGCATTGCCCCTCAGGGCCTCGTTTACGGGCCTGCGACCCTTTTGCCGATAGCGGGCATGTGCGGGCGGCGTGTTGCCGAATTCCTTTCAGCGGCATACAAGCACCGCCACTCGTCCATGAAAGCCCGCGCGTTCCTGTCGCTCATCCCCGCCATCGCCATGTCCGCATTCCTGTCCTCTGCGGTTTTTGCCGCTTATCCACCGAGTGAAAAGAAGCCGGTTACCGACGAGTATCACGGCGAGAAGATCGTGGACGAATACCGCTGGCTGGAAGACGGCGATTCGCCCGCGGTGCGGGCTTGGACGGATGCGCAGAACCAATACACGCGCGCCTACCTTGATGCGCTGCCGGATCGCGCGGGCATCGAGGCGAAACTCACGGCTCTGTATGCAAAGGACACGCCTTCGCACAGCAGCATCGTCGCGCGACCTGGCCGGCTCTTCGCGCTGAAATTCCAGCCGCCGAAGCAGCAGAAGTTGCTCGTCACGCTGAAGTCCGCAGATGATCTCGCGTCGGAAAAAATCGTGCTCGATCCGAACGAACTGGAACCGAAGGGACAGGTCGCGATGGATTGGTTCGTGCCTTCGCCGGATGGGAAGCTCATCGCCGTCTCTCTCTCCGAGCACGGCAGCGAGGATGGCGTCCTGCATTTCTACAACGCCGACACCGGCGAGCATCTGCCCGACCGCATCCAGCGCGTGCAGTATCCCACGGGCGGCGGTGACGCGGCGTGGACGCCGGACGGCAAGGCGGTCTTCTACACGCGCTATCCGCACCGCGGCGAAAGGCCGGAGGCGGACGTGAACTTCTACCAGCGGATCTATTTTCACACGCTGGGAACGCCGGAGAGCGACGACAGCTATTCCGAGGGCCACGACTTCCCGCGCATCGCGGAAATCAAACTCGACACCTCGCGCAGCGGACGCTGGCTGCTCGCAAGCGTGGCGAATGGCGACGGTGGTGAATTCGCGCACTACGTCCGCGACATGAAAGCCAACGGCGCAAAGTGGCGGCAGGTTACGCGCTTCGAGGACGGAGTGAAGGAAGCCGCCTTCGACTGCGATGATGGGATGATCTTCCTGCGTTCGGTGAAGGACGCGCCGCGCGGGAAAGTCCTCTACCTGCCACTCGACGGCTCGAAAACGCTGAAGGATGCCGAGGTCGTCGTGCCCGAAGGCGATGGCGTCATCGAGGAGATCACATCTACGGCGGACTATCTCGTCGTCACTGAACTCATCGGCGGGCCATCCCGCATTCGGCTATTTGATAGGAAGGGAGGCTGGACGGTTCCCATTCCAGAGGCGTCCGGCGTGGCACAGCTAGTCGCACTGGATGATCTGGATTTCGATGACCGCATCCTTTTCCGACAGACGAGCTTTATCACGCCTTCCGTGTGGATGTCGTTCGGTCCCACGAACAAAGCTGACCCGCTGCCGAAAAAGACCGCCCTCTTCAACACCTCGCCAGCGGACTTCAGCGACATCGAGGCCGTGCGCGAATTCGCCGTCAGCAAGGACGGCACGAAAGTCCCCGTGAACATCCTCCGCAAGAAAGGCACGAAGCTCGACGGCTCGAACCCCACGCTCCTTTACGCCTACGGCGGATACGGCATCAGCATGAGGCCGTATTTCGACTTCACGCACCGGCTGTGGTTCGACCGCGGCGGCGTGTATGCCGTCGCGAACCTCCGCGGTGGCGGCGAATTCGGCGAGGCGTGGCACCTTGCCGGCAACCTCACGCGCAAGCAGAACGTCTTCGACGACTTCGCGGCGTGCGCGCGCCATCTCATCGAGCGCGGCTACACGCGGCCCGAGAAGCTCGCCGTCGAGGGCGGCAGCAATGGCGGGCTGCTCATGGGCGCATTCCTCACGCAGAACCCCGGCCTCGCCCGCGCCGTCGTCTCCCACGTCGGCATCTACGACATGCTGCGCGTGGAACTCGACCCGAATGGCGCGTTCAACGTCACCGAATTTGGCACCGTGAAAGACCCCGCGCAGTTCCGCGCCCTGCGCGCGTATTCGCCGTTCCATAATGTCACCGACGGAGTGAAGTATCCCGCCGTCTTCTTCCTCGCCGGGGAAAAGGACGGCCGCGTGAACCCCTCCAATTCCCGCAAGATGACCGCGCGCCTCCAGGCCGCCACCGCATCCGCAAACCCCATCCTCGTCCGCATGAGCGGCGCCTCCGGCCACGGCATGGGCACCGCCCTCAGCGAACGCATCGCCCAGCAGGCGGATGTGTTTGCATTCCTGTTTGAGCAGCTTGGGATGAAGGCGGAGGCGGCGCGCTAAGTGCAGTGCTTCGCAATCAGCAAGACGCGGTAGAGCAGGCCTGGGAGTAGCGGTCATTTAGATGGAACATTCTTCCCCCAGCCCCGGAAACACTACTCGCTTTTTCTTCGGCCACCGTTTCATCACCTCCTCCGACGCCCACTGTGGCGACTTGTCCGCGAGAAGCAAAGTGTTGAAGAGATGTTGCCGCTCTGACTATCCGCCCGCCGCACCTTCGCCGCCGGGCCTGGTCATTTCGACGGGATCGAGTGCGGCGGCCAGTTGATCCTCGGGGAGGACTTTCTTTTCGCGGCAGAGCTGGCGGACGGTCTTGCCGGTTTTCGCGCTTTCCTTCGCGATTTCGGCGGAGAGGTCATAGCCGATCGCGGGGACCAGACTCGTGACCATCGCCATCGAGTATTCGATGAGTTCGCCGCAGCGTTCTTTTTTTGCGACGATGCCCCCGATGCAGCGCTTGCGGAAAATCTCCACGACATTCGTGAGGAGGCGGATGCTCTCCAGCATCGCATGCGCAATGACGGGCATGCCGACGTTCAACTCGAAATTGCTGAGCTGCGCGGCGGCCCAGGTGACGGTGGCGTCGTTGCCGATGACACGCGCGCAGACCTGCAGCACGGCCTCACTCATCACGGGGTTCACTTTGCCTGGCATGATGCTGCTGCCGGGCTGCGTCTCGGGCAGCGATATTTCGCCGATGCCGCAGCGCGGGCCACTGCCGATCCAGCGGATGTCGTTCGCGATTTTTGTGAGGCTCACGGCGACGGTCTTCAGCGTGCCGCTGGCCTGCGCGAGTGCGTCCTTTGCGCTCTGCGCCTCGAAGTGGTCCTTTGCCTCGCGAAAGTCGTTGCCGGTGCCCTTGCTGAGGTGTTTCACGACGATGCCGGGGAAATCGGGATGGCAGTTGAGCCCGGTGCCGACGGCGGTGCCGCCGATGGGGAGTTCCTCGACTTCGCGGATCGCGGCACGGATGCGCTCAACGGCGAGTTCGCACTGGCGTGCGTAGCCGCCGAATTCCTGGCCGAGCCGCACGGGCGTGGCGTCCATGAGATGCGTGCGTCCGATTTTGATCACCTCCCAGAATTCCTTCGCCTTCGCATCGAGCGCGCCGTGCAGCGCGTCGAGCGCGGGAACGAGCGTGGTGCGGAGCTGCTCGGCGACGGCTACGTGGATGGCGGTGGGGATGACGTCGTTCGACGACTGGCCCATGTTCACGTGATCGTTCGGGTGGACGGGCTCGCGCGAGCCGATGGGCTTGCCCGCGAGTTGCGAGCAGCGGTTCGCGATGACCTCGTTGGCGTTCATGTTCGTCGAGGTGCCACTGCCGGTCTGGAAAATATCAATCGGGAAGTGCGCATCGAGCGCGCCCTGCATGACTTCGTCGGCCGCCTTTTCAATGAGCGCCGCGCGCTCGGGGCTGATGCGCTGGAGTTCGAGGTTCGCCTTCGCGGCCGCGCCCTTGATGAGGCCGAGCGCGCGGATGAATTCGCGCCCGAAACGGTAGCCACTCACGGGAAAATTGAGGACGGCGCGCTGGGTGGATGCGGCGTAGAGTGCGTCGGCAGGCACCTCCATCGGGCCCATGGAATCTTTTTCAGTACGGGTGGTCATGTGTGAACATGGATTCTGTTCGGCGCGCGAATGGACGTGTCGAGCGAAATGACGCTGCGACTTTTCTCCGACGGAGAAAAAAATGCGCTAGTGCGCGCCGTTGCTCCCGATGCCGCTGCCCACCGCATGGCCGTTCCTGCGATGCCCGATCAGCGGCTTCCCGGCCTTGGTTTTGAAAAATTTCGTGACGAACATCGGCGGCACATTGCGCAGGCAATACTCGCTCTCCGCGTGGGCAAAGTGATCACAGTGGCCGCGCGTGCGCAGCTCATTCGTGACCTGGTAAATGATGAATGCCGAGTGCGCCTGCGGTGCGAGCACCGTGTAAGTGTGATCGAGGATCTCGCGCTTTTTCGCCTTTTCGAGGATGCTGAACGGAATGCCCGAGACGACATAGTCGCAGTGCGGCAGACCTTTTTTCGACAGCACATCGGGGAGCTTCACGCAGTCCTCATTGTGGACGCTGATGCGCAAATCGTCCGCGAATTGCCTGCGGAGATGTTCGCAAAGTTCCGCATCAATTTCAAAGAGCAGCAGGTGGGAATCCGCATGCATCCGCTTCGCGATCTCGCGCGTGTGGCAGCCTTCGCCGGGACCGAATTCCGCGACAACACGCGGTCCGCTGTGATCCATTTTGTCGGACACTTTGCGGATGAGCGTCTTGGAACTCGGCACAATCGAGGCCACCCGCCAGGGGCTTCGGAGGAATCGTTTCAGGAAAAGTGCGCTCATGTAGGCAGTGGCCGGGGAAAACTGGCGCGGACTCTACTGCTTGAACGATGCATGGCAAGCGTTCTGCAACGAAATGGTGACTCACCCTTTCACAGACGGAGCGCCTTCGAAAATGCGCGCGATAGAAAAAGTTGCCACGCGCGCGGGCATGTGCTTTTCTCCGCGTCCCAAATCGCGAATGCAGCCGTAGCTCAATTGGATAGAGCATCTGACTACGAATCAGAAGGTTTGAGGTTCGACTCCTCACGGCTGCACCACTTGGAAACACAAGGGTTCCAGGGTGACATTGGTTGCGAAAAAAGTGGCGCGTTTCGAGGCACGTCTTCCAATGAGCGCGCCAAAGACTTTCCAAATTTACGAAAAGCACCACGCGAGCAGGAACGTCGGGTATCGCGCGGATGTGGGCATCATTGACGGGGCGCGCGTGTTCAAAAGTTTCCCCACGAGGGCACCGCCACCATTCGACTCTGACGCCATCCGTTTCGCCATGTCGCCGTTTGCCCAAATGAACTTTGGGATATTGCGCTTCCCAGCCGATGAGCCAACCGCTACTTCATGCCCCCGGTGATTATCAAGATATGGGAGTTTCCCCACCAGCTTTGATTCTGTTCGATTGCGTCTCGGGTGGACATCGCGTGGTGGACAAGACGCCGTTCAAAATCGGCAGTGGCCCGGACTGCGACTGGCGAATTGATGACTCCTCTGTCGCCGAGGAGCATTGCGTCATTCAGCGGAAGGGGCGTGCGTTCTACCTGCTCGCGTCAAATGGCACCGGTGCCGTGCTCTTCGACGGTGTTGCCAGTCCGGGTGGCGAATTGGAGAGCGACACGGATCACACGCTGGTCATCGGCAGGCATCTGTTCGCGCTGTATGAATCAGGCGATGCGGAAAAGTGGCTTCATGAAATGAACCATTCAGAATGGTTCATTTACGACAAAGGTGAGGAGAAAAAGTTCGGGCCGATTGCGTTCCCAGTGCTGGCGAAGGCGTTGGAGCATCGGCCAAACGGGATCGAAAACATCATCGTACTCTGCCGCGGGTTGAGCAGCATGGGCTTTTACGCCGAGCAGGTACTGCCTTCACTGCCCCGGTCCGCGACATCCGGTTCGCAAAGTGCCGCATCCCCGAAAAATGCGCCGGAGCCGGTGCAGATCAACATCGAGTATGGTGAGTTCACGTGTCCGGTGTGCTGGCTCAAATTTGATCGTGGCGATGTCATGAACATCGCCGTTCACGCCTCATTGCGCGGCGATCCCATCCTTGGCGAAGAACACCTCCAGCGTTTCCACGCCACGCGGTTCAACGATCGCGGCCAGGCACTGGATGCCATGAATATCCCGGCCGCCGACATGGCCTGCCCCCATTGCAGGCGCAAACTGACGCCTGGATTTCTCGACATACCGCATCTGATCTTCTCGATCGTTGGCGCGCCATCTTCAGGCAAGTCCTACTATCTCAGTGTGCTTGTCAAAATTCTCCAGAGCACTCTTTTCCAGAATTTCGGCATTACGTTCCGCGACGCAGACCCGAGCGCGAACGTCATCCTCAATCAGATGAAAACGCAGCTTTTTTCGGCTTCGACACCTCAGGATGCCCTGCTTGCCAAAACGGAACTCGAAGGCGCGATGTATGAGACCCTGCCACGGCTCGGACGAAAGGTGCCGCTGCCAAAACCGTTCATATTCAATCTCTCGAATCCACGGGATCAGGCACAGGATTTCTCAGTCGTTTTCTACGACAATGCAGGGGAACATTTTGAGCCGACACGAAACAGCGCCGAGTCACCCGGCGCACAGCATATCGCCGCAGCATCGGGCGTTTTCTTTCTGTTCGATCCGCTCCACAATGCGGAGTTCAAGAAACGCCTGACCGGGCTGAACGATCCACAGATTGAGCAAAAGCGGATGGATCAACAGGACGTCATCCTTGCCGAAACCGAGGTGCGGATTAAGAGCCTGCTGGGCCTTGATGCCCGTCAGAAAATTGCGACACCGCTCGCCGTGATCGTGGGCAAGAGCGACACGTGGTTGCATCTGCTTGGCGAGCCGGTGGAGTCTCCGGTGCATAACGGACGGCTTGACGTTTCCCTTGTCGCCTCGAACTCGTCGCGCGTGCGGTCGCTGTTGCTGGAGATTTGCCCGGCAATCGTCGCCAACGCCGAGGCGATTTCATCGGAGGTGATGTATTTCGCGGCAAGTCCCCTCGGATGCTCGCCGGTTGAGTTCACGGACGCCCGTGGTGTGAAGATGATCGGTCCTGATCCGCAGCGATTGAATCCCCGCCATGTCGAAATTCCAACACTCTGGGTGCTCTCCCGCGTAGCACCCAGCATGGTGCCTTGTGTAGAAGGGAAGTAGCGCATGGCCTGGCAACTCATTTACACCAGCGCACCGCGGTCCCTGGAAGCTGGCCGATCCGGCTTTGGAACGGTTGCGCGCCATCGTGCAATCAGCCCGCTGCTGGTCTCGGCAATCGAGCGGGCCAGTCAGTTTTCACGGCTGCCCGGCACGGATGCGGGGCGCGTCATCTTTTGCCACCGCATCGTCGCTGTCGCTGGTGGGCGCTTCCATGTGCTTAGTGCGATCCGCGACGCCGGAGCCGATTACACCGGGCGAACGAATCACATCGCACATCACCTCATTGTGGATCCACGCGAGATCGCGCAACTCGGCCCGGACGGTCCGTCGCCTGCCGATGTGCTGCTCGCGATGAAATGGGTGACTTCATGGAACGAACCACCTCGATTTTTGGAAGTCTCGGATGAAGTGGCACTGTCGGCCATTCGCCCGCAGGCGAACGGTTCCGCGTGGGAGCAAGTCGCGGGCAGCGCCAATCAAGCAGGGCTACTTGCAACTGGTGATGCAAGCCGTGGCGCCTACGTCATCCAGCCTGTGAGCACGGATCTCCGGGCGGTTTATGCTGAATCGCTCCGACTGATTCCCGATCGTCTCTGGCAGATTACCTTCACCACGTCGCTCCAGCCCAGTGACGAGCCCGCCGATTTCCGCTGGATCGGGATCGAAGAGCGCTCGCCACTGCGCGTTCAAAGTGAATCGTCTGGCCGCCCCGTCCTCGATCTTTCGGCACCAGACACACTGCCACGGGTCGAAATGGTCCAGCCCGCTACCGCTGTTCCGACCAATCAATTCGCGCGACCGCGCGCTACGGCTGCCTCGTTTTCGACCATTTCGGATGCTCCGGTGCCAGCGCCCGAAGTCTTCCCTCAGTCGAGCCAGCAACTCAGCCGCAAGACTCGCGAAACAAACGCTCTCTCCGGGGTAATTAAAACAATATTTCCGGCTCTGTGGAAATGGATTGTCGGTAGCGCAGCGGTTCTCCTGTGTATCATTACTTGGTTTGTATTCGTAGCACCTTTTATACGTAATCGGTCGGCGGAAGAAAATGAGCGCAAGGACATCACCCAACGCGTCAACGACACGGTTGATTCCGCGAGGACGAACACCAGGACCAAAGAATATCCAAATCTGAGTCAAACAAGCCTGACCGATCTTCGCAGACTCCAAAAACTGGCCGATTACACGCAGAATATGATAAGCGCGATGGAGGCTGTGAATTTTCAGAGGATGAGTGAAACGGATGAGATATACACAAGAGAACGTCACGAAGCCTCAAAATCTAGTCTAAAAGTTCCAGCGGAGTTCGACACCATCCTGAAACGATTGCATGAATCCACGCAACTACATGCTGAGTTAGAACAGTTTCTGCCGAAGCCTGAAGACTATCCAGCTTTCAAAAAACTACAGGATACAGCCGAAGCGGTAAAAGCATTGGACGCAGATTCTGACAAGCATGCCAAAAAACTTCAGGGGGCGTTGCATTTGTTATGCTCTGAGAAAGAAGCGTCTGCCCTTCTGGCTTTGCTCAACGGCAAAATGGAACCAAACCCAGATGGCAAAATTAGATGGTTTGAAAAGGAAATTATTGATGGCGAGGAACGCCATCGAGCCGACAAAGAGAGCTTCCGGCCCGTAAAGAATCTGCTCGCAGACTGGAAGTTCGTTGAGGAAAATAACTCGGGGAAGGATTTGGCTGGTTTGAAACAACGCCTCGAACAATCGCGCGAAAAACCTTGGCCTTCTTGGTTGCAAGAAAAAGTTAAAAGCATAACTCAATCGGACACCAAACGGATTACTTTAACCGAACAGCATCCAGCCGCGGCCAACGCAGGGCAAACTTCGAATCCAAACGGCGACCAGAGGGATTCATTAAGACCGGTGCTTTATTTTGTTGCAGATAATAATGAACTTTCGATTCCGTTCCCCGCTGGCAGTTCGCCTGTAGAGTTTATTCTGAAATTACGTGGTAAAGCAGCTGAGCCAGTTACACCCCTCGCTTCACTTCCGGATCACCTCGGTCCGTTTGGCAAGTATTTTCAGCGAATAGGAGGCAACCTCAAAGCTGCAAACGAACCGCCAGTGCCGCCTTATTGCTTGATCGTAAAGAGAGAGAACATCGAGGTTGCTTATGCTTTTGTCGGGCTTCCCATCGATAATGGGTCGTTATTTTCGGGGAATCCTCCACATCTTAGTCGGATTAATAACATCCTCAAGATTTCAGGCTTTCCTTCGATTGCGCCCATTCTTGAACCGCAGTTTTTCCTCTCAACACCCCCTGGGTTTAATGGCAGCCCACAATCCGATCCTTTGCTCGTCTCGCAAGACGGTGAATGCTCGTTACAAACTGCGTTAGAAGGAGTAGACAAGAAGATTCGTGCTAGAAGCATGGAAGCTAAAACTTTACGGGATGAAGTAAAACAAAGTAACGCATCGCCGGCTACACTGGACGATTTGCGTAAGAAAGCTTTAGAGTGTGGCAAAAACCTAAAGAAACAGGACGGAAAAAGAGAGTTTCGCGGCGATGAAACGACAGCGTCAGAGTTGATCGGGAATCTTGCCGTAAGCCTTGCTGACGAGTGGACTAACTCCAAACAGCCAGCGAAATTCGACGATCTGCATAAAGCAGGACATGATCTGCGTGAAACAGTTGGGAAGCCAGCAGAACAAGCTAGGGAATATAACAAAGAGTTGCGTAAAGTCATCAGTGTTCTACAGAAGGGCCAGATAAAGGACGAGAGGCGAAAGATTCTTAGCGAATTAGACTTTATTTGTAACAACCTAGACAAGTTGTTAGCCGGCGCGAAAGAGCTAAACGACAAAAACAAGAAGAAGAGTGATGATGCAGACAACCTGGAGAACGAGGCGAACAGACTTAAATCGCTGCCGTTGTTTAAGGGAGACCTCCCTGCTGGATCCTACAAGTTAAGTGTCAAACTGAAAGCTATGGATATTTTGCCACTATACACTTTTACTATGAAATAATAATGCAAGCGGTCGCAAAACTCGTCAGGCAGATTCGCGAGGCTCTTTCTACAGAGAACAGCAATGCGCCTTTTGAATCGTTCGCGGGGGAATATTCCCGACTTTGTCATGAGGCGAGCCAACGATTGGAGTCTTGTGCAGCGATGTTGGCGAAAGGAAGCGACTATCAGGCGCTGCAACTCGCGGAAACAGAGCCGGCATTGCTGGATCTCATTGCCACTCTCAGTTTTGCCGAGGCTCCGGAATGGGCGGCGTTCTGTGCGACAAATCAACTGGCTGTTGCACAGAAATTCGACCTAAAGGCGGTGCAAGCGCTCGACGCGTTGTATGCCAAGGGAATCAACGCGAACCACCCGCTTTACAAGGATTACCGTGCAGCGGTTACGTCACGCGATGATGGCAAGGCACTGCGGATTATCCGCTCCATCGTCAGACTGAATCCGAACGATGCAAACGCCAAACTGGAACTGGCCCGGATCGAGAACAAACTTTTTCAACTCAAGCTCCAGGAGTTGCGAAGAGTCCTTACGCAACACGATGAGAACGGCACCCTTTCAGCCCTGTTGGAACTGGAACGGCTGACCACACCCTCCAAACTCTCGGAACTCCCAGAATGCGCCCGTGCCATCGAAGTGCGCCGCGAAGTGGCACGCCGCGAAGCAATGGCCACCGCAGACCGCCTCACAGAATCGCTCGATGAAGAACATCGGGCAGGATCGTGGCGCATGGTCGGCGACATTCTTGCGCGACTGAGGGCGCTTCAGGCCGAACATGGCTGCACCCTCCCGGAAAAGGGTGCGGCCAAATGTGTGGAGATGCAGCGTTATTTCGACGCTCAACGGGCGGCGGCTGATGAGAAGGCCCGGTTCGAGCAGGCACTCATGACGGTTGGCGGTCTAGCGGAAAGTTTCGACACCCGGTTGCTCACGCGCGCCTCGCTGACCCTGGCCGAGGCGCAGAATTTGCACGGCGAATTCAACCGACGCTGGAAGGAACTCGAAAAATTCCAGCGACCGGTGCACGAGGATTATATCCAGCGGGTGCGGACAAGCGCGGGAGCGCTGCGTGCGGAGCTGGACCGATTGCAACGGCAACGCCGGCTCAAGATAGTTGTGGCCAGTGTGGGGATAGCAGCCGTGATTGCAGGCGCAGCGTGGTTCACCATCCGGACGTTGCACGCCCAGGACTATGCAACACAACTCGCCGGGCTTCGCGAAGCCGGACAAGTGGAAGCCGCTGAAAAGATGATCGCATGGGTGCGGACTGAAGATGCCCCGCTTGCGGCAAAGCCGAACCTCGCCGCGCGATTGGATGAAGTCGAGCGATGGACCCGCGATGAGCGGGCAAAGCTGGCCAAGATCGAGAGCAAGCTGACGGAACTGGAGGCCACTGCGAAGGCGGGGATGACCGGCGCTGATCCGATGGCACTGGCCACGAAACTTGAATCCACAAACCATCTCATCGAAACACTTGCAGGCGGATTGCACACTGCTCCCGCCGGAAGAATCCTCGTGTTCCGCAACCAGTTTGACGCGCACATTGGCGTATTGCGCGAGAAGCTCATTGCCCAGGCTGATGGCGAGCTGACCGAGCTGGAAAATCTGGCTGGCTCGAAGCTTGCCTACGACCAGCCGAAGGAAGTTCTCACGCAAACCCTCGCAAAGATGGATCCGGTGCTGAAAGCGCTTGAGGCGCGCATCAAGCCGGCGGTGGCTGCGCTTGAGCTGCCATCTTCGCAGCAGGCCCGTGTGAATGCCTTGCGCAAACGCGCCGATCTGTTCCACGACGAAATCGGGGCACTGGAAAAAGTCCATGAAGCGGTTCTTCAGGCCAGCACGCTTGATGCCTGGTTGCAGGCTCTCGGCGGCTACAAGACTTCACGGCTCGCCCAGGCACGCGAGGTAAATGATGCCCGCAAGCTGCTGGCCGCATTCCCAAAGCCCGACAATCTCCTGGCCAGCCTGTTGCTGCCGGGCGACCCGGTCGCATGGGCCGCAGCCAAGGCCGACGCCACCGGGGAACTGTTTGCGCCGGACACTGTCCTCCCTGCGGAGATGAGCACGCTGCTGGCATTGCGCGACGACAGATACCTCAATGACATTTGGGACGTAACCCTCATTGATCTTGGCAAGGGAGGGGCGCGACGCGAGTTGTATTCCCGCGGCGAACTTAAAAAGGGCATTCCGAGCAAATCTGGTGACATCGAGACTACAAGATGGGAAGGCGGCATTTACACCCCAACCACGACAGCGGAACTTCCCGCATTTATCCCGACCACCTATGCAATGAATCGTTCAACTGGCGCAGGCGGTTATGGAGTGAGCGGCACCGGGGAGGTGAAAGTGAACCGCCTGAGTGCCGTCTCCCAATGCCTCAACGGGCTGGAGTTAAACCGCATGACTGACGCCACAGGCTCCAAGTTTGAAAAACCACTGCTGGGTGTGTTCGGTGACTTGGTGCGCGAGAAATCCTCCGGGCCGCTTTTCAAAGCCTATCTCATGCAACAACTCGCCTCCGTGCTGAACGTGCGTCCGTATGCATGGGGGCTCGAATATAGCGCAAGCCTGCGCAACGACCTTGCCGAGCTGAACCGGTTGTGCGATGGCGTGGTAATTCGGAGTCAGGATTGGTTGCTCGAACGGAAAAAGGCGCAGCTTGGAGGCAAACTCACGCCCTTCTTTACCGGCCTGCAGAATCGCGATTACTTGAACGAGGCCCGGCTGCATCGCGAGGTGCTGCGTGCTGTCATCAAAGCCGGTCTGCAATTCGGTGGTTTTATGGACGGCGAAGGAAAGGCTACCCTGCTCGGCGAAGCCCGCAGTGCAAAAATGCTCTGGTCGCTCGCTCCTGACGGCCAAAGTCTTGTTCGCTATATTCCGTCCGAGGACGTGCAACAAACCGCGAAGCTGGCGACAGGGTTGTCGCCGATTTTCTTCGTGCCGCTGGATCGGGATGCGTTCGTGGCCGAGGTCATGCGCAAAGTTTCCAAGAAGCCCGGCGTCGAAATGAAACTGCCCGCGATTCCGTGGCTCGAAAAGCCGTGAGTGCAACCAACGAATCTCAGTATATGCTGCTTTGGAAGGGGCTTCAGTCCGGGCCATTTTCTTTGGCGGTCATCCGCGAGAAACTCGGTGCGGGCGAGATTAGCCGGATGCATCAGGTGAATTTTAACGGCAGATGGATTGTCCTGGACGAATTTTTGGAGAAGCACGCCGGACCGGACCCTGCGACCAAGCTGCGAGCTGAGGCTGAACTCCGGGAGAAGCAATTGCGTTCGGAATTCGAGCAGCAGCTTAATGCAGAGCGCGGTCGCCGGAACGCCCTTGAACAACGTCTGGCGGAAGTGGAAAGACGTCCGGTCCCAACGGCGCCGACAAGGCGGGAACAGGAGGTGCCGGGGCAGGTTCAGATTTCGTTTGAATCCGACAAGCGCATCCTACCGGCCTTCCTTTTGGTGTTTTTCCTCGGGTTGCTGGGCGTTCATCGCTTCTATGTGGGAAAGAACGGGTCTGGCATTGCAATGCTCGTCCTCTCCCTCACGGTTTTCGGCATTGCGATCACAGCGATCTGGATGCTGGTCGATTTCGTTGCAATTCTGTGCGGCTCCTTCACCGATGGGGAGGATCGAAAAATCACAAAATGGACCTGATGGCACCCACCTGCTGCGAATCAGGACCACCGAATTCATACGCTAAGAAGCATCTCCAATTCACATGACACCAGACCCATCCACCGTGCTTTCTCCATCGGTTGAGCCCAAAGATGTTACCATCTCCCAAGAACCCGTAGCGGTTTCCCCAAGCCAGACGGCTGCGCCGACTGGCCACTTTTCTCAAGACGCCTTCCGGCTTAACTGGTCAAAGCGAGACATTGAGCAGCGACTTGGGTTCCGCGGCGGGCGATTCACAAGCGTGAATAAGCGGCTGACTTTCCTGATGGGCCTGCTCGTTACAGTGATTTTTTTCTCCTGCCTCATTTTCGGTGCGCAACGCTGGCCCGAGGCACACTGGTTCACCGCAATGTTTCTCGAACGCGGCGTCGCTCCCTATCCGACAATGCTCCTCTTTTTTTGGGGGCTGGCAATCCTCTTTGTAAAATCGCGCAAGCTGAATCTCCAAGCGGAAGCGCTCACCCTCTCCGCGGTGCCGCAACAGCCGGATTTTCTGCTGAATCGCGACAGCGCGCGCACGGTGCTCAGCCGCGTTCATTCTCTCGTGGATAGCGCGGGCAATTTTTTGCTGCTGAACCGTATCGAGCGGGCGCTCTCAAACCTCCAGAATATCGGCCAAGTGAATGATGTTGCGACAATTTTGCGCAATCAGGCGGATTACGACGAAGAGCATATCGCATCAAGCTATGGGCTTGTACATAGCTTCCTGTGGGCGATCCCGGTTCTCGGATTCATCGGCACTGTGATCGGATTGCGCGCCGCCATTGGTGCGCTCGGCATCACGCTGCGAGCCGGAGGCGACCTCGCTGCCATCCGTGAAGGGCTTCAGGCTGTTACCGCCGGACTCGCGACAAAGTTTGAAACGACCCTTATCGCTCTCATTTGCGCAGTAATCCTTCAACTCCTGCTTGCTTTTTTGCAAAGCAGGGAGGGTGAGTTTCTCGATTCATGCAATGACTACTGCCACGCGCATGTTGCTTCAAAACTGAAGCTTGCATGAGATGAAGGGACGGTTCCAACGCGGGAAGATCGGGGGGATTAGCCCATTCTTTGCCTTTCAGGACATCATCACGTCTGCGATGGCTGTTCTCATCACGGTCGTCATGTTGCTCGCTCTCAATATGGGCGAACCGGGGCATCGCGAGCCCAGCGAACCCATACCGCCGCAATTAACGCAGCAACTTGCGAGTTTGCTGGATGAACTAAGTCGCGCAACCGCGGACTTGCGTGTGGCTCAGGATGCCAGTGCCGCGGCAAAGCTCAATCCGGCTGCATTAAGTGGGGAGATGGAGCTCATGCGGGGAGAGCTGGCAAGTATTCGGGCAATCAGTCAGGCAGGCATGAAGGGACTGACCGACAAGCAGCGCGGCGATGGCCCGAAAATTGTTCTCGCCGAGTTGGAAAAGCACAAGGCTGCGAACGCCGCTGCCGCGGCTCAGCTTGCGCGACAGAGGGAAGAGGCCGCCCGCAGCCAGGCCGAAATGAAACGCGCCGGGGAGACACTCCGAGAGCTGGAAAGCCAACTCCTCGCAGAGCAGGCCAAGAAAAATGAACTTTGGCTGATTCCAGAGCGCTCAAAGACGAGCAAGGAACCGGTGCTCGCAGTCATCTCGGCTGATGCGGTGACATTGCAGCGTTTCGGTCATCCGGAGAAATCCGAGTTACGCGGCGGTGGATTGCCAGCCAAGTTTGAAGACGCATTAAAAGCCTACTCCAAACTCGACCAATACATCGTCTTTTATCTCAAACCCTCGGGAGTTGATCACTTTGATGCCTTGGTGGACTCAGCAAAGAGCGCAGGTTTTGAGATTGGCTATGACGCGGTGGGAGAGGAAATCTCAATAAACTTCAGCAATTCCCAATGAGAAAACTTGGACGAACCAGTAGCGATCCGCTCGAATTGCTGCTCGACACGGTATGCAGCATGTTTGGGGCAATCTTGCTCATCGCCATTCTCGTGGCACTGATGGCGCAAACAGCAAAGGTAGAGACTCCAGAAAGCCAAGCCAGTGCTGAGATGATGCACCGCCGGATCGCCACAGCGGAGGCCGATCTTGCCGAGACCCGAAGGCTAACTGCGGAAGCCGCCGCCCCATCGGCGACAGGCACTGCAGGTTTGGTGGCAGAAAAAGAAAAGCTGGAGCAAGAACTCGAGGCGGCCAAGGCCCGGCGAGAACAGATGAGTTCCGAAGTGCGGGATCTGGTGGCGAAAGAAACAATCGATTTTAGCACAGAATGGAAAAAGCTCACAAGCGATCTGCGCACGCTTCAACGGCATTTGCAGGAAGTTGAAAATGAAATCAAGACGCAGGACCAGAACAGGGCATGGCTTGAAGGAAGAATTGCCGAAATCAACGAGCTGATCCAAAAGGAGAAGGAAGCGCACCACGTTACTCTCCGCTTTCCAAAAGAGCGTGCCCGTTCAAAGCGGCCTTTTTCGATCATCTGTAAATTCGGGAAGATTTACCCACTGTTGGATGCCAACGGTCTCAAGAACGGTACAACGATTGCATGGACTACCAAGGGCGAGGATTCCAGACTTTCCAGACCGATTGAATCACTCGGTTGGACAGTATCCGCCAATAAGGGGGCAATCGATCAACTTTTAAGAAACGCGCCAAAGGGTGAAGTCTACCTTGCGTTCTACGTTTATCCGGATTCTTTCGAGGCTTTTCGTTCTTTGAGAGACCGGGCGGTCCTTCAGCAACTCGAATTTGGCGTCGAATTTGAACGGGCAGGAAACGACCTTTTCTGGGGCTCAAAAGGCTCCTCCCCGCCGCCACTATGAGAACAGCGGAATGACCACCCCGAGAGTCAGCGTCCTGATTCCGACCTACCGTTACGCGAGGTATCTTGCCGAGGCGGTGGATTCCATCCTGGCGCAGGATTTCGGCGATTTTGAACTGCTCATCAGCGACGACGGCTCCGAGGACGGCTCGAAGGAAATCATGGAAGCTTATGCGGCCCGCGACCCGAGAATCCGAATCAACGTCCACCCGACAAACATCGGGATGGTGCAAAACTGGAACTGGTGCCTGTCGCAGGCACGCGGGGATTTCGTGAAATTTGTATTCGGCGATGACAAGTTGGCGCGTCCCGATGCGCTGGGAAAAATGACGGCCATGCTGGAGACGAATCCATCTGCAATGCTCGCAGCATGTGCGCGCGAAGTGATTGATGAACAATCGAAGACCGTCGGGCACACGGACACGCTCGGCGCCCGTGGCTTGCATGACGCAGCCGGGACAATGCTCCGGTGCCTCGCGGAAGGAAACATCATCGGAGAACCGACCGTGGTGATGTTTCGGCGCGCGGCGGCGGCGCGCGGATTCTCGGTGGCTTACGCGCAACTCGTGGACCTCGAAATGTGGCTGCATTTGTTGGAAAGCGGCCCGCTGGTTTGCACCCCGGAGCCGCTCTGCGCTTTCCGGCGGCATCCGCTGCAGCAAACAGAATCGAACAGGAAAAATCTGACCGACAAAAACGAATACCTGCGGCTGATGCTGGACTATGGCCGCAGCCCGCTGCTTGCGGGACGCGACATGCGGAGGATCGAATTCCGTCGCCTGTACGAGAGTCGCAGATTCCTGCACGACAAGGCCGTCGCCACCGTGCGACCGCAGCT
>Ga0209698_10002639_pt1 | contig 20206 bp, 17 predicted proteins | sample LitLauG_LLR_2012_FD_187203 | JGI IMG/M metagenome (GOLD analysis project Ga0209698, IMG submission 187203) | Freshwater sediment microbial communities from Pennsylvania, USA - Little Laurel Run_MetaG_LLR_2012 (SPAdes) (version 2) | ecosystem: Environmental > Aquatic > Freshwater > Creek >...
ACAGTACTCCCAACAACTACCAAGCCACTGCGGCTTACTCAGCAGCGCAACTGCGTGCTTGCCTGGCGGCGAACAACTGCCACATCTCCTCGTTCGACGTTCTACGCGGTTCGCCGTTTTTTCAGTTAGATGCGCGCGCCAGTAAGGTCTTCCACTTCGGTGAACGAACCAATTTGGAGTTCATGTTCCAGATGTTCAATCTCACCAATCGCGCCAACTTCGGTGGGAATTATCAAGGCAACATTAGAAGTTCCACCTTCGGAACGGCAGTCGGTTTTATTACGCCGTCGAGCGTGATCTTGCCGCAGGCCTTTACGGGCGAGGCCGGATTCACGCTGCGGTTCTAGAATAAACGCGATTCGGTTATGGGAGCACCACCGCCCGTGTCGAGTTTTTCTCCCGCGGGCATTGCTTTCATAATCGAATTAGATGACGTGTGCGGCGCAAAGCGCTTTTCGAAGATAGGCCGCGATTGCTTCAGCTCCTACAGAGAAAGTTGGAGAGCGTTCATCACTAAAAGCTTTTCGCAATTATCTCCAGACGGAAGCTGAGCGCATATACTTGTTTCGACACATCATGACCCACGTCTGCAAGACCACGCTGTCGTTATTTCTGCTATTAACCCCTAGCAGTAACGCCGCCAATGTCGATTACTTTCCTCCACCCGATAGCGCTGGCGGGTGGCGCACGCTGAGCGATACTGTGGCAATCCGCAAAACTGCAGGTATGGATCGCGCCAAGCTCGACCAAGCATTCGAGTATGCCCAGCGCTCCAGTCAACACGGTGGCTTGCTGGTGGTCAGGCATGGCTGGCTGGCTTACGAAAAGTATTACGGCCGCGGAAACCGGGAAGCTATTCCTGCTATGGCGTCGGTCGGTAAAGCGTTCACCAGCATCGCCTGCGGAATCATGCTGCGCGACAGCCACGACAAAATTCCCGCAGGCCTGGATCAGAAAGTGTTTAACGAGAAGTTTCTGCCGGAAGCGTTGCCCTTGAACGATCCTCGGAAAGCAGAGATTACGCTCGGCCAGCTCTTGTCGATGGCTGCCGGCTTCCACGGGGAAGGGAACAACCCTGGATTTGTAAATTCCGAACCATCGCAAAAGCTTGAGGAACTGCCAGACCTCGCGCAACCTTTAGATCAGGATCAAACAGCTCTACAAACGCCGCTTTGGACGGCACCGGGCGATGGGTATTCGTATGCTTCGTCATCGCCGCACGTCGCTTCGATTGTTCTGCGGCACGTCACTGGAATGGAAATGCAGAACTACATCGATCAAAAGTTGGCCAAGCCGATGATGTGGGGCCAATGGGGTTACGCCACGCACCGTGGCGAGGTCACTCTGCCGCACACGCCCGGCGGCGGCGACATCGCCATTCGTTCCACTGACGCGCTGCGCTTCGCCTACTTACTTCTGCACCAAGGCCGTTGGGGCAAGCAGCAGCTTGTGCCGGCCGATTATGTGGCCCTGTGCGGCCGGCCATCGCCTTATCAGAAACACGCGCCCTTCAGCCTCATGTTCGAAGTAAACGCCGATGGCCACGTAGCAGGGGCACCCAAAGACGCCTTCTTCAAGTCGGGAGCGGGCGGGTTCGGCATCATGATTGTTCCGTCGCTCGATCTGGTGATTTACAAAATGGCCGGCAATGACTCGCAGTATGATCCTGCGCGCACAGGCATCTCGCAGAACTACCCGTACGATGGATCGCGCGACAATTGGAAGCCCCCCACCCGCAGCCAGTTCAACGATGGGCCCGTTGGCGTCGACGATGGCGTGAGAAGAGTGCTGGAAATGGTTGCCGCCGCCGTTATCCAGTGAAATAATAGGACGCAGCTACAACATGTTTAAGCGCTTACGAGTCCGCGCGGTCTTCTTGTTCATAGCGGTGCTTACCGCAGCGGCTCTCGTGCATGCTGCCGATAACCCGCTCAAAGAAACGTTAGAAGAGAAGTTTGCCAAGCGGGCGGCGAAGTTGTGGTCTCTACAACCAGTTTCGAAACCCGCTGTTCCTGCTGGCGTTACCGATTCGCGCAACCCGATTGATGCTTTCATTGCCGCTGAATACAAAGAAAAAGGACTGCATCCTTCACCCAAAGCCGACAAACTTACTCTTCTTCGGCGTGTCTATTTTGATTTGATCGGCATTCCGCCAACCATCGCCGAACAAGAAGCTTTTCTCCGCGACCAATCTCCTGACGCTTATTCAAAGGTCGTCGATCGATTACTCATTAATGATCAGCACGGCGCCCGCTGGGCTCGCCATTGGCTCGATGTTTTGAGGTACGCGGACCTCGACGGTGTCGATGGCTCCGTGATGCCGGCCGCGGCCAGCGTATATTTGTGGCGAGACTGGGTCATCTCCGCTCTGAACGCCGACATGCCTTACGACGGTTTTGTGCGCGCGCAGATTCTTGGCAACCGCTATCCCCTGCAAACCCTCACCGATGATTTCGGGCACCGCTCTCGTCCCCAAGGCCCGGTGGCCGACACCTTCGCTCTTGGCTTTCTGGCGCGAGCCGCTCTTGATGGCGAAGACAAGGATCGAAACATCTCGCTGACCGCCGTGGAAACAGTCTCCAGCGCATTCATGGGAATGACCGTAGCCTGCGCCAAATGCCACGACCATAAATTCGACCCCATCACGCAGAAAAACTTTTACGCCATGAAGGCGATTTTCGACCCGCTGGTGTTGAAGAACGTCATGCTCGCCACTCCGGCGGAAATCTTTCAAGCCGGACAGAAGCTAGACGAATACAAGAAAAAGAAAGCGCCCATTGACGCCGCCATTGAGGCTCTGACCGGTTCCTATCGCCGCAAATTGTTCGAAGAACGGGTTGCGCTGCTTACACCTGATGTGCAAGCGATTGTGCGAAAGTCGGAGCGCAATCGAACGCCGGCCGAGCAGAAGATCTTCGACGATTATTTCCCGGTTCTACGCATTGATCCTTCAAAGATCAAAGCCGTTATGCCGAAAGAAGAGGTGGCCAAATACACCGCGCTTCTAAAGCAACTCTCCGACCTGAAAGAGCCACCTGCCTTGCCTTCTTACTGGACCGTCGAAGAAGACAAACAGTTGTTCAAAGAAAAGAGCTATGTATTAACCACGGGCGATCCGAAGCGCCCCGAGTTGGACAAGCCTGTCGAGCCGGGCTTTCCGTTCCAACCCGCTGACATCGACTTTCGCGACGGCCGCCGCGAAGCTTTTACCGAGTGGCTGACCGCCCCGGCGAACCCGCTGTTCGCGCGTGTGGCCGTCAACCGCATCTGGGGCTGGCATTTTGGCGAAGGACTGCAGCGCGTACCAAGTGATTTTGGCTTGCTCGGCGGCAAGCCGAGCAACCAGGCGCTGCTCGACTATCTGGCGTCTGAATTCGTGGCGCATGGCTACAGCATGAAGTGGCTGCACCGCTTGATTGTTACTTCGGACACCTATCAAATGTCGTCCATAGCCGATCCGAAGTATCTGCAGAAAAACATCGAAGCGGATGCGCGCAACTCATTTCTCTGGCGATTCCGTTTACAGCGGCTGGAGGCGGAACCTGTGTGGGATTCTATCCACTATGTAGCGGGTGACCTGGATCTGTCGGTGGGAGGCAAATCGTTCCGCCTTTCGAACCCCGACAAGAAACAAGAGATCTTCTTGCGAGGAGCGGGGCCGATCGACTCAAGAACCAACCGGCGGGGCATGTACATGGTGCGTGGCTACATCCCCAGCACCGATGTCATGAACAATTTCCTGACTGCGTTTGACGTGGACGACGGCCGCACGCCCTGTCCGCTTCGCACGCAGACGGTCACTGCCCCGCAAGCTCTGTTCACCATGAACAACGAATTGATTGAGAAGGAGTCGGCCAAATTCGCCGACAAGGTCTTAAAGGAAAGCGGCGGTAACCTGACGGCGGCGGTCCGTCTCGCTTACCGGGAAACTTTAGGCCGATCGCCGAGTGGATCGGAGTTGGACGGCGCCTTGACCTACATTGGAGACCGGCCGGCGCGCGTCAAAGGACTGGCTTGGCTGCTTTTTAACTTGGACGAATTTCTTTACGTGAGATGACCCGTGAGACAACCATGACCGACCTCAGCAAAATCTACCCGTGTCGACGAATTGATCGGCGCCGCTTCTTGCTCCGCTCTGCCGCTGGCTTTCTAGGTTCTGCGTTGGGATCTCTGTGGGCGGATGATGGCAAATTAGCGAACGCGCGACTGCCGGGCGAGCCGAAAGCTAAGTCGGTCATTTACTTGTTCATGTGCGGCGGTGTGAGCCACATCGATACCTTCGACCCGAAAGACAATAAGTACGCCGGCAAGATCATGGACGCCATTGGTTTTGGCGACAACAACGCTCCGATGAAGCGGCCGGTGATCCCAATCCTGCGGACATACAAAAACTACGGTCAGTCGGGTATTCCGGTGTCAGACTGGTTTCCGAACGTAGGCGAAGTGATCGATGACATCGCCGTAGTGCGCTCGATGTATTGTCACCAGACTAATCATTTCCCGGCCGTCCTGGAAGGCGCAACCGGCAAGCCTCTGCGACAGTTTGAACATCCCACGCTTGGCAGTTGGATCTCTTACGCGTTGGGCACTGCAAACAAAGACTTGCCGACGTTCGTCAACATTGGACGGCCCTCATCGCCAGTCCAATTGACAGGCGGCTACCTGGGCGCAAGTTACTCCGCTACGCCATTTCAACCAGGCGACACTCCGATTCCGGACTTAGTCCCGCCAAAAGGTTTAAGCGCGAAGGAACGCGACCGGCAAGTACACGCGCTGCATGAGTTGAATAAGAAATTTCGCGAAGACTATGCGATCGAAAGTGAAGTAGCTGCGCGCGCCCGGGCTTTCGAGCTAGCCGGAACCATGATGCTGAAGGCGCCCGCGATTGTAGACTTTTCCACCGAACCGCAACACGTTAAGGATTTGTACGGCATCGGGGTGAAGGAGACGGACGACTTCGGCCGGCAGCTTTTGCTTGCCCGCAGGCTAGCCGAAAATGGAGTGCGATTTATTCAGATTTGTCACGCCGGCGGCGGCAATGGCGCGTGGGACGCTCACGACGACATGAAATCGCATGAACCACTCTGCCGCTCGGTGGATAAGCCAATTTCCGGATTGATTCGCGACCTCAAGCAGCGCGGCGTGCTTGACAGCACCTTGGTTGTCTTTACCAGCGAGTTTGGCCGGACGCCGTGGTCGCAAAACACCACGGGGCGCGACCACAATGGAAAGGGCTTCAGTTCCTTGCTTGCTGGCGGTGGCGTCAAAGGCGGCGTCGTCGAAGGTGCCACCGACGAGGTGGGGTATCAAGCAGTGGAAAAGCCACATTACATCAGCGATCTGCAGTCGACGATTCTGCGTCAGGTCGGCCTAGATCACACCAAGATGGATTTCATCCTCAATGGACGCCCCTTTCATTTGATCGAAGAAGGACTGGGGCCCATTTCAGCGATACTGCGGTAGACGAACAGCGTTAGTACTATAGTACTTACCCGCAACTTGCCGGAAGAGGTAGTACTCAACGGCGCTAACCGTAATCTTTCCAATGCTTTCAGAGGTTGTCCGCCACCTTAGAACGCTAGTATAATCTGGTAAGCGCTCTAAGTTTCGGTGCTGGACTCGGATTTTTCTTAACTATTATCAATGACACGCACTCACATAAAGCTGGCTTCTCTCATCGGTTTCGCGTTCCTGGCGCAAGCCCTTCAGGCGGATATATTAGTCGGCCCGGGTGGTGCATTCCAACCTTGGACTGCCAGCGTTTTGGGCCCCGCCTCTGCTCCAACCTACGGCGGCCCTTACTGGAATAATTTTTCCGGTGATGGTCCTACGGCGAACATTGGCTGGTGTTTGGTGGGCGGTGGGGGCTGCGTGATTGCCAGTCCTCCCGGTGCGATTGCCTACTACGGCACCGCCAGCGGAGCCGCCGTGCAGAATATGGCGTTTGTCAGTTCGGGGAACGTTGTGGCGGTTTCTCTTCTTGCTCAGCTCACCAATCAGCTAGGGACTGCAGCGAATCCTGGATATAACGTCTTCGGTTGGTACACAATCAATGCCAACGGCACCATCACCGCAACGGCGCTTTGGAATTCGAAAACCGATGCGATTGGCCAGTTCGCGACTTTCAATCCAGGCCCCGCCGGAACTAAGTACGGTCTTTTCTTGGAGAATATACAGGGCGGCGGTACCTCTGCCGAGGCTGACTATTTCTGGTTTATGAACTCAAGTTCCGATCACGGAGCAGGAACCGCCGCTTCCGTCGATACACTCCAGCACTTTAGCATCTTCAGCGGAACGCCAGGTCAGTATATTATCGGCGTTGACGACGCCAATAGTGGCGACCAGGACTACAACAATATGGTCGTGGAGTTGATGGTGCCTGAACCTGCAACGCTCTCGCTGCTCGGTCTCGGTTTGGTCGGCGCGCTAGTGGCTCGTCGGCGCGGCGCAAAGCGAGCGGCTTAGTTTCGATTGTCTGCATTTACCAGCGCGCTCGAAAATGGCGGCGGGAAAACACGTCTGGCAGGTCGTGATACTCTTCACCCTTCCAATTTGACTCGCTGATTCCCATCCCCAAGTTCCGCCAAAACGCAGCCGTCATTTCGCTGAAACTATCTAACGAATAGCCGCGCGCTTTCAAGCTGCGGCGATGCTGCCACCATAAAATAGCCAGGGCGAACTTCATGAGTTGATTGTGCCATAGCTACTTTGTAATGTAAAGTGCTTGTCGCCTATTCGGCTTCGTCATCGCCGCTCACTTTCTCTTGCGCTGGAATCATCCTAGTCAAACCATAGAGTGAAACGACAAACGTCACCAAGAAAAGATATACTGCCTTCGGCTCGGGTACCGCTGACACCGGTGGATTCTCTGGTGGAATCACTATCGGCGGAATTCCTGGCGGAGGCGTAACTCCAGGCGGAACGGGGACTGGCGGTGTGCCGGCCGGAGGAATTGAGGATGGAGGCGTTACCCCCGGCGGATATACGGGTATAGGAATGATGGGCGGAGGTGTCGGCCCTAGCGGTGGGAACTCTGGCGGGAGCGGTGCCGAACTTGGTGGCAGTACCGGCGGGAATCTGTCGATATCAACTGGTGGGATCGATGACAATTCTCCGAGCGCTGGGGTCTCCGCTAACTCCATCGGTGTTCCCAACTGCATGGGCGGCATCGAAAGCGCTTTTGCAGGCGGCTCCTGCGCGCTCACCTGCTTGTGCGGCTTATCCGACAAGCGGTTTCCACAGCGTGCCCGCGCCCAACTGGCGCCATCCGTCAGAAGCAGCTCTCCTTTGGGAATGCGGAGCTTCTTCTTGGTCCAATAGATCTTTTTCCGCAATCGGTACGAAACATATTGATAGCGGTCATCGGTCAATTGCACCATCTGCACCTTCTTCATTTCGAAATCGGCGTAGTGCTCCTTCACCACCGGATCTTCGCGGTCGGCGCTTCGCAATTCAGCAGCGGAATAGGCCCCTCCCGGAATGATGGAGTAAGGATAGTTTGGATGCAACGAGCGTGTATAAGCTGGAATCGGTGCCTTCAGCGGCGCCGTGTGCCCGGCAATTGATCCATAAACGCTGAACTTTTCGCTGGTGTAACGGACCGCTATTCCTGCCATGAGAGCACACACCGCAAACAGCAAGTACCGGAGGATTTTCATTGAGAGTTCCTGGGCTCTCCCGCAAATGTGAGAACGGTTACCCAGCGAACTTATCGGCTCAAGTCGATTTTTCCCGTAGGTGGGGACTCGCGAAACGAAGCAAAAAAATGGCTGCCGGGTGTCCGAACTAGGAGCCTGCTTACATACCTAGTTCCGAGCTACCCCGACAGCCCCCTCCCCAAATCCCTAACTGACTCTGACCTCAGCTAAAGAAATGTCAAAGGATTTGGCGAAGTCGCCGTATCGAAGTTCGACAGATTTGGAAAAACCGTCGCCACATCGCTTGGTGTCGTGATACCGAACCACTTGATCAACGTTTCGCCGTATTGATCCACTGCTGCGGTTGGAATCCAGCGCCCGCGAGTATCATAAGCGTCGGGTCCGTGAACGTCAAATGTTGGGAACGAATTGTAAATCTGTTGTCCCTTTACTTGGCCTCCCAGTACTAAGTGATGGCTGCCCCAAGCGTGATCGCTACCGTCCGTTGTGGTCGGTTGCATCGTCCGGCTGAACTCCGATTCAGTAAAGAGCACAACATTATTTTGCAGCCCCAGTTCACCGAGTGCCGCCCAGAAAGTGCTGATTGCTGAATCCATTTGTGGATATAGATTGTTGTGCGCTTCCAGTTCTCCGGTATGGGTGTCGAACCCGCCGAGCGAACAGAAGAAGATTTGCTTCGTCATTCCGAGCGGAGCAGATCCAGTTGTATTAGCTTTCATGATCAACGCGACTTGCTTCAGCTGCTGCCCTAAACTGCCGCTAGCGGTGGGGAAAGTTGTCGTCAATGTAATCCCATTTAGAGCATTTCCCAGGGCCTTTGCGTCGTTGATTGTCTGTGACATTTTAGTGTTCGCAGCGCCCACCAAACTAAGTCCCGACTCAGTCGTCAACAAGTTGTTGAGAGCCGCGCTCCTCGCCTGTTTTAGCGTGTAGTCGAAGCCGGTTAGATTCAGGTTGCCGCCCGGCGTGATTTCAATCTGGTCTGTAGGACCGAGTCCAAAAATGTCGTTGCCGGAAACGGAGAGCAACGTAGGAAAGTTCGGATTGCCCTTTTGAACTACGCCGGCTGCCCGTCCGCCCCATCCATAGAAAGGGTGCACGAGTTCCGTCGGGTCGGTCGTCTGCCATTCGGCCTGCTGGTCGGCGTGGGAAAACAGGTTTGCTGGCAAGTTTGTTAGCACCTTGTTCTTAATCGGTGCCACGAGCGGGCCAACGTTCGCGGCCACCGCCAGATTCCCCGAACTGAACAGACCCGCAATTTGCGGCATCATCCCGTGGAAATAATAACCGTTTGAAGCCTTATCGCTTACCAGCTTGAGCGCTGCAGTCGGTAAGGCTAGGTTGTTTGTGCCTCGGATCGTTTGGTAAGCCCCATACTGGCTTTCGGGAATCACCATATTGTTCGAATCGTTCCCGCCATACAAGAACACGCAAACCAGAGCCTGATAGTTCGAACCGCTGCTTTGCGCCAGGGCGGGCATAAGTCCAAAATTGCGAAGGGCGAGCGAACCAACGGATGCCGCGCCTATCCTTATAAACCTGCGACGTGAATGCATATCTTTTCTCCTTTGTTCCTTTCGCCTTTAGTGAATAATTTGAAATTCGCCCGAAGTGAGCGCAATATAGAGCGCCGCTTGCGCTTTCGTCGTAGGCGTGGTCATACCCGCCATGCCGCTGGTGATGGCCGCCTGCAAAGTTGACGACATCGCGCCATGGAAAAATTGATTGCTGATCGCTGCTTCCAATGCTGCGGTTGACTGGCCGGCTGCCGTTACAAACGCTGAGATGTCGAACGTTGTACTGGCGTCAAGCTTTCCGCCGTAAATGATGTTGTAAGTGTAGTTGGCGCGCGATAATGCCGTTTGCGTTGTGTAGAGCTGAAACTCCGGCGCTGTCAGCGGACCGGAGTGGTATTCCGGTGAAAAATAACTGAACACACTTGGCGCATACATGAAATTCTGACCCAAATTGGCCGTGTAATTGTAAAGCGTGGACGTGTCGTAGATTGTGCCGTTCAAGCCGCGCAACAAATTCTCAATCCATAATATTGGTTCTCGCATATGCCCGAAGGTCGCTGGATCCGCCGCGGTGTCTCCCGCGCGTGCTTCCGGATCGGTCAGAATTGCATAAACTACTTTCTGTAAGTTGCCTCCCGTTGTTGAGAACACTGTGGACACACGTGCCACATAGGCCGGGCTTGGATTGCTGGTCACCAAGTGTTCAATCAACTGCTTTGAAATAAACGGAGCCATGTTCGGATTAGCCATGAAGCCCGCAATCACGTCCGCTAAATCCTGTTCTGCCGTTTGGCCCGCCGGCAGAGTGATAGAGTGCGTGCTGCCGTCAGGATAAGTAAACGGCAGAACCTTTTGCGTCGCATCATGCTGCGTTTCCAGTCCCTTCGATTCCACCGGAACCATCGGCGAATAGTAGTTGGGACTCGTACCGCCCGCTGGTGTCGCCGCATAGGTCCATCCGGTAAAGGCATTCGTTATAGCTGTCACCGTGGCCTGTGAATAAGTAGGAATAGCATTACCAGTCGAATCCACAACAACCGTACCGTCCGGATTCAAATTATTTAAGCCAATGGCGAACAACTGCATGAATTCGCGCCCGTAATTCTCGTTAGGCACATATGTACCGGCAGCCTTCTTGTTGTTCACCATATCCAGGTAGTGACCCATGGCCGGATTCAACGTCACATCCGTCAATACCTGCGAATAGCTGCCGAACGCATCATTTTGAAAGATGTTCAACAGCGGTGGAAAGGCAGCGGCGTATCCAATATTGCTGTCTTTCGAAACCACAAGAATTTCGCTTAACGCGAATGCCACACGCTGCCTCAACTGATCCGGATTGTACAAGGCGTTCTCAAAGAACTGCACTTGCACGCCCGCCAGATTACCGTAAAATTTTCCATCCGGGCCAAGCATCGGTTGATTCGGATAGGTCGTAATCGGCGCCGCCACCTGGCTGGCAAACCAATTGTCGAATCCAGCCGCAGCCAATGCTTGAACCGACGCCGGCGTCGGCCCCCAAGTTGCCTGTTCCAAAATACGCGCTGCCGTTGTGGCCGGCATACCTGGCCCCGGACTCTGTGCCGCGCACAGAAATGCGGAAACCAACCCTACCGCGGCGAATCGCTTAGACGCGGATATATTCATATAGCTCCCTTCCCAAATTTCTGAATTGAATTAGTTCTATCAGCGAAGTCCTGCCACCCAGCAGTACTGCAGTCCTACCGCTCCGTTACCAGAACGCGCAAACTGGTATCCTGGTTTACCAATTCCTAGTACGTTTATCTTTGTTAATGTTCGGTTCGTAATTTTCTTGGTAATAAAATTTTGGCTCCCGTCACTGTTGGTCCGAATCAAGCTTTATACAGATGACTCTTGGTCTAACGACAGATCTGCACTCAGAGCGCCTCGCGGTCAATGCTTTCTTGGGCCAAATCCTTTCATTAGAAGGGCCTGCGGCGAAAGGGTTGCCTGTGGAAAACAGCGTGGTGCACGATGCGATGCGTTACGCCGTGCTTGGCTCCGCTCAGCGAATACGGCCGATCCTGGCCTTGCGGGTAGCCCAAATGGTGAACGCTCCTGAAGATTTGGCGTTGCGACTGGCAACTGCGGTTGAGCTGCTCCATTGTGCTTCGCTCGTGGTTGACGACTTGCCTTGCATGGACAACTCACCCTACCGCCGGGACAAAGCCTCGCTACACGTGAAGTTTGGAGAAGCAACTGCTTTACTAGCGGCGTTTGGCTTGGTCGCGCTGGCGGCACGAAGTGTCTTAGAGACCTCTTGTCATGAGCAGTATCGATCACGGCTGATTGAATTTCAGCTGGCGCTGCTGCGCAGCCTTGACTGCTCGGGTCTCATCGCCGGCCAAGCTCTCGATTTGCAACTCCCTCGCTCGTCCTCCCAGACGTCCTCGTGCGAGATCTCCGAACTCAAAACCGTCCCACTTTTCAACCTCGCGGTCATGGCCGGCTCGCTGCTTGCCGATCTTCGCGCCAACGAACGGGCGCTCCTCAATTGCTTCGGCCGGGAATTCGGGCTTGCGTTTCAAATGAGTGATGATTTGCTCGACGGCGAACTGGCTGATCCGTCTCCTTTCGAAGAGAAGCTAACGACTCTCCGCGCCGCCATTCGCCCGTTCGGCTCCGCTTCCCGACCGCTCGAAGGCTTGATTGATTACATGCATGCCCGAATCCCAGCCCTCCGCTGAAGTGACTCGGCCTCGCCGTACCATCTCTGTCATTGGCAGCGGCTTTGGTGGGCTCGCCACAGCGATTCGGCTGCAAGCGCGCGGCTATCAAGTCGATCTCTTCGAAGCTCGCGACAAACTCGGCGGTAGAGCCTACCTCTACGAGCAAGATGGCTTCAAATTCGATGGCGGTCCCACCGTTATCACTGCGCCATTTCTTCTTTCCGAACTTTTTACCGGAGCCGGGAAGAACCCTGACGATTACTTCAAGCTCGTCCCGATCGACCCTTTCTACCGCATCGAGTTTCACGACGGGCGTTGGTTCGAATATGGCAAAGACGAAGCGCGCACCGAAGAGTTGATCAAACAATTCGCGCCCAACGATTTGCAAGGCTATCGCCGTCTTGTCGAACACGCTAAAGCTGTATTCAAGACTGGTTTCCTGGAACTCTCAGATAAACCGTTTCTGAAGTTTTCAGATATGTTGCGCGTGGTACCCGATCTGGTGCGTCTGCAGTCTTACAAAACTGTCTACCAATTCGCTGCCAGCTATATTAAAGATCCACTCCTCCGCCGCGTGTTCAGCTTCCACCCTTTGCTCGTTGGTGGGAATCCGTTTCAAACCACGTCGATTTACGCGCTGATCCACTATTTGGAGCGCGAATGGGGTGTCCATTACGCGATTGGCGGCACGGGTGCCATCATCGCGGCGCTCGGCAAGCTCTTTACCGAACTGGGCGGCCGTACGCATCTCTCCACGCCGATTGCCAAAGTACTGGTCGAAAATCGGACGGCTAAGGGTGTTCTGACGCAATCTGGCGACACTTTTCACTCCGACGCCGTAGTGAGCAATGCCGACGTTGCCAACACCTATCTCAAAATGGTCGATCCCCAAGACCGGCCTAAGTACACTAACGCCCGCCTCACACGCATGCGTTACAGCATGTCCTTGTTCGTTATTTATTTCGGTACTCGCAAGCAATACCCAAACATCAAGCACCACACCATCATCCTCGGCGAGCGCTATCGGGAACTGCTCAACGAAATCTTCGACAAGAAGCTACTCGCGGGTGATTTCAGCCTGTATTTGCACCGGCCCTCTGCCACTGATCCAACCATGGCTCCGCCCGGCAACGACTGCTTCTATGTTCTTGCGCCGGTGCCCAACCAACTGAGCGGCATTGATTGGCGCGAACGGGCGCAGCCACTCCGCGACGCAATTCTGCAGTTCCTGGACACTCACTATTTGCCTGGTCTTCTCGATAACCTAGTGACTGAGCGGCTTTTGACCCCGCTTGATTTTGAGACTACTTTGAACACCTATCTCGGTACTGGCTTTTCATTCGAACCGATTTTTCGCCAATCCGCTTGGTTCCGTCCGCATAACGAGTCCGAAGACATTCGCAATCTGTTTTTTGTGGGAGCGGGCACGCATCCAGGCGCGGGTGTTCCGGGTGTTCTGTCGTCTGCCAAGATAGCGGAGAACCTGATTTGCCAGCGGTTGGGTTAGAAGATCTATACAAACAAGCGGCGGAGGCGACAGCGGCAGGCTCGAAAAGCTTCCACTTTGCCACGCGCTTCTTTCCGCCCGATCTCGCCCGTGCTGCGCACGCCGTCTACTGGTTTTGCCGGTATACGGACGATCTGGTTGACGAATGCCCTGACATAGAAACCGGCCGCCGGCAACTGGAAGACTGGTCACAGCAACTCACCAACGGCCGTTCTGATCATCCAGTTCTTGCGGTTTTCCTTGATACCGTGCGCCGTTATCAGATCCCAATGCAGTACCCGTTCGAACTCATCGAAGGCATGCGCATGGATCTCAATCAAACCACTTACGAGACGTTTGAAGATCTCCGCGTCTTCTGCTACCGCGTTGCTTCCGTCGTAGGTCTCATGATGTGTTGGGTGATTGGCTTCGAAAATCCAGAAGATCGCAAGAAGGCGCTCCCTTATGCGATCGATCTCGGCATAGCTATGCAACTGACGAATATCCTGCGCGATATTGGCGAAGACCTTGGCCGCAACCGGATCTATATTCCGCGCGAAGATCTGCGCCGGTTCAACTACTCGGAAAAAGATTTGCGCGCCCATCGCCGCACACCGGAATTTGAAAAGCTGATGCAATTCCAGGTCGCGCGCACACGAACCTATTACGAGCGCGGCAACGCAGGCATTCCCCTGCTTCACGAACGCGGCCGCTTTGCCGTAAAGGTTGCCTCCGACGTTTACCGCGAGATCCTGAACCGCGTCGAATCCTCGAACTTCAACGTCTTCGACCACCGCACCGTCGTCCCCGCGGCGCGCAAGTACTGGCTGACTGCCCGCAACCTGACCTTCCCCGTCCTCCGTCATTACACAAAAAGGGGTCAGACGACATTTTCCCGTGCCCCGGAAATTTCCTCCCTCGCTACCCTCCTAGGCCTATCGATCCACTACGCCTCGCACTACTTCTTCTCCATACCCCTCCTCACCGACCAAATCGCCGAATGGATCATGGCGCACACGCCCTCCCGCTACGCAGTGGCGATCCTCCAAACTCTCGGCGCTTGGGCGAAACCGTCCGCTATCACCGGAGCACTGGCCCTTCTGGGCGCCTGCCTTTTCATCACCCGCCTCATTCCCAAACGCACTGCCGCTCTACTCGTCGGCACTCTGTGCGCCTTGCTCATTGCCAATCTTCTCGACTACCGTTCCATCGCCGGCAACGTCACCTTCTGGCTCCCCGCTATCGCCTTCGCCCTGTTCGCCTTCCGCCAACAACAACCACCACAAATTTCTCTCCCGCGCCGCGAATTCCTTATGGCCACTGGCGTCGTCGCCGTCGCTGGGGAAAGCTTTCTGCGCGAACAGTCTCTCGCCCGCCGCGCAACCCAACCCATCGACCTCTTTCCTTACCAACCGCCACTCGACCGCGCCAACTTCGCCCCAGGCCTTGTTCGCAAAGCCATCACTCCCGTGCCCGAGTTCTACGGCATGAGCAAGAACACCGTCGATCCCGCCATCGACCCCCAATCCTGGCGTCTCTTTCTCACTCTCGATGGCAAACTCCTTCGGCAGTTCAGCTACGCCGAACTGCTTACTCTGCCGAAACAAATCCGCTACGTCACCCTACGCTGCATCAGCAACACTCTCAAATCCGACCTCATGGGTACCGCCATCTGGGCCGGCGTGCATCTCTCCCAACTCATCAATCGCGACGCGCTGCCCGCCAACACAATCGAAGCCGCCTTCATCGGCGTCGAAGGCCATGACGATAGCCTGCGACTGGATTACGCGTTCGGCGACGAATCTCTCCTCACGCTCGGCATGAATGGCAAAACGCTGAGCCGTGTCCACGGTTTTCCCATCCGCCTCCTCGCGCCCAATTATTACGGTTGCCGCAACGTGAAGTGGATTCGCGAAATCCGCTTTGTCACCAAGCCATACTATGGAACCTGGCAGCGCCTCGGCTATACAAAGGAACCTATCATTCACATCTGCTCTCATATCGATCGCATCCGTTTCGACGGTCCACTTGTCGAATTCGGTGGAGTCTCATTCGCAGGCAGCCGTCCCATCCAGGCCATCCGCGTACGCGCCAATCAAGGCCCATGGCAGGCAGCTCGCCTCGAACCTGCGTTATCACCTTACACTTGGACCCGCTGGTCAGCCCAACTGCCCGCCAGGGAAGGCTCTATCCTCGAAGCCAACGCACAAGACAGAACTGGCGCATGGCAAGAACTCCAAGAAGCCGGCCCATTCCCATCCGGTATGAGCGGCCCCACCATTGTGGTGGCAAGGTCATGATCGAATTCATCGTCATCGCGCTCGCTGCCGCCATCATGTTGGTTCTGTGGAAATCGCGGCTCAACTACATTTTTCTCCCGCAACTGCCGCTCATCCCGACGCCCCCAACTCCCGACCTCACAGTCATCATTCCGGCCCGCAACGAAGCCCACCAAATCGCGCGCGCTGTGAAAAGCTTTACAGGTCTTACTGTGATCGTTGTCGACGACGCTTCAACCGATAACACTGCGAATATCGCGGCCGAAGCTGGAGCAAAAGTCATTCCCGCACCCGAACTTCCTCCCGGCCACAAAGGTAAACCCAATGCCTGCGCCGAAGGTGCGCGTCACGTCACCACAAAATGGATCTTGTTTGTCGACGCCGACACCTGGTTCGACCCTAGTTTTGCCGCCGCACTGGTTGCTTACGCCGACACGAACCATCTCCCGTTTGTCACAGCATTTCTTGAGCAGGTCTGCCAAACGTTAGCCGAAAAAGCCTTGCTCCCGTACGCATTCGCCCTCTATTTCACGGGCGTCAGCGCCCGCGCCGTCAACAATCCAAAATCGCGCGAAGCGCTCGCCAACGGCCAATGCATGCTGTTCGAACGCGCCGTTTACGAATCTCTCGGCGGCCACTCGGCGGTTGCCGCCAGCGTGATCGAAGACGTCGCCCTCGCCCGCCACGCCAAACTGAACGGCATCCCTGTCCGCGTCATCCGCGCCGAGCATCTCGGCTATGTCCGAATGTACGATTCGTTCTCTGCCATCTGGCGTGGCTTCCAAAAAAACTCGTTCCGCTTCCTCGTCATCAACCCATGGAACGGAGCACAAGTGATCGTCGCCTCCATCCTTCTCACCTCCTGGCTGCCCATTCTGCTCCTCGGTCTTGCCGATTACCCGAAACACTCCTTTGCGCTGCTGCTCACGCCCACCCCAGTCACCATTCTTTTCCTCGCACCATTACTCTCATTACTCCCGTGGTATCGCAGCCTCACCGTCGTCTTCGCCCCGTTGGCGATTTATCTTTTCCAACTCATCGCCCTCAACGGCATGCTCACCACCCTCACCCGCCGCCCAACGGTCTGGAAAAGTCGCAATGTCTGACTTAGTCTCCTACCCCGTTCCTTGGCGTCTCATCTTCAACCTGTGGCCAAACATGCTCCACCGAACGCCCACCTCCGTTGACGCGTTCTCGGCCGGAATCTGCGGCTTCCATCACCCGCCAGCCCTCATCTCCGGCTTCGAAAATCTTCCGCTTTCACCTCGCTTCGTCCTCGCCGCTAATCATTATCAGCGCCCCGGCCTGTGGATCATGCACCCCGCCTCTGTGCTTACCCAAGCCATCCGCCAACACTACGGTCCTGGCGACCCACCCGTCCGCTGGCTCGTCACCGCCAACTGGCCGCCCATCCAACTCGGCCCATTCAAATTCCGCTCCCCCGGCGATATCCTCCTCCCTCGCGTCGCAGATGCCCTCGCCTGCTACCCCGTCTCCTTCGCCCGCACCAATCCCGCCTTCACCGCCCAGAGCCTCCGCCGCATTCTGCGCGACGCACCAAACCTAATCCGTCCGATTGGAATATTTCCCGAAGGTGTCGCCGGCTCCGCAGGCCATCTCACCGATCCCATCCCCGGCGTCGATCGCCTGCTCGCTCATCTCGCCAAACACGGATTGCCCGTCCAGCCCGCGCGTCTTTCCGAAGGGCAGGGAAGACTCATCGCCCGCTTCGGCCCAACGATCAGTTGTTCCGATCTGTTAGCTGCGAGCGACCCAGCCAAGCTGACCATGCAACGAATCGCAGATCTGCCGTAATCTCACACCCGCACATTGATTGCGCGCCGGCCGATCAGTTCTCTAACCGCCAATCGAATCAGAGTACCCCTGTCATTCATGACGACATAGGGGATCAAAATCAACAAATCTATAAAGTGCGCCTGCTTTTTCTCCGAAAAAGCCTTATAGAAAGTGACTCCGCTAGTCGATGACAGTGAGTTATTCATTAGTTTTTGTCTCACTCATGCTTCTCGCGGGACTGGCTGTGGATGCTGGTATGCTCGAATGGCGCTATTTACAGATGCAGGGAGCCGCTCGCGCCGCCGCTGTGGCTGCCTGTTTAGAGCGGCGTGAAAATCAGTCGTGGACCTACGCCACCATGGGCCAGACCGCCGCGTCGGCCAACGGCTATACCAACGGTGTCAACGGTGTCACGGTCACGGTCGAAAATCCTCCGTCATCCGGTAGCTATTCCGGAAATTCGTCAGCCTTCCGCGCCATCATCACGCAGGCCGTTTCGCCTTCGTTCCTTAGCATTTTGGGTATGGGCAAGGTTAATATGCAGGCTCAGTCTCTGCAACTATCGGCGGCTTACGTCACCCTCAATTCCTCATTCAATGTGAACGCAGTGTTTACCGATGGAACGACTATCACCAACGGAGGCCTGGACACGGCTGGATGGGCACTCTCTGCCAACGCGTTGGGCTATCAATTTAACGGTATGAGTAATGGTTCGCGGCTCTCTTGGCGCGGCCAGATCTTCTATACGGGTGCGCCGAATGGCCTGAACGGTCTTGCGAACACGACGATCAACTTGCCCAGCGGCAACTACTCACAACTGCTGATTCTCGCAACGACGGGGTATGGGCCCATCACCGGTGCCCAGTTTGTGGTGACATACACGGATAACTCAACCACCACCGGGACATTCAACATGTCCGACTGGTGCTTTCCTCAAAACTACTCGGGGGAGACGATTGTCGTCCAGTCCGCCTACCGCAACGCCAGTCCGGCCAACCAGGATTCAACTGCCACCAATATCTATGGCTATTCACTTAATTTGAACAACGCCAAGACCGTCAAAACGTTGAAACTTCCGACGGTTCGCAACGTAGTCGTCTTAGCACTGGATTTAGCCCCTTGAGATCCTGTCGCAGAAAAACGCAGGCAGGCTCAGCGCTAATCGAGTTTGCCCTTTCTTTTACAATTCTGGCGATGCTGGGAGTGGGGGCCATTAGCTTCGGTTTAGCCATCCAGAACAAGATTATGATTGCAGATGCGGCTTACGCCGGCGCCATGTATGGCGCCAACAGTCTGAAAAATGCAATAGACACAACCGGAATGCAGCAGGCCGCGTTGAATACCGGTGCGGGCGTCAAGAACCTAACAGCCGCTGCAAGCTATTGGTGCACTTGCTCGGGCGGCGCCTTAACTAGCTGCAACACTGATTGCGGGAGCAGCGCCGATCTGAAGTTCTTCGTTCAAGTGACGGTCAGCGCAACATATCCAAACTTTTTCAAGTTCGCGGGTTTGCCCTCGACATTCACCTTGCAAAGCACCAGCGTGATGCCGGTAGAATAACCCGCTGTTCACTGAAAAATGGGGGATACGGCGGCTGTTCCGACCGTGACGTGGCTTAAGGTGGAAAACGGAATAACTGTAGGATAGACCATCGAAATCGTCACCGTGATCGTGCTGCCTGGATTGTTGTCGGGTGACCAAGTGCTCGTCACGGTGACTTGACCGGTCGGCGCTCCCCAAAGGTATTGCTTTGCAATATTTTGCAAATCGGTGCTCGTAGCTTGGTAGGTACTACCCGCACCATGAAGCGCCGCAAAACGCGTTGCTTGCCGGCACGCGTAAGTCGCATTGCAATATCCGAACAGAACGAAACATAGCTGAATAATCCCGAAGACCATCAGGAAATAGACTGGCAAGACCAGCGCCACTTCGATCATCGCTGATCCTCTCTGCCTTTTGCGCCTTTGATCGATCGAGACGAAACGCATTCCTCGAATCATATCGACTGCTCCCGGTCTCGCTTGAGTCGCAGGCTTCATTAATTGCGCAAGCAGACGCCTTATACTCTCATTCGCAGTACTTCTTTTTGCTTCGCACACTCTCTGATTGCCCAAACGGCCCCGGTCCAAGAGCGGGCGCGGAACGCACTTTCTCCATCCAACAAGCAGGCACTACTGAGCTTCCTACGTTCTATGTAGCTTTCTCAGTGCCCGACGCGAGGGTTTCGCCGGCTCTTCTTCGAAGAAAAGAGGCGGTGGCGGTGATCGCCCTTCGTTCTATGCTTCGCCACTTTGTGCGCTCTCGGGTGTGATTGAAACGCTTGTACAGTGCCACTTCCCGCCATCAGCAAAACTACGGCCGCAAAAGACGCCGCCAATATCGCTCTCATACCAGCACAGTGCTCGTCTCCCGCTTCTTTTCTCAAAACTTCAGAACATCTACGCAGTCCCGCCACCCTGTCTGAAAATCGTCAAACGGGCATGACACGTACCCTTTCCATCCATCGATATATTTGTATCGCCGGTATTCTAGCTCTCTCCAGCCTCGCAGCCTTCGCCGATAACGTCAAGACTGACCACGATAAGAACGCCGATTTCTCACGCATCCACACCTATTCGTGGGGCCAAATCAAAACAAGCAACCCGCTCTATCAAACCCGGATTAAGGAGTCCGTCGACCACGACCTGCAGGCCAAAGGCTGGCAATCTGTCGACTCAGGCGGCGATGCTACAATCTTCGCAACGGGCGAAGTCCACAACCAGACCGAACTGCAAACCAC
>Ga0209698_10002640_pt1 | contig 20201 bp, 17 predicted proteins | sample LitLauG_LLR_2012_FD_187203 | JGI IMG/M metagenome (GOLD analysis project Ga0209698, IMG submission 187203) | Freshwater sediment microbial communities from Pennsylvania, USA - Little Laurel Run_MetaG_LLR_2012 (SPAdes) (version 2) | ecosystem: Environmental > Aquatic > Freshwater > Creek >...
TACAGAAACTGAATTGGATTTGGAATCTGTTACGTAAATCATATTTGTTACAGGATTAACAGCTATCCTCTGCGGACTACCTTCCACTTTGACAGTATCCATTATCTTGTTTGTGTTGCCATCAACAAAATTTACTGCAGGAGTATAAGGATCAATAATGTATACCATGTTCAAGACAGGGTTAACAGATACCCCATATGTAATAGTTCTCAAGTCTAGTGTGTCGGATACGGTGTTTGTTGTACCGTTAATTACAGATACAGTGCCTGGATGAGAGTTGATAACGTATACCATGTTAGTTTTAGTGTTGACCGATATGCCAACAGGTATATTTCCTACGCCAACAGTGCCAAGAACAGCATCGGTCTTACCATCTATTACAGAGACAGAATCGGAATTTGAGTTCGTTACGTAAACAACATTAGTGTCAGGGTTGACTGCCACAGCGGTTGGACTTCTTCCAAGAGTAAAGAGATTGACTACAGAGGCATCCTGAGTAACACTGGCGTTTTCGTTGGAGAGAAACTTCCTAGGCGGTAGTCCTGTAACATCATAGTAATTAGTTATCTTTATGTTTTGGGCATCAAGGTTATCAAGTAACTCTGAGAGCTGCTCTATTTCGGTACGGTTGACACTATTATTTGTATTAAAAAAGTGCTGGTTCTTGTCCCTCTGGGCAAAATCCTGGGGATGTAATGTAATTACTCCATAGCCCACAGTTTTCAGGTTACGGAATAGGTCACGCATTATGTCTTCTTTAGAAACAGTAGAAAAGTAGTTTAGCTCTACTGCACGTGAATGTGGAAATTCGGCCAATTGCGGAAGATGATAAATCTTTGACGAGTTAAATGATTGTGCTTTTGTTGAAAAATGGTAGACTTCGTGATCGGGTAATGAGCCAGCACTAAGTATTTTGAATCCTAACTCGTGTAGGGCACCAAGTGTAACATTGTTAAAGTGATTGTAAGGTGGAATGAGAATATCACTAGTATTTCCAAGCAATTTCATCATTTTTGCATTTGCTAGTCTAAGAGAATTCCATTGCTCGAATGGACCAAGTGTCGTATAATCAATGTGATCGTAACCATGCACCACAGGATAGAATACGCCCTTTCTTATCCCTTGCTTGATAGTTTCTACCATTGCGTGATCCTTGCCAGTATAGTTGGTAACTATTCCAAGTGTTAGCTCTTTATGCTTTAAAATGAAAAGATTCAACACAGCCATGTCCGATGCACGAACAAAATGATCTTGAACATCGTCTATTCTAAATATTACACAGTGACAGCTCTCTTGGTTAGTCATGGTAGTTGTTAGAAGAGCTGTTCCATTGGGATATGAAATGGTTCCATTCTGCAAGTTTACAGGTACTGCATTGCTGAGATTTTGCAGCAAGACATCAACCCCTGGTTGATTGCCAGATAATAACACATTTTCTAGTGCGACTTCTTCCCCAAGTATAGAGTCTGGAGATGTTTTTATTATGTGCATTTTGTAGCTGCCAACTTTAAGTTTTGAAAAGTGGGCCTGGCCGTGTGCATCTATGTTTGACGTGGCAACTTGATTTCCAAAATTATCAGCCAAGATGACTAGGTAATTTCCGTCTTGAGTCTGTACTTTTTGAGAAGGGAATTTGTAGGCTGAGACTGTTAATTGATCTACAATTGATGACCATGGTGTAACTATTTTGATATTTTGTTGACCATTCGGAGCTGCATCTATTTGACTAGAGTATGAATATGTAAGAGAATCTCCAAGCAACACAGTAACCATATAGTAATCACCATTTCTAATGGTGGATTGGACCCAAAATCGCTGCGAATTTCCTTTATCATCAGTGGAGCCTTTTTCCCATTCTATTCCATCATAGGATTTTATTGAAATGATGGCATCAGATACAGGAGTTTGCCCATCATTGTAAAAGACATTGAATAACAGTCCAGAATCCATAGGAATCGTGACATCAACTTTTTCAAATTTATCTTGCAGGTCCACATAATTAGAACCTCCATACATACTATACCTGTATACATCAATTTTGTACTTGTGACCTATTGGCAGCGAGTCTATCGTTACTGGATAGGAATCAGGATTAACTATTCTGTAAACGGTCTGATTGTTGTCTTGATAAATTTTCAGAACTTGCCCATAATTGTCTGTCCTATCCCCACTAGTATAGGTTACATAAAGTTGAATCGAACCGGTATTTCCCTTACCGGAGGATGGATTGGGTTGCTGTGACGTTTGTTCTGATGGCATCTCGTAACCGATATAATCCATACCGTAGGATGGATTGGTAAAAAGCAATCCAGTAAAAAATACAACAAGTGCAACTAAGGAGATTATCAATCCTTTCAAGTGCAACCATCAACTTTTATTCTAATCATGGCAATGCCTCGATAATGACAGATTACTTAACGGCATATCGAATTATTATTGCATGAAAGATCTGTGCCAGCCGTATCAAGACCAGCTACATTTGCACCCTTGAGATTGGCACCAGCCATACTACCTCCGCCTGCAAGGTTTCCGTTAACAAGATTTGCATTTGTCAAATCAGCATGAGCGAAATCATCTCCAATCATCTGGGCCTGATAAAAGTTAGCATATTGAAGATCAGCATTTTGGAAGCTACAAAGTTCCGTATCGGCTTTTGAAAAATCAGCTCTTGATAGATTGGCACCTTGAAAATTAACGGTTGGGAATCTAGAGTCATCAAAATTGACATCCTGTAGGTTGGCGTAGGAAAGATTTGCATGGTAGAAATCAATATGCTGAAGATTTGCATCAAGCAAGTTAGCCCCAGATAAATTAACAAAGTTAAGATTGGCATATTGCAGATTTGCACCAGTAAGGTTGGCACCTGCAAAATTAGTATCATACAACAAGGTATTCTGTAGATCTGCACCCGAGAGATTTATTCCAGAAAGATCAAGATTTGAAAGATCCATATATCGCATATTGCAATATGACCAATCGCTGTTTTTGGACGGTTTTCCAAAACAGATCTTGGTCGTATGTGAAATACTGTTCGTTTGAGTGACTGACGTGGAGGATGATGAAAATGCAGATGCATATGACATAGATAACGACACTAACAACAAGGCTGAAATTATTTCCATCATCAATACAGAATTTCTTTTTGACATTTTTTGCGCTCCGTTTCTCTTTTCAATGTGTTTTAAGACAACTGGTACATTCGCACAATTCGCTGTATTTTGTACCTCTTGTGAGGGGCGTATTATTGACATTCCAAAGCCACCCTCAAATTGTGTAGGTTTTGATACCACTTGTCCAAGTATGTCTTTCCTTCTTGCTGTTCTGTTTGATTAATGCCCTCAAGAGGACTCAATACCAAAACTTGTGCGCCCAATTCACTAGCAAGTGTATTTGCTAGTCTTGGGTCCACCAAATCCTCAGAAAATATTGTTTTTACATCCTTGCCCTTTGCTATTTGGATTACTCTTTGAATATCTTGTGGAGGCACATCCGCTTCTGGTGCCATTCCGCTAATCCAAACATCGTGTATACCATATCTGTTTGAGAAATAATTAAAAGCATTATGAAATGATATGAAAGTATCTTTTTTACAGTTTGACAGTCCAGTTTTTATGTTGTTGTCTAACGCAGATAACTTTGCAATGTATACGTTTGCATTATCTTCATAGTATTGAGCATTTGCAGGATCTGCTTTTTGCATTGCTCTCTTGATATTTGTGACCTCCTGCTCTGCATATATTGGATCATTCCATACATGCGGGTCCATTCCCCCCTGAGCTAAAATTTCCTTGTCATCTTCGGCTGAATCTGCTTTTAACAGAGCGATACCCTCTGAAGCTTTTGCAAATGTCATATTTTGAAATTCTCCGGATTCCATGAATTTTGAAATGTATGCCTCCATGCCAGCTCCGTTATAGATGAAAAGTTGAGTTCCCTTCAATTCCTCAATCTGTTGAATGCTAGGTTCCCATTCATGAGGTTCTTCTCCAATTGGAAGAAAGCTAAAGACATCGGCCTTGTCATCACCAACGTTTCTTGCAAACTCATACAGTGGGAAAAATGATGCAGCAACTTTGAGTTTTGGTGCTGTATTTGATTGCTGATTCACTTGTAGTGAAATATTTTGATTTGGAACAACAATAGCTGCAATTACTGCTAATGCAACTGCCACGCCTATTGCTATTACCTGATACGATTTCAATGACAGTCATTGTATAGCATAATTATTAAGTTTTTGATAAATTAATAATAATATTTATGTTTTAATAAGGTATATTATTAATAATTATTATGCATTAATAAGCAAAATGATATCAATGTAATAATAAAGGGATAAATCGAGTCCTCCCATGTGAAATTCGATGCCAGCGGCTAGCCCGATACAGTTGAACGGCTGCTGTCTCAGACTGTTCTTGATTCCCATTCCATCTTCTTATATTTTCTTGCTGTCAAATTATCATTCCCTGTTCGGTATGATTCGTTGTTTGAAAGCATGTGCCACATTATCACAAGCATCTCCTTTGCAACTGCGACTTTAGCTTTTTGAGGACCCACGTCTTGCTGCTATCCTTTCATAGAACTTGCCGAGTCTCTCATCACATCGTATGGTTGTACCAACTGCTTCCACAACTGCGTTCCGCAGCCATCTTGATCCCAGTCTTGTTATCCCTCCACCGTATTTTCTCTGACCTGAATCTCTCCTTGATGGAGCAAGCCCTGCGTATGACACAAGCTTCCATGTGTAGAGAATCTCTTGATGTATACAATCTCAGACATTATTGTCAGTGCTGTAATGTAGTCGATGCCAGGAATTGTCATGAGCAACTTCACGTTACTGTCTTCTTTTGATATTGAAGCTATCTTTGCCGTAAAGGTATCAATCTGCGAGCTGAGGACCTCAAGTGTCTTAAGGTATGAATCCACTGCCATTCTGTCTATCCATGAAAGCTCGAGCTTGGAAAGCCAGTTGATTCCTGCTGCAGAAAAGATCTTAAAGACTGGGCTGTAGTACTCGTACTTGGCAAGTATTGCATAAATCTTGTTCTTGATACCTGACCTGCTGTATACCAAGTCAAGCCTGGTCCTGACTAGCTGTCGCAGCTCCCTTGTTTTCTTTACAGGTACAAATGATTCAGGCACCAAGTCAGATCTTAGCAGGTCTGCCAGTATATTCGAGTCTATCTTGTTCATCCTTTAACCTTGCTTTGGCTATTGCCCTTACCTGCATTGGGTTTGCAAGCAAGGTGTTGATACCGTTGCCTTCTAGCATGTCATGCAGTCTTATCCAGTAATTGCCTGTTGATTCTACTACTGCAACTGCATTCTCTCCGTAACTTTTGACATGTCTGACAAGCTTCATGATGCCGCATGTCCTGTTCTGAAATGTAATCTGCTCAAGTATCTTCTTGCTGTCTTGCTTTAGCGTTGCTACGCATCTCTTCTTGTGAGCATCTATTCCTATCTCTATCATATTTTCACCTCCTCTTTTTTAGCCTGATACAGCGGAAGCCTCGCATTCACCATTTGCTGGTACTTTGATCTCCGCTCAAGTTAGGGCCAATCTGTAAGTTGCCCTCATACGGGGCAGTGGCTCGCTCGGCCCCAGGCTAACAGCAAGCAATAGGTATGACTACCTATAGAATTTCACATATCAACTGTAAGACCCATCTACCATTGTTATCATATTTCAGGCCCATAATGGATACCTTTGATAAGTATTGCAATTTTAGTTCGATACCTAGTTTAAACTTAAAGCTTTTACAGCATGTTTTGGTTCTAAATAAGACTTTCAACAAAGCGTAACCTGATCATTCCAGTTAACTGGAGGCGGGTTTACTTAAACTAGTTTAGTGTCCCTCGTTTTGTTCAAATGAATGCCTAGGAATTTTGACGTATCTGATTAGTTTAATACACAAATTAACTCCATATACCCCTCGAGAGAGAGTTTGTGAATTAGTTTAACGCTCCGTCTTTAAAAAAAGCCTAGAAAGATTTCTTAGATTTTCCTTTGAATACTACTCTTCCTAGCCGTGGGGATTCAGGTACTAACAGGGGGTAATTTTGGGGTCCACTTTCCGTAAATTTCTTCAAGAGAGTTTATCTATTATGAATAAAAGATAATTCATTCATTTATGAATCAATATAGACAATTAATCAGATTATTACTAAAGATATAATTTGTTAGAAAGATCTTAATTGTTAGAAGTTAAAGAAACTTATTCATTTGTTTTTTTATCTGACTTTAATTTAGATTCAAGATCATCTAGTCTTTTGTTCAAATCAGATACCATCTTTTTGACATCTTTGAGAACCTGATTGGCTGTATCATCACCATAGTATTTTGCAGCCACAATGCCAACCGTAGCTAATACAACCGTAAGAAGTACACTTTCATAGATTAATTCCAAATCAACGTCGTGAACAAATAGTTCGTCAAGGGTAGAAACGGATACAAAAAACACTGCAGATGCAATTATAATTCCTACAAAAATACCTCTTCTCATTTAACATAATACAATGCTCCATCCGTTTTAAGATGCAGGTGATTATCAATCTTGAGAAAAACTCCCAGATTTACCAACATGGGCTATTTTAGGCTCACTTTGTTCCCAAATTCCAGATAATAACGAAAAACATCATTTAATGAAATATTACTCGAATACGCTTGCCTAAAAATTAATTGATTAGAACTAGAATGATGTTGTAATTGTTGGAAATTGTTAGTGTTAATTGGTAGATCTAATGTTTCCCTTATGTCGATATGCTACTAAATTCATAAATGTAGAGTCATCATATTGTGGATATTGCAAGTATCTAAATAGATTAGATATCCATTTCATCTGGTATGCCAGCAGCCTTTACCAAGTCTATTCCAAAACGTGCTTTGGCATAATCAACTGTATCGCTGTAGCCATTTTCCATGAGACGCTTTATGGTGTTTGAAGAAAAATCAAAAATTTTATTTGAGACAGAATAATCATCGTGTTTTCTTTGTATTCGAATTATTTCACCCAGATTGAAAGCTCCCTCAACACCATCACGGAACGTGGTTGATCTTGCCCCCTCTAGTCGTTCTTGGACAGGTATTGGTCGGTCAAGCAGATCATCAATCATCTTCTGGGTTGTACCGTGATCCTTTGCAAGCTGGATAATCTCCTTTACCAGTTGTGAATACATTTGGAGCAATAACAATATACTCTCATCACTCTTGGATCTATCACCAAAAGAGATATCGGCATTCCTATTCACTGCACCATCATGATCCCAAGGAACCTTGTCAACTCGTGCAGGATGTAAATTTATTTGAAATACGTCAAGCTTTGGCACGGATTCTTTTACTTTCTTTCCAAAGTACCAATATTGTCTATGAGCCATTACAACTTGCATCAATGGAGTGTTGGCCAGTATACCTCCATCCCAGAAATAGCGTGTCTCTTTTTTATAGCTCTTTGTTTGAGAATCATATCTCTCCGCTTCGATTTTGCTATAATCAAAATTTATTGGCACTGCAGCGCTTGCAATGACATGGTCAGAGGTTATTCCTTGAGGATATTTTATAACATGTTCATAACCTATTACTTTTTGATTCTTACTTGAATCCTGATTATCATTCTCTACAATTAATCTGCCATATCCTGATTTTCTAGTACCGTTTTCTTTTGCATAACTATCAAAGACTACTGGCAAGCTTTCCATCACATCTACTGTAACCAGAAGCAGTCTCGGTTGGTTTTCCTCACGGCTGGTGGCAATAGGAAACTTGGCAAATTTCTCAAGACTCTTTTTTAGCGGTTGATTGTCATACTTGTACCATAAATTGAGAGGATCAAAAAATCTCTTATCTGGTTCTGACTGAGGAGGAGAAAAGACATGTGGCGCTCCTGTAATTGCAAATTCCTTTGATGAATAGTACCGCCTTGCCGTTTCTCCCGTAGCAACATCGGAGAAAAATTTGTTCCAATACCCCCACCACGTCATCATGTAATCAGCGAACTTGTCTGGAATGGATTCTGTTGAGATATAATTCCAAAACTCAATTAATCTTTCAGCTGATCCTTCCCATGTCTTGTTTTCTATTACATAACTTGTAAGTATTGCAGAATTTATTGCACCAATAGAAGTTCCTGCGATTATATCAAATATCGGTCTCTCGGGATTTCCTCGTTTCTTGTCTCTGTATTTTATGAATTGATATCCCGCCTTGTAAGCTCCTACTTCATATGCTCCAAGTGAGCCTCCTCCTTGGAGAAGTATCGCTCTTTCTTCTTTTGGTATTTTTTCCATTTTATCCTTAACACCTTTTTACTTCAAGCGCTTCTACCTGGAAAACCATGATACCGTCATTCTCTGGAATTGGAACCATGACTAATTTGAGACTATACCCTGATTAAAAAGTACATGTAATTATCAAATTTGATTTTAAGAATAGTATCAATATACGTGAAAGATGGAGGTGTATCATGGCAAAAAATAATCAAAAATCTAAACGGGTAAAAATTATCAAATTTTTAATAGGAGGATTTCTTGTTAGTTTTTCTGTATATCGTTTTCTTAACATATCCAACATATCACCGCTTTGGACTATATATCAAGGCCTAGCTGTCCTGCAATCGGAATCATCAACATACTAAAAGGAACTTTAAACAAAGTTGATTCTAAAGTGACAAGAACAATTGAGACCAGCATAGGAATCATTGGAATTGGTGTTATGACTATTTGTCAAAGCATACATGTCTGACACATCAACCAGTTTTGCCTGGCTCATTTCCATATTTCTTATCATTCAGAGTGTTGGATTTATTGCTACAGGAATTACTCAAAGTAACAAGTCAAGATCAACAAGAATTCCAAAAATCGTAATTGGAGCAAGTATTATGGCAACTCTAATAGGATCATTTTTCAAATTCCATGAATTGTCAATATCAGAGATAACAATTTTGCTATCAATCAACTTACTAATGATCGGAATTGAACTTATCACAAGTGAGATCAGTCATAAAATAGTTAAAAGTTCTTCGTCATAAATGATCAATTTAATTAATTTATCTTAGTCTTGGAAAGAAAGTGATCCAAGACAAATCAACCAAGCGACTTTGAAATAATCTACTTCCCAAGAATTATTGAATCTCTACAAAAACCCCCTTCTTTCCTGCGTACGATACATCTTTTTGGCTGCAACTGAAAGATATCCAAAACCAGCAAAGAGAAGTGAATATGTTGTCACTAGATCAATAATTCCTACTATGACTAATGAACGGATAAGTAGCAGTTCTATAAAATCAAAAATAAAAAGGACAATTGTACATGCAAGAAATATTACAAAGGCCTTGATGAGATTTTTCTTTGCGCCTTGTATTAGTTTAATATATGCGGGGTCTTCATTAACACTTCCAGAGGTTCTAGTTAGAAATGTTGCACCAGTAAGAGACAATGCGGTTAATGGTGCAACAACACCAATGTTTAAAAGATGATCGAATTGAGTTAATCTCTCTTCAAGTTCAGTTGTACCCACCGTAGTATTAGCACTGGTCTCCTGAGCAAACGCAGAATACATCTCTAGTCCAACAGCAATTATAACTACAAAAATGATTGAGTTTTTAATTATTCCTTGAGTTACTGACATATTCAAATTCATTTCTCAATAGTACAAGATAAAAGACTCTTCAAGCCATCTTTTAGATTTACCCTTGGATGATACCCTAATTCTTTTTTTGCAAGTAAAATTGATGTCTGGCTGTGTCTGACGTCTCCTTTCTTTGGAGGATGATACTTGATGGAAAGGTCGTCCTTGCCAGAAATTAAAATCATCATCTTTGCAAGGTCCTTAATTGACACTGTCTTCCCACTTGCAATATTGTAAACGTTACCTTTCTTTCCATCTATGTTTAGAATAGCCATCTTTATTGATTCCACTACATCATCAACTGATACAAAGTCTCTTGTATTGGAACCGTCGCCATAAATTTCAAGGGGCTTATTTTTTGCAATCTTCTCCATAAACCTCGTTATCACTCCTGCGTACTGGATTGACTGATCGATTCCATATACATTAAAAAATCTAAGAGATATGCAATTCAAGTCATATGAATTTGCAAATGCCTGCACATAGTGTTCCATTGCAAGCTTGCTTGCAGCATATGGCGACAGGGGTATTGTCGTGGAATTTTCACAAACTGGAAGTGTTGCAGGGTTTCCAAAGACTGCAGCACTAGAAGATGCCACAATGTTTTTCACTTTATTTACTACACATGCTCGAAGAAGGTTTAGAGTTCCTGTTACATTTACTTGGTGCGTGTGCTCGGGAGACCGTATCGATTCTTGAACATCAATCTGAGCTGCAAGATGTACAACACGGTCAAAACCGTGCATGCATTTTACAAGAGACGAGTAATTGGTTACATCTCCTTTGACAAGCAAGGCTCCGTTTTTCAGATGTTCTGATATCTGACTTTTTGAACTGTTGCTGAAATTATCAAAAATTGTAACCTCGTGGTTGTTATTTAAAAGAGATTCAACAAGACGGCGGCCGATAAACCCCGCTCCACCGGTCACAAAAATCTTCATGTATTTATGATTTCTTTGCAGTCTAAATTCTTTGCCACACATAATATGAGGAAGAATTTTACAGAATTATTTTTGCCATAAGACAGTCACTACGATAGTTTGATTGGTCTACACACAACCACCTATCATAAGCCGGATTTAAGCTTCAAAATGGCAATATACCTAATCACGTAGGAAATGCAGTTGGCAATTACCTATAGATTAATACGGTTTTAAATGAAAGTGGAATTATAGATTTTGAGATTTTCATTAAAATCGATACGATATAATGGGTTTTGGTCAATTAGTCTGGTTTTTACCCTAGTTTGAGTTTTGGAAGACCGTTACACATGTCATATTTTAAACTCTCAGTGATTTCTTTGATGGGCATTACGATCTTGGTTCAATACCCATATTTTGATTTTAGATGTAGTGATATGAATCATGTTTACTGTTAAAGCTTTAGACCAGAGCGACTTCTCTTTTCTTGAAAAAAACAAATCCCAAGACAAATAGGCCACTTGTAGATAAAACAAGGTATGGAATTGAGCTCCCAAATGAGTTGGCAATAATGCCTATGACAAGAGGTCCAAAAGCCCACCCTATTCCAAAGGTTGCCTCATATGCACCAATTAACGCTCCTGCATTTTCTTTTGCCTTTCGCATTATTATCTCAAATGTTAGTGGGAAATATACACTAAATCCAAATCCAAGTATGAGTACCGCTATGCTAAATTCTACCATAGAATGCGAGTAAAATAATAATAACATTCCAGCAGATATTGATAAAATAACTAGCAGTAGACTGGTAAGAAATTTTTTCATGAGAATATTAGATGCTAACAATGAAACAAGACGAGAGATTCCAAAAACAAAGAAGAGCAACTCAATGTTTGATTCCGAGATTGATCTCTCACTCATATATGCCGGAATTATTGCCAAAAAGACGCCAAAGCTTACGCTACAAAATAATAAAATTGCAATCACGGTTGGAAATTGTATCAAATGTTTTGCAGATGCAATAGAAATGATTCCGGTGCGAGTTGTCTTGCCATTTTTTGATAGCATAAGAGAAAAAACCAGTGAAGTTGCAATTGCAAAAGCTGCAATCTGGAAAATTACTCTATAAGAGACATCAAAGTGTTCAAGCAAAAATGAACCAACTAGAGGTCCAATCATAAGACCTGCTACAAAAAATGCCATGAATTGAGATATTGCCTTTACACGATTTTGCGGGCTGGTGGATTGTGAGATAATTGATTCACATGGAGGCCAGAAAAATGAATGTGCTACTCCAACCAGCGCTCTAAACATTATAACTTGGGGTACAGAGTCGGCTGCAGACAACAGGTAGATGGATAACGTATCAATGACTAATCCTAGAGAAAGAAGAAGACCCTTGTTGAATCTGTCAAGCAATAAACCTACAAAGAGTGGAATAAACATGTAAGGGATAAAATTTGAGAATCCAATTATTCCAAGGTCAAAGTACGACGCGCCTAGATCTTTTGAAAATAACGGAACCACCGGATTGTGCATACCATATGAAAATCCAACAATTAGCGCTATGATATAGACAAGAATTACTTTTTTGTTCAACTTACTTGTATGCTGCAACCATAATTGCCCCCCCAAGCATTCCTTTTTCAAATTCCACTCTTGAGAATCTTTCAAGGAGAAGTGACTCGAGTTTTTTATTTTGAGGCCAAAGTTTGTAGGTGCCATATAAAGTGGCAAACTTGAGGCCCAATCTACCTCCACCCATGACTGCCAATATTGGAAGTATTGCTTGGAGGTAAAACGAGACACCGACTCTAATTATTGGATTATCAGGCTTGCCAAGATCAACAATAACAAATCTTCCGCCTTTTTTTAAAACGCGATGTATTTCAGATATTGCAATTCTGAGGTTAATTGCATCTCTAAGAGAATAACCAGCAAGTACGGCATCAAACTGTTCGTCACGAAATGGAATATGTTCAAAGACGCCGCATGCTAGTGTGGGGGTTGTAGAAAATAATCTGCTAGTATTTTTTAGCATGGGTCTTAATGGATCATACAAAGTTATGTCTAGATTATCATCACAGATCCTAGATGCTGTCTTTGACATGTTTCCAAAACCGGATCCCGCATCAAGTATATTGTCTCCCGGATGTACTCTTCCTCTAATTCCGCGTTGACGAAACTCAGAATCTCTTCCAAGTGAGATCAAAGAATTAACTTTATCATAGACAGGGATTATTTTTTCCAAGACATCGAGGACTTCGCCCCAATAACTTCCAAGGCCCACGTCAGACTAGAGATTACACGATATTATATGTCATCAGGGTTTTTGGTTTATGTCACACTCAAAGGTTTTACCAAAAATTAAATCAGCCATGGGTTTTCTCTGAACTAGTGTACTATTGTCCCAGGTGTAAATCAAAGATATACGTACAACGTACATTTAATCAAAAAATACACTTTGGATGTCCCAAGTGTAAGATTGAAGACATTATAGATTCTAAAAAGAATTTGGATGAAGCCTTTCTTGAATTTTTAATAAAATTTGACAACGATGAGATACCAACTAGTGGTGAATCTGAATCAACCCTGGAAAAGGAAGGAATTTTGCAGACAGAAGACCAGATAAACAAAATGATAGGAGATTCAAAGATTGCCGAGATAACAAGGTCCATTCTGTTCTCAAAGAGACACTATGTTTCACACTTTAAGATAATTGAAGAACCTGATCCTGAAATGGGTACTAATGTAACAAATTCAGGTCTTGACCAGCGAATAATTGAGGCATTAGAATCAAAAGGAATCAAGAGATTCTACAAGTTTCAGGAAGAAGCTATACATCGCATTGTTTCTGGCGACAATGTTGTAATTACTGCCCCCACCGCATCTGGAAAGACAGAGGCCTTTGTAGTACCAATCCTAGAAAGAATAAGCAGTCTAAAAAATTACATGTCAGCAATACAAGCAATTTTTGTTTATCCAACCAAGTCTCTTTCACGAGACCAGTATCCAAAGATAAAAGAGATTGCAGATAAGATTAATATCAAAAGTGCAGTATTTGACGGAGATACTAAACAGATAGAACGAACTGAAATTCTTGCAAATCCACCTCAAGTGATTATAACAAACTTTGATGTATTACACTATCATTTATGGCATAGAACCAGATTTGCTTCGCTGTTTAGTACAACAAGATTTCTAGCGGTTGATGAAGCTCATGTATACTCTGGAATTTTTGGCTCCAATGTTCATTATATAATAAAGAGATTAAAGAGAATTGCACCGAGATTACAGATAGTTGCAGCATCTGCCACTTTGGAAAATGCACTATCATTTTGCCAGATGTTGTTTGGAGTAAAAATGGTCCAAGTCTCTGGCTCTGGCAAAAAGGGTAAGATTGAATTTTCAATGCTTTTTCCCTCGTTAATGACCCAGCGTGCACTGATGATTGATATTCTAAAGAAATTGACAGTAAAACAACACAAGACTCTGGTCTTTTCCAATTCACATCTGAATTCAGAACTTTTAGCACTTCAGGCAAGAAGACAAAAAGTAGACATCAAGGTTCATCGGGCAGGCCTCATGGCAAATTATAGAAGATCAGTTGAGAACTTGTTCAAGACTGACAAGTTACTTGCAATATCTGCTACTCCCACACTTGAACTTGGAATTGATGTGGGCAACGTAGATGGAGTAATATCATCCACCATACCAGTCAACAGACTCACACAGAGAATAGGTAGGGCAGCAAGAAAAGGTCAAGGAGGATACGCATTCCTAGTGCTAGGCAATGATCCAATCTCACAATATTACAAGAACCATCCGGAGGATTATTTTGAAGATATTGAACAAATCTACATTGATCCAAAAAATCCCTTTGTTGAAGAGTTTCAAGTAATCGCAATGGCATGTGACAAACCGATTGCAAAACATGAATTACCTGAACACAGAGATGTCATTGAGAGACATATTGGTGCAGGTAATCTAGTTCTAATTGAAAACAGATATGTTCCAAATTATGATCAGATAAAATCGATTTTAGAAGATTACAGTATAAGAGGCATAGGGAGATCAATTGACATATTTCTAAACGGTAAAAAGGTAGGAGAACGAGTGCTACCAATAGCGTTGGAAGAGCTTCATCCACAAGCAATTTACTTTTTGGCAGGTACTAGATATCAAGTCAAAGAGATTGGATATCCAGAAAAAATGACCGCAAAATTGGAATATCTCCCAAAGAATTATCCATACTACACAAAGTCTCTAACAGAAGAATGGCCAACCATAGAAACCATTTTTGAAAAAAGATTTGCAAGTGGAATTGAAGTAGCATTCTGTAAATTACACATTCAAAAAAGAGTATATGGTTATGTAAACTTGGAGCTGGGTCAAGAAGCTGCACAAGGCCAGAAGATAATTTTAGAAAAACCACTTGACTACGATTTTGTTACAAAGGGAATTGTCTTCAAGGCGCCTAGGCCATTAAATGAAATAGGCAAAGCAGAGAATGAAGAATATGTGGAGGCTAGTGGATATCATGCCACAGAACACGTCGTAATAGAGGGAAGCAACATGATAACAGGCGGTGTATCACAAGACCTGGGTGGCATATCTCTTGGCACATCCGGTCTTGTCTTTATTTATGATTCTGCAATAGGAGGAAACGGTGCAAGTAGAGCGCTATTTGATAGACTTGAAAAGGCCTTTGAGAGGAGTCTAAACATAGTAACAGAGTGCCCATGCCAAAGCGAATCTGGCTGTCCTCGTTGTACCTTTTCTTATAGATGTGGGAACAATAATGAATATCTACACAAGATTTCAGCAAAAGAGATTCTCCAGAGAATAATAGATGGTGAAAAAACAGAGATTACAGATCCTGTTGAAGGTGACAAACCACTAGTCTAGATCATGGATCAGACTAGAATAGCTCAGAACAATACAAATTATTAGTCTCATTGAAAAATATTCAAGCATGGACAAGGTTGCAATAGTGACTGGCAGTTCAAGCGGAATAGGTTTTGAGACTTCACTTGCATTAGCACGAGAAGGATACCATACTTTTGCAACCATGCGTGATATAAAAAAAGGCAGTAAAATTTTAGATATCGCAAAAAAAGAGGATCTTAAAATTGGAGTCATAGAACTTGACGTCAACAATGAGGCTACGATAAAAAAAGCAGTGGAAAATATAATAAACGAGAAAAAAAGAATCGATGTCCTTGTAAATAATGCAGGATATTTTCTTGTTGGGTGTTTAGAGGATTTGCCGATTGAGGACCTAAAAGATCAGTTTGAAACAAACTTTTTTGGCGTGGTAAGAACAATCCAAGCAGTCTTGCCCACAATGCGCGGTCAAAAATCAGGAATCATAGTAAACATAAGCTCTGTTGCAGGAAGAATTGGATTTCCAGTAACTCCCGGATATATCAGTTCAAAATTTGCTTTAGAGGGTTTGAGCGAATCAATGCGGTATGAGTTATTTCCATTTGGAATCAAGACAATAATCATAGAACCCGGGGTAATCAAGACAAATCTTTTTGCAACCCTAAAAAATACGACAAAGTCAGAATCAGCGTACAAAGAGATGACAGACAAGGTGATGAAGGGATTGTTAATGATGTCAGAGATGGGAACTCATCCAAAAGAGGTTGCAAAGACCATAATCAAGGCAGTAATGTCTGAAAATCCATTACCTCGCTATCCTGTTGGAAATGATGCCATAATGTTTCTTGAGGCAAAAAAAGCCAAGACGGATATTGAGTTTGAGAATTACATAAAAAAAGAGCTTTTTAGCTAAAAAGCATCAATTTCCCCATTTTGCCAATTCAAAAACAATTCACTTTCAGATATCGACTTTTCATAAGCATTCAAGGCAATCCGGATCACGCGCGAAGTATAGTACCATCATAATATTTCAGACTGTTTTGAAAAAGAAGCAATGATGCTAATTTTTGGAAAGAATTTATCACATATAAGAAAAATTGGGAAGATATCAGGATGATGGTGATGGCATAGTTCATCCTTTAACATAAATAATAGAAATTTGGAAGGACTTGCGTGAAAGCCGTAATTTTGGCGGGAGGACTAGGTACACGGCTTCAGCCATATACTACATTTCTTCCAAAAGCAATGCTCCCACTTGGCGATAAACCACTTTTGGAACATCTAATAGAATGGGTAAAACAAGGAGGAGTCGATTCGTTTGTTCTTTGTGTCAGTTATCTTAGAAAGACGATTGAGAATTATTTTGAAGATGGAAGTAGGTTTGGCGTAAAAATTGAATATGCGGTTGCAGATAGACCACTTGCCACAGCAGGTCAGCTAAAAACTGCTGAAGCTTTCATTGATGATACTTTTGTTTGTCTATATGGTGATTCCATATTTGATTTTAATTTGAAAAGTATGATAGAAAGTCATCGCAGGAAAAGATCATTTGTTACCATGGGATTGTTTGAATACAAGACTAAACTTCAATATGGGGTTATAGAAATGGATGAAGATAACAAGGTTAAGGCATGGCGTGAAAAGCCAGAGGTTAAAGGAAATATCAACATTGGATTATATATAATGGAGCCAGGAATATTCAAATTCATACCTCCCAACAAACCATATGGCATGAATGATGTAATTCAAAGTGTCATTGAAAAGAAGAACAAGGTAAGTGGATTTGTTATAAAGAAAGGGTTTCTGGATATTGGAGACAAGACATCTTACAGACTTGCTCACCAAAAATACATTGCAAGATTAGGTCAGATTTAGATAGGCATGACAACAACTGGAAAACACTAGACCCTAGAAACAACTTTTCCTTTCTAGCACATCAGAGCCATCCTGTAATCAAGGTAAAAAAATAACTCGTTTCCATCCAAAGTTTTCTTTCAAATTATGCTGATGAATGGAAAATCCCGTAAACAAAATTATACGTAATTAGTGCATATACAAATAAAATGTGTCACTTTCGATAGTTTACGTTTTTAGCAATATTAGAAATGTAGAAATTTCATGATTTAAAATAGGCAAGAAATTAAGAGAATTTGGATTTTTGCATTCAACAAGCAATTTGATCAATTTGATTAAACAAAACTTCACCAGAGTTATTGATGATGCTCGTACAATCATTCTGGATTATACCAAAATCATATATTTTAGATCCTTCGTGATTTGTGATTATAGCTTTAGAATTATTATTTATGACGCCAGAGTTGAAGATATTATTTCCTGAGATATTATCTATGTCACCACCTGAATTATTGTTGATGATAGCGCCTGTATGATTTCGGATAGTTGAATTATTGTCAATTGTACCAGAGTTATCAATGGTACCAAAGTTGGCAAATGAATCCAATTTGTTATTTATATCACCTCCAGAGTTGTTAATAATTTTCCCTACTGATGAATTACTAAATGGGCCAGAATTGTAGATCATGCCTCTACTATAATTGCGTATAATCGAATTGTTGTTAAATGTTCCAGAATTGGCAAGTGTAGCATCTGAATTGTTTATCTTCCCTCCAGAATTATTGTTGATAACACCTCCCATGTGATTACTTAGAATGCTACCAGAATCATTGTTTATAGTACCAGAGTTGGCGTTGACAATAACCCCTGCCTGATTACTAATGATACTCTTAGATTTATTGTGTATAGTACCAGAGTTTATAAAAATACCTCCAGAGTTATTTATAATACAGCCGCCTAAACTGTTTACAATGTAGCCCCTATGATTGTTCAAGGTTGCGTTGTTGTTAAATGTTCCAGAATTGGCAAGTGTAGCATCTGAAATATTTATCTTCCCTCCAGAATTATTGTTGATAACACCGCCCATGTGATTACTTAGAATGCTACCAGAATCATTGTTTATAGTACCAGAGTTGGTAAATGTGCCCGAGAGGTTATTGTTGATAATCGCATCAGGATTGTTATTTATAGTACCAGAGTTGTAAAGGTTACCTGCAGAGTTGTTGTTAATAACACCTTCAGTTTTGTTGTTAATGATACATCCGGATTTATTGTTAATTGTACCAGAGTTATCTATGGTACCAAAGTTATCAAATGAACCCAATGAGTTGTTGTTTATGGTACCTCCAAGATCGTTATTCACTATACCAGAGTTGGCAAATGTGCCCGAGAGGTTATTGTTGATAATCGCATCATGATTGTTGTTTATAGTACCAGAATTGTAAAGGTTACCTGCAGAGTTGTTTATTACTCCATAGTTGTAGATGACAAGTTGATTACTGATAACACCAGAATTTATCAATGTACCAGAGTTGGCTAGAATTCCCAAGACCGTGTTACGGAAGTAGTTCATGTTGTTTATCGTACCAGAGTCTCGGTTGATGAAAGTTCCACGATTTATAATCAAGGATTGAAATGACGCAGTACCGTAATTATTGATGGTGCCATCATTACTAAAAGATTTATCTGTCACAAGTATACCGCTTGCTCGAATTGTAATACTACCAATAAGATCAAAATCCATATCAAGAGTGACAATTGATTTTACTGTATCGTTACCACTTATGATGATATCATCATTACTGGTAGGTAGTACACCCGTATTCCAGTTTTGAGGGTCAGACCAGTTGACTCCATTTCCATTACCAGTCCATTTTACAACTGTTGCTTCTACTGGATGAAAGGACATGAAAAAAATAAAGACCAGTAGAATAAAAAATAAAATGAAATGAAAATAGTTTATGTTTTTATTGGTAAGCATACCATCTTTTTTAATGTACTTACTTATCTAAGTCCAGCTACCACCATATTGTAATGTAGTACCAGAGGTTGATCCGGTTGTACATCAGTAGTATCATTGTATGTGCTTCTTACAACAAACTTGTAATCTACCCAAGTATTTTTGTGCATGATATGAGATCCTGTTGAAGGATCTATCGGGGAAGTAAAATTGGAAAATGCTGAAATCATTTTTGGCGATGGGCCGGTAGAATTGTCAGATAGTGCACCTCCTTTATAGTATAATGCTTCATTTACATAATCTGCGCTACCATCATAAGTCAATCTTTCATCATGAACCGTGTTCTGATATGCTTTGCTATCTTTACAAACACTATGATATGTTACATCATCATCGTGACTTCCAGAGCAGGCTCCAGTAGTAATTCCTTGCGAACTAACTTGGCTCTGTTCACTGACACGTTTGGCATAAAAGGTAATCTCAACATTATTCCATTTTTTTAGGGATGAAGCATAAGCAGGCATAGCAGTAGGATTTGCCTGGTCAGTAGAAACGTTAGATGTTTGTACCAAGGCACCGGCTTCCATATTTTTAGGAATATGAGTTTGAGAGAACTGGTTTATACTAATAATTATCAAAATGGCACAAACAATTGCCAAGCCAACGTAGTAATATTTAGTCTTGCTAGATTTTGACTCCAAATATATGACTCCACTGTAGTTCCTTTCATGTGAATCCATTATTTATGGTTGTAACTTGATAGTATTATCGTCTAGTGTGTTTGTTACAAACGAATAGGATTTTTGTCGTTTAATGTTGTACCAGATTTAAAGACTCCTCATCATTTTCCCCTTCATAGTAGATCGCCCTCACTATGGAAAATAGATCGCCCTCACTATGGAAAATAGATCGCCCTCACTATGGAAAATAGATCGCCCTCACTATGGAAAATAGATCG
>Ga0209698_10002643_pt1 | contig 20189 bp, 17 predicted proteins | sample LitLauG_LLR_2012_FD_187203 | JGI IMG/M metagenome (GOLD analysis project Ga0209698, IMG submission 187203) | Freshwater sediment microbial communities from Pennsylvania, USA - Little Laurel Run_MetaG_LLR_2012 (SPAdes) (version 2) | ecosystem: Environmental > Aquatic > Freshwater > Creek >...
GAGGAATGTACTTTAGTACCAGCCGGAGCAGCGAAAACAGGGCTAGAATAGAAATCAACCACTTATTTTCCCCGGTCGATTTGCATCTAAGGATGCAGATCCCTTTGTCGAGGAGTTTTATGAAGAAACTGTGTTTGGTGGCGGTAGTTTTGTGGGCGACGGCTGGCTTGGCCATGCCGATTGCGTCCTCGGCGCGGGCCATGGTGCCCGCGGAGATCCAGCAACTGATTGGGGTGGATTACCGCGCCTTAAAGGACTCGCCAACCGCCCAGCAATTGAAGGATCAGGTGTTGCCTCCGGACCTCAAGAACTTCGAGGCATCGTTAAAAGGGATCGGTATTGATGCCGAGCACGACCTTGAGCAGTTAGACTTCATCTCATTCCGCAGCCCGAAAGTGGGGATTCAAACTGTTTGCGTCGCCCAGGGTTCGTTTTCCGCGAAGGCCGTTTTGAAGAAGCTCAAGTTGAAGAAGATCGCGGCGATAAAATACCGGCTAGCCAGTATTTATCCCATGGACAGCGGGTACGTGATGACGTTCCTGGACGACAATACGATGGCTTTTGGCAGCGATGGCGCCTTGCGCGGCGCCCTCGATGCGCGCGACGGCAAGCGCTCGTCGCTCGATTCCAATCCCCAGATGGCCGAACAGATGGCGGCGGTCGATGGCGCGCCGGTTTGGAGCATCCTGGACAAGGAAGGCACGCAGGCGATGATGCGCTCCGCCCTCGGTGATGCCGCGAAAGTGGCGGACTACGAGACGATAAAGAAACGGATCCTGGCTTCGCGCTACACGATGAGCTTTCAAAGTGGCGTGAACTTCGACCTGAGCGTGCTTACGTCGGATTCGATGACGGCGGCGACCCTCTCCTCGCTTGTCAAAGCAGGGATGCTCTACAAAAAGATGAATGCCACGCCGGCGGAAAAGACGGCACTTGATGCCACGACAGTCGATTCCGACAGCGCGAACTTGCAACTCCACTTCAAGACCGACGATCAGAAGTTCCAGGCGCTGATGAGGTCACCATTGTTCGCGGCGGTTTCGCACTAAAGTGTGGCGCGGGCGCCCTCGCCCGCGAAAAGCCGGCGCCTCTACCGGCTTTTCCTCACCTGGAGATACTCAATCGGAATTTCATTAGGTCGTGAATCAGTCCCGGAGATTCTCCGGGACTATTTCTTTGGAGTGGTGACTTGCGCTTCTCTGCCGGCGATAGAATTTGCGCGCCTTCATCCGATTGCCGCAGATCTTCATGTCGCACCAGTGCCGGCTGTGATTCTTGCTTCGGTCGACGAACATCCAGCGGCAGGTATGGTCGCCGCACTCGCGCAAGTAAGCCAGATCCGGAGAGGTCAAAAGCGTGCTCGCCGACCGCACAATGGGCCATAGAACCGATTGGAGATCAGGTTCCTCGGGGTCCCAATCCAGCCGGTAGCCTCGTCCCGGTCGCACTGGCTTCATTTGTACGCGTGATAACGCCTCCCCGAGAATGCCGCTGAAGGCCGCAAGGTCTTCTGCTGGAGCAGGCCGCTTTTTCAGAACACTCTCCATCACGTGGTACAAGCACTCGCGAAGCTCAACTGCGCCCCGAAGTACCGCTTCGGCTTCGTCAGGCCGGATTTCAGCCTGACGATGGAGACCGGTATATTGGGAGTGACTGATCGCCCCCGCCTGTTTCGCCCAGGCGATCAGGTGCTGATAGGTCAGCAGCAATTCCTGCTGCCTCTCGGGGACCGCGCGGTTATCGAGCGTATTGATGAAATCAATGGCAATTTCACCCGCAATAATCTGAAACTTCACGCTTCCTTCCTCATCCATAGTTTACTATAACCCGTCAAGTTCGTATTGACAGGTTATGTTTCATGCGTTAGCGTATAACCAGTGAAAGCGAGGTTACCAGGTTATGGCATCCGTGAGTACGGTGGAAGCGCCCCGCGTCGAGACTTCTCGCTTGTGGGTGGGGTTGGCTTTCGTGGCCATTTATGTGGTGTGGGGAACGACCTACCTGGCGATTCGCTATGCGGTGGAAACGATTCCGCCCTTGGTGACCGCGGGCGTGCGGCATACTGCTGCGGGCCTGATCTTGCTCGCCATCGCGTGGTCGCGAGGGTTTCGCCCGCAGCGAGAGCACTGGATTGCGGGAGCGGCGCTGGGCGCTCTCTTTTTCCTGATTGGGCATGGGAGCCTCCATTGGGCCGAGCAATATGTTTCCTCCGGTTTCGCTGCCCTGTTGGTCGCCACCGAGCCGCTTTGGATCTTGCTAATTGGAGCGTCCATGCGCCAGCAAAAGATCAACTGGCTAAACGGGTTCGGCCTGGTGCTAGGCTTGGCCGGGGTTGCCGTTCTAACCGCGCGGGAGTTTTCTGCCCGGACGCCGCTGACGTGGGCTGTAATCGCGGTGCTGGTGGGCGCCGCCTCATGGGCGATAGGCGTTTGTTTGTCGCCGCGACTTCGACTGCCGCGTGACGTCATGGGACGGGCCGCGGTGCCGCTGCTTTGCGGCGCACTGATGCTCCTGACGGTCGCTGCAGCCTCGGGCGAGTTTGCATCAGTGCACTGGAGCGCAGTCTCCTTGAAGTCGCTCCTGGCCCTCGCTTATCTGATCATCTTTGGTTCAGTGATCGCCTTTACTGCTTACAGCTGGCTCTTGCAGCGTTGCTCGGCCACGTTGGTGGCAACGCATACCTTTGTGAATCCACTGGTGGCAGTGCTTGTCGGTTGGCTGTGGGCGGGGGAGTCGCTCACCATGCGGGTAGGGCTTGCAACCGCGGTGATTTCGGGAGCGATCGTTCTCATTCAACGCGGAGACCGGCACGCGGAAATGCAGGCCGAAGCCGTGCAGTCCGATTGAGACAAAGTCAGAAGTTGGAAGTCAGAAGGGAAGAGGTAAAATCTGGAATTGCTGGATTTCGACCGAGCCTCTGGATCTGAGTCTTTACTTCTGATTTTTACTTCTTCTGATTCTTACTTCTGACTTTTTGCTTCTGAATTGCCTTTCAGACTGGCGCGCTTCGCGCTGGCCCAGCCTTCCTTTGTGGTCTGTCGCGCGCGTCCGAGAGCGAGAGCGTCGGCGGGAACGTCTTCCGTGATGCAACTGGCCGCGGCAACGTAGGAACCGCGGCCGATCTTGACCGGGGCCACCAGCGTCGAGTCGCTGCCGATGAAGACGTCGTCCTCGATGACGGTTTTGTGCTTGTTGACGCCATCGTAATTACAGGTGATGGTACCCGCGCCAACGTTGACGCCTTCTCCGATGTCGGCATCGCCCAGATAGGTCAGGTGATTTACCTTAGAGCCCTTGCCGAGTGTGATCTTCTTGGTCTCGACGAAATTGCCTACGTGCGCGCCCTCGCCAATATCGCTCCCCGGGCGCAGGCGAGAATAGGGGCCGACGATAGCGCCGCGACGAATGTGGGCTCCCTCCATTACCGTTAACGCGTTGATCGTCACGTGGTTGCCGAGTTCGGAATCTTTGATCACGCTATAGGAGCGGATGCGGCAATCGCCGCCAATCTTCGTCTTCCCTAACAACTGCACGAACGGTTCAATCACGGTGTCAGCGCCCACGCTGACGTCGCTGTCAATCACGCAGGTTTGCGGAAAGAAGATGGTCACGCCTTCGGCCATGAGTTGCCCGCACTTTGCCAGGCGGAGGCGAGCGTCAAGATCGACAATTTCCGCCCGCGTGTTGCTGCCTAGGATCTCGCCGGCGTCGGACGTCTTGATGGCGACAACTTTCTTGCGCGCGCGCTGAAATACCGCTGCCATGTCAGTGAGGTAATACTCGCGGTGAGGATTATCGGTGGAGAGTTGACCAATGTGCTGATAGAGTGCGGGCACGTCGAATGCGTAGAAGCCCGAGTTAATTTCTCGGATTTTCTTTTGCGCTGAGTTGGCGGCCTTTTCTTCAACGATGGCGCGAACCTCCGGGCTTTTGGCGCTCTTGCGCAAAACCCGACCGTATCCCGAGGGATTTGCCAGGTCCGCACTGAGCAGGGTCATGGTCGCTTTGTGCGCGGTGTGGAAGGCACGTAGATTTTGAATGGTCCTGGCGGTGATGAGGGGCGCATCGCCGGAGAGTACGATGACCAAGTCATAGGGCGAGAGGGCTTGGCGAGCCGACATGAGAGCGTGCCCGGTGCCGCGCTGTTCGGCCTGCAACACGAAGTTCACTCCGGTGTCGCGAAGCGCTTCACGGACCCGCTCAGCCTCATGGCCGATGATGACGAAGACGTCGGCCGCGGGCACCACCTCAGTGGCCGTTGCGATGACGTGCGCCAAGATGGGCTTGCCGGCGATTTCATGCAGCACCTTGGGGTGCCTGGATTTGAGCCGCGTGCCCTTTCCGGCCGCCATGATGGCGACGGCCACGCGGGGCGATGTCACTGCGGATGATTTCGGATTTTTCGTGGCAGCTCTTGGCATGTTTAGCCAATATAACGCGAACCGGTTGTCCTTACGGTAACGGGATTGAGGCTGCTCACCGGGAAGTAGCGTGGCGCTCGGGGGCTTGCGCCATCAGCGCCATAAGGTCGTGAGCGACGCGGTCGGTGGCATGACGCGCGACCACCCCTTCGTCCAGGTAGTCTCCCAGAACCGGGCAGACGCCGAGCGCCTCGATCGCCTCGAGGTCAGCCTCAATCTGTGCCGCATTTTCGAGAGCGTACTTCGCCTTCATCTCCGGCGATACCTGCTTCCGATTGATGAGGGCGTAGTCGAACAGTTGGGCATGAGCGTGGCGATTGAGCGCTCGGATATGATCTGCAGCACTTAAACCAAGACTTTCATTCGCTTGCGTCATCAGGTTGCAAACGTATACCTTGACTGCATGGGAATCGAGAATAGCCTCGACGATTCCGCGTACCAGCAGATTCGGAATGAGGCTGGTAAAAAGCGAACCCGGGCCGATGGTAATGAGATCGGCAGCGGCAATCGCCTCGAGTGTTTGGGGAAGTGGGCGGACGTCAGGCGGCACAAGGAAAAGCTCGCGAATTTTGCCCTTGCTGGCCGTGATGCGTGTCTCACCGCGCACACGCTTCCCATCTTCAAATTCGGCTTCCAGTTCGACAGACGAGGTAGTCGCTGGGTAGATCCGTCCGCGAGTGAGGAGGATCTCGGAGGAAAGGCGCACTGCCTCTGCGAAATCTCCCGTGATGGAGGTGAGCGCGGCCAGAAAGAGATTGCCGAAGCTGTGACCCTCAAGACCAGAGCCTTTCTGGAAGCGATGCTGGAAGAGGCGCGAGAGCAGGGCCTCGTCTTCGGAGAGAGCGACAATGCAATTTCGCACGTCGCCTGGCGGCAGCATGTTGAACTCTTTGCGCAAGCGGCCGCTCGAGCCGCCGTCGTCGCTGACCGTAACCACGCCGCACAATTCGGAGATAGCGGTCTGGCCGGAGGCCGCCAGCGCCGGAGTCAGGACATAGCGCTTGAGCCCTTTGAGCAGCGTGGAAAGGCCTGTGCCTCCCCCAATCGCGACCACGCGAACATCGAGGTCGGTCTTGCCGGGCTCGGATGAATTTGTGCGCTGGGGAACCATACCGCCTCAATGGCAGCTAGTAAGCGCTCGTCTCTTCTTCTCTTGGCGAATTCGTCTCTTCCACGCCAGGATCCGGATAGAGCAGTTCGGTGAAGCGGGGATCTTCGGCCAGATTCTGAAAATCGGTGTCGTTGCGAGCCTGGAAACGCAGGGCAGGCCGAACTTGGATCGCCTCGCTGAGGGTCTTCAGCGATTCTTCCACGTGGCCGGTCAGACAGGCGAGCGCGGCCAGCCCGTAGAGAACGTAGTCTGACTTGGGCTGCTGCTTCAGAAGCTTGTCGAGGTGCTCGCGAGCCATCACAAAATCGCCCGTGTTCATCACCGACATCGCATAGTCGAAATGCTCCTCGGGCGTCTTGAAATGCAAAGCCGGTTTTTCAGCATGCTGGTCGCAAGTGAGCATGTGAACATGGGCGCGATCGGCAAGCGCTTTGTCGGGACCAGTGAGCACCTTCTGGAGCGAGGCTTTCGCCTTCTCGAACTTGTGCTCCTGCAGGGCCCGAAGCCCGGCCTCGTAATTTTGCAGCGCCTGAGTGTGGCGCGGATCCTCAGCAACCTGTTTCTTGGGAGTTAACTTTGGTGCCATCAAAAACCCTCGCTTCGAATCGAAATAAGAGAATGTCTTTCACAGAACTGCGCGAACAGTCGAGCGGCGCTTACTGGATGTTCACCGCATTGTCCAGGTCGACCAGTTTCCAGTCGCCCTTGATGATCCCGGCGCGGATCTGGCGCGCGGTCTTACCCTGCTTGTACATCGTATAGGCGTAATAGAGTTCCTTCAGGCACGAGCCGCACTCCGCACCGTGGGTACCTGCGAAGCAGCTATGCAAGCTGTTGTGTCCCATCCCGCGGTCACAGTAACAGTAGCAGGGCTGCTGGTAGATCACCTTCGGAATCTTGGCGGCCAATTCATATGCGTGAATCTGATATGGATACTGCGCGTTCGCTCCCCAGAGTTGATCCTTGGTCAGGATGGGCGGCAACTTCTGCCCGGCAGTGGGAGGGGCGTTGAAATGGGGCACCCCCTGGTCCGACTCGGATTCGAGCCACGGCGCCGAGACCAGCGCAACCATCACAAAAAGCACCGCTGACGCGGCAACCCGTGCACGCATACTTAAAACCCTCGGAATGGCTATTCTAACCGAAGAAAGGGGTCGGGCGGGTACGAGGAGGTGCCGGGGCGTGTACCCGCAGTGCCTGCTGCTGTTGTGGGGGACAGGCATCCCCCCTGTCCGTGACTGCGCCCCCCGCATGCGGGAGGACTTACGGCAACCCCGTCTTTGTTTTCAATTCACCGTGAGCGGCGCCGACACGCTGCCCACCCTGCCGGAAACATCGTCGCGCACTACGAACCGCACCGTGTACTGACCTGGCCCCAGTTCAAGCTCATTCTTTAGTCCGAAGGGTTGTTCCCGGAATTTCGCGACCAGCTCGGGCGAAATATTGCCACGAATGGTTTTGGATATGCCGTTGACCTGTTTCCCATCCTTCGTGATATAGGCAAATGCCAGGTAATCAAAATTCAACAAATTCTGCGCTCCGAGCGTCAGCGCGTTCGACGGCAGCTGCAAACCGAATTGCACTTTCTTTGTTGTGCCGTCCGCCGACGTGCCCAGCCAACGTACCGTCAGCGGAAGCCCCGTGCTGTCAAATGGCGAAATTATTGCGAGGTCCAGATCGCTCTTCTTCGCAACGTCTGGGTTCACTGTCGCGTTGGTCACCAGGAACCCCGATCGCGCTCGTACCTCTGCGCCCTTCTCTTTGTCCCGCACGTTTACTTTCAGTTTCCGCCAGCCCGCCTTCGTGTTTTTCGTGTCCAGGTAGTAGCCGAGCAGGTAGTAGGAGGACGAGTCGTCTACCGCGCGCTTGAACAAGTTGGAAATGTCGTTGCTGTTGTAAAACGCCTTGCCGCCCGTCATCGCCGCGAATTCATTCAGCGTATCCTGCGACAGGAAGGTTAACCAGGCGCGGTTCGAAGTCTGGCGCATGAGATCACTCGGACCGTGCGAGATCATGCGCCGCTGGTCCGCCACCGGCATGTCGTTGAACAATCCGCGAACGTCCACTGGATACACCGATATATTGGACTCGTTCAGAGCCGCCATGGCTCGCTCGTAGAGGTTGGAAAGATATCCACCGGGAACGGTGGAGGGAGAATCCAGGTAAAAGGGCATGCTACCGGTCGCCCATACTACGGACTTCTTTCCCGGAACCCCCGATAGCGACCATGCAATCCCCAGGGAATGCTTGCATCGTTGTCTCGATCGCTGCCTCTTGCCTAAAGCTCGCAAGCGGGGTATCGCCTGAGACTGCAAAATCGTGCAGCATCCTCACTGCGCTCTGGTCTTGCGGGTCAACCCGTGGTATATCGCCCGTCGCTGCGGCGACTTGGGCGTCGAGTCCCACCCCGGTCAGCGCCGGCAGTTCGCTGCTGACTTTATTCAAGGCTTCAATCAATGACTTCGTGTCGTCGGTCAATGCATGGATCACTTTGAGCCCATGCGAGCCAATCAATACCATCCCGATGATCTGGTTCGAATCCAGATTCTGCGCGAGAAACTTCAACAGTTCCTTACGCGCATAGCCCTGGTCAAGGAATGGCGTATTCACCGTGTCCAATGCGATGACCGTTACCGAGCGGGGCTGCTCGCCGAGTTTGGCCGCCAGATTACTGAATTCGCCGGGTCGCGTCTTGGGTGCGGGCCCCCGAGACTTGTCGGCTACCACTTCCTCAAAGGTCGCTACCTTTTGGTCTTTGCCGTTCTCCTGGACCTGGAAGTCTTCTTTCTTCAAATTCGTTATGTGATTCCCGGACTTGTCTAAGACCACAGCGGGGATTTGAATGAGCACGGTTTCACTCTTGAACTCGACTGGACCCTCGTCTTCGGCTCGCGCTGTGAGGTGTCCAGTCGGGAACGCACTCTCGGGGGGTTTATTCACCCCCGCGTTTGCCCCAGCGTTCTGCGGAGGAGGCGGAGGAGCAGAGCCACGTCTCTGTGCCTGCGCACATACCGCAAGCATGCAAAGGATGAGTGTGGAAGCAACGGCGAGCGAGTGCCCATTCAGCCTGAACATAAAGGCCTCCAGTCACAATTCTATTCCGCTCTATGCCGCGGACAGCAGGGAACAACTTGGCCGGCCTGTCCCGCCGCCCAGACGGGAAAGCAGGACGGCACCAGAATGGTTCCCTTAACACGGCCTCTCGTTAACCCAGCTTCTCAAAGAACAGGCAGATCGTTTCAACCCCGTGGTGGAAATTCGGAATATGGAACTTCTCGTTCGGGGCGTGGAGGTTGTCGTCCGGAAGGCCGAAGCCCATCATCACCGACGGAATCTTCAACACGTCCTGGAAATCCGTGACGATCGGAATTGACCCGCCCGAGCGGATAAAGACCGTGTCCTTCTTGAAGGTCTCGTGGAGCGCTTCGGTCGCCGCCTTGATGAAGCGATTGTCGGTGCCGACCACGCAGGCAGGGCCTTTGCTGTGCACCTTGATTTTCGTCTCGATGCCCTTGGGCGTGAGTTTCTTCACGAACGCGGTGTAGCGTTTCAGGATGTCCTCAGGATCCTGGTTAGGCACCAAGCGCATGGAAACCTTGGCGGCAGCCTTGGCCGGGATGACAGTCTTTGCGCCGACCGCGGTGAAGCCTCCTGGCATGCCGTGCACTTCCAGCGTCGGCCGGGCCCATGTTCGATAGAGCACGGAATAACCCGGCTCGCCGGTCAGCACTTTGGAACCGACCTCGGTCTTCCGGTAGTGCTCTTCGTTGAAGGGAAGACGCTTCCAAGCCTTGAGTTCGTCGTTGGTGGGTTTCTTGACTTTGCTGTAGAAACCGGGTATCAGCACCTTGCCCTTGGAGTCTTTCAGCTTGCTGATGATCTCGATAAGCGCAAAGAACGGGTTGGGCGCGGCGCCACCGTAGATGCCGGAATGCAGGTCGGTCTTTGCGCCGTAGGCTTCAATCTCGGTATAGACCAGCCCGCGCAGCCCGACACACAGCGTTGGTAGATTGGGCGCGAACAGTTCGGTATCGCAGACCAGCGCAAAATCGGCCTTCAGCTTCGCTTTCTGCTTGCGGACATAGTCGGCAATTGCCTCGCCGCCGACTTCTTCTTCGCCTTCAAAAATCACTTTGACGTTGATCGGCAGCTTGCCGCCGTGCGCCTGAAAGAGCGATTCCATGGCTTTGACTTCCATCCAGAGCTGGCCTTTGTCGTCCACCGCTCCGCGCGCGTAGATGTTGTTATTGCGCTCGGTCGGCTCAAAGGGAGGCGTGTGCCATTCGTCGACCGGATCAGGCGGCTGCACATCGTAGTGCGCATACATGAGCACGGTCGGCTTGCCGGGAGCATGGAGCCAGTCGGCATACAGCAGGGGATGTCCCTGGGTGGGGATGACCTCGACATTATTCATGCCGATGCGCCGCAGTTCGGCAGCCACAAATTCCGCCGCCTTCTGTACATCTCCCTTGTGCTCGTCGAGCGTGCTGATGCTGGGAATGCGAAGCAGATCTTTGAGTTCATTGATAAAACGCGGCTGATTATTGCGGGCAAAATCAACAGCTGGGGAAGCCATAGGTTGCCTTTCTGGCGGGGGAATGCGCATGAATGATCGCGTCGCGCCGAAAACGTTTCAGTATATACCCTGAATCGACTCCGAACTCTCCATCGCAGATTCTGGTAGTGTCTGAAAAACGAGAAACAGCGAGCGTTTGCTTTTTGCATCCGCCGGACGTTGCGCGTGACGCCTGCGATGGAAGCTGGCCTCACGGATCATGTCTGGGAACTGAGAGAACTGCTTGCTTCCTGACCCTGAGCAAGCTTATCGATCAGTCTGTAGCGAGGCATACCTTTGAAACAGGACTTACGCTCTTCGGGTTGACCCCAAGCGCGGAATACTGCCATCTCGACGTCTCGTGCCCGTCACGCGTGTTTCTTGTGCGCAGACAGCCGATCTGCCATCTTGCGGCACCAACCCACCCACGTCTCAATAAACGGCCAGTCGCTCAGAGTCAGGACAGTGAGGGCGTCGTCGCCGGACGCGCGATATCTCTTGAGGGTTCTATCAATTTCGGGTGCGGTCGAAAACTCAAGTCGAGAACCCCCAGAAGCAACGTACTGCGCGATGCGCCTGTCAACCATTGGGAACCGACTCGGACAACTGAATGCCGGGAAGGTGAACGCAACTGCAATCGAGCGCTCCTTGATAAGGAGCTGTTGAAATTGCCTGAAGGACTTTTTGGTCTCGTTCTGTAAGTATTCGGCGCAGCACGTCCACAGCGTATTAGGCGAAGTCCTATTACGTTCAATTCGCTCGATCGTCCGCTTCGTCTGTTTATCGGTTCGCGACCTCTGGCTATACATCTTCCAGAAAACGACCTCGTACCAAGGCTCAAGACGCGAAGCAGCACACTCGCGAAAGCGGGTTTCAAATTGAATGGTTTCACTTCGGTCGCCTTTATTAAGGTTTAGACCGAACCATCCCGGAAAGCGATCCCTACCGGAGAACTTTTGAAGATCAACTGGATAACGGTAGGAATCGAGGGCGTCATGCCAATCAAGCGAGTCTGCGGCGATGTCCATGATCATCCAATTTACACCGCCGCGAGTTGGTTCAGCGCGGGACTTCCCACCACTGCTAGTCAACGCAGATTTCAGCCGCTACCCAGATTCTAGAGTTGAGCGCTCTTGTTTAGGAGCGCCCAAAGCAACGTAGTCCCACAACCTCTCGAACCGGCGGTACGGGTGTACAATTGCCGCCGTTCTGAAGTCGATACGTAATGAAGTCAAAAAAGGAGATTTCGGATGAGACGAATCATAGGGCTGGTGCTAGCAACGTGTTTGATAGCAGGCTGCGTCTCCGTCGTGGCGCAGGAGCACTCCGAAGGCAAGCTGCCACCCAAGGTCCTCAGCGTGACCCGGGAGTGGACCAAACCAGGCAAGAACGGAACCGCGCACGAAAAAACCGAGAGCGCCTTTGTCCAGGCAATGACCCGCGCCAAGTGGCCCACTCACTACCTGGCAGTCGATTCGTTGTCCGGTAAACCGCGTTCGCTCTTCTTTACTCCTTACGACTCTTTCGAAGCGTGGGAGAAGGATGCCAAGGCAACGGAAAAAAATACGGGCTTCGCGGCGGAATTGGATCGCGCCAACCTGGCCGACGGCGATATGTTAGCCGGTGTTGACCAGAGCCTGCTCATGTTCCGCGAAGAGTTGAGCCTGCGCCCTAAGGTCGATATCCCGCACATGCGCTACTTCGAAATTTCGCGCTTCCACGTCAAGCAGGGACACGACAAAGACTGGGAAGCGCTGGTCAAGATGTATCAGACCGGGTTCGAAAAAATCTCGGATGTCCATTGGGCGACCTATCAAGTCCAATACGGCCAGGAAGATGGCACCTACATTATTTTCAACCCGATGAAAACCGCTGCCGAGATCGACCGCGGTTTCGGCGACTTCATGAAGTTTACGGCCGCTATGGGAGAAGACGGCATGAAGAAGTTGGCCGACCTCACGGCAGCCACCGTGGACTCGAGCGAGACCAATCTGTTCGCCTTCAACCCGCGGATGAGCTACGTTGCGGAAGACTGGATCAAAGCCGATCCGGAGTTCTGGAAGCCCAAGCCGACGGCGGCGGCCAAGCCAGCCAAGAAACCGGCAGCCCAGTAAAGCTGGCCGAGCCGGGGTGGATTGCGGTGCCTGCGGGAGATCCCTGCACGCCAGTATCGGCGGATCGAACCGGCTCATTCACCACCTTACAGATGAGTGGCTCACCCGTGAGCCCGCCTGACCTAATCTGCGCCTGATTCGGACGGAAAAGAAACGGGGCGCGCGCCTCCCTCACGCACGCCCCGAACACCGAAGCCAGGAGACCAGCTGCGGTGAAGTCTGGCCTTGTGATCGGCGTGACCTATACCGCGACGAATGGGATAGGAGGACGCCCGGCTTGCCGAATCGGTTTCCTACTTACCGGTTCCGCTAAGCTGTACAACCTGCGTGCCCACCGCGTCTTTGACGTTCAAAGTCGCGGTGCGCGCGCCCGTGGCCGTAGGTTTGAACGTTACCGTGATGGTGCAATCCCAGCCTGCCTTGCGACTCGATCCACAGGCTGACTTCGCGGTGAAGTCGCCCGCGTCCGTGCCTCCGACGGTGACGCTGTTGATCGTCAGCGACGTCTTCTGGTTGTTAGTGAGGATCACGGTCTGAGACTTCTTCGCCCCCACCGTGACCGCTCCATAGTTCACGTTGAGCGGCGAAATGCTGACTGGCTGGGTGGCGTTGAACATGACGGAAACGAAGCTGGGAATGAAGGTGCCCACGTTGACGAGCGCAACATCCGGCATGCCGTCGCCGTTGAAGTCGGCAACTGCGGCGCTGAACGCACCCCGGCCAGTGTAAAAAGCCTGCGAACTGGTGAATGTGCCATCGCCGTTGCCCTGGAGCACAGCGGGGCCGGCGGGCTCGCCGTTGCCCGTCGCATAGGGAATGACAACATCGAGTTTTCCATCTCCGTTGAGATCCGCCACCACCGGAATTTGCTGGCCGCTGTAAGGCAGACAGTTGATGGGGCCGGGCGCGAACGTGGCGTCGCCATTCCCTTTCAGGAAGGCATAGCCAGATTCGCTATTTGTGCAGCCGTTGAGCGTAGTGGTGACCAACAAGTCCGCTTTTCCGTCCTTGTTAAAGTCCGCAGAGGCCAGCGTGACCGGATAATACGGCGTTACGGTCTGGACGGGAGCGCCAAACGTGCCATTGCCGTTCCCCGGCAGCACATAGACGGCGCTAACGTTGCCCTTGGTCGCGAGGGCGATGTCCATCTTGCCGTCGCCGTTGAAATCGGCAAAAGTCAGATAGTTGGGGAACGGGTTGATCGCGGCAATGCTGGTGATCAGCGTTCCCGCGTTGTAAGTGCCATTGCCCTTGTTGACGAGCACGCTGATGGTGCCATCGTTATTTTCTGTGACGATGTCAAGTTTGCCGTCACCGTTCGCGTCAACCAGATAAACGATCCCCTCCTGCGCCGTCGAACCGGTGGGGTAGTACGCGGCGGGCTTGAATTTCCCGGTCCCCAAACCTTCCAACACCGCGACGGTGTTGTTCTGGCATCCACCGCCGGAGTTGCCGTTAAGCGTCGCAACGAGATCGGCCTTGCCATCGCCGTTCACGTCGCCGGTGGCAAGCCACACGACGTAGTTAGCAGCGCATTTGCTGGCGGTCACATAGGAAGTCGCTCCCAGCACGCCGTGCGAACTGCCGAGGTTGATGCCGATCTTTCCGTTGACGTTGGTGCCGTTTACCGACTGCGCGACATCGGGGAAACCGTCGCCGTTAAAATCTGCAGTCACAATGTTGTCCGCTTGATTGACAGTGGTGTAGTCGTAAAGCTGGCTGGTCTGGAGCGTGCCATCGCCGCGCCCCAGCGACACTGTGCTGGTATTAAAGCCGTTAGTATCCAGCAGGTCGAGCGTGCCATCGCCGTTAAAATCGCCGACTGCGACAAGAAAATTGCTGCAATCGTTGCACGCCTGGAGCGGGTACGCGGGCCCGGCTGTAAACGTGCCTTTGCCGGTCCCGTAGAAGGTGACTACATCTCCGAAGCCGTTGGGGACGATGATGTCCAGCTTCTTGTCGTTGTTGATGTCGGCAAGCACAACGTTGTTCGTGCCGTTAAGAGGAACGCTACCGACCGTTCCTTTTACCGCGAACGTGCCGGCGCCCTGATTCAGATAGACAATGGCAGTGGCAGAGCTGCTGCCGACGACCACGTCTGGTTTCTTGTCGCCGTTCACGTCACCGATCGCGATGCCGCCGCCGGCAAAAACACCTCCGATCCCGACAGGGTAGTATGTAGCCGTTCCAAATGCGCCAGTGCCGTTGTTCAACAGAATGCTGATCCCGCCACCCGTTGTCTCGCCTGCTTCGAGAGCGAGATCGGGCTTGCCATCGCCATTCAGATCACCGACTGCCAATGCGTTGCAGGCTCCAGTCCCAGTGGTGCAACCCGTGGCATAGGCCACCGGCGCCTGGAAGGTGCCATCGCCCTTGCCCAGGTAGATGAATACCCCGTTGTAGGGAGTCAGAGCGACCAGGTCGAGTTTGCCGTCGGCATTGACATCGGCGGCCACAAAGCTATTCGGGCCGGGATTGAAAGTGCCGCTGTTCGGCGCAGCATAGGTAGCGCTGAAGGTGAGGCTGCCGGTGCCATTGCCGAGGTAGATATTGACTTGAGTGCCGATGGGATTGTTGTAGGTCGCCCACACGGCAACGTCGAGCAGGTGGTCGCCATTGAAGTCACCCACGGCGATGGCTTCGGGGAAGAAATTACCTGCACTGATATCGAGCGTGATCGGCGTTTGGAACGTGCCGTCCCCATTGCCCAACATCACGTTGAGACGGGAGCCACTATCGAGGTTGACGACATCCAGCTTGCCATCCCCGTTGAAATCACCGGTAGCGACGGCTACGGTTGAGCTAGTTGTATCCAGGACTGGGCCCGAAAGGAAAGTCGTGGGTGCCGGGAAGGCGATGGTTTGAGCCTGCGCCGGAACCAAGCCGGCGACAAGGGCAAAGAAAACGGCGAGCATGGTAAGCGCCACAGCGGCCATGCTGGTCCTGGCGACTTGCTGGCGAATCGAATTCATTTTGATGTCTCCTGAGAGGAGGACCGCCTTGGGCTTTCTTTAGGAGGTAGCGGCCCCACATCTTTCCCGACTTTCGCGGGGAAATCGTCTTCGGTCAATGTTCCGGGGATAGCGGCTGGCTGGTGCGCACATAGCGAGCTAGAGAACTTATTTCTAATCACTTACCCAATCTTGTTGTCTGAAAAAATAGCTTTGCCGGCGTGACCTGAACGTGCCAGTTTCGCCACATGACCTGGGGTGGTAAACTTATCCATCCCCCACCAAGCGGTCCTCATGCCTTCGGTGCAGTCGCCTCCAACTTCGGTTCGCTTCGGTGTGTTCGAAGCCGACCTCCGCGCCGGCAAACTCCACCGGAATGGTGTTAGGGTCCGTCTTCAGGATCTCCCGTTCCGCGCGCTAACGTTGTTCCTGACCCGTCCCGGGGAACTGATCACGCGCGAGGATTTTCGCCAGGCACTCTGGCCTGCTGATGTCTTTGTCGATTTTGAGCAGGGTATCAACAGCGCCGTCATGCGCCTGCGCGACGCCCTGGGCGATGCCGCCGACAATCCAATCTTCATTGAGACGATCGAGCGCCGTGGCTACCGCTGGATCGGCCCAATCCATCGTGCGGAACCTGTCTCAGTTGAATCACAAGAGAAGGAATCGCTCGAACAACCAGCCACACCGATGGCAGCACAAGGACCGTCACTGTCCTTCCCGTGGTGGAAGATGGTCTTTGTCCTCCCCGTACTGGCGCTGCTTTTCGCCGTGTGGATCTTCCGTCCCGGCTTTCGCGACGCCAAAGCCAACACAAAATCCGGTCGCGACAGCGGCCGCGGCCTGCACCAACCCGCCAATCGCGAGGCCGAAGAACTTTATCTCAAAGGCCGTTTTTACTGGAACAAGCGCACGCCTGAGAGTCTGCATCAGGCTCTGGACGCTTTTACCCAGGCCATTGCCCACGATCCCAACTATTCCGACGCCTACGTTGGACTCGCCGACTGCTACAACCTGCTGCGCGAGTTCTCCGCCATGACCGCCAATGAGGCCTATTTCAAAGCCTTCGCGGCTGCGAAGAAGGCGGTCGAGTTGGCCCCACAGTCTTCCGAGGCGCACGCCTCGCTGGCGTTTGTCACTTATTATGGAATGTGGGATGCTGCTGACGCCGAAAAGGAATTTCGCCGCGCCATCGAACTCGATCCCAACAATGCCAAGGCCCACCACTGGTACGCGACCTTTGTGCATACCCTCGGTCGCCACGATGAATCCCTGATTGAAATTGAGTTGGCGCGCAAACTTGCCCCTGACTCGCCATCCATCATGGCCGATAAGGGCGAATTGCAATGGGCTGCGGGACGTCACGATTCAGCCCTGCAATTGTTGAAACAACTCGCGTCCGCCGATCCAAATTTCGTTTCGCCCCACCGTTACTTGCGATTCGCTTATTTTGAAACTGGAGACTACCCCAACTACCTCGCGGAGCTGAAAAAAGAAGCGTTGCTTACACACGATTCGGCGCAATCTGCGGTGGCGGAGGCCGCCGCGAAGGGCTTCGCCCAGGGGGGCGAACGCGGCTTGTTCGGAGCGCAACTTTCGGAACAGAAGAAGCTTTATGAAGAGGGGAAGTTCTCACCCTACTTTGTGGCGCAGACCGCCGCTCGGCTCGGCAACACGGCCGAAGCGCTCAAGTACCTGACCATCTGCCTCCAGTCTCATGACGAACACATGTTGAACCTTAGCGTTGACGGGGGGTTTGCCAGCCTCCACGGGGACCCAACGTTTCAGAAAATTCTCGCTACCGTCGGCTTGCCTCCCTCGTAGAAAAGTCGCCAATCGGAGCCGTCTGGATAATCCCAGAGCTAAGGGGTCTGACTCTCGTACGCCCCCATATCGCAGCCGCCCTTGTCTTCCTTGTCGGGGCGCGGCTGCCCGCGTTGATCGGTAGTGAGTAACTGGCCGACTGGGCGCTCCGACTTCCAAGGCTGGCACCCTTGATAGCCCACCCCAAAACCTCCGCCAAGGACTTAATTGCGAAATCTCGCTGTCCCAAAAGCCGTGAGGTCGAAGCCCGGATTCTCCCCGGCAATCACCCGGCCCATGACTTGCGCCGTAACCGGAGCCAGCAGAATTCCGTCGCGGAAATGTCCGGTCGCGACATAGTATCCGCGTGTCTCGGTCGCGCCGAGAATCGGCAGCGCGTCGGGCGTTCCGGGACGCAGCCCTGCCCAGGCCTCGAGGAATCGCGCCTCCGCCAGTTTCGGAACCAGGTCGAGCGCTTCCCGGCGCAGTTTCTGGATCGTCTGCGGAATGGTTTGCTTGTCGAAGCCCGATTCCTCCTGGGTCGCCCCGATCAGCATTCGACCGTCGCTGCGCGGGATCAGGTAAACATCGGGTGTGCGGATAACATGGCGGACGAGTTCTTTTTCGGGCATGGCGACGCAGAGCATTTGGCCTTTGACTGGACGCGTGGGCAGAGGCAAAAATCCTCCCGAGCCGCGCTCGGCTTGGACGAGCGCGGCGTCCTTCCCTCCAATAACTTCTCTGCCAATTTCTCCTGCCCAGGCTCCAGCACAGTTGACCACAATGCCGGCCGCAAACTGGCTTTTGTTTGTGCGAACGCCGGCGGCTCTTCCATCCTCCACTTCGACGGCCAGCACATGGTTGCCGGAGGAAAAGTCAATTTCCCGGTGCTTGGCGGCGGCGATGGCGGCGGCAGTCAGATGACGGGGATCGACGCTGCGTTCTTGCAAGAACAATCCCGTAAGGCGAGCAATGTTGTCGGGAGCGAGATGAGCTTCCAGTTCTAGCAGCGGCTTGGGGAAAGTGCAGGAATTCCCCCGAAGCGCGGCCAAAGAGGAATCGTGCGGCGCAACCAGCTTCGCTGGATCGGCAAACAGAAGCGTTCCCTGATCGCGAAGGTCGATCCTCATGCGCGATTCGTCTTCGAGTTCATGAACGAACTCGGGATACATGCGGGCGCTGGCCGTGGCGAGCTCCCGCAGCGCTACCGGCATTTCCAACGGGAAGTCCGCAAGCATGCCACCCGCGGCCCAGGAGGCCTCCTGTCCGGGCTCTCCTTTTTCGACCACGAGCACGCGCAGGCCGCGCTTGTCGAGTTCGATCGCCAGGGAAACGCCGATGATGCCGGCCCCGATGATAATTGCGTCCCAGCGCTTCACGCCCTTCATTCTAGCTGCAAGTTACGCGCGGCCAAGAACCTCGAAGGCAATTGACAGCAACCGTTGCCTATCAAACAATAGAGGTACAAGTCTAATTAAACGGAGACGAATAGGTATGCCCGAACCAGGCGAACAGCCGAACGTGTATCAACCCGAACACACCAGCAATCTCGGAAAGTGGCTCATGCTGGCCGTGGCAGTCATCTACGTGGGCGTGTCCCTGTTTTTTGCCTATGACACACAGAACAAGCTGGCCAAACTCACCGAGAATCAGACGGCGAACCAGAAGCAGATTGCCGACCTGACCAAGCGGATGCAGTCCGCCGAATCGGATGCGGAAACTCTCGGCGCCAAGATCGGCATGACCAAGAAGGAAATGGCGGAGCGGGCGGCAGAGTTGCAGCGCTCGCAGCAAGCGGCTGCTGCACGACTGGCGGAACAGGAGCGTAAGGACGTGAGTGCGGTTGCGGGTGAAGTTGGGAGTGTGAAGACCGATGTGGGCGGCGTGAAGACCGACGTCGCATCCACGAGGGCATCGCTCGAGGAGACGAAGGCGCAACTGCAGCGTACCATGGGCGATTTGGGAGTGCAGAGCGGCTTGATTGCCAACACCCGTGGCGACCTGGAAGTTCTCAAGCACAAGGGCGATCGTCAGTATTATGAATTCACCCTGCTCAAAGGCGCCAAGCCGCAGGCGGTTTCGACGGTAGCATTGCAGCTGAAGAAAACCGATCCCAAGAAGGGCAGGTACACGCTGACCGTCAATGCCGACGACAAGGCCATCGAGAAGAAAGACAAGAACCAGAGCGAGCCGGTGCAGTTCTACACCGGGCGCGATCACATGCTCTACGAACTGGTGGTCTGGACGGTCGACAAGAACAAGATCACCGGCTATCTGAGCACACCGAAGAATGCGCCGGTGCCCATTACGGCCACGCCGCAGTAGCGGCCAATAGTTAATTAAATAAGGGCAGAGGTTAGAAGTCAGATTGCAGAAGTGAAATCACGAGATCTCCGGTCACCGATTGTGTGATGGGTTTTAACCTCTGCAATCTGACCTTCTGACCTCGAACCTCCTATGATTCCCGCCAGCGCCCACACACTCGTTGAGATTGCTCTCCGCACCGGAGTGATCTACTTGCTCGTGCTGATCGGGATCCGACTCAGCGGCAAAAGGGAAGTCGGACAGATGACGCCGTTTGACCTGACGCTGCTGCTCTTGCTTTCCAACTCTGTGCAGAACGCGATGACCGGACCCGACACGTCGCTGGCCGGCGGCGCGGTTGCGGCCACGACTCTTCTGATCATGAATTACCTGGTCGCGGAGGTTTCCGGGGGCAATCGCCGGTTCCGGAAATTCATCCAGGGGCAACCGAGCCTGCTCGTTCATGACGGACAGGTGATCGAAGCGCACATGGCCAAAGAACATGTCAGCATGGACGAACTGGAGCGCTCGCTTCGTGAGCATGGGGTTGGGAGTTACAAGGACGCGGCTCTGGCCGTGCTCGAAGTAGATGGGTCGATCAGCGTGCTGAAGTATGACGACATCGCGCCGACTGCCTCGACACACCTGAACCGGCGCCGCTTTCTGAAGAAAAACTGACGCAATTCTACGGATGCGTCATCTTCTCCGGCTTGACGAGCTGGTCAAATTCCTCACCCGTGAGATGTCCCAACTTCAACGCCGCCTCGCGCAGGCTGCTGTGTTCGACGTGCGCAACGTGCGCAATCTGAGCCGCCTTGTCGTACCCGACTTTCGGAGCCAGCGCCGTTACCAGCATGAGGGAATTTTTCACGTACCAGTCCACCTTGGCGCGATCGACTTCGATTCCCTTGAGCATGTATTCGACGTAGC
>Ga0209698_10002644_pt1 | contig 20185 bp, 20 predicted proteins | sample LitLauG_LLR_2012_FD_187203 | JGI IMG/M metagenome (GOLD analysis project Ga0209698, IMG submission 187203) | Freshwater sediment microbial communities from Pennsylvania, USA - Little Laurel Run_MetaG_LLR_2012 (SPAdes) (version 2) | ecosystem: Environmental > Aquatic > Freshwater > Creek >...
GCAGACTCTGTGTTGCCCGGTGTTAAACTCAGTGCTTCGCCCTGGCGTCGTCACTTCTTATCCGTGAGGTTACTTCGTGAAAAGAAAGAGCTGGTTTCTCCCCTGCTTTGCTCTGTTCGCATTTTCCTTGATTTCTACCTTGGCGAATGCTCAAACCACTCCCATCAAACCCCTGACCATTGAGACCATCTACCAGCCCGGAGGGCTGGCGGGACGCGGTCCTGAGACAACCGAGTGGAGTCCGGATGGAACCAAGCTCTCGTTCGTGCAGCGCGACGAGAAGGGTGAAAAGGGCGAATTGTGGTATGTAGATGCGGCAACTGGAGAGAAGAAAGTACTGGTCAGCGCAGCGAAGCTGGCGACGCTCGATCCGGATGTCAACAAGGTGAAGAACGAGCGCGAGAAGGAGCGGCTGACGCGCTATCACGTGGCGGCGTACTTGTGGGCTCCGGACTCGAAACACCTGATCTTTGATTCCCAGGGGCAGCTCTGGCTTTACGACCTGGGCAACGAGACGGCGGTGCAGTTTACGTCTGCGAGCGATCCGAGTGGAGATCCGAAATTTTCTCCGGATGGAAAGCGCCTGGCGTATATACGCAAACACAACCTGTACGTCAATTCCGTGAACGGGAAGGACGAGAAGCAACTCACCAGGGATACGGGCGAGAATCTCTTCAACGGCGACATCGACTGGGTCTATGCCGAGGAACTGGGCGTGCGCAGCAATTACTTCTGGTCGCCCGACAGCAAAGAGATCGTGTTCCTGCACATGGACGAGACGAATGTGCCGACCTATCCGATCACCGACTGGATGCCGACGCATCCGGCAGTGGATCCGGAGAAATATCCGAAGGTGGGCGATCCGAATCCGGTGGTGAAGCTGGGCGTTGTAGACGCAGAGAAGGGAAAGACGAAATGGATCACCCTGACCAGCGACGAAGACTTCTACATCCCGCGATTTGGATGGGTGAAGGACGGGGTGATCTGGGCCGAAGTGATGAACCGGACCGAAGACAAGATGGATTTGTATTTCGTAGACACGAAATCCGGGAAGCCGCGGCTGGTGCTGACGGAGACGCAAGAAGGAGCGTGGTTCGACTTTGAGCACACCGAGATTCGGTTTCTGAAATCGGGCGGGCAGTTCCTGTGGCCGAGCTGGCGCGATGGAAACATGCACCTGTACCTCTACAGCTTCGACAAGCAGAACCCCATGACCGCCGACGCGAAGCTGGAGCGGCAGCTGGAGAAGGGCGACTACGAAGTGCTGGGCATCAAGGGCGTCGATGAGGCCTCGGGCACGGTGTTCTTCGAGGCGAACAAGGACGATCCGCGGCAGGTTCACATCTACTCGGTGCAACTCGATGGCTCGGGATTCAAAGCGCTGACAACTGAAGAAGGCACACACCTGGCCAACTTCAGCGATGACAGCAAGCACTACACGGAAATGTACTTTGGCCCGCAGGCAGCGCCCATGCTGAAGCTGTGCGTAGTGGGAGGAAGCTGCAATCCGGTCTGGAAAGCGCACGATGAGATTGCGGAGTACGGGCTGAGGGCGCCGAAGTATCTGGAGTTCAAAGCCGATGATGGAACGACACTCTATGGCCAGCTTCTTCTGCCGCCAGAGGGCAGCGTGAGCGGGAACATTCCTCTCATCGTGAACATTTACGGTGGGCCCGCTGGGCAGGTGGTGAGGAAATTGACTCCTGATCCCTTCAACGAGATTTTGTCACGAAAGGGATTTGCGATCTTCGCGGTCGACAATCGCGGCACGCCGGGGCGCGATCGCAAGTTCCAGACCGCGATCCGGCATGAGTTCGGGGCGGTTGAGCTGAAAGATCAGCTTACGGCGTTGGATCAGTTGTTGGCGCAGTATCCGCAGCTCGATAAAGACCGCATCGGAATCTGGGGATGGTCGAATGGCGGATCGATGACGCTCTATGCGATGACCCACTCGGACCGTTTTCGCGCAGGTGTGGCGGTGGCGCCGGTAACCAATCAGGCGAACTACGACTCGATCTACACCGAGCGCTACATGGGGCTGCTCAAGGACGACAAGGCGGGATACGAAATGTCGGATGTGACCAAGTCCGCCGACAAGCTGCACGGGGCGCTGTTACTGGTACACGGCACGGGTGATGACAATGTGCATTTCCAGAACAGCATTCAGATGATCAACGCGCTGATCGGCGCCGGGAAGCAGTTCCGGCTGATGATTTATCCGAATAAAACGCACAGCATTGCGGGGAAAGATGCGCGAGTGCATCTGTTCACGATGATTGTGGATCACTTTGAAAGGGAGTTGAAGAGCCAGTAACCAGTGGTCAGTAACAGCGGCTCGCGAAGACGAAGCCCTTTTTACTTGTGCCGCCCAGAACCTCGGCGTGGACCTTCCTTGGAAGAGCTCTCTTTCGAGGAGCTTTCCTTCGGCGAGCTTTCCTTGGTCGAACTCTCTTTAGACCCGCTATCCGCTTTGGATTTGTCGTCTTTCTTGTCTTTGGAGCCGGAATCGCCGCCCGATCCCGGCGAAGAGGATTTCTTGGCGTAGTCGGTGACGTACCAGCCAGAGCCTTTGAATTGCACGGCGGGCGCGGAGATCATCTGTTCGACAGGCCCGCCGCATTCCGGGCATTTCTTGACCATCTTGTCGGAGAACTTCTGGATTTTTTCGAAGCGGTGGCCGCACTTCTTGCATTGATATTCGTAAAGTGGCATGGACGAGACGGTTGTGGAGGACGACTTCGTTTCACTTCGATTCTAGCAGACGCTTGGGCGCTGTTGCGCCAGGCGGCTTAGGTGGCCCGGGTCATGGCTTGCACAGACCTTTTGGCTTCCAATCATGGACGACGGTTGTCGGAGGCTCCGAGGAGCGGTGAAGCACGATCACCAGCGCGCGCCGCTGTACCTCGCGGTCCCTTGGAGGCCTCGGCCTCGACACGAGTGGGATACGTGTCCAGGTACCAGAAGATCGGAGAGGGCGGCAGTTCGCCGAGCGGTTGATGGGCGATAATCCAGCATCCCACCTCGGTCGTGCGCTCGCTGACCGGGTGACAGTTGCCTACTTGCGCCGCATTGCATCGCCGCCCCTTTGCTGCTCGGTCGCGACAGTATACAGGCGGCTGGTTCTCTTAGGTGCTTTTCTGTGTAAGGCGTTTAGGGGCAGTATTGCGCCAGGCGGCTTGGATGGCTCTGGCGAGGACATCCTTTTTCGCGGCTTTCAGGTGGACGCTGGTGGCGCCGCGGCGTCCCCATGTGCCTTTCACCGGGATGAACACGTCGGGGTAATCCTTCGAAAAGTAATATTGATCTTCGGGCGAGAGCTTGACCATGCCGCGCGTCTTGTCAGGGTAGCCGAGCGTGGCGAAGATCTTTCCGGCGACTCGGAAGTCGGGATGATTCATGTGCTGGCGCTCTTCGGTTTCGGGGAGCGAGAGCGCCAGCTTGCGGAAGGTTGCTGGGGTCATGGTTGTGGCTCCTGAAAGGCTCCCTTCAGCATAACGTCCTGATGGATCGAAATGTTACGGGAGTGATTTTAGATTGCAGATTTTAGATTGTAGATTGGGAGCGATACCGCAGCTTGGAATCTGCTGTTTCCAATCTGAAATCTTCAATCTGAAATCTGCAATCGCTTGCGGTGTTAGACTCCGGCCATGACCGATGTTGCAAGGCCTGCGCTTTATCTCGTTGCGACGCCCATCGGGAATCTGGAGGACATTACGCTGCGGGCGCTGCGCGTGCTGAAGGAAGTGGATGTGATCGCGTGCGAAGACACGCGGCAGACGCAGAAGTTGCTGAATCATTATGCGATCGCGACGCGGACGACCAGTTATCACGAGCACAACGAGATGACGAAGTCGGCGGAACTGGTCAAGGAGATGCAGGAGGGGGCGAGCGTGGCGCTGGTCACCGACGCTGGGATGCCGGGCATTTCCGACCCGGGATACCGGCTGATTGCGCTGGCGATCCGGCATCATGTGCCGGTGGTGCCCGTGCCGGGAGCGTCGGCATTTCTGGCGGCCCTGGTGGCGAGCGGGCTGCCTACGGATTCGTTCCGCTTCAGTGGATTTCTTGCCGCAAAGCGTGGGGAGCGGCGGGCGGCGCTGGAGGCTGTTAGGAATTCGCCGAGGACGCAGGTGTTCTATGAGGCTCCGCACCGGATCGTAGAGGCGCTGGAAGATGTAGTGGAGATTCTCGGCGGGGCGAGGCACGTTGTTGTGGCGCGCGAAGTGACGAAAATTCATGAAGAATTCCTGCGCGGCCGGGCGAGTGAGGTGCTGGAAACGCTGAAGGCGCGTGAGGCAGTGAAGGGCGAGATCACGCTGCTGATTGGGAAGGCGGAGGAAGGTGAAGCTCGTGTGGGGACGGGCGCTCTCGCCCGTCCTTCAGTCCGGCAGCGAGTTGAGCAGATTATGGCGGAAGAGAAAGTGGACGAGAAAGCCGCGCTGAAGAAGGTGGCGAAGGAACGAGGAGTGTCGAAGAGCGAGGTGTACCGGGAGTGGCAGAGGGGAAAGTGACTCGGAAGTAACGTTGTCTCGCCACCTACATTGACCTAGCCTTCGCTGTATGAAACGAGCACTCGCATTCTTTCTATTTTTTGCTTGGGTTTCGGCCCATGCACAGGGAGTTGGTGACATCGCCTGCCGCGTTTATCCCCTAACCACTGAGTCGTACAAAAAGAAACTCTGGGACGGTTACGAGATCTCGCTCGGGCCTGCCCGGAATGCGACGGGGGCGGGCGAGGATCAATGCACGGCAGCCATCTACAACCGGGCGGGAAAAGTCGTGTTCCGCACAACCGGCTTTGGCGTGATTTTCGACGAGGACCTCACGGGAGCGGACTTTGACGGTGACGGCAAGGGAGAGGTTGTCTTCCAGACCGACGAGGCGGGAGGTGCGCATTGCTGCTGGATATACAACGTGGTCACGCTTGCACCGAAGCCCCACAAACTGTTTGACGTCGGCACGGGTGCGGCCGTCAATTTTCACAAAGACAAAGACGGCAAAATGACTATTTGGGAGCTTGTCGGAGGAGCCACCGAATACACGTCGGGGATGGGGCGACCATACGTCTACCGGGTATACCGCGTGAAGGCCGGCAAGCTGGAAGATGCGACGCCTGAGTTTTGCGGGGAGATTTTCGCCAAGACTCGGGAAGCAGAGGATTGGAGCCGGGCACTGACACCAGAGAATCTCAAGAAGCTGCAGTCAGCGAAGAAGTTCGGAGGCGAGGGGAACTTCGAATTTGATGACGTGGTAAGTGCGCTGCTATCGCGAGCCTTGCAGCGAGTTCTTTGCCGTCAGAACGACGAAGCGCTCGCGGATCTAAACCTATGGCCGGAAGATAGCCGGGATGAAATGAAAGACAACTTCGCGGAATCGATCAAGAGTTACAGTCCTGAGTTCGCGGGGCGGCTGGCGGGCGGAGCGACTCCCAAGTGAGCCAAAACAGTCGAGCTTCGCTCGACCGGACAGCCGAGGGCGGCTGTCCCCACTTGTGCAGTGCTACTTTCCAGCCAACTCCTTCTTCACCAACTCGCTGACCACTTTCCCATCCACGCGCATCCCCGCGGCTGAAAACTTCGCCATGGCGTTCTTCATCACCGTCCCCATCTCTTTCATCGTAGGCGCGCCCATTTCGGCGATCGTGGCTTTCACTCCGGCGGCGATGTCGGCTTCGCTCGCCGCTTTGGGCAGATAGCTTTCGATCACGATGATTTCGGCGGCTTCCTTGTCGGCCATCTCCTGGCGTCCGCCTTTTGTGAATTGCTCGACGGATTCTTTACGCTGCTTGATCAGCGTGGCGAGCACTGCGTGCGACTCTTTGTCGTCGAGCGGGGACATCTTTTCGACGGTCTTGAGTTGCAGGGCGCTCTTCACCATCCGGAGCGTGGACAGGCGGGCTTCTTCTTTCGCCTTCATGGCGGTGACGATGTCTTTTTGAATCTGGTCGACTAGGGGCATGGGTGGATTATAGAACGTGCGCAATCTCAGGGGCTAAAGCGCCAGGTATTCCAAGGCCACGGGGCGCGCGCGATTGGAATCACGCGCTTTAAGGATGGGACACGATCGGACGCGAAGTCAAAATCCCCACCCTGTCCCTGCAAAAAAGCGCAGGGACAAGGATGGGGCACCCTCTCGATGTGATGAGAATCACAGTGCGAGCTTCAGATTTACAGTGGCCGATTATCGCAGTGAACGTGCTGTGGACGCGGGCTTCCTATAAACTAAAAGACTATTCCTATAGCCAAGGACTCCGCTTATGTTGCATAAGAATCGTCTTTTTACTCCGGGGCCGACGCCGCTATTGCCGGCGGCGCAGACGGCTATGGCTTCATTTACCGCACATCATCGCACCGCCGACTTCAAGGCGCTGTTTCAGCGCGTGCTCGCCGACATGAAGGACTTCATCGGCACCAAGAATGACGTGCTGGTGCTGGCCTGTTCGGGCACCGGCGTGATGGAGGCATCGGTTTCGAATCTGACCTCGCCGGGCGACCGGGTGCTCGTGCTGACCGCGGGAAAGTTCGGTGAGCGCTGGACCGGGTTGGCCAAGGCTTTCGGCTGCAACGTGGAAGTGCTGAGCGTGCCGTACGGAGAGACATTTTCGCTGGATGACATTCGCGCCCGCGTGACACCGGATGTGCGAGCCGTGTTCGTGCAGGCGACGGAGAGTTCGACCGGAGCGCGCCATGATGTGCACGGGATCGCAAAAATTGTGCGCGCTCAGGGTGACGACACGTTGCTGGTTGTCGATGCCATCACAGGACTGGGTACGACGCATCTGGATGTCGATGGCTGGGGCGTAGACGTGATTATCGGTGGATCGCAGAAGGCGTTGATGATGCCTCCGGGGCTGGCGTACTGCGCGGTCAGTGAGCGGGCGTGGAAGCGGATGGATGCAACGACTTCGCCGCGCTACTACTTCGATCTACGCAAGGAGCGGAAGTCGGCGGCCAAGGGCGAGACGGCATACACGCCGGCGACATCGTTATTTGCGGCTTTGGGAGCAGCACTCGAATTCGTGCGCAACATGGGCAAAGGCGATCTCGCCAAAGGCCGCGAGGAGCTGGTTAACAACGCAGAGCTGTGCGCGGAGATGACGCGTGCCGGAGCGCAGGCGCTCGGATTGAAGCTCTACGCCTCGGCCCCAGCGGCTGCGCTCACCGCGATCTCCGCGCCCGACGCACTGGATTCAGGAAAGATCGTCAAGGAATTCCGAGAATCCTTCGACGCCGTGGTGGCGAACGGACAGGGGGAGATGAAGGGCAAGCTGTTCCGGATCGCGCACATCGGGTACTACGACTATCTCGACACGATCGGCATTCTGGGCGCGCTCGAACACGTCCTGGCTCGCGTCACAGACAAGAACGTCGAATATGGCGCGGCTGTGCGGGCGGCCCAGCAGGTATACGCCCGCAGTAACGAAGCGGCGCTGGCGGCGCGGTAGACGTACAGTCGGAGCCTGGCTTCGGGCGGCGTCCGCCTCACCGTTCTTAGTGAATGGTAAACGGCATCGGGCCCGAGGTCTGGGCGGGCTGACCGCCGCCGTAAATTCCGCCGCTGGTTGTCGCCGGGTTCGTGACCGTAATGTTGACCGTACCGGAATTAGCGACTGCCGACGCTGGGACCGCGATGGTCAGCTGTCCGGCCATGCCGGGGGTGGTCGGCTGAGTACTTCCGTTCCAGTTGACCGTGGCTTTCGAGGCGAAATTGGTGCCGGTCACAGTAAGCGTGAATGCCGGGTCTCCGGCGGTCGTGCTGCCGGGATTGAGCTGCGCGATTGCGGGCATGTTACCGGCTCCTGAGCCGGATGGCTTGGAGTAGCCGCAGGCAAGCGTAATGGCAATCAATGTCCCGAGCAGGATTGTATTAACGGTTTTCATATTGTTCTCCCATGGGCGGGGGCCCGTTGGAGAGAAGTTTAGAAAACGGGCGCGTCGAGAATGTCAGGGAAGTGTCATTTTCCCGTCAAATGGATGTCAGCAGGTTTTCTCAAATAGCCTCATACACATACAAAGGAACGGACTCATGAAAATCATTGTGGCGGAAAAGATCTCGCCCTCGGCGGTAGCGCAGTTGCAGGAGCCGGGATGGACGGTGCTCACCGCCGACCAGCTGGATGGGAAGTTGGCTGAACATCTCGAATCTGCCGACGCTCTGATCGTGCGCTCCGCGGTACAGGCCGACGCTAAGTTGCTTTCGCATGCGAACAAGCTGCGGGTGATCGGCCGGGCTGGCGTTGGCGTCGACAATATCGATCTGGAAGCGGCCACCCACAAAGGCATCGCGGTCATGAATACGCCGGGGGCCAATGCAGTCGCGGTGGCCGAACAGACTCTCGGGATGATGTTGGCGATGGCCCGTCATCTATGCCGCGCGGATGCGCTGATGCACGCCGGCAAATGGGAGAAGAAATCTCTGCAAGGGACCGAGCTGCGTGGCAAGACTCTGGGAATTGTCGGGTTGGGGCGGATCGGGATGGAAGTCGCGCGGCGGGCGCGCGGGTTTGGGATGGAGCTGATCGGGCATGATCCGTTCGTTTCCGTGTCGGTGGCAAAGGAGCAGGGCATCCGGCTGGCGGAGCTCGATGAAGTGTACGCAGCGGCGGACTACATCACGCTGCACGTTGGGTTGACGCCGCAGACAAACGGAATGATCAACCAGGCTTCAATCGCGAAAATGAAGAAGGGCGTCCGGCTGGTGAACTGCGCGCGCGGCGAATTGGTAAATGAGGCCGATCTGGCGCAGGCCCTCAAGCAAGGCCAGGTCGCGGCTGCGGCCATCGACGTATTTGTGGAGGAGCCTCCGAAAAACTCGCCTTTGCTCGCGCTTGAAAATGTCATTCTGACCCCGCACATCGGCGGTTCGACGCACGAAGCGCAGGAAGCCGTCGGCGTGCAGATTGCCCGGCAGGTGAAGGAATATCTGAAGCATGGCGTGATCCAGAACGCCGTGAATGTGCCTTCGGTTTCCGCTGAGGAATACGCGGTCATGCAGCCCTACATCATTCTGGCGGAGCGGATGGGCGCATTCCTGGCGCAGGTTTCCGAGGGTTCGCTGGAGGAGATTTCGATTCGTTACAGCGGACATATCGCGGAATGGAAAACGGAGTTGATTCGCAATGGGGCGATCAAAGGCATCTTGAATCAGGCGCTGGAGGAGAAAGCGAACCTGGTGAACGCCGCGACCATTGCGGACGAACGCGGACTGCGGGTTTTGGAGTCGCACAAGGCCAAGGCTTCGACCGGCGGGGCCGGCAGCGTGCTGTCGATTTTTCTGAAAAGCTCGACGGAAGAGCACATGGTCAAAGGCGCGGTGCTGCATGGAGAGGCTCCGCGGCTGCTGCATGTGGATGGCATCGATGTGGAGGCTCCGCTGGAGCGGAACCTCATTTACATGCGGAATCGCGACGTGCCCGGCGTGATCGGGAAAGTGGGAACGATCCTGGGCGAAGAGTCGATCAACATCGCGGACTTCTCGCTGGGGCGGCGCAGCGGAGAGCAGACTTCCGATCAACCGCGCGAAGCGATTGCGGTCGTACACGTGGATGGGGCTGTGTCGGATGTCGTGCTGACGCGACTACGCGGGATTCCGGCGGTGCAGAGAGCGAAGGGCGTGAGGCTGTTCTAGAGCGATTTCACACCGATTTCAGATTGTAGATTTTAGATTGCAGATTGAACCGCATCCTCAGTGCGGAGACTCGAAATTCACGTCAGTTCTTCTACAACCCATGCGTTCTGAAATCTGCGTTCTGAAATCTGCACTCTGAAATCTACAATCTGAAATCTCAGGATTCCGATTCGTCCCGACGCAGCTTGCGGCTTTCGGCCAGCAGCGACATCGAGTGCATCAGGTTCTGCAAGGTCACGATGCCCACCAAACGCTGGTCTTCGACGACGGGGATGATGCTGGAATTGCGCCCAGTAAGCTTGCGGAAGGCCGTCCCGAGCGAGTCCTGGCGGACGGAAACTTCGAAGATCTTGCTCATCACGGCCTGAACGTAGCCATTGCCTTCGGCGCGCAGCGCATCGAGAATTCGCTGGCGCGAGATCACTCCCACCATATCGCTGCCGCGCACCACGGGAAAATCGTCCTGCAGGGAATGGACCGCTTTTTCCAGCGCATCCTCTAGCGTGTCGGCGGGCGAGAGCGTAGCGAAATCAGTCAGCATCACCTCTTCGAGCCGGACGTTATCGAGCACGGACTGGAATACCAGCGCGCGTTCCTCGAGTTGTGCCGCCGAAAAGACGATCACGCCTACCATCGTGAGCCACGGATTGCTGAAGATGCCGGCGAAGATCAGGACCATGGACATGGCGGTACTGATCGTGACTGCACGGCGAGTGGCCGAGGCCACATCCTGCGTGCGCGCGAAGTACACGCGCACCAGGCGGCCGCCATCCAGCGGATAAGCGGGGAGAAGATTCAAGACTGCCAGATAGAGATTCGCCCAGACGATGCTCCGGGCCAAGCTCTGTCCCGAGAGAAAAGGCCACTTCCACAATTCAATCCCGCTGTTGGTGGCGGTGATCACGGCGGCCGCAAGGCTCGCGAGAGCCAGATTCACTAACGGTCCGATCAGCGCAATCCGCACTTCGCGCTTCCACATCAGAGCGGCCGGTTGCTTTTCGACACGTGACTCGTCATAGAGTGCAACGCCGGTGAGCGGCAGCAGGATCACGGCTTTGGGGATTAGTCCGAAGCGGCGCGCGGCCAGCATGTGTCCGAACTCGTGGGCTGCGACGCATGCGAGGATGATACCCACTAATGCCAGATCCCGGGCTCCGTTGGCGTTCTGCTGGCGCGTCGCGTAGTCGGTCCAATAAATAAAGACGGGCAGGATCAGAAACGTGAGATGGATGCGCACATCCACCCCGAAAAGGCGTCCGACGGAAATGGACCAGCTTCGCATAGGCCTTCGCTACTCTTATTTTACATGCTTGGATATAGTGACTGCGGTATCCGAGAGTGCAAAGCCATGCGGGTGATTGCTGGGAAATACCGAAGCCGGCCGCTGCGATCCCTGCGCGGCATGGATATACGTCCGACATCGGACCGCATGCGGGAAACTCTGTTCAATGTGCTTACAGCGGGAAATCCCGAGGCTCTGGTGGGAAGCGTGTGGCTCGATCTTTTTGCCGGAACCGGCGCCGTGGGCATCGAGGCGTTGAGCCGTGGGGCCAAGGAGGTACATTTCGTGGAGAGCTCGGGCGCGGCGGCTGAGGCAATCCGGAAGAACCTTCACAGCTTAGGAATCGTTGATGGCTTCAGGATTGTGCAACAGCAGTTGCCGCACGCTTTCTGGCGGATGGAGCGGGATCGCGTGGCGGCCGATGTGGTGTTCATCGACCCGCCGTATCGGATGAAGGACGCTTATACACAAACGCTGGCGGCGCTGGCGGAATCGTCGCTCATCTGGGCGATGTCAGTGGTGATCGCCGAGCACGAGAAGAAGTTCGATCCCGGCGAGGAATTTGGGCCGCTGCGCAGATTCCGCCATCTCGTGCTGGGGATCACGGCACTGAGTTTCTATCGATTGGGAGGCAGTGGAGACGTGGGAGCGTGAACTGATTCCGCGGGGCTCCACCCACGCGGGACAGCCGAGGCGGCTGTCTCTACATGATTAGCTCATCGGTTCGGCGAACGATGGGATGCTGCATTTCCTGGAGTTCGTTTTTCACCATGTTCAGGCCGGCCACGCATCCTTCGAAATTCCGCGAGAGGTTGGCAAAAAGCGGCGCGACCTTGGCGTATTCGAAGTGCTCGAACTTGGAGACGATGTAGTAGCTCTCTTTCCCCGCCTTCATCCAATCCACGAAATTCTCGAGGCGCTGGCGGCGGAGGCGAAAGTGATTGATGCTTTCGGGGAACATTCCGGCGAAAAACAGGGTGTAGTCGCCGATGTGCTTGCGCACCTGGCGCTCGCGATCGAATGAGGGAGCCGGGCCGTAGACCGGATCGGATTCGAGCAGCATCTCGCCGACGTCACCGAGTGGGCGATTGAACGCGTCGCGTATCTTGAAGAGTTGCTCGGCGTCGCAGAACTCCGCCAGCAGGTGAGAAACATAGGCCACAACCTGCGGGTCGCGGATGCCGATCTCCTCCGCGTAGTGACGTCCCACCAGGTCCTGAAACAACTCCTGCAACGGATGCGATTCCGAGATCATCGAGGCCCCCCTGAACTCCGCGTCAAACGCGGAATTTCAGCCACTAGCGACAGTACATAACCCAGTTTGCTGTCTAAGCGCAAGTGACTTTTGTTTATCCGTGCCATTTATTTCTCTAATGAGTTAGAAGCGGAGCTTTCGAACGAAGTTGTGCGTTCGGACCCATCAGAAAGAACGTGTTGCGCGCATGATTTCTGCCTGAAATTGTCCGTAGTTTGTTGGCACTTGAAAGCGGTGGCTGCCAATCGTCGCATAACGTTGGCCCGAATGTAGAATTAGCGGCCACGGAGGAATTGCATGGCCAGGCAGAACATAGCGAGCGGGGTTAAGTGGGAACCCATTGTCGGTTACTCTCGTGCGGTGAAAGTGGGATCGTATGTGCACGTATCGGGCACCACGGCGACCGGGCCAGATGGAAAGATTGTTGGTACCGGCGATGTTTACGCGCAGACGGTGCAGACGCTGAAGAACATCGAGAGCGCGCTGGAGAAGGCCGGAGCGGGCATGAAGGACGTGGTACGCACGCGCATCTACGTAGTCAACATTGCGGAGTGGGAGAAGGTCGGGAAGGCGCATGGGGAATTTTTCCGTGACATTCGTCCGGCGACGTCAATGGTCCAGGTGGCGGCGCTGATCTCGCCGGAGATTCTGGTGGAGATCGAAGCCGACGCGGTGGTGGGATGATGAGTCAGACCAGCGGCTTCGACATGTTCACGAAGTGGCAAGGCAGCTTGGTGTCCAGGTCGGAGGGAAAAGGCTCGGTGCCGGTTTCAACATAGCCGCGGTGGTTATAGAAAGCCTGATTATCCTTGCGCAGATCGATGATTCTGAGATCCATGAAGCGACATCCGGCCCTGGCGCAATGCACTTCGGCTTGGCGCATGAGCATCGAGCCGACACCCGCTTTCTGCCGCGCGGGATCGACTGACAGCAAGCCCAGGTAGGCTCGTTCGCCCCTAAGCTCCAGGTAGACGCAACCTGCGAGCGCCATCTCGTTTTCGGCGACGAGGAACTCACCCTTTGCCAGCAACGACTGAACCACCTCGAGATCGACGCGATCGCGGTCGATGATGAAGCTCTCGGCCTGCCGGAAAGCCGAGTTGATCAAGTCCATGAGGCGCGCGGCATCCGTCGTTTCAGCAATCCGCAATTGCACAGCATCGACCTCCTGCTGACATCTGCCTGAAGCAGGTCCGTCACTTCTTGGGGTAGAATCCCTCCGCGATTATCCGACGAATTCCGGTGTAAGACCAGGCAGCCACGCGCCACAATAACTTGGGAGGAGCCAGTGAAGATATTTCCTTATGTCCTGTTTCTCGCATTCTTGCTGAACGCGGTTGCGCAAGAGCCAACCAATCCCGCCACGCAATCGGTGACCGTTGTTCGCGCCGGCACTCTGATCGACGGCAAATCCGACAAGCCGCGGCACGATCAGGTGATTGTGATTCGCGGCAACCGCATTGAAAGCGTTTCCGATGCGGCGAGCGCGAAGACGCCTGCCGGCGCGACCGTCATCGACCTCTCGCAACAAACTGTTCTTCCGGGCCTGATCGATTCCCACACGCACATTTTTTTGCAGGGAGAGGATCCCGCGAAAGGGGGCTACGACGCCAATATTCTGACCGCCCCTCTGGCATTGCGCGCCGCTCGCGCCACGGTCGCCGCGCGGAGAGCGCTGGAGGAAGGCTTCACGACCTTGCGCGATGTCGAGACGGAAGGCGCGGGCTACGGAGACGTCGGCATCAAGCAGGCGATCAACATGGGTTACATTCCGGGCCCGCGGCTGATCGTCTCGACACGAGCGATCTCGACCACGGGAGGCTACATGCTCGAAGGTTACGCGCCCGAGCTTGAAATTCCGAAGGGCGCGCAGATCGTGGACGGTCCGGTGGAGGCTCGCAAGGCGGCGCGCGAACAGCTCGATCACGGAGCAGACTGGATCAAGGTCTACATGACCCACCGCTCATGGGTGGGTAAGAACGGAGAGCTCGTTGCGCAGCCGACGCTCACCGTCGAGGAACTGCGGGCAATTGTCGATGAGGCCCACGGTTGGGGCAAGAAGGTCGCGTGTCACGCCTACACTGGCATCGGCCTGCGCCGGGCACTCGACGGCGGATGCGACTCCATCGAGCACGGCTTAGATCTTGATGACGCGGCCATCGCACAGATGCTCAAGCAAGGAACCTGGTACGTGCCAACGCTGAGCGTCTATTACACCGATTGGGCGCCGGCCGACACCCCGGACGGAAAGCGCGACCGCCTGCGAGCTTCAGTGCACGAAGTTTCGTTTAAGAAGGCGCTGAAGGCGGGGGTGAAGATCGTATTCGGGACCGACATGGGCGGCATCCCCTGGACGGAACTGATCGCGCAAGAGTTCTCCCGCATGGTGGAGTTCGGCATGCAGCCCATGGATGCCATTCAGAGCGCGACCTCGCGTGCGGCGGTGATGCTCGACCGGGAAGGCGAGATCGGTGTGGTTGCACCGGGCGCTTTCGCGGACATCATTGCGGTCCCCGGCGATCCACTGAAGGACATCACGGTGCTCAAAAGGGTCGAATTCGTCATGAAGGATGGGCAGGTCTATCGCGGGAAGTAGGTGCGGCATTAAGAGGTCTTGGGTGTTGGGTCTTAGGTCTTGGGTCTGCGGACTCCAAACCGCGATTAAATCGAAGACCTAACACCTAACACCCAAGACCTAACGCCTGTTTTTCGCAATTTTCCTTGACATCCGCTTGGCCGTGAGCATAATGCGTCAATCCAGTCTCCCGGATCGGTTTCGGATCGAAGAGCTGTTGGAGGTGTTTATGAGCGTGCTGGAGCTTTGTGACCGGGAAATCGCGGCGGTGGGCCTCGACGCGACCATCGCGGATGCCATTAACAAAATGCTCGATCACCACGTGGGAGCGGTCGCAGTAGTCGACAGTGAATACCGGGTGGCCGGGATCTTCACCGAGCGCGATGTGCTTCGCAAAATGTCGCTCAGCCACCTTGATCCGCAGATCACATCTGTACGCGAATTGATGACTACGCCGGTAGAGATGGCTACACGGGGCACTGGAGCGGGCGAGGCGCTAAGCATCATGCTGGAGCGGCATTTCCGGCATCTACCTGTGGCCGACGATAACGGAAAGCTGCTGGGGATCCTCTCCATCCGCAACTTGCTGGAGTGGCGCGTCGACGATCTCAGCCACGAACTGGATTCGCTGGAGCAGTACATGACCAATGACGGGCCGGGAGGCTAGAGTTGGTTGGCGGAAGCCCGTCCCGTTTATGAGCGGCGTTCGCGGCCCGGAAGGGCCACCCTTCCACGATTAATGGCTACTTCCTCCGCCTTGTCCAAGACGATTGCTCTGGTGCGCATCGCAGCGTCCGTTTTCTTTCTCCTGTTTGGCGGGTACAAAGTAGCCGGGCCGGAGTTCGCCCATGGCGGATTCCAGACTTACCTGCAAGACTATATTGCAAACAGCGCCGTCAGTTTCTACCGACCCGTTCTGTCCGGACTCGTATTACCCCATGCAGTTTTCTTCGGATACGTCGTCGGGATCGTCGAACTGCTCATTGGCTTTTCTTTGCTGGTGGGACTTTGGGTGCGCCCAGGATGCATTCTGGGAATCGTCTTTTTGTTGAACATGGTGCTTGCGACATGGTGGGCACCAGGGCACGGGGCTCCGGTCTGGCGCTATTTTGGCGCCGAACTGGATCATCTTCCTTTGTTGCTACTATTGATCGTCTTTTACGCCGCGGATGCCGGACGCACCTGGGGTCTCGATAGCCACGTGCGCGCGAATCGCGGTTATCGCTGACAAAACTTTCGGGAGAAGGGAAACGATGAGGAAGATCTGCGGGTGGTTGGCGGTAGCGCTGTTGTGTCTGGGTGCAGTGGAGGCTCAAACGCGGCGGGTGGCGGTGCATGCGGGGCATGTGCTTGATGTGAAATCGGGCAAGATGCTGGCGGATCAGACGATTCTGATCGAAGACGGAAAGATTGTCAGTACCAGCCCGGCTGCAGAAGCGAAGGTTCCGTCCGATGCCGTGCGAATTGAATTGCCTAACGCGACCGTGCTTCCCGGACTGATTGATGCGCACACCCACCTGACAATGGATCCCAAGTTCGGCTACGAACAGCTGGCAACTTCGGTGCCGCGTGAAGCACTAATTGGCGCCAAGAATGCGCGGCTTACGCTCCTTGCCGGTTTCACCACCGTACGCAATGTAGGGGCACGCGACTTCAGTGACGTTGCCCTGCGCGACGCGGTGAACGCGGGCGACATCCCAGGGCCTCGCATGCTGGTCAGCGGTCCGGCCCTCAGCATCACGGGCGGACATTGCGATAACAACATGCTTCCTTTTGAGTATCACGCCACCAGTGATGGTGCTGCCGATGGAATCGCCGCCGTGCAGCACAAGGTGCGCGAGAACATCAAGTACGGGTCGGATTTGATCAAAGTATGTGCGACCGGTGGCGTGCTTTCGCTCGGCGACAATCCGCAGCACTCGCAGTTTACGCTGGAAGAGATGAAGGCGATCGTGGCCGACGCGCACCGCCTGGGGCGCAAAGTCGCGGCACACGCGCACGGAGCGGAAGGCATCCGATGGGCGGCGGAGGCAGGTGTCGATTCGATCGAGCACGGATCGTACATCGACGACGCGGGGATTGCCGCCATGAAGGAACACGGCACATATCTCGTGCCTACGCTCTACCTGGGCGATTGGATGATCGATAACGCGGGACTTACGCGCCTGCCTCCGCCGCTTTTGGCCAAGGCGCAGGAAGTGCTCCCGGCCGCGCGCAAGAACATCGCGCATGCCTTCGCCAGTGGAGTCAAGGTTGCGCTCGGCACCGATGCCGCCGTGTATCCGCACGGGATGAACGGGCACGAATTCGCGGTCATGGTGAAGTTGGGGCTCACGCCGCTGCAGTCGATTCAGGCAGGGACGGTGAATGCGGCAGATTTGCTGGGTTGGACGGGCAAAGTCGGGACTCTGGAGCCGGGAGCGTGGGGTGACATCGTTGCAGTGGTTGGTGATCCACTGAAAGATGTCACCACGCTCGAAAGAGTGAAGTTCGTCATGAAGGGCGGCGAAGTCGTGAAGAACGACTACGCGAAGTGACCTCGCCGAGTTCTAGTGAGCCGGCAGCGAAGCAGGCTGAGTTGAGCCATCTCTTTGTTTCCGGATGTACTTGAGCAACTCCCAGGCATGCACGGCTCCGCCGATACAAACTCCAACCCACGTGCAGACGAGACAGATCAGACCTGATACATTCACGATGGCGACGATCTTTGTGAAGCGGACGTATTGTTCCGAGTTGCGCACGCCGTCCGCGACCGTCACGAACGGATGCCAGTCTCCCTGCACTGTGTGACCGGCAGCTTCAATCATGTAATGAGCGAGGATCAGCGTCAGGATCGCCTGGACAAGCTGCGTCCAGAGCGGAAAGGATCTCCATTGCGGGCGCACAAGCATGATGGCCGATCGTAGGATCACAGCGGCCGCGAGCAGAACGATCGGCACGTAGAACGTGTGCCAGATCGGCCCGAACTTCAGGATTGCCGCGGCCGGGCCGAGAATCATAAATGGATGTTGTGGCAGCAGCAGGAGCCACACCAATCCAAAGACGTTAAACCCCAGTTCGCAGATCGTCTGGAACAAAGACGTCTTGCGTTCCCGCTTTTCGAGCGGCGGCAGGGTGCTGGGGTCCCATTTGCAGGCGATGCCGGCGATCGCGTGCGTGCGCTCCAGCACGGCGAATACCAGCGTGATGACTCCAGCGGCAATGAATGCGCCCGACCACAGATTGCCGAGTGTAATCACCACGGCCTTGCCCCAGTCCCCGTTGTTGCTCGCCAGGGTCGCCGGACCCACGATGAAAATGAAGACGGGAACCAGGATCCAGAGCAGCACCATCTTCAGAACGAACTCGTAGACCGGATAGAGCCCCGGTCCGATGAGGTGACGTCTCGGCCCAAGGCGGCCGGCGACCACCATCGGAGCGCCGCACTTTTTGAGGATCTCTGAGATTTCGTCCTTGTCCAGAGCGTGGCCTAGCTCGGATTCCTTGTCTTCAATTTGCGACCGCAAGTCTTCCCCCAACTCGGCAAGGAGATCTTCCTGGCGCCCGGTTTTCGGCAGCCAGAAGCGAACGGCCTGCAGGTATCGGTCAACAAGCTCTAAAGGATTTCGGCTGGATGATGTGCTCATGGTGGTATGCCTCTTGAAAAAAAGTTCTATACAACCGCGGCCGAGACTGCCCGTTTCAACTGGACAGGGGCAGCCTTCTTCACGCGGAGAATCCGGCGAACGTCTACGAGCGCGATTACCACACCGGTTGCCAGTACCACCGGAGATACTCTGCCCATCCACAGATTGAGAGCGTTTGTGATTTCGTAGGCTCGCGCAGGCGGAATGTGGGCGCCGCTGATCTCGGCGACCAGACTAGCCCTCGACATCCAGCAAAAGAGCGCCGATGCGATGCAGCCGGTGGCCAGGCGAACGCTGGCTCGGGAAACCGTCCAGTAAGGACGCGCGAGATTCACACCCGCTGCCACCGCATTGATCAGCGCTAAGAGGAAGAATCCCCAGAAGAAGTATCGCCATACCGGCGCCAGGACGATTCTTATCTCAGGGCGATCCAGCAGGACCCGCGTGGCCATCATGTCGATCCACCAGATGACGAACATCAGGTTCGCCACCACCTCGATCACGGAGCCGGACCGGGGTATCTGGTTGGGGTTGCGCGCCGGAGGCAGTTTACGCGGATTCCAGTTTTCCAGAAATCCGGACTTGGACTGGAATTGCTCCAGGACGGCAAACACGATGGTCACCGTCCCCAATGCAGCCAAGGCGATGAACCACCATGCGCTCCACGCCGAGGCTATCGCGCCGAACCATCCGGCGCCTGTGTGCTCGGCACGGTAGGACGGACTGAAAGACATCATTCCGATCCAAACCAGAATCCAGGGCAGCAGGTAGAACCCGGCAACGAGCTTCAGCACAAACCAGTAGATCGGGAACAGTGCAGGGCCGATCAAGCTTCGCTGCGGCAGATAGCGATTGGCCACCAAGAGCGGACGGCCGCGCCGTTTGAGGATGTCCTCGATTTCCGTCTCGTTCAACGATCGCCCGAGTTCGGTCGCCTTCTCTTCGATCTGCGAGTGCAGATCCTCCGACAGCTCAGCGATGATGTCCTGCTGCTGCGGCCCCGGCAGCCAGAAGCCAACAGCCTGCAGATATCGATCGAGGAGATCCATGGGGTTGCCGCTGGTTGTTTTGCTCATAACCTATGCCTCTTGAAGAATCTTGCTGAGCGATGTGTTGATGCGCTGCCACTCACTTAATAGCTGCTCCAGAGTCTGTACTCCCACTGGGGACAAACGGTAGAAACGCTTGTTGCGCTTGTCTTCCTCGCGCCACTGGCTCACCAGCAGGCCTTGGGTCTCGAGACGCCGGAGGAGCGGATACAGTGTTCCTTCGTCGATTTCCAGGCCGTCGTCGGCTAGAGCCTTGCGGAGCGTGTAGCCGTATCGCTCGGTCCGGAGCTGCGTGAGGACCGCCAGGGTTAAGCATCCGCGGCGGAGTTCAAGCTTCAGATTCTCGAAGACTTCAGAAGCGTTTTGGCTACCGTTCGTCATATAGTATGTGTCGTACACTGTATCGCACACAGTATATTTTCTTGTCAAGCATCTTTTCGAGGTCGAAAACTCTGGCTGCGTTAAATGTATGATTATGGGCTGGATAGCGTTTCTCACGCTAAGGACGAAACCGATTGTGAAGTCGAACGGAACCGAAGAAATCGTCCAGAAGCTATGGCAACCGGCGACCGTGCGGAAACTTGCGCGGGAACTGGCCGACGTGGCCGCCAAGGCTCTAACGGTCAGAGGCAGGCCCGTACGGAGGCCGCGCGCCGACCGGTTGGCGGCCCAGATCATTCGACGAGCCGCAAAGACACCAGATCTTGTGAGCCTGGTGCGAGTCATCAGCGAAGCCAGCCTGGCTTTGTCGCACCCAAGATACAGCGCCCA
>Ga0209698_10002645_pt1 | contig 20176 bp, 15 predicted proteins | sample LitLauG_LLR_2012_FD_187203 | JGI IMG/M metagenome (GOLD analysis project Ga0209698, IMG submission 187203) | Freshwater sediment microbial communities from Pennsylvania, USA - Little Laurel Run_MetaG_LLR_2012 (SPAdes) (version 2) | ecosystem: Environmental > Aquatic > Freshwater > Creek >...
ACCGGCGCGGCCAGTGTCTGGGCGGCCAGGGCGTCCAGACAGCCCCGCAGGCGGTGGGCAGCGTTCCAGGCCACGACGACGACGGCGACGTCGCCGTCGCCGGGCACCCCAGAGCCGGTCATGGAGACAGTCTGTACACCCCAGGTCAGCGCCGTCGCCGCCCCGGGGGCCCGAGGGTCCGGCGACAGGGCACGCGCGGCGTGCGGTCGGCGGTTAGGCACTGCCCCTGCGACGCCGGCCGGCGCCCACGTAGTCCGCGAGGTGGCGGGCGGTGAGCGTGCTCACGCTGCTGACCAGCGCGGCCGGGGTTCCTGTGAAGACCACCCTGCCTCCCTCGTGTCCCGCACCGGGGCCGAGGTCGATGATCCAGTCCGCGTGCGCCATCACCGCCTGGTGGTGGGCGATGACGATCAGGGAGGCGCCCTCCTCGACCAGGCGGTCCAGCAGACCGAGCAAGGCCTGGACGTCGGCCAGGTGCAGCCCAGTCGTCACCTCGTCCAGGACGTAGATGCTGCCTTTCTTCCCCAGGTGGGTGGCCAGCTTCAGCCGCTGGCGCTCCCCACCGGACAAGGTGGTCAGCGGCTGGCCCAGGACGAGGTAGCCCAGGCCCACCTCGCGCAGGCGCGTGGCGATGGCTCGAGCCGGTGGGACGGCCGCCGCGTCGTCGGCAAAGAACGCCTCTGCCTGCTCCACCGTCATCGACAGCACCTCGGCGATGTCGCGACCGTGGAGGTGGTAGCCCAGTACTGCGGAGGTGAACCGTGAGCCTGCGCAGTCCTCGCAAGTGAGGGCGACGCCGGCCATCGGGCCCAGGTCGGTGTAGAGCGCCCCGGTGCCGTCGCAGGCGGGGCAGGCGCCGTCGGAGTTGGCGCTGAACAGGGCCGCCTTGACTCCGTTGGCCTTGGCGAACGCCTTGCGGACCGGGTCGAGCAGTCCGCAGTAGGTCGCCGGGTTGCTGCGCCGGGACCCGCGTATCGGGCTTTGGTCGATGACCACGACGGCGGCAGCCCGCGGTAGGCACCCCCGCACGAGGGAGCTCTTGCCTGACCCGGCTACGCCCGTCACCACCGTGAGGACACCGAGAGGAATGTCGACATCCACGTCGCGAAGGTTGTGGGTGGTCGCACCGCGCACCGGAATGAAGCCCGTGGGGGTGCGCACGCTGGCCTTGAGCGACGCCCGGTCCCCCAGGTGGCGGCTCGTCAGCGTGTCGGCGGCGCGCAGCCCCGCGACGCTGCCTGCGAAGCAGACCTGACCCCCCGCGGCGCCGGCACCGGGGCCAAGGTCCACGACGTAGTCCGCGATGGCGATCGTCTCTGGCTTGTGCTCGACGACAAGGACTGTGTTGCCCTTGTCCCGCAACGCCACCAGCAGGTCGTTCATGCGCGCGATGTCGTGCGGGTGCAGTCCCGCCGTCGGTTCGTCGAAGACGTAGGTGACGTCGGTGAGGGGGGAGCCGAGCTGGCGGACCATGCTGACCCGCTGCGCCTCCCCGCCGGACAAGCCGCCGGTTGGGCGGTCCAGGGACAGGTAGCCCAGGCCGATGCGGACCAGGGAGTCCAGGATGTGGCCGAGCGCGGCCGTCAGCGGCGCGACCGCCGGGTCGGAGAGGTCACCCACCCACCCGGCCAGGTCGCTCACCTGCATCGCGCACAGCTCGGCGATGTTGCGCCCGCCGACCCGGGACGACAGCGCCGCCTCGTTCAGCCGGGCCCCCTCGCAGGTCGGGCAGCGCGTGACGGAGACGGCCCGGTCCACGAAGTCGCGCACGTGCGGCTGCAGCGCGTCCACGTCCTTGGCCAGGATCGTCTTGTGCAGGCGAGGGATCAGGCCCTCGTAGGTCAGGTTCACCCCGTCCACGGTGATCCTGGTCGCCTCCTGGTACAGCAGCGCGCGCAGCTGCGTGGCGCTGAACTGCGCGATCGGGACGTCCGGGTCGAAGAAGCCGCAGCCGGTGAAGATCCGACCGAACCAGCCGTCAACGCTGTAGCCGGGCACCAGCAACGCGCCCTGCCGGATCGATTTGGTCGCGTCGTACAGCTGGGCCAGGTCGACGTCGCTGACCTGCCCGCGCCCCTCGCAGCGTGGGCACATCCCGCCGGCGCGGGTGTAGGTCTTGTGCACCGTCGTGCCGGCACCCCGCGCCACCGTGATCGCGCCACTGGCGCGCACCGGAGCCACGTTGAAGGAGAAGGCGTTGGGCGGCCCGATGGCCGGTTGCCCAGCCCGGGAGAACAGGACGCGCAGCAGCGCATGCGCGTCGGTGGCGGTACCGACCGTGGAGCGCGGGTCGGCGCTGAGGCGCTGCTGGTCCACGACTATCGCCGACGTCAGGCCCTCCAGGACGTCGACGTGCGGTCGGGCCGTGGTCGGCATGAACCCCTGGACGAACGCGCTGTAGGTCTCGTTGATCAGCCGCTGCGACTCCGCGGCGATGGTGCCCAGCACCAGGGAGCTCTTCCCGGACCCGGACACCCCGGTGAACACGATCAGGCGTCGCTTGGGAATCTCCAGGTGCACGTCGCGCAGGTTGTTGGTCCGGGCGCCGTGCACCAGGATCCGGTTGTGGCTGTCCGCGGCGGGCACTGGACGTCGGTTCGCCGGGGTGGCCATCGGGGGCTCTCCTGGGGCTGCTCGCGTGGGATGGCTGGGCTCTTCTTCCGGCGAGGCGCGCTAGACATCCTCGACGCGCACGCCGGCCATCACGGCGATGGGACGTCCCGCCGGGTCGGGCTGGATGCGCAGCGGCTCCGCGGAGCGCGCGGTCGCCAGGACGGTGCCGTCGCTGTGCTCGACGACCTGGGCGAGCAGCGTGTAGCCGCCCGCCAGCTCGGGTAGGTGTTCGACGTCTAGGCACAGGCGCCGCTTGCCCGCGGCGTTGCCAACCACGCCCGCTCCCACCTCGATGAGCGCAGCGGGGGAGTCCTCCTCGTCGGTGATGAAGGCCACGCGCACGCTGAGCTCCCCGACTGGCCGTTCGCCGGTCACGGTGAGCAGCACCTCCACGCGCAGCGGGTCACCCGGCATCGCCGTCCAGGTCACCTCCCCGGTACCCGCGTGGACCGGCACGACCTCCTCCACCGTCGCGCCCAGCACCTTGCGGGAGCGTTGGACGCGGTCCACGCCCAGGATGTCGCGCAGGTGCTCGCTGGCCAGCTCAGGCTCACCGTCGAAGGAGACCACCCCGTGCTCGAGGACCACGGCCCGGCTGCACAGCTGCTCCACCAGGCTCGCCGAGTGCGAGACGAACAGGATGGTCTTGCCGTGGGTCTGGAAGTCCTCGATCCGGTCGATGCACTTGCGTTGGAAGGCCTCATCGCCGACCGCCAGCACCTCATCGATGATCAGGATGTCCGGGTTGACGTGCACCGCCACGGAGAAGCCCAGGCGGACGTACATCCCCGACGAGTAGTGCTTGACAGGGTTGTCCACGAACTCACCGAGACCGCTGAACTCGACGATGTCGTCGAAGATCGCTTCGGTCTCCCGTCGGGAAAGCCCGAGCAGCGAGGCGTTGAGGAAGATGTTGTCGCGCCCGGTCAGCTCCCCGTCGAAGCCCGCTCCCAGCTCTAGCAGGGACGCGACTCGCCCGCTGACAGCCACGGTGCCGTTGGTGGGTCGCAGGATGCCGGACAGCACCTTCAGCAGAGTCGACTTGCCGGAGCCGTTCGGGCCGACCAGGCCGACCGTCTGCCCCTGGTGGACCGTCAGGTCGATCCCGCGCAGCGCCCAGAAGTCCTCCCGCGCACCCTGCTCGCGGCGGATGACCCGCTCCTTCAGCGACGTGGCCTTGCGGTGGTGGGTGGAGAAGCGCTTGCCGACAGCGGTCGCCGTGATCACGACCGGCGACTGGCTCACAAATCCTCCGCGAAGTCCGCGGACAGCCGGCGGAAAGTGGTCGCGCCCAGCGCGAGCACCACCAGGGCCACCGCGAAGCCGATCCCGAGCACCTCCAGGTAGAAGAGGTTGGAGGTGCTGGCGAGGACCTGGACGGGCAGCTTGGCCGGCACCGCCGCAATCGCTACGTGACCCGGGGAGGCGGCCACGGCGACGTGCGCCGGCGCGCCGGGGACGACGACGGTGCCGTAGATCGCGCGCTGGAACGACACGACCACGCCGGCCATGGGGTTGAGGTAGTACATCCAGTACAGGTGGCCCCACCCCTTGGCGATCATGTGCGTCTGGATCAGTGTGACCGAGTAGACGATGGGGTTGAGGAAGAACCAGGCGAACATCGAGATCTCGACCATGTGCTGGGTGTCGCGGTAGCGGACGTTGAGGGCCGAGGTCAGCAGGGCCAGCCCCACCGTCAGCGTCAGGGCGACGACGACCGCGGGCACGAGAAGCAGGACGTCCACCCCGCCCAGGTGATGCTGGATACCCAGGGCGACCACGATGAGGACCACGAACTGCAACGCCACCTGTACCCCAGCGAAGCCCACCGACGCCATCGGCAGGGCGACGTGTGGCATCGGGACCTTCTTGACCAGACCCGCGTTGGCCAGGATCGAGGTGGTGGCCGAGGTGACCGACAACGACAGGAAGTTCCAGATCAGGAGGCCGGACAGCAGGTACAGGCCGAAGCGCGGGATGGTGCTGCGCAGCACGTAGCCGAAGACGAACGTGTAGACCACCAGCACCAGCAGCGGGTTGGCCAGCGACCAGGCGAAGCCGAGCACCGAGCCCTGGTACTTCACCTTCAGGTCCTTGCGGACGAGGTTGACGACCAGCTCCCAGCGCAGCCGCGCCTGCGTGGGGGGCGCGGAGGTCGGGACTGGGCTCAGCGCCACGCTCACCGCCGGACGCCTCCGCTCATGGGGGCGTGCCGATACGCGCCCGACCGCCTCATCCGCACTTCCCGAGTGTACCCGCGCCGTGCTCCTGGGCCGGTGCATGCAGCCCGGGGGGCACCGGCCGCCGCGGCCCCCCCGTTAGGATCCCGGTCAGCCGACGGGAAGGCACGCAGGTGGGAGACACGGCAGCGTCGCAGGAGCAGGCACCGCCCGTGGCACAGGTGGCCAGCGAGGCGGGGGACTACGGGGCGGGGTACTACAGCGGGTACCTCGGCGGCCACTACGACTGGGACAACCCGGACTACCGCGCCTTCTTCACCCATGTCGCGGGCCGCCTCGCCGCCCTGGTGGCCCCGCGCACCGCCTTGGACGTCGGCTGCGCGAAGGGCTTCCTGGTCGGCTGCCTGGTGGACCTCGGCGTGGACGCCCACGGGGTGGACATCTCCGACTACGCCATCGAGGCGGCGGAGCCACGCCTGGCCGGGCGGCTGTCGGTGGCCAACGCCGCGGAAGGCCTGGAGGGCCGCTTCGACCTGGTCACCTGCATCGAGACGCTCGAGCACATGTCCCCGGCGGAGGCCGAGGCGGCGATGGACGCGATCTGCTCGGTGACCGACGTCGTCGTCGTCTCCACGACGCCCGGGGACTTCGATGAGCCGACCCACGTCAACGTGCGTCAGCCCCACGCCTGGGCGGCGTCCTTCGCCGAACGCGGCTTCTTCCGCCGCGTCGACGTCGACCTGGGCTTCTTGTCGCCGTGGGCGGTGATGTTCACCCGTGCCACCCCCGGGCCCCGCGACCTGGTCGTCAGCTACGAGTCGCTGCTGTTCCCGTTGCGCAGCGAGCTGATCACCAAGCGCGCCGCGCTGCTCGACACCCGCCGGGCGCTCGAGCAGGCGGAGCACGAGCCGGCCCTGGCTGAGCAGCTGGCGCAGGCGCGCCACGCGTTGCTGACCGCGCGTGACCATGCCATCGGGCTGGAGGCCGAGCTCGCCACCCTGCGGGTGACTGTCGCCACGCTGCGCGGCTCCGCCCAGGAGGCGCAGGCGGTGCACGCCCAGCTCGCCGAGGTGTACGGGTCCAAGGCATGGAAGGTGGGTCGCTCGATCCTGTCGCCCGGCACCGCGCTGCGAGGCCGGGGCGCGCAGTGACCGCGCCGCTGTTCAGCGTCGTCACCCCCGTCTACAACCCACCCCCGGCCGCGCTGTGGGAGTGCATCGAGTCGGTGCGCGCGCAGACGTGGACCGACTGGGAGCTGGTCCTTGTCGACGACTGCTCCACCGACCCCCGGGTGGGGGAGGTGCTGCGCCAGGCGGCTGGCGACTCCCGGGTGCGTGTGGTGCGCCGAGAGGCCAACGGCGGGATCGTCGCGGCCAGCAACGACGGCCTGGCGGCCGCGCGCGGGCAGTTCGTCGCGCTGCTGGACCACGACGACCTGTTGGAGCCCGAGGCGCTCGACCAGGTCGCCGCGGTGCTGGACGACCAGGTCGACTACGTCTACACCGACGAGGACAAGCTGGACGCCGAAGGCGGGCACTACGAGGCCTTCGCCAAGCCGGACTGGTCTCCGGAGCGCCTGCGGGGCCAGATGTACACCGGGCACCTGTCGGTGCTGCGCCGCTCGCTCGTCGAGACGGTGGGCGGCTTCCGCCAGGAGTTCGAGGGTTCCCAGGACCACGACCTTGCGCTGCGTGTCACCGAGGCGGCACGGGTGGTCGTCCACGTGCCGCAGGTGCTGTACCACTGGCGCGTGGTTCCCTCGTCCACCGCTGGCGACGCCACTGCCAAGCCGTACGCGCGGGAGGCGGGTCGTCGGGCGGTCGAGGACCACTGCGCCCGCGTGGGCATCCACGCTTCGGTCACCCAGCACCCGCAGTTCCCCGGCCACTACCTGCTGCACCGGGAGGTGGCCGGAGAGCCGGTCGTCAGTGTCGTGATCCCCACCCGCGGTTCCTCGGGCCTGGTGTGGGGTCAGCGCCGGGTATTCGTGACGGACGCGGTGCGCTCCCTGCTCGCGCACACCGACTACCCACGGCTGGAGGTCGTGCTCGTCGTCGACGCCGGCTTCCCGGCGCAGGTGCGCGCCGAGCTGGCCGAGCTGCTGGGGGACCGGGCGCGCTGGGTCGAGTACGACCGGGCGTTCAACTTCTCCGAGAAGGTCAACCTCGGCGTCCTGTCCAGCGCCGGGGAGGTGCTGCTCATCGTCAACGACGACATCGAGATGCTCAGCGACGGCTGGGTGGAGACGCTGGTGGCGTTGGTCCAGGATCCCCAGGTGGGCCTGGCCGGCGCGAAGCTGTTCTACGCCGACTCCACCGTCCAGCACGGGGGACACACCTACCACGACGGTCACCTGGGGCATGTCTGGCTCGGTTACCCGCGCGACTCGCCGGGGGAGTTCGGCTCGCTGCTGATCAACCGGGAGTGCACTGGGGTGACGTTCGCCTGCGTCGCGGTCCGCCGTGACGTCTACGAGGAGGTGGGCGGTCTTACGGAGACCCTGCCCAGCAACTTCAACGACGTGGACTTCTGCCTGAAGGTGCAGGGGCTGGGACTGCGCGCGATCTGGACCCCCCTGGTGGAGGCGTACCACTTCGAGTCTCGGTCACGTGAGCGTGTGGTGCACGCCTGGGAGTACGACGTGGTGGACCGTCGCTGGCACTACGAGCTGCTGCGCGACCGCTACAACCCGACGAGCCCGCTCAGCGACATCATCGCCTAGCGAGCCCGTCGGGCGGCGCCTGCGCTAGATCACGCCGTCCGCGACTGCCTGCTCGATCCACGGCACGACGATGTCCAGCATCGCCTCCAGCGACGTGGTCGCCTCGAAGCCGAGCACCTCGCGCGCCTTCTCCACGTCGGGGATGCGCCGCGCCACGTCATGCTCGAACGGCGTGTCGCTGACGACACGCAGCGGGTCGTCCCCGTGCACCTTGCGCCAGATGACGTCGGCGAGCTCGAGCACCGTGGTCGACTGGGCGGTGGACAGGTTGAAGTCCTCGTTGCGGGCGTCCGGGTGCTCCATCGCGGTGACGATCCCCTCCGCGAGGTCCACCCCGTAGGTGTAGTGACGCACCTGGGACCCGTCCCCGAGGATGTGCAGCGGGTCCTGGCCCTTGACCACCTTCTGCACCAGGTCGGGCACCACGTGGCTCATTGCCAGCTTCACGTTGCCCGAGTCGATCTCGACGTCGCCGAGCGCGCGGCGCTCACCGACGCCGACGCAGTTGAAGGGGCGCACGATGGTGTAGGGCAGCTGATACTGGTCCCACGCGGCGCGAGCGAAGTACTCCACGGCCAGCTTCTGGAAGCCGTAGGACGACAGCGGCGGCGCAACCTTGCGCTCGTCCCCCTCGACCGACGGCCAGCGGTCGGTCGACTCGAACACCATCGAGCTGGACAGGTAGGTCACCTTCTGCAGCCGACCCGCGCGGTGGGCGGCGATTGCCGCGTCGCACGACGCCGCGATGATCCGCTCGTTGGTGGCGAGCAGGTCGTAGGCGTAGGTGTGGAAGTAGGAGATGCCTCCGATCATCGCCGCCCCGGCGATGAAGTGGTCGCAGTCCTCCAGCAGCCCGGTCAGCAGCCCGGTGTCCTGGGCGTCGCCCTGCACGAAGTGGTAGCGCGGGTCGTCGTCGTAGCTGTGCGCGACGGGGCCGTACTTGGAGAAGTTGTCGACGCCCACCACCTCGTGGCCGCGGCGCAGCAGCTCCTCCACGACGTAGCCGCCGATGAACCCGGCCGACCCGGTGATCAGGACCTTCACAGTGAGCTCTCCTTCTCCTGGCCCGGGGGTGGCGGGCTGGTGGGTGACGCGACGGGCGGCAGCCCGGTGCCGTCGAGCGGGGTGCGGCTGGCGGAGGCGGTGCGCACCCGCAGCTCCTCGGGGGTCAACGGTCCGCCGAACGCGAGGCGGTACCAGTGCAGGTACTTCGGGATCCACTCCGCGACCTTGAAGTTGGACATGCCGGCGGCGCGGTCCAGCCAGATCGTCGGGACTTCGGCGACGGGCAGCCGCAGGCGCCGCGCCTTGGCCGTCAGCTCCAGGCCGATCTCGAAGCCGTCGCGGCTGTCGATCCCGACTGCGCGCACGAAGTCCGCCGAGTAGGCCTTGAAGGAGTTGGTGGCGTCGCGGGTCCCCACGCGGGCGAACATGTGCAGGGACCGCCCTGCCGTACGCGACAGCATGCCCTTTACCGCCGGGCCGCCGACCTGCTGGCCCCCGGGCATGTACCGGGAGGCCGCCGCGACCACCACGCCGCGCTCGACGAGCCTGGTCAGCTGGTCGATCTGGCGCGGGTCGTCCGATCCGTCCGCCATGGTGACCACGACCACCGGCGCGGCGGCGGCGTGGATCCCGAAACGGATCGCGTTCGCCGGCCCTCGCCCGTAGGTGCTCACCAGGACCCGCATGCGCGCGTCCAGTCTGTGCAGTGCCTCGACGACGACCACCGTGGAGTCCTCGGGGAAGTCGACCACGACGAGCACCTCGAAGGGCAGGCTGACCGCCTCGGCGATGCGCTCGAGTACCGGCAGGATCTCCTCGCCCTCGTCGTACGCGGGGATGACGATGCTGACCCGCGCGGCCTCGGCCGGGGTCATATCACCGTCCCGGCACCGCGCAGGTTCCACACGTCCACCACGGGCAGATCTGTCGCCAGCGTCGCGTAGCGGGTGTGCGGCGCTGCGATGACCAGGACGTCCGAGCCGGCAAGCACCTCCTCCTCGCTGACCAGCGTGGGGTCGGTCGTCACGTAGGGGTCCGTGCACAGCACCTGCTGCGCACGGAAGCGCAGGATGCGGCGCAGCTTGTAGGCCAACGACGAGCGGGTGTCGTCCGACTCGCCCTTGAACGCCATCCCCAGCACGCCGACGCGGGTCGTGGCCAGGTTCCAGCGTCGCTCCAGCCGGGACACCACGTACAGGGGCAGGCCCTCGTTGACCAGCATCGCTGCGTGCCCCAGCACGAAGGTGTTGTCGGTGAACGCGGCGAGCTGCATGGTGTCCTTGAAAAGGCACGGTCCGGCGGCGAAGCCGGCCCCGGGCATGTCCGCGGCCCTCGGGTAGTCCGTCGCAAGGGCGGTGCGGATCCGCTCGAAGTCCAGGCCGTGGTCGTTGGCCATCACGTAGAACTGGTTGGCCGCCGCGAACTTGATGTACCGCCACGTGTTGGTGAACAGCTTCGCGAGCTCGGCCTCCTCCGGGGTGAGCGGCACGACGGTGTCGGTAAGCGACGCGAACAGCTTCGACGCACGCGCGCTGGCCGCGTCGGTGCGCGCTCCGACCAGCTGCGGCAGCGCGTACAGCTCGGTCATCGCCCGGCCCTCGGCGATGCGCTCCGGGCAGAAGGCCACATCCAGACTCAGGCCGAGGCCGTCCAGCAGCCGCTCCACGTTGGCCGTGACCCCCGGGTACACGGTGCTGCGCAGGACCAGGAGCTGCCCGTCGCGCAACGACGGGGCGATCTGGCTGATCGCTCGCGGCACTGCGTCGGGGTCGGGGTTGAGGTGCTCGTCGACTGGGGTCCCAATCACCACGACGACCGCGTCGACGTCGGCCACCCCCGCCGGGTCCGTGCTGGCGGTGAGCCGGCCGGCCGCCAGCGCGGCACGCAGCGGCTCGACTGCCCCGTCCTCCGCGAAGGGCAGCTCACCGGCCAGGATCGTCTCCACGGCCGCTGGGTTGGTGTCGTACACCAAGACCCGGTGCCCGCGATCCGCGAAGGCGATCGCGAGAGGAAGACCCACGTGGCCGGCGCCACCCACAATCGCAATTCCGTCGCGTGTCACAGCCCTCTCGCATCAGTCGGGAAGGCGACGAGTCTATCGTGCGGACGTGACCGGGCCCCCAGCGACACCCGGTCGCGGGGTGCGGGTGGGGGTGCTAGCTGAGCAGCTCGCCGCACCTGTGCCAGGGGGCACGGGACGGTACACGGCGAGCCTGCTGGCGGCCTTGGACGAGGGCTCGCTGGCACAGGACCGGCTCACGTTCGTCACCGCGTGGCACGCGGACGGGGCGATGGTCGCGTTGCACGAGTCGCTGCCCGCGGGCCGCCCCGTCCGTCGGTTGCCGGTCGGTCGCAGGTTGCTCGCCAGGCTGTGGGAACGGGGCAGTGGACCCCGGCTCACCGGGTTCGACGTGGTCCACGCGCCTACCCTGCTGGTGCCTGTGCTCGGCGCGGGACGCCTCGTCGTCACCGTGCACGATGCGGTGCCGTGGACCCATCCGGAGACGCTGACGCCGCGCGGGGTCAGCTTCCACAAGCGCATGGCCGCGCGGGCGGCGGCCAGCGCCGCGGCCGTGCTTACCCCCACCCGGGCGGTGGCGGACCAGCTGCTGGCGGTGCTGCCGGCGCTGGCGGCCGACCGGGTGCACGTCCTGCCCCCGGGCCTTGATCCGCTGCTCGGGCAGTGGCTGGCGCACGGGCCGGCGGAGGAGGACAGCGTTGCGGCGCGGCTGGACCTGCCGCCCGAGGGGTTCGTGTTGTTCGTCGGTACTCGCGAGCCGCGCAAAGGGCTGGACGTGCTGCTGCAGGCGATGGCACGGCCGTCCGCGCCGCCGCTGCCGCTCCTCGTCGTCGGCCCTCCTGGGTGGGGTGGGGTGGATGTGGCCGCGGATGCGCAGGCGGCGGGTCTGGGGGAGCGGGTGCGGGTCCTGGGCCGCCTCGGCGACGCCGCCCTGGCTACCTGCTACCGCCGCGCGCACGTCCTTGCGGTGCCGAGCCGCGCGGAGGGATTCGGGTTCCCGGTGCTGGAAGGCCTCGCCGCCGGTGTCCCCGTGGTCACCAGCGCCGACCCGGCGCTGCTGGAGACCGGTGCCGGCGCGGTGCTGAGCGTTCCGGTGGGTGACGCCGACGCATTGGCGGTGGCGCTAGCGCGCTCCGTGGGAGGCGGTGACGACGTGGCAGAGCGGGTCAGCCGAGGCCGCCGCCGTGCCGCTGCGGCGACGTGGTCGGACGCGGCCACGCGCCTGTGGCAGCTGTATCGCGAGCTGGGCGCCGGGGACCCGGTCCGCTGAGCCTTCCCGGTCGGGGACAATCGGGGAGCCCCGCTGCTCGGGGCAGTGGCGACGGAGGTGAGCGGTGCGCGTGCTCCTCGACGCGACGGCCATCCCCGCGGACCGCGGCGGCGTCGGGCGCTACGTCGAGGGCTTGCTCACCGGTCTGCAGGAGCTGCCCGCCGGTCAGGGGGTGCAGCTGCACGTCGCCTGCCAGGCCGACGACGCCGCCCGCTTGGCGGCGCGGGCCCCCGACGTCGATCTGCACCCCGTGTCCGCGCGCGTCCGCTCCCGGGGCGCCCGGCTCGCCTACGAGCAGACCGGGCTCGTGGCATTGACCGCCCAGCTGCGTCCGGACGTGGTGCACGCACCGCACTACACCAGCCCCCTGGCCTGCCCGGTGCCCCTGGTGGTCACGATGCACGACGCCACGTTCTTCAGTGACCCGGACGTCCACCAGGACCACAAGAGCCGCTTCTTCAGGACCTGGACCCGGGTGTCGCTGCGCCGGGCGTCGCGCGTCGTGGTCCCCAGCGCGGCGACGCGCAGCGAGCTGGTGCGTTTCGCCGGGGCGGACCCCGCCCGGGTCCTGGTCGCCTCCCACGGAGTGGACCCGGCCGACTTCTACCCGCCGAGCCAGGCGGAGGTCGCCGGCCTGCGCGCCGAGCTCGGGCTCGGCCAGGCGCCCTACGTGGCCTTCCTCGGGACGCTGGAGCCCCGCAAGAACGTGCCCGCGCTCATTCGCGGCTGGGTCCAGGCCTGTGCGGACCTGGCCGAGCCGCCCGCCCTGGTCCTGGCCGGCGGCCGTGGCTGGGACGCCGCCGTAGACACCGCGCTAGCCGGGGTGCCCGACAGGCTGCGGGTGGTGCGCCCGGGCTACCTGGCGCCGGGGCTGCTGCCCGCCCTGCTCGGCGGTGCTGCGGTGGTGGCGTACCCCTCGCTAGGGGAGGGCTTCGGGCTTCCGGTGCTGGAGGCGATGGCCTGCGGGGCCGCTGTGGTGACCACCCGGGCGCTGGCACTGCCCGAGGTGGGCGGCAACGCGGTCGCCTACTGCGACCCGGATGCGGCCTCGATCGCTGCGGCGTTGTCGGGCTTGCTCGCTGACGGCGGTAGGCGGGAGGTGCTGGGCAGCGCCGCGATCGCGCGCGCCGCCACCTTCACGTGGGCGTCCTGCGCCCGCGAGCACGTCCGCGCGTACCGCGCGGCGGCGAGGAGGAGCTGGTGACCCCCGAGCCGGTGGCGGTGCGCCTGGTCCTTGTCGCGTACAACTCGGGGGACCTGCTCGCGCAGTGCATCACGTCCGCGCGGGCGTCCAGCGCTCGGGCGCTGGAGGTGGTCGTCGTGGACAACGGGTCCGATGACGGCGCCCCCGAGCACGCGGAGGCGGCACTCGGGGCGAGGCTGGTGCGCTCTGGTGCCAACGTCGGGTACGGCGCCGCGGCGAACCTCGGTGCCGCCGGTGCCACCACCCCGTGGCTCCTGGTGGCCAACCCGGACGTGGTCTTCCACGCCGGTGCGGTGGACGCTTTGCTGGCTACGGCCGCTCGCTGGCCGCGCGCGGCCGCAGTGGGGCCGCTGATCCTCACCGACACGGGGCTGCTGTACCCCTCCGCGCGGGAGCTGCCCTCGCTCGTTCGTGGCGCGATGCACGCCGGCCTGGGGTGGTGGTGGCCGGCCAACCGGTGGACGGCGGCGTACCGGCGTGAGCGCGAGGACCCCAGCGAGGGGACGACGGGCTGGCTGTCTGGGTCGGTGATGCTGCTGCGCCGCGAGGCGTTCGACAGTGTCCAGGGCTTCGACCCCGGGTACTTCATGTACTTCGAGGACCTCGACCTGTGCGAGCGGCTGACGGCCGCGGGGTGGCTGTGCGTGTACGCCCCGGACGGGGTGGTCACCCACATTGGAGCGCACTCCACGTCGCAGGAGTCGACGGCGATGGCCGCGGCCCACCACGCCTCGGCCTACCGCTACCTGGCGGGCCGCTACCGGGGGCCGGTCAACGCACCCTTGCGCGGCGGGCTGCGCCTGGGCTTAGGGGCGCGGTACCAGCTGTCGCGGCTGTCCCCGAAGGTCAGCGCTGGCGCCCAGCCCACTCGGGCGGCCAGCCAGCGGGTCGAGACGTCCCGCAGCGCGGCGCCGGTGCGCCCACAGGGTGGCGACGCGGGGCCGAGCGGCGGGTAGGTTGCGCGCATGAGCGGCCAGGAGATGCCCGCGCGCGAGGAGCTTGTCGGGGTGTCCCCGCAGCGCGCCACGGGCGCGCTGCACGCGACCACGCCGCTCGCCGCCACCCTCGGGCTGGAGGTGCTGGAGGTGACGGCGCAGCGGGTGCAGCTGGTGCTGCCGAACCTGCCGGGGTCGCGCAACCACGTGGCGGGGCCACACGCCGGCGCCATCTTCACAGCAGGGGAGACAGCGGCGGGGCTGCTGGCGGTGGCCAACTTCGGGGAGTGGCTGGACCGCAAAGTGGGTCTGGCGGTGCGTGGCCAGATCGAGTGGCTGAAGCTGGCCCGTACCGCCGTGATAGTGAGCGCGGTCCTGGACGTCGACCCCGCTGACGTGCGGCGGCTGCTTGACGCCGGTGAGCGCCCCCAGTGGGCGACCGCGATCACGTGCACCCGGGGCGAGGACGAGGCGGTGTGCGCGACGATGAGCGTGGAGCTCACGCTGGTGGACCGTCGGCCCACGCCGGCGGATGTGCCGAGCGTCTGACACCTGCCCCGACCGTGGGGCACGCTGGACGCCGTGGCCCCCGTGGCCGGTGTGAAGGAGGGGGCGCATGGGACAGGACGTCGCCCCTGCCGTGTTCTCCGAGGAGGACGCGGTCGCCTTCCGCACCCAGGTCGCGGCGGGCACGCAGGCACTGGGCCGCATGCTGGACGAGGGCGCGTTCACCTCAGGCCGGTCACTGACCGGGATGGAGGTGGAGTTCCACCTCGTGGACCCCAGCGGTGCGCCCGCGCCTCGTAACGCCGCCGTGCTCGCCGCCATCGACGACCCGGACTTCACCCCCGAGCTCGCGCAGTTCAACATCGAGTTGAACGTCCCACCGCGGCTGCTCGACGGCCACCAGGCAGTGGGCCTGGAGGCCGAGCTCGCCGCCCAGCTGGACCGCGCGCAGACGCGGGCCCGCGACCTCGACGCCGGCCTGGTGATGATCGGCATCCTGCCCACATTGCGCGCTGGCGACCTGACCGCTCGGGCGCTGTCGGCGAACGCCCGCTACACCCTGCTGGACCAGCAGGCCCTGGCCGCCCGCGGCACCCCCCTGGAGATCGTCATCGACGGCCCGCAGCCGCTGCGGCTGGAGGTGGACACCCTGACCCCGGAGGCTGCCTGCACCAGCGTGCAGTTCCACCTCCAGGTCGACCCGGACCGTTTCGCCTCCCGCTGGAACGCCGCCCAGGCGATCGCCGCCGCACAGGTCGCTCTGGGTGCGAACTCCCCGTTCTTCGCCGGCCACCGGCTGTGGGAGGAGACCCGGATAGCGCTGTTCACCCAGGCCACGGAGACCCGGCCGGCGCACCTACGTGCCCGACACTCCGGCATGCGCCCCCGCGTGTGGTTCGGCGAACGGTGGGCACGAGGGCCACTGCAGCTGTTCGAGGAGAACCTCCACTTCTTTCCCCCGCTGCTGCCCGTGCACGACGACGAGGACCCCCTCGCGGTCCTCGACGCGGGCGGGGTGCCCGCGCTGAGTCCACTGCGGCTGCACAACGGGACGGTGTGGCGGTGGAACCGCCCGGTCTACGCCGTGGGGGAGGACGGACCGCACCTGCGGGTGGAGAACCGCGTGCTGCCCGCGGGACCAACCCTGGTGGACATCCTGGCCAACGGCGCCTTCTTCTACGGCGCGGTGCACGCGCTGGGCACGGCCCCCGATCCGGTGTGGGACCGGTTGTCCTTCCACGCGGCAGAGGCGAACTTCCTCGCCGCCTCGCGGCTCGGCCTGCAGGCGCGGGTGACGTGGCCAGGCATGGGCGCGGTCAGTGTGCAGACCCTGCTGCTGCGCCGGCTGATCCCCCTGGCACATGAGGGTCTGCGGGACTGGGGGGTGGCCGACGAGGTGCGGGAGCGACTGCTGGGCGTCGTCGAGGCACGGACGGCCACCGGTCGCACCGGGTCGGCCTGGCAGCGCTCCACTGTGGAGTCGCTGGAGGCGGGGGGGCTCACCGCGGACGAGGCCATGGTGGAGATGACCCGGCGCTACATCGCCCAGATGCATGCGGGCGACCCCGTGCACACCTGGCAAGTCCCGTAGGTGACAGCGAGGCACCCGTTTTCTTTGCTTTCAGGCCTCGGCGAGGTTGAATGTGCCCCCGACGACGGGGGATGGACATGCACAAGCCCAGCAGGATGCTGACAGGGGTGACGGCCGTCGCTTCGGCGGCTGCTCGCGCTTACCGGGCCGATGGCGCACGCCGCGACGCGGAATGTCTCGCCTCGCGCTCTGGTCGTGCCCGCTGACAGAGGTGCGCTGATGGCCCAGGGCATCGACGCCTTGGCCCACAAGCGGATGAGGCACGTGGCCGGCGCCGTCCGAACCCCCGCGCCGGCGGGGCACCGCGCTGTCTCGCGCCCCCGGTCGGTGACCGGGTCACCGACCTACCCGGGCGTGCTGTCGAACTACTGCCGCTTCAACAGCAGCGGGTACGTGACCACGTGCGGCATCGAGGCCCGCAACCTGACCACCGGGGCGTCGCAGGTAGTGGTGCAAAGCGCCGACTACTTCTTCGGGGAGCCGACTTTGTCCCCCGACGGTTCCACGGTGGCGTTCGTCGAGACGCCATGTGAGATCAGCGGGACGCTCGCGCCGTGCGCGACCACCAACACCTACGGCAACGACGAGGTCGCGTACGTGCCGTTCAGCGGGGGCCCGGCCGGACAGGTTCTGCTGTCCTCGAAGACTGACTACGTGGACTACCCGTCGTGGAGCCCGGACAGCACCACCGTCATGGTGAGCAAGTTCACCTTCACAAGCACGGGCATCGTGACCGCGAGCACCCTCGTCGACGTCGTCGTCAGCACCACCTCCGCGACGACGGTGACCATCACCGGGGAGACCACCCCGTGGGACGGGGTGTTCTCCCCGGACGGGAAGACCATCGCCTACCTGGCTGGTGGCACCGTGTTGAAGACCGTGCCCGTGCCGGGAACCGCGGGGGGGGGGACGCCGGTGGCTGCCACGCACGACTTTACGAATGCCTCGGCAATTGCCTGGTCCCCGGATGGTACGAAGCTTGCCGTGGACGATGCGACACCCCCGGTGGGGACCGGGGATTGGCACCAGTTTGTGGAGGTGGTTCGCCTCAACGCGACGTCCCCGGGCCTCAGCACAGTGACCGCCCTGGCAGGCACCACCATCGACGGGAGCGTCTACGCGCCGGCGTTCTCTACCGACGGCAGCGAGGTCCTCTACGGCACCTGCCCTACCGTCAAGATCAACGGCAACTACTACTGCTACCCAGACTCCGTGGACGCGGTCGACGTTAGCGGTACCTACCGAACGACGGTGCTGGCGGGCAAGTCGGACGTCGCGAACTACGTCGGCGGCGACACCTTTGGTCCCGCACCGGTTGCCGGCGTTGGGTCGACGTTCACTGCGCTGACCCCGACCCGTCTCGCGACCTTGACCGGGACGACCGCGGTCACCGTTGGTCACCCGGTCACGTTGCCGATCGCGGGGGTCGCGGGAATCCCGACGAACGTCACAGCGGTCACGCTCAACCTGACGGGGTCTGGAGCCAGCGTGCCCACCTACGTGCAGGTGTACCCCGGGGGCAGCGCGCCGCTGGTCAGCAACCTGAACCTCATGCCCAACCAGGTGGCCGCGGTGGCCGTCCAGGTGCCGGTGTCGTCCGGCGGGACGATCGTCATCGCGACCGGTGCCGGCCGCGTCGGCGTGCGTGTGGACGTGTCCGGGTACTTCCAGGCCGGCAGCGGCGGTGCGCGCTACCAGCCCCTGCCCGGGCCGGTCAGGGTGCTGCCCTCCACCCCCGTGGGACCCGGGCTGTCCCACCAGGTGACGCTGACAGGGGTCGCGGGGGAGCCCGCTAACGCAGTGGCGGCGGTCGTCAACGTGACGGGCACGGTCACCAGCGGCGGGGGCACCTACCTCACCGCCTACCCCGACGGGGTGTCCCTTCCGGGGGCGTCCACGTTGAACCTGGCACCGGGGGCGCCGCGTGCCAACCTGGCGACCGTGGGGCTGGGAGCCGATGGCGACATCAGTGTCTACAACGCGGTGGGGACGACTAACGTGATCGTGGATGTGATGGGCATCTACACCACGTCAGGGAAAGGACTGCAGTACGTGCCTGTTACCCCTACCCGGGTGCTGGACACGCGCAACGGGACCAACACCCGGCTCGGCTCCACGGCGCCCCTCGGCGCGGCAGCCACGCTGGACCTCCCCGTGGTCGGCACGGTGAGCACTGCTCAGGGCCAGGTCTCCCTGCCGAGCACAGCGGCTGTCGCGGTGTTCACACTGACGGCGGTGGACCCGTCCACCTTGACCTACCTGACAGCCTTCCCCACGCCGACGAGCGGCAGTGCCGTACCGGCCACCAGCTCGCTGAACGCGCAGCGCGGCCAGGTCACACCCAACCTGAGCATCACAGCGATGGGCGCCGGCGGGCGGGTGCGCATCTACAACTCCCGCGGCACAGTCCCGACGTTGGTGGACCTGTCCGGGTACTACCAGCCCCCGGCCCCGTAGTCCGCTGACGCCACCGGGCCCGCACCAGTGGGGGAGGGGACCCCGTCGCCGGCGGGTGACCTCGCCGGGGCTGGGCGCGGCTCCAGGGTGGTCAGAGGCGCTGACCCCGCGGAGGCGGGGGGGTGGCGGGCGTAGCTTCGCGGACTAGCCCGCCTATGAGACCAGACGGACCAGCGACCCGGAGTTCGCGGTCATCTCGGTGAGGGCGTTGCTGCCCTCGTTGACCACCCACACGTTGGCACCCACTACCTGGAGCGCCTGCGGGTTGGTGAACTTGAACGCGTAGTTCGTATTGCACATCATCCAGTTGACGTAGTCGTTGGACGCGGTGATCTGGGTGACCATGGGGGAGGACCCGGGCGGGCTGGCGGCAAATACGTACCCGTCCCCAGCGGTGATCGGGCCAGGCATCGGAAGGTTGCCACTGGTGATGGTGGCCAGGTGGGCTCCGGTGGCGGCCGCGAGCTTGCTGACCGAGCTCCCTGTGGCGTTGGTGACCCAGACCGCGCCGTCCGCGACGGTCAGGCCCGTCGGACGTGACAGCCCGGCGCCCGCTGCGGTGGCGTGCCCGATGAGGGCTCGGCTGCCGTCGGCGAGCTCGGTGACGGTGTTGGCGGCCGGGTTTGCGACGTACACGCGGCCGTCGGTCAGGGCGATCGCGTCAGGGTGGTTGAACCCGTACGAGGTGCCAGCCGCAACCCCGACGAGGGTGCCATGCGCCAGGTTGATCTCTGTGACGGACCCCCCCGCGTTGACGACCCACAAGTTGGACGGGTCGGCGCCGAGGGCGACGGGGGCGGACAGCTTGAACGAGGCCGCGTTGATCACTCGCACCAGTGCGTACGTCGCGGGGTTGAGCTCGGTGATCGAGTTGTTCGCCGAGTTCGCGACGTAGAGCTCCCCGCCCGCCACGAGCAAGGCGCTCGGGTGGTCGAAGTGGTAGCTGGTCGAGACGAGACGGGCGGCGAACGCGCCGGTGGTCGCGTTGACCTCGGTGAGGCTGTTGCCGCCCCCGTTGGCGATGAAGATGTTGCCGCCGTAGGCGGCGATCGCGTCCGGGGCAGAGAACCCATAGGGGCTGACCGTGGCGGCGGTGGCCGTTGCTGTCCCTGCGGCCCCGACAAGGAGGGCGCAGACGCTGCCCGCTACCACCACGGCGCGACGGGTTGTCCTGCTGCGCTGCCGGGACATGGATCCTCCGAGTGGTCGGCGCGAGTGCCTATGCAGGGTGTCGACATTCCCACGCCGGACTTGAGGGGTCCCACCCGGTCGGAGTCAATGGCGCGTCGGGCTGGCTACTCCGCTCGGGGGTTGTCCTGGCGCCAGAAGTACCACGCGATGAGGAAGCCGGCCGCGAGGACGCCGAGGTCAACGACCAGGAAAGACAGAAGCCCGTAGGACCGCTTGTGCCAGGTGGAGGAGCCGTACACCCCCAGCAGCACCGTCCCGATCACCATCGTGACCAGGGACACCCGTTGGGACCTGTCCACGTCGCTCCCCACGCTCCCGCCGCACCACCGGTCGCCGCCACTGTAGCCACGCGGGGCCCGAACGACCCGCCGGTGGCCTACCGTGCCTCCCGGACAGGTGGCGTCCCCCTCGGCGCCCGGAGCCTGCGCGGTGGGCGGGGGCGGGCGGGGCCCCACCGACAGCCCGGCGGTCCCCGCCGCCC
>Ga0209698_10002646_pt1 | contig 20168 bp, 9 predicted proteins | sample LitLauG_LLR_2012_FD_187203 | JGI IMG/M metagenome (GOLD analysis project Ga0209698, IMG submission 187203) | Freshwater sediment microbial communities from Pennsylvania, USA - Little Laurel Run_MetaG_LLR_2012 (SPAdes) (version 2) | ecosystem: Environmental > Aquatic > Freshwater > Creek >...
AATGGACACAGGGTTTCCTTCTGGAGACAAGGCTCCGGGGAGATCTCGACGCGGCGCGCAGAAATCTCCCTCAAAGGGATAGTTGCTCACCTCAGAACTTTTGACCGACGCAGGCAAAACCATGCTCTAACGCGGTGAACTCGCCGCAGCTTGCGGCGGTTTTACGCCGTCTTTGTCTGCCACAGAAACTTCAGCGGCCCGCTGCTGCGGCTGCGCGACTTTGCTCTTGATCCATTCGAAAAGCCGGCCTTGGCCTTCCCGCATTCCGAGATCGGCCAGCGCTTCGAAGCGGACGACTTCTGCCCGGTTTGGTGCCGCTGCTTTGATCCGGTCTTTGCATTCCATGGGTACGGTCGTCTCTCGATGAACTTGCTGTATCCGCAATGTCGCCTTCAGGTCAGGAAGCCACTTCACCGGATCCAGCGGTGCCACTCTCTTCAGGAAGTCGGGCGTCACATATTGCTCGTGATTCTCCGCGGCCAGCACCAGCGGAGATTTCGCCAGGAAGTCCGGCCAATCTCCCCATGGATCCAGAGCATCGACCGCCTTGATCCTCGAATCGGCGGCAGCCGACAAGATGGCAATCGCTCCACCGGATCCCTGCCCGAACATTCCCACACGGTCCATGTCCACGTCCCCGCGCTGGGATAGGTAATCAAGAATGAATTTCACGTCGTGGACGGTGCTTCCCACCGATTCCTGCAGTTCGCTGACGAACCACTGCGTCATGGGACGGTCGTGAAACCTGTGTCCACTCAACGCTGAAACGAATCCGACTGCCGCGACGCCACCGGAGGTGGCTCTTGCTCCCCAGCCGGGATCGCGAAAGCGGTTGGTGTCCCAACTTGTGTCGTAGAGGTACAAGACGACTGGAGGCTTCTTCACGTTCTTGGGCAGGAGAACCCAGAGGTCAATCGGATCGCCGGGCCGCCATTTCACCTGCACGAGTGTGCGCGTGTAAGTCTCTTGCTCTTCGTTACCGGCGACCAGCGGCGGTTCCGGTTCGAGTCTGCTGGTTCCGATGTCGAGCGAGCTCCAATCTTCCTGAATGGACTCGTAGACAGGCCTCATGGTCTTCGGGTCGAGACCCGGAGGTAGGGAAGACGCGCCCAGTCCTGCCGGACCGGACCTTTCAGCGGACGGAGCCGTTGCTGCAGGAGGTTGCAAAGGTGACGAAGCGGCGGTCTTAGAAGTTTCCTGCGCAGAGGCTGCGTTCGTGAACATTGCGAGAAGAATTGCAAACAGACAAATCAAGACTCTTTCGCGGCAAGAGATATTTCGCGACTGCATGAATTCCCCTGAGTGATGGCGAGATCAAATCAATTGCATGTTCGTGAAGAACGGCCGGAGAGGGAAGAGTGGTTGCTCCTCCCTCGCCAGCCGTGCAAAGGCGACCTCCAAGCAAGCTGCTACTGATGCAGCCCGTAGAGTTCGACCGGGTTCGGCGGGTTCTTGGCGCCGCCACTGGTCAGGCCGAAGTCGTTGATGAAATCGAGATCGGACTGAACCGTGAGAACGCTACCTCCCACGTCACCGCCTACGTCAATCCAGCAGACCGGCGTTGACTTTACCGCGCCGACCAGGTTGATGCTGGAGGGATTGCAGGGGCCGTAGACACCGGTGGAAATCAGCTGATAGTGGCCGTTATCCGGGCTGACCTTCGACTGCAGATAGTGCGAGCGGAAGACGCCCAGGTTGAGGCTTCCCGTCCAGTTCGGCTTCGTGAACGTGCCCGAGTTCTTAAGGCCGGCGAGGAAGCCGACGAAATCCGAGAGTTGCGTGGAGCCGCTTGAGGCCTCGGTCTCCGCGTAAGCCACGGTATTGATAACTCCCGCCGGTGTGCATTGCGTCTGCGACCCGGTGCAGGGATTGCCAGTCGTTGTTCCAACATTGCCAAAGGTCACCATGCGCAGCAGTGACCAGAGCGGATAGGAACCATCCTTCACGTGAGTGAACGGGACCTGGAAGCATGGAAAATCCGCTGCGTTGCTGAAGACGATGGCACTGCATTGCGGCAAGTTGAAAGCGGCGCTGCCATCGAGCGGAGTGCCGGTGGCGGGCCAGAAAGGATCAACTCCATCCACTGCCAGGTAGTGCGCGGCGTAGGACGAGCAGTTCAGGTTTCCTTTGCCTTCGGTGCAGTTCGTCTTGCTGACGAGCGGCGCGAAGTTCTGATAGCCCCAGAAGGCATATCCGATTGCGTCCGGGATGCTGGTTTGGGCTATCTTGTTTGCTCCAATCACGCCTTTCACCAGTTCACCGGTCCCGATCGCGCGCAACCGAACGCCCTGACCGCAATTGACGCCCGCCGTTCCGGTGGTCTGGTAGAGCGGGTCTCCGCAGGTGCTGGTTGGAACCGTGCTTGCACCCACGCAAGTGCCGGTGCCGAAGTTGGTGGTAGGATTATTGTTGAGTTCCTGTCCGCTATCATCGCTGCTCATCCAGGTTGTGGCAGCGATCTTGTTTTGACCATTCGCAACCGCTGCGCTTCCCGAGAGCGTGCGAACAGCGGTAAATTCAAATGTGTTGTAGGTTCCCGACAATGGTTCGCGCTGGAACACTTGCATCGGTGCTCCTGATCCCTGGAAGGTCGGAAGGAAATCGCCGGTGCAATGCAGCGTGCCGTCGTAGGTCAACGACAACACCTTGTGGTTCACATCGGTGTGAACGTAAGGGCCAAAGTTGGCGCTTCCGCCGCTGGTGACCTGTCCGAAACCAAGCGAGTTGCTTGTGTCGAAGTTACTCACGAACACAACGATCGGTGAGGCTCCAGTGCTCAAAGTGGTATAGACCGGCTCGGTTGCTTTCGTAACTGGATCCGTTCCGGTGATCGCGAAGTTCAGAACGTTAAACACGGTTCCGGTTCCCTGGCTGGTGTAGATCGGGCACCCTTGGTTGGTGCTGGCCGCGCCGCAACCCGTCTGACCGTAGCCGAGTCCCGAGAGACCATTGGTTGTGTTGTAGGCGCTCAGAGCACGGGAAGTGGCGTAGAGAGCATCCTCCGGCCGGATATCGGTCATGCCGACGTTGAAGTAGCAGAATTTCGAGGCGCTCGTCGCCGCATTCTGTCCGCAATAGGAGAGCGGCTTGGAAGTGCTGGTGGCCGGCAGCGGTGGCGTGGTCAAGAAGGTCTGAATTGTTCCGGGAAGGCTCGTCTGATCGGTCAGGCCGGGCACGATGCTCTGGCCGCCGCCATACACTGTCGCGTTGGTGACGCCTGTGCATCCCGCCGAACCAGAGAGGCAGATCGGATACACGGCGGCGACAGTCGCGGTGGTAGGTGAGGTGATCTTGTTATAGGCGAAGAAATTCTTCACGCCTACGGTCGAGTCAATGTTGTAGTAAACCCACAGGTAGCAGTCAGCATTGGAACTGCTCGAAGTCGGAGCCCACACGACCCACATGCTCGCAGAATCGTTCGGCGAAGTGCTGTTGGGAGTGCCGAAGCGGGTGTCCTGCAGGAAGAGCGTGCTGGCCGGAGTTCCTTTTCCGTTCTTCGCGCTCCAGACGCCCGGAGTCGCCGTGAGGCCGTTGGCTGCAATCAGAGCATTAGCGTAGTCGATGGAGGCGTAGGCGAATGTGTTGAACTGCGCCGACGAGCCGCCGGCGATGAACTGAACGTTCTGTCCAGTAAATCCCGTGCAGGTCGACACTTGTGCGAATGCACTCGTGGAAAGCAACGCCAGTGCGGCCAGCGCTGTCGCCACGACGAGAATTCTCTTCGTCATCTCGATGTCTCCTTTGGAGTTTCGATCAACTGTTTTTCGTTTGACTTATGTAAGCTGCGAACCGTGCTGAGATCGCGAGTCCATGCGAACACGTCCTGCGACTGTATTTTTGGGAATGCTCAAACCCTTAATGCTGGAAGCTTGGTGCGGTGCAACTATCTCCGAAACCTGTTACGGGAGGATGAGGACAAAATGAACGGAGTGTGAATTTTGAATTCTGACGAGGCGCCGTCGTTCAGTTTTTCCACAGTGGCGATGAAGAATGTTTGCAATTGTTTGCATACGCGTGCGACGCTTCGCGTCTCGTTCGTCGTGTCACGTGAAATTAACCTCGGCTTCATCTGCGTGTAACAATGCCCCGCTAACTTTCTTCCTTCAGTTCGACAAAGCTCCAGAGTACGGAATCCATCTTTCTCTCTAGTGCGGGTCGGCGAGAGAAAGGCTCCGCAGGAGTTCACCCTGTGAAATTCGATCGCATGTTCTCGGTATGGGCCGCCTTCTTGTGCGTGGCTGTTGGGCTTGGGCACGCTCAATCGTCCGCCACATTGCACGGAACCGTGATTCTGCTTTCAGGGACGCCCGTTTCGGGCGCGACCATCACTCTAGAAGGCAAGGCTGGTGGGCAAGCCGCTACCACGAACCAGGCAGGCCAGTACACGATCCGCGATTTGGCCGCGGGCGACTATCACGTTCAGATCACGTCGGAAGGTCTCCAGTCGTTTGATCTGCAGGTCTCTTTGGTGGCGGGCGCAAATCAGGAGGCTGATGCAGTTCTGAATCCGACTCCGAAAGCTCCGGAACCCGTTCCTGCGGCTCAGAACATCGAACATCCAGAACCAGCGGCTGATGCCGCAACGCGTCAGCCTGCCGCCGCGCAGCAAACCGTAGCCGCGCAGAATTTCTCCGTCAAAGCCCAGAAGGGGAAGGGCGCGCTCTTCGGCGTGGCGACTGACCAGTCCGGTGCCCTGGTACAAGGCGCCTCGGCAACGGCCACCGGGCCGTCTGGAGCCGCGACCGTCACCGCCAACACTCTCGGGCAATACGTTTTCGAAAGTCTTGCACCCGGCGCGTACAAATTGTCCGTCTCAGCCCCGGGATTTGCTGCATTCGAAACTGACGTAACGCTCGCCGCCGATCAGGCTTTGGAACTCGACGCAACTCTGCAGCCCAAGGGAAACGTCACCGAGATTGAAGTCAAAACCGGCGGCGCCACCGAAATCCAGACCGAGAGCGCGCACATTGAGGGCACGATCACGCAAAAAGAAGTGCTGCAAACTGGATTGAACGGCCGCAATTTCACGCAACTGATTGCGCTCGCCCCGGGTGTCAGCAACCAAACCGGGCAAGACGAAGCTCTCGTCGGAGTGAAGGGCAGCGTCAAGTACAGCGTCAACGGCGGTCGTGTCGAGTACAACAACTTCGATGTCGATGGCAGCGACGTGCTCAACGCCGGACTTAACGGGGCTGAGAGCACCCTGATGGTTTATCCCAGCCTGGATTCGATTCAAGAAGTAAAGGTGCTGACTTCTAACTATGGAGCGCAATACGGGCGCAGCGCCTCCGGTACTGTGCTCGTGACCACGAAGTCAGGGACGAAAGATATCCACGGCGGGCTTTACGATTTCGTGCGCAACGAGTTTTTCAACGCACGCAATTATTTTGACCAAACGAACAAAGCGCCGCTCTATCGCCGCCAGGATTTCGGTGGCACGGTCGGTGGGCCTCTCTTTATTCCCGGGGCGTTCAATACCAAGAAGGACAAGACCTTCTTCTTCTGGTCGGAAGAGTTCCGGCTGGAAAAGACGCCACAGGAATTCAATCAGGCCGTGCCGACGTTACCCGAGCGCGGCATCAACACGACGGTCGCGTGTCAGCCGGGGCAGATCTGTTCCGATTTCTCGGACGTTTGTCCACCTCCCGGCAGCGGTTCCAACCCCGCCAGGTATCCGGATTGCCCCGGCCTGAGCCCGGTGATTACTCCCACCGCGCAATCCATCCTCAGCACCGGGGTGATTCCGCTTCCGAATGCAGCGACGGGTTGCAACTCGAGCCTCGCAGGCACGATCAACCCACTCACGAATTTGCCGAACATTCCTTGCTACGACACGGTGATCTCTCCCAACACCTACTGGCGTGAAGAACTCGGCCGCATCGATCACAACTTCACCGCGGATGGCCGCCACCGTTTGTCTTTTCGCTACATCCACGATTCCTGGGACACGACCGAAGCCACGCCTGAGTGGGGATACGTAGTCAACAGTTTTCCCACGGTGCAGAACCGCCTGAATGGTCCCGGCACGAGCATGGTCGTGCGCTTGACGAATACCGTTACGCCGACCTTGCTCAACGAATTCGTGATCGGCTACGTGAACTCGCACATTACCGTAAAAGATCAAAACGGCCCGGGGACGAATCTAGCTCCCGTCCCTCAGTGCGCCGCGGGACAAACCACGAGTTGCATCAATTACATCTTCAATAACGGAGCCGGCGGCAAGCCTCCGGCCATCGTCATCGCGGGAACCAATGCCCAGTTCGGTGGCAATGGTTTCATCGTGGATCCTTCGTATGCTCCTTGGGATCACACTAGCCCGACGTTCAGCCTTGGTGAAAACGTCAGTAAGAGTTTTGCCAACGGCAAACACACAATGCAATTTGGAATCCAGGTAGTGGACGCACAGCGGCGAGAGAACAACGGCGCGATCGGCTCGGCGACCGGCGACTTGCAGGGCTTGCTCACCTTCAGCAATCAGAACAGCCTGAACACGACGGGGAATGCATTCGCTGACTTTCTGGAAGGGCCGCAGCAGACGGCGATCAAGAGCTACCAGCAAGATAGTGCGCAGCTCAAGTACTACAACCCGTACTGGATTGCCGAGCCCTACGTACAGGACGACTGGCACGTGAATCGCCGGCTCACCGTCAATCTTGGCGTGCGCATGAGCCTGTTTTGGAATTACCACGAGAAGAATCTGAACGCGTGGAACTGGCTGCCGAGCGCTTACGATCCTAAAAAAATTCAAGGCATCACTCTGGCGCCATCCGTCGGGTTCTCCGACCTCACCGGCGGCGGATTTTTCGAAGACTTGAAGGGGAATCCGATTCCATTCAATTACAACCCCGCGGATCCGCTGGGAAGTCTTCCCGCTTTCCTGAGGAATGGACTGGTGCAGTGCGGCAAAAGCGGGATTCCGGCCAGTTGCATGTCGGATCATGTCTTCAATCCCGCGCCGCGCATCGGGTTTGCTTTCGACCCGATGGGGGATGGGAAAACTTCGATTCGTGGCGGCTACGGTATCTTCTTCGAACACGGTACCGCCAAAGAAGCAAACACTGGCTCGCTCGAAGGCAACGCTCCGCTCGTGCTCACGATGACGGATCCGTTGCCGGCGAATTTCTCACAGATCGGTTTGTCTACCACGACTCCGGTCGCATATCCACTCGACGTCACATCCATTCCGACGAAAACGATTTGGCCTTACGTGCAGCAGTGGAGTTTGAGCGTGCAGCGTCAGTTGCCCAAGGACACCGTCGCCACGGTCGCGTATGTAGGCAGCCGCGGTGTCCATCTCAGCGGAGAGTTGCAACTGAACCAGTTGCCCGTGCCACCCCTCGGTCCGGATAACGGCATCTTCGCGAACGGCAACCCGTTCAATCCTGGTCAGCCCATCACAACCGAGGATTGCTTCTACCAGCCCGGTGCGGTCACGCAGAGGAATCCTCTCGGATTCGGAAACTTTGTGGGATCGCCGGCGACCGGACAAACGGGCATCAATGGTGTGGTCGTCACGCCTTCGGAACCGGCATGGATTAACCTTGTCGCGGCCTGCTACGGCGCGAAGGACCCCATCACCGGCACGCAATTCCAGAACATTCCGGATCCGAATCTGCTGCGACCCTACTTCGGTTTCCGGCGCATCCTGGGATTGCAGAACGTTGCCGACTCGATGTACCACGCGATGCAATTCACGATCCGCCGCACGCGCGGGCCGGTCACGATCGGCGCTTCCTACACCTACAGCCATTCCATCGACGACTCGTCGGACCGCTCTGACGCCTCGTTTGTGAACTCCGCTGACATCCACTCGAATCGCGCCAGTTCCAGCTTCGACCAGCGGCATCTTCTCAATCTCAACTACGTCTACGATCTGCCGAAGATGTCGCGCATGTTTACGGGATGGTTCAATGGTTCCGGCACCGACAATGCGGAGACTCCGGCGCCGCCTTCCGCCAGCTCCGGTTTTTTTCACCTGCTTCTTGATGAATGGCAGGTTTCTGGAATCACGCTGTACCAGTCAGGAACGCCGTTCAGCATAATCAACAACGGCAGCAATCTCGGCGTCGGTCTTTCTGACAATGCGGGAGTGGCGAATGGAGCCGGCGTTGGATCCTATCCTGACATCGTGGCGAATCCGAAATCGACCTTGCCCGCAGGCATCAGTCGCTTGAATCCGCAGAGCATCGGGCCGTTACTCTATAATCCGGCGGCGTTTGCCGCGCCTGAGGGTCTCACCTTCGGCAACGCCGGGCGGAACTTCCTGAACAATCCGCACCGCATTAACTTCGATCTATCCCTGTTCAAGAATTTCAGCTTCACCGAAGGCCGCAAGCTGGAGTTCCGCATGGAGGCTTTCAACGTTTTCAACCATACCCAGTTCCGTATTTTCAATCCGAACATCGGCAATGCCGCGAACAACACGATCAGCTGCTATGGCGGGGGGATTGGCGGCGCTCCCTACACTGCGGCCGGCGGGTTGACGCAAATTTCTGCCTCGGGCGCTCCGCAGCCGGTCGACTGCACGACTGGAAGCGCGTTCCTGCGGCCGATCGATGCCCACCGTCCGCGCACGATCCAGCTCGGGGTGAAATACAGCTTCTAGGACGACTCATGAAAGAACAGAACGCCCGTAGTGCGGGACATGACGCAGTGCGCGAAGGCGGATACGTGCTGCTCTTGTTGCTTCTGACGATGGCACTGCTTGTCATCGCCGCTGCGGTCGCTGCTCCCAGCCTCGCTTTTCAACTGAAACGCGATCGCGAGGAGGAACTGATTCATCGCGGCGTGCAATACTCGCGAGCGATTCGAACTTTTGCTTCGAAGACGGGACGCTTTCCCCTCAAACTCGAAGATCTCCAGGAAACCGGCGGTGTGCGCTACATCCGCAAGCTCTACAAGGACCCGCTCACCGGGGGAGATTTTAAGCTGCTGCACATGACTGATCTGCCCAGCGCAGGGGGGATGTCGAATCTAAATCCGACATCACAGACGGGTGCGGTCAACCAATCCATTCCTCGGCCCGATCCCGTTCCATCGTCGCCTGAGAACGCAACGACTGATCCGGCGGCAAGTTCGTCCGACACCTCAAATTCCGATCAAACCGGCAATCCATCTTCAGGGAAGTTACCCTCGACCACCACGACGGCTGGAGCGCAGCTATCGGGCGGCGTTATTCTTGGCGTGGCAAGCAAAAGCAAAGACAAGACCATCCGCGAGTTCAACCACAAGAATCACTACAACGACTGGCTATTCTTTTATTACCCGCCCTACGGCGGCAATCAACTGACTGGTCCCACACCCCTGACGACTTCCAACGCGCCGATGCAGGGAGCAGCCGGCGCTCCAGTTCAGTCGCAGGGAGAAAACCAACCGCAGACGGAGGGTGTTCCCGTACAGCAGTGAAGCTGGACGTGCCGTGGCGTCGCTCGTATCTCGCTAGCGCGATACGGTGCTCGCCAATTGATCGAGAGCTGTTTTGGCGTCCGAAAAATTCGGATTGATCTTCAGCGCTGTTTCAAAGGATGCACGAGCTTCCGGAAGATGACTGGCTGCCTGTTGCAGTTGTCCTAGTTGCAGGTACGCTTGCGGGCTGGGATGAGAGGATGCCGAGGCCGCGAGCTGCTGAATCCTCTCATCCATGCCGAGTTTGCCCAGATTCGTAAAGACGATTTGGTTGTGCGGCTCAACCTGCAAGACGTCTCGATAGTATTGCCGCGCGATCGCGAACTCGCCGAGTTGATGATGTGCGGCGCCAAGATCGATCTTGGCCTTGATGACCAGGTGCGAATCCTGGGTAAGAGAGAGAACGGTCTCATACTGCGTGACTGCCTCACGGAGTTTTCCGTGCTCATGCAGATCGGCGCCAAGGTTCAGGTGGCTGATCGGATCTTCGGGATTGATTCGGACCGCGTTCTGAAAGTGAACCAGTGCCTCATCCGACGCCCGCTGGCCTGTGGCCTGGTAGTTCTGCACCAGGATGGCCGAACCTACGTAGTCTTCGGCCATGTAGTTGTCTTTCGTGACCTGCAGAGCGTGCGACCAAAGATCGTAGCTGCTGCTCCAGAATCCAATCTGGCGCCAGGTCAGCAGCGAGAACATGACGAGCACCACGCAGGCGGCCACCGCAATCGGACGCAACGCGATCCGGCGTTCTTCCGCGAAATCGGTGACCGACCAAACCAGCATGACGAAGATTCCGATCAGTGGCAGGTAGGCATAACGGTCGGCCATCGCCTGATTGCCGACTTGAATGAAGCCGATCATCGGCACCACCGTCCCCAAGAACCAGAGCCAGCACACGACCGGATAAACGCGTTGGCGCTCTCGCCACACCCAGTAACTCACGCCAGCCAACACCACCACGGAAGAAAGGAACAGCCACCTCCCCATGCGCAAGCCTTCGTAGGGATAGAACGACGCCAGGTGTACCGGCCAGATCGCCTTCTCGAGATAGGCAGCATAGGCATAGATCGAGTTGAGGATGCGAGCGGCTATCGGCAGGCTCTGATTCGGGGCGATCGCACCTCGCTGCGCGATGACCGTGAGATAGGCGCTCGCCGCGGAGAGGATCATGAGCGGAATCTTTTCCACGACCAGCCGGCCCAACGAATACTGCGGGAGCGGGAATGCCGAAGCCGGTGCCGCCGAACTCACCCGCCGCAGCGGCCAGAAATCCAGCAGAAGCAGGGCGAATGGCAAGGTCACGATCATCGGCTTGGACGCCAGTCCAAGCGCAAAGAGAACTAACGTTACAACGTAGCGGCCGACGTTCGGCCTTCGCGCACACCATCCGTATGCCGCCAGAGTCGTCAACAGGAAGAACATTGAGAGCACATTCTTGCGCTCGGCAACCCACGCCACACTCTCGACGTTGATGGGATGAATCGCAAACAGGGCCGCCACCGCAAGGCTTCGCCACCTCTTGCCGGTCACGACCGCCAACAGCAGGAATAAAATGCCCGCGTTCAGCACGTGGAGGACGACACTCGTACGGTGGTGGCCGCTCGGCTCCAGGCCATACAGTTCGCAATCGAGTGCATGCGAAATCCACGTCAGGGGATGCCAATTGTCCGCGTCGGTGGCCGTTACCGCCCAACGCAGCGTAGACGGGCTCAGGCCCTGTTGCACATGCAAGTTTTCGGTGACGTAACCCTGATCGTCATAGTTGACGAATGGATTCTTGAGCGCGCGGGAGTAGACCCCGAACGTCACCGCTATCAGCAGCGCGCAGGCCAGGAACTCTTCTTGAAGTGGACGATGGGGGCGCGTTACGGGTCGCGACATTGGCCCCGCAGACGTTAACAGTTCCAGATTGGGAAGACCTTGCCTCTGTTGTTTTGCGAGCGAGGTTCTTTGCTTTCGTTTGGCCATGGATCCTATATTTGGTGGGAAATTGCGGAACAGCGATCTCAGCTTATCCGAAGAATCGTTGGATCGACGGCATCAAAAACTCACTGGAGCAAACTTTTAATATGGCGTTAATATTCGCGATTCGGAACCACAATCAATGCCGTTGAGGCTCTCCGATAGAAGTAAATTCTTGGCGCTCGTTCTTCCCGGTGAGGCCTCGAGCTACCCTGCCCGACGTTGTCCTAAACCAATGGCCCAAAAGGGGAATGCTAGGTGCGATGCGAAACCTCTCCCATGCCAGGTTTCTCAGTTGCAATAGCCGGAATTGAGGCGGGGTAGTTCTCCCGCCGATCGTGTAATTTGTGCCAGTAGTTCCCCGTAGGACGGGTATTTTCGTCTAGGGTGTTTACCCGATGGAAGGGTGGGGTACCGGTAGTCTCTTCGACTTGAGGGTTCGACTGACCCTCTCTTGAGCTGAGTGAGCTTCCATTTTCCGGAAACAGGTCGCTCATCCGGAAAGTTGCGACCCGCGTAAGGTAGCAAACAATGCCGATTTATCGGCGTTCTCGCCGCTTCTGGCGCGCTTTTGGGCGGGAGTACACAACTTTCTGAACACTATCCATTTTTCGGAAGGTTGATGAGTCGCTGGTAAGTGCCTGTGGAAAATGCCGTTGGGAGTTTATCGGCGCAAGAGTCTCAAGTTGGCATTGTGGATGCTATGGTTTCTGGAAATACACGCGCCGCTGCGTAGCGAAGTCCAATGCCTATGAAAGAGGGGGAACTGAATGAGAGAGCAAATCGTCCGGCTGGGACCGCGTGAGCAGCAGATCGTAGAGCTACTCTTACAAGGCTGTGATAACGCCGAGATCGCCAAGCAGCTCAATATGGCTCGGCGAACCGTCAAGGCGCATTTTAATCGGCTGTTTCTTCGCTTTGGAATCAATGGCGGTATCAAGCGAGTCAAACTCGCAACCCTGTTATACCGGAGGCAAGCATGCATGCAACTGGGAGATATGGAACCCGTATCCCAAGTGAACGTGAACAGCGAGTCATCCAGCTCGTGGCCGAAGGCTTGAAAAACAAAGAAGTCGCAGAAGCCATCGGTACAACCGAACACGTTGTTAAGAACTACCTGCGCGTGATCTACGACAAACTCGGGCTCTGGAATCGAGTGGAGCTGGCTTTGTGGTATGAATCGCGGCGTGGCCCATCATCCTATGTAATGCAGTGAGTCTACAGGCCTCAGGGCGTCGCCGATCTAGGCTCGGCGTCGCCCGGCGAAGGCCGTCATGAGCCGGTTTCCATTCCAGCCAGAAGGCTCACTGGCATCCAAAAGCTTGCAGGTTCCGTAGGCGGGTAGCAGCCCCACTCTGCCCTTTCTGAGCTGCTGCGTCTAGTAGGACGCGTGCTTGATCGCAGTTCTTCTGAATACCATCGCCATGCAGGTACAGGTCGGCCAGCATCAGTGTCGCCTGCGAATTCTGCTTCGCGACAGACTTCCACAGCCACTGCGCGGCTTGTGAAGGATCGCGGCGCCCATTGTCGCCATTCAGGTATCTCTGCGCCATGGCAAGTTCCTCGGCGCCGTTCGTAGTCGACTGAACTCTCTCTGTTTTGGCTGCTGGCGTGAGCGCCGCCTTCGTAATCGGACCAGGCTCTGCTGTGGAGGTGGGCTCAGGCGTCTTCACAGCTTCGGCCGGAGGATTGTCCGGCAAAGGTTCCTTCGCGGCGTTCTCTGTTTTCGGGGCTTTCGTGGTTGCCTCGTCTGCCTTGGTTGCCACGGGAGCGGTTTGATTGGTGCCCTCAGCCGCTTTTGGGTTCGCTCCCTGATCGCTTTTAGCAATTTGGTCCGCCGCTGGCGGTGGTGCCTGAGGCCCTTCCTGCGAAAGAGTCTGTCCCTTATGCCATGCCACATATCCGAGCACGCCAAGCACAATGGCCAGCGCTAGTCCAAAAAATATCCGGTAGGAGTAGGAAGACGAGGCTTCGGTTGATCCGAACATCGGGGGTTCGACGTCCGACTCATACTCCCTGCGGCGTGGCTCGAGAAAGTAATGCTGCCTGTCGTCTCGTGCTGCAGGGGCACCGTCTTCTGCTTCCGCCCACGCCTCTTCATCATCAGTTTCCGAACCCGCCGGGATGGCCGCAGTGGAAAGGGTTCGTTCCCGGCTCGCTGGCGGCACCAACGCTACCCCGCACATGCCGCAAAAACGCTGGCTTACGGAATTCTCGTGGCCGCACCCTCCGCATACCACGGTACGCTCAGCGGTTCGCCGGACATTCGCCTCGTTCGATTCCCCTTCTCTTCCAGCAGGAGAATTCAAAATCTGCGCTTCCCGTTCTTTGTTCTCCTGCTCAAGTTGCCGTACCAGCTCCTGCACGGCATGCTCCCGTTCTTCCTGCGGATGGGTGAAATACACTTCCGCCCACCGGCCCATATTCTGGGCTAACAGTGGGTTGAGCATGGGGTTCAACTCGGGTGCGGGCACCTTGCTATGTTCGTCCGTGTTGGTGGATTGAGGTGTCAATGGGCGCTCTCCTGGTTTTAGCGAGCACAAGATGTCAGTGACTTGATATCTATGATTGCAGTCGCCGACTGAGGGTTGTCGTGCATGGCCGACCCCGATCAGTTACAGGCTTTACGATAGGCCGGTTCGAACTGATCTAACTGAGCGTCCCGCTGAACGGTGTACTTTCCCTTAGGGGTTTTCCCGTATAAATCCGTTCCGGGGCAATAATACAGGCCGGTCTGCAGATCGACCCACACCTGTGTGTCCGGATTGCCATTGTCTTCCGGCGTGGCCGGCGCCTCGGCGAGGCCGAGATTAATCAGCATCCGATCAAAGAACGAAAGATCCGCAGTTGGATCCACCTTGTGATGTGCGGCGACATTCGGACGACCACCGGTCGCGTTTACCGGGCGACTGGACCAGATGCCCCACCGCAGAACAGCCACCACCAGCAGAAATGCAATCGCCAGATAGATGTCACCCCGCCGCGATTCCCAGAAACGCCGCAGGCCACCCGGACGTTTCGTGTCTTTTAACTGTTCCAGGAACGCGCGTGCGCTGGCTGCGGAACTCCAGGGCTGCGCTTTGACCAGCGCGGTTTCTGGAGCGGCGTTCTCAGTCGCCGGGTCAGGCTCCGCATTGTCTTGGCCTTCAGCGAACCCATCCAGCGTTTCGATCTTGCCGCCTTCCAGTTCGCTGCTGGCCCCATCTTCCAGCCAGTCTCCGTTTTCCGATTCCGCTTCGTGCGCCCGCAGTTCAGGTGCGATGAAAAGCTCCGGCATCTCTTCTTCGATAGAGTCAGCAAGGGCTTTCTCTGGACCAAGTTGTTCGGCGACCTTGCTGGCAGCGTCATCGGCGCTTCGTTCAGGAGTAGCGCTTTTTCTCTTGGCCTCCTGCATCTGCCACATGTATGCCACTTTGCTCTGCATCGTCGGAGGCGCGTACTCGCCAGTTCGCGGGGTTCCGCAGATGCCGCAGAACTGTTCCTCCTGCATCAGATCATTTCCGCATTTCCGGCAGGTTGCGGCTGTTGGCGGTGCGGGCGTTGCCTCCAACGGTTTCGTGGGCTGGGGCGCGGGCCCGGGCGGCGGCTCCATCAAAGCGGTGAGATTCGGCTTCAGCTTTTCCAGTGCCTGCAGCATGGCGGCGCGCTCGTCGGCGACGGACTTCTTGAGCGCGAGTTCCTTGTTGCGCACCAATGCTTCGGTAATCAGTCCTGCCATCAGCTGGCAGGTATGCACGTCCTGCTCGATAAAAGCGTTTGGGTGTGCGTAAAAGAGCTCCAGGCCCCCCACGACGTTGTCTTCGTGGTAGACGGGAACGGCAATCATCGATTGAATGCCACGCCCTCGGCATTCCTCCACATCGAGCAAGAATTCCGTGCTGATGTCAGCGCAGCGGATCACCTGTCCCGTCCGCAGGGAAGCCACGCACAGGGCCTTGTCCATCGACACTTGTGTGCCCGCAGCGAGCGTCATGGATCCGGCAGACGCGCGATACTGGAGTGTTTTTTCGTCCAGGATACCGACCGCGCAGCCGCCGGCTCCGGCGATCTCCACAATGCGGTCGGCAACCAGTGTGATCGTGTCGTTCAGGTCGAGATGCCGGACCTGGATCTGGTGCTGCGTTTCAACGATTTGCGCCAGCGTGCGCGTATAGTCGCCCTGGCGCGCCCCAGTTTGCCTCGTGCCGGCCCTGGTGGTAGAAGTCGTCTCGACTGCGGCCCGTGCTTGCGCGTCCATTTGTTCCCGCTGGAGTTCCAGGTTGAGCTCCAGGTGCTGGAGTTCGCGGTTATGCTCCTGCAGCACGTAGGCGGCTTCCAGCAGCTTCGCGAGGGATCCCTCGTCAAAGACGGGTTTGTTGTTTTCGTCGGACACGTCCATGCCTGCGGTCGTTGGCTCCGTCAGTGCGCAACGGGTTGCGCCTATTCTAGAGCAACTCCTGCTCCACCGACGCGGAGACCAAGGCTAGTTTGGCGGGGGAAGTAAAATTTCCGAAAGGAACACCTTGGACGCATCGGTGGGAAGGGCCAACTCTCCCAACAGTTTACCGCGGGAGGTCGAAGTCCGCGAGTAGATTCAAACCTGCCGGGTTAATTCGTTAGTGGATGGTGACTCCAGTAACGTGCAGGAGTCTGCAACTCATTCCTCAGGTTTTCCTAGTCGGCAGCCTGCGCTTCGGGCTCCCCTCCGCTCGATTTCTCTTTGCCGCCGAGATAGAAATGCACCGCCGGAGTGATGATCAACGACAGCACCATCGAAATCAGCACGCCTCCGATGACGGCGATCGCCAGCGGTTGCAGCATCTGCGATCCTGCGCCGAGGGCAAAAGCCAAGGGCAGCATGCCCGCGACGGTAGCCAGGGCAGTCATCACGATAGGCCGCAGCCTGCGGCGTCCGGCCTGCAGTATGGCGGTCTCGGGATCAAGGCCCAGGGCGCTCATTTTCTGGTCGGCATCGAGCAACAGGATTCCGTTCTTGGCCACAATGCCGATCACCATGATCATTCCCATAAACGACGAAATGTTAAAGGTCGTTCGCGTGATTAACAACGCGATGAACACCCCGGAAGTGGACAACAGCGCCGACGATAGGATGGCGACGGGCGCGGCAAAGGTTCCGAACTCGAACAGCAGCACAATGAACAACAGCAGTACGGCGAGGATGAGCACAATCACGAGGTCGTGAAACGATTTTTGCTGTTCCTGATACGTTCCGCCGTACTCGATTCGAATGCTTGCAGGAAGATGAAGTCCCGCTACCGCGCGTTGCACATCCGCCATGCCGCTGCCCAGGCTGCGCCCCTCGAGGCGCGCTGTCACCGCCACATCGCGCTGCAAATTCTCCCGGCGGATTTCGGTTTGTCCCGGATTCTCCGTGATCGTTGACAGTGACCCTAATGTGGCCGTATGTCCGGAACTGCTCACCAGCAGCGTGTCCCGCATAGCCTCTAACGAGCTGCGGTTCGCTGCCGGGAAGCGCACGCGCAATGTGTACGCCCGGTCGTTCGAAATGACGGGAGTCGGTGCAGGCTCTCCTTCCAGAAGAGCGGATGCATCCAGTGCGACTTCCTCCGCCGTGAATCCTGCGCGGGCAGCCACGCTCGGATCCACCTGGAACGTAACCGCGGGCCCGCTGATCGTGTTATCGATGCCGTTCAGGATGTCGACCACGCCATCAATCTTGCCGATTGCATCCGCGACTTTGGGAGCCCATTCCTCCAGCTGTTTCGGATCCTGCGAGAACATTTTGATCTGAATCGGCTCGGGCGCCGACGTGAGGTCGCCAATCATGTCCTGAAGCACCTGGATGAATTCAACATCCAGCGCCGGTTCCTGCTGTTTAATGTCCGCTCTCACATCGGCGATGATGTCTTCAATGTCACGACTGCGTTTGGGTCTCAACTTGACTAAGACATCCCCTGTGTTTGCCTCGGTCACCGCGGCCAGACCCAACTGCAGGCCCGTGCGTCGCGATGTGCTCTCTACCTCCGGGACTTCTAGCAACATCTGCTCCAGATGCCCGACGACACGGTTGGTTTCTGCCAGAGAACTTCCGGCCGGCATGATGTAGTCGATAACAAATCCACCCTCGTCCATCTCCGGCAACAGGTCGGAGCCGGAGAACGTGTAGCAGACGTATGAAATGACAATCAACGCCGCACTGAAAATGGCCAGCCAGCGAGGACGCTCGAGTGCCCACCGCAGCCACTTTTCATGAAAATTGACAATGCGCAGGAAGAATCCGCTGAGATGCTTTTCTTCCACGGCAAGCAATTTCCGCGCATCGTCCTCCTCGCCAGTTGCGGGAGCAGTGTCTGAATCGGTAGCGCCGGGGTCATCGCCGGCTGTGGCGGGGCCATCCTGGCCCCGCGCCCCCCGATGCCCCTTAATGAAGTACTGGCTCAGATTTGGTGTCCACGTCAGCGCAAGCACAAGCGACGTGAGCAGCGAGACGGTCATCGTCACAGCGAGAGCTCGGAAAAAGACTCCCGTCACTCCGGTGATCACAATCAGCGGGATGAACACCACGATCGGCGTGATCGTAGAAAAGAACAGCGGAACGGTAATTTCTTTCAACGCCCGCCGGATCGCCTCCATGCGTGTCTGCCCGGCGTCGCGGTGCAACACGATGTTTTCCACCACGACAATCGCGTCATCGATGACGAGGCCCACGGCCGCCGCCAGGCCGCCTAACGTCATCAAGTCGAACGTCTCGCCCATCACTTTGAGCGCAATAAAGGTCACCATCACCGTCACGGGAATTACCAGCCCCGCAACCAGCGACGTGCCCCAATCCCGCAAGAAGACCACCAGAATGATCGAGGCCAGAATAAGGCCGAGCAGAATCGCATCGCGGACGCTCTTGATCGACTCCGAAACGATGATCGATTGATCGTAGAAGGGCTCGATCTGTACTCCCGGGGGAAGCGTCTTGCGAATGTTCTCGATCTCGTCGTGAACTTCTTTGGCCACTTCCACGGTGTTGCCGTCCGGTTGGCGATTGATGTTCAGCAGAACGGCCGGCTTTCCGTTCGCCGTCACCACCGTGTATACGGGTTTTACGGCCGCTTGTACGCTCGCGATATCTCCAATCCGTACGGGGATGCCGGTTTGCGTGCTCTTGACCACGGCATTGGCGATTTCCTCCGGATTCTTGACCTGTCCGTTCACCAGCCCCAGATAAAGCTGGTGTTTCTGTTCCAGGAGGCCGGGAGAGTCGATGAGGTTGGTCCGCCGAACCGTGTCCAGAATGTCGGATACGGTCACTCCCGCCGACAGCAACTTCGCTGGATCTGGAACAATGTGAAACTCCGGTTCCTGCCCGCCCTGGATAATCACGGTCGAAACACCGTCAAGACGGTTCAGACGCGGCTTCATCTCATAAGTCGCCATCTCCCACAGCTTGGTCTGCGGCATGGTATCGGACGTCAGGCTGTAGGCAATGATGGGAAATGCGGCGAAGGTCAACCGATGTGCCTCGATCCTGGCCGTGGTCGGCAGTTCCGGTTGCACTCGCGAGATCGCCGCATTCACGTACTGCAGCGTCTGGAACATGTCTACGTCCCAGCGGAAATAGAGATCGACCTCGGCCGACCCGCGGCTCGTGATGGAGCGCACCGTAAGCAGCCCGGGAACGCTGTTGACCGCTTCTTCCAGCGGACGGGTGATCGTCACCATCATCTGATCGATCGGCATCACGCCGTTGTCGACCGCGATCAGAACGCGCGGGAAGTTGGTCGAAGGGAAAACCGATACAGGAATCGTGAAGGCGAGATACACCCCGAGCAGCGCCAGCGTCACGATGAGGAAGATGACGGGCCTGGAATGCCGTGCGATCCAGTGTTGTCCGTCGGAGGACGCGGTTTTCCGTTCGCTCACGCGCACGCTCCGCAGCCGTTATTTTTCACTGGATCCCCCACTCGGTTTCTCTTTGGCGTCGTCGGCGGCAGGTTTGCCGCCCTCGCCCCCTTCCTTCGGAGCCTCAGCCGCTGCCACTTTGATCTTCGTCTTATCCGGAAGTCCGTAAGCGCCCGCCGTGATCACTTTGTCGGATTCGGTTACGCCCTCCAGAATCTGCACGTCATCCCCGTTGCGAATGCCGACTTTGACCGCCTTCTGGTGCGCGACGCCATCGCTGCCCGCAAGCATCACCGCGGTGGTTCCATCCGGCACCGTAATGATTGAGGCGGCGGGCACGACCAGCGCGTCTTTGACGGTTTGCGCGGTCATGTCCAGTTTCACACTGGTCCCCGGTTTTAACTCCTGCTTGGGATTCTTCGCTTCCAGCCAGACCTCAACCGTGGTGCTGTTCGGATCGAGCGCGGGGCTGACGACGGTGACTTTGCCCTCAATCGGTCCCTCGACTCCGGGCGCGGTGATGGTTCCTTTGTCGCCGATCTTCAGAGCCGCCGCATCGTTCTGCGGGATGTGCGCCTTGGCGATAACCGTGGAAAGATCCATCACGGTGAGCAGAGGAGTGCCCGCGGCCGCCATTTCTCCCGGATAGAGAGGCCGATCGGTAATCACTCCGCTGATCGGGCTGCGGATCTCGGAATAGCTGAGCTGCGCCTCAGCGCCCTGATACTTTCCCTTCGCCGAATCGAGCGCACCAGCCGCCGCCTTCAGTTCATTCTGTTTGCCAATCGCCATCAACCGGTCGAGATGTTGCTTGGATATGGCGTACTGGTTCCGCGCCGTGGTGATATCCACGCGCGACTGGTCCAGCTCTTTTCTTGGCAGAGCGCCCTGATCAAACAGCTGTTGCCGGCTCTCGAACACCTTCTCCTGGGCGTCCATCGCTTGCT
>Ga0209698_10002647_pt1 | contig 20168 bp, 29 predicted proteins | sample LitLauG_LLR_2012_FD_187203 | JGI IMG/M metagenome (GOLD analysis project Ga0209698, IMG submission 187203) | Freshwater sediment microbial communities from Pennsylvania, USA - Little Laurel Run_MetaG_LLR_2012 (SPAdes) (version 2) | ecosystem: Environmental > Aquatic > Freshwater > Creek >...
GGGCAACGCTATCGGACCCTTCCGGAGCTTCGCGTTGCGCCTGACAACTAACTTCTAGTGGCCCTCGCGTTCAACGTGGGCAATGAGGCATCGCAACCGGAGTGCGAAGCGATGCCTCGGGTCGTAGCGCTGCAGATGTCTGCGCCCCGCGACTTCGACATCGTAGATGTGGGAACGACTTCTTGGGCTCCGCCGCGTGCGGCTCCTGGTGAAAAACCAGGGCATTTCCGCTCATACCAGCATCGTCCTGCTCGCTGTCAGGTGTAGTGGCGTCAGTGGTTATCCACTGTTCGCGACTTGCCAGCTTCGGGACCAATCGATGGCGAGTTTCTGAGGTTTTGCGTTGTTGGTCATTAACCGTAAGCGGTGAACTGAGGAAATGCCCTCAACGCCTAAGCGATGGGCACCTCGACCATTTGATTGGACATCCTACCTTGCGGAGGGGCCCGTTGCCTCAGCAGGTTTTATGGAGGGTATCGAAGATCTGCCTGTGCAGGAGCGTGAGCCGTAATGCCGCGCTATATGCTGGACACAGACACCTGTTCCTACATCATGAAGCGCTCGAATGATGCGGTTTTGAAGCGCCTACAGAAAGTCTCCGTGAGTGACGTATGCATCTCTGTAATCACGAAGTCGGAACTGCAATTCGGGGTCGAGGTGTCTCCTCGACGAAGGCAGGATGAGTCGGCGCTGAATGCCTTTTTGGGCTACGTCGAGGTTCTCGATTTTCCCGAGACAGCATCTCTTCATTATGCCAAGATTCGCGCCCACCTAAAGACGCTCGGCACGATGATCGGGGCAAACGATCTATTCATTGCCGTGCACGCCCGCAGCTTGGGCTTGACGCTAGTCACGAACAATACGTGCGAGTTCGGACGTGTCCCGAAATTGGTCACCGAAAACTGGACACTTGTTCCATGACTTTACTTGACGGCGGTTTTGTAACCATGTCTAGTGAGAACCAGGATCTGCGCATCCCCCGAGAGCGATTCTGGAGCCGCACTCCGCGCGAGAGAGATCTTCGCGGTGCGATCCATCAGATACTGCAGCAGTGGAGCCATACTGGGATATTTTGCTTTCGCGTCCTGCGCGATTGCTTGCGCAATCAAGAGCATTACAGCAACCAAGATGGGTACGCCCTTGTGTGTCGTCATTGTCTTGCTCCCTTTCGTCCAGTGTTCTTCATCCTTCGGTCCCCGAATCGCTTGTTTGACTGAGAAGTCTTTTTCGCGCCCCCTTTTTCTTTTTTGTAGGGCTGTCCTTTACCCGTCGTAATCAGACCGCGCAAACTGTCGTTGATAAGAAAGCCCCATGCGCCTGAACAGCCCCTGTAGCATTCGAAAGCAGGTACCAAGCCGACGTGCGTAAAGCGCAGTTCGGTCTTGTCGTTCTTCTTGGTGATCCCAAAGACCATGTCAGTGCCGGTCCACTCGGCCTTGTCTTTGACAAAGTTAAGGTGGCTGTCGACGACATGCCATACGACTTTCTTGCCTTGGACGAATTCAGTGATCTTTTGGGTGCTGCGGTGAACGTCCTTGTGGTGGAACCCAAACTCAACACCGAGTTTGTCCGTATGACCGTCAATTTCTTCCGACCACCATTCACGAACGTTGTTGATGGCGTCAAAGACTTCTTCGGGAGATTGGTCCACCGAAAAGGCAGCAGTGAAATTCATATTGTTCATGAATCGTTGTCCTATCTTTTCTGTCGATTGCATTGCGGATGTCAGGCAACTCTCGGTACGCTTCCCGGCACGAAAGCTGCAAACTGGCGTTCGAGCGCCTTGGGTACGCCGGTGCGCCAGTTCACCGCGATTGACTGGGACGCGGGGTCAGGAAAGATCTCCTCTTCGCCTTTTTCCAAGCCATCGAAGATGCCCTGCGCCGCGAACTCCGGCGGGGTTTTCGGTATTTCGAAGCCCCGGTTCATATCTGTGTCGATGGGGCCCAGGACGACGGCATGGACGGTTACTCCTTGGCCGGCCAGCAGCGCCCTCAGTGACTGCGTCATATTGAACGCGGCGGCCTTCGAAATGGAGTAGGAAGGTATGACCGGCAAAGGAGCGAGTCCCGCCAATGACAGGTTGTTGACGATGGCGCCTTTCGAGCGTCTCAGCAGCGGCAAGAACGCGTGCGTCACTTTCAACAAGCCCAGGAAGTTGACCGCCAGGTGCTGTTCGATCACTTCGAAATTGCTGAGATCGTCGTAGATGGCGATGCCGGCATTGTTGATAAGGACATCCAGGGTGTCGACCTCATTGAGCGCCCGTTGGATCTGCGAAATGTTGGTCACGTCCAGCGTCAGAGGCGTCACACGTTGGTCGTCGTTTTGCAGCGCGCCGCGCGTTCCCGCGTATACCCTCTTCGCCCCTCGTCTGAGCGCTTCCTTGACGAGCGCCCTGCCGATACCGCGGCTGGCGCCGGTAATCAAGACTGTCTTATTTGTAATGTTCATACTGTTCTCCTTTCATTTGGCGGTTAGCCTGTCGTTAGACTGGCCACGACAGGCCTCAGCCGATTGAGATTTTCGAAGTATCAAGATTGAACGGCTTCAGCGGGCCAGTACGGCCGGTCCACATCTTCTAAGCGTCCGTCCTCGTAGCGATCATGATGGCGGAGCCATGACATCGTGAAGGGCAACCCATCTTCATCGCGGCCTTTGGGAACAAGGTCGAGATAGTTGTACGTGTTGATGGTGTTCTCGGACCCGCGAGCGTAGGCGGAATACGTGTGGAAGATGTTGCCATCTTTGTCCTTATAGAAGACGCTGATTCCAGGCGCTTCCGCACTGGGAAACTCCACGAGATCGAAGTTGTATTCGACCTTGTCCTCAACCATTTGCTCTGGCGTGAAAGAGGCGTGGTAGTCGTAGTTGAAATCCGTTCCGTAGGACGACACCCAGGTGAACTTCCACCCCATCCGTTTCTGGAACGGCTCAATTTTGGACAAGGGCGCTCGGGAAACTGCCGCAAAAGAAACGTCGCGCTGCGCAAGGTGCACCAGTGCGCCGTCAGTGTGATCCATGTTGAACGAGCAGCTGGGGCAGCCTTCTTTCCACTCCGGACCGAACATGAAGTGATACACGATAAGCTGGCTTCTGCCGTCGAAGAGGTCGGCAAGCGTTTTGCCGCTGGGCGAATCGAATACATAGTTCTTTTCGACTTTGACCCAGGGAAGCTGGCGGCGTTCGGCGGCTATCGCGTCGCGCTCGCGCGTGAGCTGCTTCTCTCTGGCCAGTAGTTTCTTGCGAGCCGCAAGCCATTCATCTCGCGACACAACTTTCGGATTATCGACTGAGCGTGTTGACATTTTCACTGCTCCTTTCATTCGCGTTAAGATTGATTTCTGTTGCATGGTTCTTCTTGCGAGACACTTTGACAGCAAGCGCCGCCAGTCCGCCGGTAGAGACCGTGCCGGCCACGACTAGTCCCAGGGTTGCGAAACAGAATGGGCACATCGTTCACCTCTCAGGTGGCGAAGTTTTGATCGCTTAGCCGCTTCTAGAGTGGTGACGGGTGAGGTGGGGTTATTTCTACAGGTTCGAGAGAAGAAATCAGCCCCGCTTTTGGAGCAGAAACTCTCTTACTGCGGGATCTTCAGCCAGTCCGATCGCCCGGTCGTAAGCGTGCTGGGCTTCGGGGGTTTTCCCAAGGCGCTGCAGGAGATGAGCGCGAACCGCCCAGTAGGGTTGATAGGCAGAGACTGCGTCCTGGTCGATTGCATCCAGAACCGCTAGTCCCTGTTCTGCTCGATTCGCCTCCGCAAGCGCGGCGGCGTATCCTGTTCGCCTGCCAAGTGTCGGCGATATGCGGTTCAGCTGTTCGTAGAACCCCACGATCGCTGTCCACTCAATCCGGCCGCTGCGTCCCTGCTCGGCGTGTACCGACTGAATTGCGGCTTCCAGTTGAAAACGTCCTGGGCGTCCATATTTGGACGCCTCTTCGAGATGTCGTTCCGCTTCTTCTATCAAAGGGAGCGACCACAGTTTCGGGTCCTGCTCGGAAAGAGCCACGTATCGGCCATTAGGTCCCCTGCGCGCGGCCCGCCGAGCTTCGCAATGCAGCATGAGAGCCAGAAGACCGCAAACCTCCGCCTCGTTCGGCATTAGCTGAAGCAGCACTCGCGCGAGCCAGATGGCCTCCGCGGCCAACTCCCGGCCCCGTCCGTCGACTCCTGTCAGGTCGTCCCAGCCGATGCCAAAGGCCGCGTAGATTGCGTCAAGCACGGCATCGAGCCGTTCCGGCAAATCACGCGGCTCAGGAATCTCGAACTGGATACCGCCATCACGGATCTTCGTCTTGGCGCGTACCAGGCGTTGCCCCATCGTCTTCGGTGAAATAAGAAAGACCCCGGCAATACGCGCCGCGTCCAGACCCAAAACAGTCTGCAGCATGAGGGGCGTGTGCATGGCCGGATCGATTGCTGGGTGTGCACACACGAAAAGCAATTTGAGACGTTCATCCGGAAAGTCGGTTGAGAAGTTAGTCTCCATGGTGTTTTCCTGGAGGAGCTGAAGAGTTGGCTCGCTCACCGAGACCACACGCTGATGACGCACCGCATCGATGATGGAATGGCGCGCTGTCGTGAGTAACCAAGCCTCAGGGTTTTGAGGCACGCCGTCTCGCGGCCACGCAGTCAGGGCCTTGAGCAAGGCTTCACTGAGCGCATCTTCGGCTGCGGCAAGGTCATGAGTGTGTACGGAAAGATAGGCTACCAGCCGACCGTATGACTCGCGGGCCACTCGCTCAATTGTCCAATGAACCTTCTCTTCATCACTTCCGCTCATCCCGTGATCCTGCGCTTGGTTTGGGGAGCGAGCAGACGCACCTCGACGGCACCGGACGAGGCAGCTGGGCAGCGCGCCGCCCACTCCAGGGCGGCGTCAAGTGATGGCAGCTCCAGTATGGTGAATCCTCCCAGCTGTTCTTTGGTGTCAGCATATGGACCGTCCTGTACGCCCCGCTTTCCTTCCTTAATTCTTATCGTCGTTCCCGTTTCCGGTACTTCCAGCGGATCGCCGGCGACATAGACGCCTGACTCGACAAGAGCCTTGTAATACGCGCGCCAGGCGCCAGTGTAGGGATCGGTCCCATCGCTTTTCCGTGCCGCGAAAGCCTCCGGCGATTCGTAGATCAACAATGCGAATTGCATCAATTTTCTCCTATGGAACAGTTTTACATGTGCCTGAACGTAGGACGTACGGGAAGCCGACATTTCGACAGGGTGGCAGGCGCCACGATCTTCTGGCGCTCTCCCGGACCTTATCTCATCCATAAATTTGCATTTGGTTGGGTAAAGCTCCGGGTCAACAGAGGAGAAGAAAAGAAATGTAGAGGTTTCGTTCTTGCTTGCAACGAATTGTAAGTAAACCAGGATATGGTGGCCAGGGAGGGAGTTGAACCCGCGACGACCAGCCTTTTCAGGGCTGTATTCTCTGGGCCTAAACCCTTTTTCAATCTTTCAATCAACAACTTAATTCGTCAAGGTGGCCACATTATTGTGACCACTCCGTGACCAGCGCCGATGTTCGCCTAAGCGTCGGCACAGGCGAGAAAGAACAAAGTAATTGAGAGGGTGAATGTTGCTTCGGGGACGGGAATTTGGGCCAGTTCCGGCCGACCGATTTTGGGCAGAGGACCGGCGACAAGAGTTCCTGTGCTCATGGTTTTCCTTCTTGTTAGTTGGGAATGGGTACCACAGAAAGCTGAGGGTCAGCCTTAGCGCATTCTTGGGACGCGAAGTGTACGCCAGCTATACAGCGGCCGTATCGGGTTCAGGGAATACTCGCGTCAGCAGGGGAGGTACTGGCTCATGGTGGTAGCGCAAGTTCCAGTAGTTCCACGAACGTAGGTCAAACACACCGGCCGGAGGATCGGTCAGGACGCGGTCAAAATCAGCTTCCGTGTAGTACTGCATGGCGACCACGATATCGTCCAGGGTGCCGTAGGTCATCACGTGCGCGAGAAATAACTTCGTGTCGTTCAAGGATTCGTCAGGTGATTTGAACCAAACGACCCGTTGCGCAACTTTTTGAAGTTCGTCGGGACGACTCATTATTCTCCCTCGTCTCAGATCAGGCCGGGTCTGGCGCTCACGAGAGGAAGCTGTTTCAAGTTTACCCCAGTCGCCGCCTTTCTCAATCTGTCCTGCAACTCGGCTGGCAAGCTAGGAAGATCCCCGTCGCTGAAGAACGTTAGCGCCTTGAGGCTCAAGGCTCCGTTAAACTCCTTGCCGTAGATGGCCGCGGCCGCAGCCAGGCCTTCCTCCAGATTCAAACCCGAAGCCAATGTGGCGAGAATATCTCGATAATCCCTCGCCTCGGCCCGCATTTGAATCGTCTTCAGTTGTGAGGCCAAGAGATCGAGTGCGGAGGCAACCTGGATGCCGTTTTCCTCCACGATGTCCGGGTCCTGTACCCGTTTCATGCCCAGCGACTCAAAGAACGAGACTTTGACCGAACCATTCCGATCCACGATCGCGGTTAGCGTATTAGCTTGGAATTGGCTCATTTCGGCATGTTTCAGGTAGGGAATGCTCTCGCGGAGTGAAGCTGCCTGAAAGGGAGCGTTGGAGAAGAAGTCGAAGTCTACCGACTGCCGATGCCCGAGTCGCAGGGCCAAAGCCGTCCCTCCATAAAGCACAAATGCCTTCGGAGTATCGCTTAATTCAGACCAAAGACGCCGTTGAGGTTCCGGCAGAATGCTCACTTGTGGTACGAACATTTCCACTCCTTCGAACTGGGTGCCTTGCACTTCAATGAATAGTTCGGACCTCGCCGGTTCTGATCGGTGAGGCGTTGAAGCATGGTGCCTATTTTGCCTGAATTAGCCCGAGCTGAATAGCGACCCCTGCTCGGGAACTGCTGTTCTTACGCGCGGTCGCCCACGCGCAGACTTGAGGCTCTTGCCCGAAGGGGATAACGGATGAGGCGCCGATGGCTGCTCCCACAAGATCGGCAGGGACCAGGTGAGCCGAGACTGCGATATCGGCTTGGTCGGGCAGTGAAACATGGCCGACGGCTCTCGCCTGTGCTGGGAAGAGCTTGTGATGTCCATTGTTGAGGGCACTCCAGACGGCATCAGCCATTTCGCCAATTCCATTTCTCTGCACCAGTTCGCGCGCCATGGCCGACAGCATGTCATCATCTTCGTCGATGGTTTGCAGTCCTTCTCCGGCAACTTTGCCTTCCATCGTGAGCGCCTTCTGCGAGAACGGATTGGCAGCTGAACACGGAATTACTGACTTACTCCCGCTCTCGAGGCATCTTTGCCGGGCTAACTCTGGAAGGAGCGATAATGCAGCAGGATGCCGACTCCACTACTTCCATTTACGGCAGCGACGTACCCTTTAAGAAAATTCTGTTGGCGGAGGCAGCCGCACCATCCGCGGCAGCGCCGTTCTTGCAAGCGGTATCAGACATCACTCAACAATCCAGAGCGCAGGAAGCCAAGGAACAAGCGCCAGAGAATCAACAGTAGATCGGATTGTTTGGGTGTGACCGGCCTCTGTGTTTCGGCACAGAGGGCGACCCGACAATTCGGTATGGACTACTGTCAATCCCGGTCAGAAGAATCGGCGCGCTATCCGGGGCCTGTGTAGAGTACCGGGGTTCGAAATGGTACCGGACCTAGCAAGCTGAAAATCTCGCCTCTCAATCCACGAACCCGCGGCAGTAGAGCAGGTGCGCGGGTAAACGAGGGATGATTGGCCGGAGGAGTCTCGATCCACATCCGTTTGTTTCGTACGCTGTTGTTCGCGCTGGTTGTGCTGTGCCTGTCGACGGCATCATTTGCGCAAGTCGGCGTGTTCATTACCATCGCTCCGCCCCCGCTGCCTGTTTATGAGCAGCCGTTTTGTCCGGGCGAGGGTTATATGTGGACGCCCGGCTACTGGGCCTTCGACTACGATTTCAGCGATTACTACTGGCTGCCGGGCACATGGGTGCTGGCGCCGCAAATCGGTTTCCTGTGGACACCAGCCTATTGGGGTTGGGGCGGCGACCGATTTATTTTCTATGAGGGTTACTGGGGTCCGCGCGTAGGTTTCTACGGCGGAATCAATTATGGCTTCGGCTATTTCGGTGAAGGTTATGAAGGCGGGCGCTGGGACCACGACCGCTTTTACTACAACCGTTCAGTGAGCAACATTAACGTCACCGAGATTCACAACGTTTACAACACGACTGTGATCAACAACACCGTGACCCGCGTCAGCTACAACGGCGGCAACGGTGGAATCGACCGGCGTCCGAGGCCTGAAGAAGAGGCAGCGGCGCGTGAGCGACATGTTCCGCCGGTAGTGGTTCAAGCGCAACATGCGCAGGCAGCACGCCGACAACTTGGGAGTGCATCGCGTCCTCACCTTCAGAGGCAGATTCAAAGGTGGCCTCAAGTCGAGCCCACGCCGGTTCCATCCACTCACAAACGGCGAAGGCGCGACACCCGGTAAATCAAGGCGTGGGTGCGGGGGTTTCGATTGTCTGCCCGGGTTGCTGACCCGTGCCCGATAGGAAATCGAGCACCCTGGGGGCGATTCGATCCATGCAGGTTACGACAGCGATGTGACCGCAGCCGCCGTATATCACGAGCTCCGACTGGGGCGCGGCCCGATGCATCGCCTCGGCAAGGGAAAGTGGAGTGATCGCGTCCTGCTTGCCCCACACAAGCAACACCGGCATTGTGAGTGCGGAAAATTTCTGGTCCAGATTATCTGCGCCCGTGGTCATGGAGGCCAACGCGCGCTGCACAACCCATCCATTGCGTTTCGTCCTGCGAATGAAGTCCGCCTTCACGAATTCGGGCAATGGCTGAGGATCGAGCGTGACAACAGCCAGGAGCTGATTTACCTGCTCGCTGGTCTGCGGCGTAAAAAGAATGGGATCGAAACTCAGCTTGAAAGACATCCCAGCGCTGTCAAACAGCACGAGGCGGGCCACCCGCTGCCGAGTATGCGCGACGCCTGATCGCTGTAGGAGTGCCTACTGAACTTCACGTTGTGCCCGGCGCATATCACGGATTTGACCTGCTAGTGCCGACTGCAGAGGTAACAGGTCGATTGACCGAGTACTGGATCGCGGCTGTCCGGAGAGGTTTGGGAGGTCCTTAGAAGGGAAGTGTGTTTGCGCAAAACGATCGCAGCGATTTTTCCGGTCAACCACATAGGTATTGATGTTCAATGTCGATCACTACTGCAGGGTTTGCGATAGCGAGATGAGAATCTCCTTGGAGCAGCGGAGTCAAGAGAACGCGTCTTCAATGTTCAGGGGGTGGAATGATGATTCGCTGTGAATTCGCAATCCAAGCTAGTTGACCCCAACTCGCGACTCACAGGTTCTCGAGCACCAGCTTAAGGTAGTTCCAGAAACTCTCCACAGACGATATCTGCACTCGCTCGTTCGGGCTGTGAGGATCTACGATCGTTGGACCGAAAGACGCCATCTGCATGCCCGGATATTTCTCGCCAATGACGCCACACTCCAGGCCAGCGTGCATGGCGATCAGCTTTGCCGGCTCGCCGAAGAGTTTCTTGTGTGCCTCCTGGAGCTTGCGCACGATGTCGCTGTGAGGCTCCGGTTTCCAGCCGGGGTATTTGCCTCCATGCTCCACTTCAAACCCTGCCAGTCCGCATACCGTCGCAACCATACGGGCGGCGGCCAGCATGCTGCTTTCAATCGCACTCCGCTGGCTGGTAACAATCTCCACCACACCCCCCTTGGTATTGACAGTCGCTAGATTCGTGGACGTCTGGACCAAGCCGGCAACGTCGGGACTCATAGCAAGAACGCCATGATGCAAGCTCGCGAGCAACGCCACAGTTTGTTTCGCATCATTCGCATCCATCACTTTTCCCGGGCGCTCGGCTTTCTCGACCGCGATCTGCAGTCCGGAATCGAATCCCCCCAAGTCAGCCTGGTATCCGTTTTCGGCAGTGCCTACAAGCGATTTCAGGTCACTCTCGCGAGCGGGATCCGCTAGCACCAGAGCCGCTGCTTCGCGCGGAATCGCGTTCTGCGCGCTTCCACCATTGATTTCGGCGATTTCGATCGGAAGGCGATCAAGCAATACCTGAAGGGTCCCGCCCATGATTCGCAGGGCATTGCCGCGGCCTTGATGGATGTCGACACCGGAGTGGCCGCCCCTCAAGCCAGACACCTTGATACGCCAGGCCGATCCTGCGCCTGCAGGATGAAGGCGGAACTTACGTCGAGCAGTCGTCTTGACGCCACCTGAACAGCCGATACAGAGGGTGCCTTTCTCTTCGTTGTCAAGGTTGAGAAAATACTTAGACTTCAGCAAGCCACCTGGGAATTCCCCAGCGCCGGTGAGCCCGGTCTCCTCGTCAACAGTGAAAACGAACTCCAACGGACCATGGGCAATGTCATTACTCTCCATCACAGCCAGTGCGGCGGCCACGCCGACTCCGTTATCGGACCCGAGGGTTGTGCCATCCGCCTTCAACCAGTCGCCGTCTCTTACCACCTTGATAGGGTCGACATCGAAGTCATGAACCGTCCCCTCGTTCTTCTCGCACACCATGTCGAGGTGGCCCTGCAAAAGAGCCATCGGTGCTCCCTCGCGTCCCGGTCGCGCGAGTTTCCGAACCACGAGGTTGCCGACATCATCTTGCACTGATTCGAGGCCCAGCTCTGTAGCCAGCGCCCGGACGTACTCCCTCGCTGCCGCCTCTTTTGTGGAGGGTCGAGGGATCGCGGCTAATCTGTCAAAGTGCTTCCATAATGCTTCGGGTTGCAGGTTCGCAAGTGCAGGTATCATCAGACGCTCCGTAAGATCAAAAGCTACCGGCCATCGTACAGCGTGGACGCAATGCTGTGTACTCGCTTCGCGCGGCGGGAGAAAGCCCAGAATTCTTCATTATCTGATTTTGGGCAAGGCTTGGCTGCGCTGTGCCTTTGCTCACCGCTAGCTCGGCCTAGATTTGCGACCACGAGTTCCCACGAGGGCGAAGAGAGGCAACCCGTGAGGCGTTCACAATCACGCCGTGGAGACCGTGCTCAGCGAGCTCCCTGACCCGACCTTCAGGATCGGAAGCCTGCCTGCCGCGAATAAGGCGCTAACGACTGTGGGCCAAGATGACTCATTGAAGAAGGCTGTGACCAAGATGTTGCAGGGCGACTTCTCGCAGCTTCCGATGGCGTCATCTTCCGGGTCATGTCGAAGTTGCTGTTGCTTGATGGCGAGCGCCTGAGCTATCGGACGCTGGCAGTGGAGCAGATTGGTAGCGGATGCCGTGAGGTTCAAGTTTCCTCGAGGCATCCGTTCACCCATCTACATGGGTGCTGAATAAGGATTGTCTTCTTGCCAGCGACCTTCAAACTGAATGGCCCGCCCGCGCTCATTGGCGCCAACCGCACGATTTTTGGGCAGCCGAGGTCGATTTCTTGGTGTGTAGGCTGCGGCTATTTGCTGGAGCCCTTCAATCGCCGACCCCCGGCATAGGCCGTGTGTATAGAGCGACTGACATTCCATCAGCCGCCCGCCCTGCTCCGGCCCCTTTTGGCCTCGGTTGCTGTGTGCCATCGGTGTGCTTCACACGAATGGGTGTCCCATGACAATTCAGACCGGCAGGCCGTGCCCCTGCCGAGAACCAGATTCCCTGAACAAGGGGAGCGACTGATGATCGCCCTCCTCATAGATTCCTGCAATGAAAACGTGGACGTTGGTGAGTTAGCATCTCGGCGAAACGCGGGAACGGTCGCACTCCGGACTATGAGCTCCTTCGATCGAGACCAATTGTATTCACGAACGTCTGGAGGTTCTCGAATCGAACCATAATCTCTCCGAAGTGGCGAGTGAAGGGACGATCGACGTCCTGGGCGAGAACAAAATTCTCACCGTCCGAGTATTGCCGACGGAACGCTTGCAGGTTGGTTGCGTCGAAATCTGCGGCAGACCATTTGCATTCAACCGCGATTGGCTTGTTCCGCCGCCCTGTCAAGATAAAGTCAACTTCGTGTCCACGTTTGTCACGCCAATACGAGAGCTCACGGCTCTGCTGGCGGGCCATGATCTCGTTCAGTACGAAGTGCTCCCAAAGCAGGCCAAGATCCTCGCGGCGCAAGTCCTGCCAGCCGCGGTAGTAGGCCACAAAACCAGTATCAAATCCGTACACCTTGGGCGCAGACACAATCTCTGTCGGCCGATGAGTGCTGAACGGACGAATCACATGTGCGACGAAGGTTGCCTCCAGCACGTTTAGGTAATTGCTGATTGTTGTGCGGCTGGCTTCGCATGGGGCCGTGAATCGTGTCGCTTCAAACAGTCCGCCGCTCTGGGTCATCAGCAGTTCAGTAAATTTCTGAAAAGACGAGCGCCTTTCCAAGCGGAACAATTCTTGAATATCTTTGGCCCAATAGGCGTCGACCCATTCCTGAAAATCACGCTCGGGAAAGCTCTCGGCCAAGAAAAATGGCGGCAGGCCACCACGCAAGAATCGGTGGCGCAAGTCGGTGTGCTTGGCGTCCTTCAAATCCTCCAGACACATTGGTGTCAGCCAAACGTTTCGCTTCCGTCCTGCGAGCGTGTCCTTGAACTTAGCTGAAGCTCCCAGCGCCGACGAGCCGGTGGCTAGTACTCGGATGTTGGGGTAATGATCTGCTGCGATCTTCAGCAATTCGGAGGGGTTCGGCAAGCGGTGAACCTCGTCTAGTACGATTCGGCGCTTGCCCAGCCCCTCAAGGAAAGCTTGGGCATCTTCCATCATGCGCCGCGTGCGTGGCAGTTCACAGTCGAAATACTCGATGTCGTCGAGACTCTGACAAAGGAAGGTCTTACCCACACGACGCACGCCAGCCAGCCACATGACGGAGCGCTCGCGCCAGTTTTGTTCAACGAGTTTCTGCCAGAAGCGCCTCTGTACCATACGCATGTAGTATTGCATCTAGTGACATCAAACGCAATCATGAATGTGTTGGGATGCGGCCGGCCGGAGCCGATGCAGGCCCCGATGAAGAGTAGCGGCCAATCACTCGCCTTTCCTCTAATCGACTGATGAATGCCCGCCTTGCCGCACTGGCAGTGTGCGAGAAGTGTGCCTCTCCTGCGAACCAAGGAGGAAATCTCTATGGCTCGCAAGGTTGGCCAGATCATCGCACGGGGCGACCGCAGATGGCTTTTCCGGGTTTATCTCGCCGCGATCACTCTCAAACTTTCGGTTCGGAGCTTCTCCACTAGCAGCCTGATCTTTTCCCGGCTGTACCGCAAAAACGCCGCCAACATTCGAGCGTTCTGCGAAACATTCAACGAGGGTTTCAGGGGGAGAGTACGACGCAAGAAACTCCACAAACTTGCCTCTCATTTTAGTTTGACGATCACTGTAACCGTCAGCCCTTCACAGAGCCCCTATTGAACCTCACGGAACCACACCGTGCGGTGGTCTGCTTTTCCTGCTATCTGCCGTGAAATAAAGGAAAAAAGAGCACTTCGCCAGGTTAGTGCGGGCGACGCGCTGAGCTTTTTGAGGCCAAATGTGTAAGGCAGCAAACTCGGCTTCGAGCACTGCAACCTGCGCGTTATACATGTGCTCACAAGTACCGTCGACCCTGTCGATTTTGCTGGGTCTAAAACGGGCAGGCGAGCGACACCAACAACTACCGCGAACGTTCTTCTTCAATCGCCTCAATCCAGAGACGTAACGTAAGATCCTCGCGCTCGGGATTGCCGAGCTGCCACCGCAGCTCCTTTTGATATCGCTTTTTCAGCACTTCAATGTCGAATGGAACCGTCTTCGCCAGGTGCTTTACATCGTCTCGATCCCTTTGGATGTTCCGTTCCAGCTTTGATAACGCGAGATCGTATGGATTGAGCGCCAAGAGACGAAGATGTTTGAAGGCTTTCGGAAAAATCTCGGTGAGTCGATCTTCGTAGTTTTCCGGCACCTTGGCCACGCCGACTCGGTCGAGATAGACCTTGTATTTCTTGTGAAGCGGGCCACCTTGCATGCCGAGTTCAAGCATGGATCGTCCAGCCGCTGCAGGGGCAATCTCCAAGACATCCAGGTCTGCAGTTGACCGAGAGAATCCATACACCATGGTGACGACGAATCCACCCATGCAATCCACCCGGACTTCTGCCTGCGCTGTCGCATCGAGTTCGCGGAGAAACGAGAGCCACGGCTCTGGAAGACCCTTATGGGGATGCGTAGGCAAGGTGCTCTCCCTTCATGTCCGTGAGCAGATTCCAGTGTGCGGCAACGGGTGACCGGTGTTCACGCAGCCACTTTCGTTCAGCCTGTGTCATCGAGTCGTGGCAGAACGTATCCTCGCGTGCGAGACGGGCACGTTCCAAAACCTGGAGGCACGGCCGCAGTTTTCGAGCCCGCTCGCGATCGTTTTTGCTCTCCGCCACTTCGGTCGCAAGCGACACGGCAAACCCCAGCCGGTTTTGCCGGTTACGCACTTTTGCGTTTCGCACCAGCCAATCCCAATCCATATCAACGTATGCGAGCGTCAACCATGGCAGACCCTCGGCAACTCGGCCGTCAAGGTTCGGCTCATTCAGTGCGTCAAGCAAGACTCCAGCCGGGTTCTTTTGGACCTTTGTTCGGAGATGCGCGAAGCCTGGATAACCCAAGGCAGCCAGGTCGGCCGTGAAATCGCGCTTCCGTGAAGGCGCTGGTGCTGCTGACGCTTCCGATGGCAGCGGCAACGCAGTTGGCGGAAGATCGAACACTTTGAGGGCCTTGCGAACGAAAGATTCTGAGAGTGTTCGGCGGCCTTTTTCAAGCATCGACAAGTAGGCCTGTGTGACGCCAAGAGCCCGAGCGGTTTGTTGCTGGGTCCAGTTCTTGTGCTGTCGTGCCTCTCTTAGCGTAGTTCCATCCATCGCAGCCGCCTCCTTTTGTCGGAAGCTCTTTTGGTATTATAACATAGTATGTTATATTTCAGACCCGCGTTGCTCGGTTATCTCTTTTTAATAAGAACGTGCGTTGCATTTTCTCCAGAGACTGTCCGGAAGGGGGTGAAGCCAAGTTCGGGGAGATTGATTGCGGAAAATAGATGTTCGCCTTCGCCCAGGAGGACCGGCGATACGGCTCAGTGCATTTCGCCGATCTGGTCTGCGGCCAGGTACTGACGAATGACAGACACACCTCCGCCGATTCGGACGTCATTGCCCTGGGCCGCTTCTTTCGCGTCAACGCAGGCAACTGTGATCAGCAGTCTTCGCTCTTTGAGCAGTGGCATTAGCTCGATAAACACGTTTGCTCCCCTCCTTAACTTGTTGGTGTGTAGCAACTTCGAAATCTGGCGATGGAGAGTCGAGAAGCGCCGGGACGGGCACGCCAGCGCAGGGATGATACCTGGGGCGCCATTGCGCGACCGTCCCTGTCTGTGGCTCTGCCAACGTGGAGAGGTTTCCACAGATCTCCTGTGTCTTAGAAGGAAATTTCGTCGCCACCTCCTGCGGGAGCTGGCTCCGGGCTTGATTCTTCGCCGGCCATCTTTCCCCTGCCTTCCTGTCCGTTGTCGCGCGCACCTAGTAGGACAATGTCCCGGGCGACAATCTCTGTTCGATATTTCTTTTCCCCGCTCTGCCGATCTTCCCAGGTCGATGTTTGTAGCTTGCCTTCAACGTAGATCTTCGATCCCTTGCGGACGCACTCTCCCACGATCTCCGCCAGACGCTTCCAAGCGACAACGCTGTGCCATTCTGTTCTGTCTTGCCATTGATCGTTCCTGTCTTTGAATCTCTCGTTCGTGGCGAGACTGACCTTCGCGACCGGAACTCCACCGGCGGTGTACTGAACCTCAGGATCCTGGCCTACGTTTCCCACCAAAATTACCTTGTTTACGCTTTTCGCCATGCCATACTCCAGTTGCTTCCCTTACGAGCACCCACTCGTGCTGCCACATTCCATGCACCGATAACAGGAACCGGTTCTCACCATCCACGAGCCGCAGAACTGACATGCCGGTGCATCTCCCAAACCGACCACTTGCCCCAGTGCCTTGACCACGCTGCCCGTCTCAGGCTGCCGAGCGACCAGTCTCGGCAACTCAAACAGAATCCCCTGTTCGCCTTTCAGGAAACGCAGTTCCAGCCAGCGGAATAAATAGTCCATGAGGGACTTGGCGTAGCCGATTTTCGGATTCCCCGACCATCCGCTTGGCTCGAACCGTGTGTGACTGAATTTGTCGCAGAGGACCCCTAACGGGACGCCGTACTGCAGAGCCAGGGACACGGCGGTTGCGAAGGAATCCATAAGCCCGGAAACGGTCGATCCCTCCTTCGCCATCTTGATGAACATTTCACCTGGTAGGCCATCCTCGTACAGGCCGACCGTGACGTAGCCTTCCTGCCCGCCGACCGAGAAGTGATGCGTCAGGCTGTGTCGCTCGTCCGGAAGGCGGCGCCTCACGGCGGGTGTCCCGCGCCGCTCCGCCGACCCGTTGCCGCGTCCCTTGCTCGGGCTTACGGGACTTTCGTCGCTCATCTCGATACTGGCAGTTTCCTTTGCTTCTGACATGGGAACCTCGTCAACGCACCAGGGACATCACCTCGCGTTTTCAGTCCTCTCCAGCAGCACGGCAACGGATATCAGTGGTCGGGACGCGGCCATTCGTCAAGATCCCATTCCCCGGTTCGGATATGCCACCCGGTATCAGAATCGGTGAGCAGCCAGCCTGCCCCGCTCGTACACCAGAACAGCACCAGACTTGGCAACAGAAAGGCCAGATCGGAGAGGGACGGCACGAACGCTCCCCATTTCTCAAGAGGCCACGCCGAAGCGCCTTTCAGGCTCTGCTCCCGGCCCTGTGCTCCAGACATATCTGAGCCTCGGCGTTCGTACTCTCGATCACTGGCGCACGATGTCTTCACCTTCGAAAGCGTGGGCCTGGTTTTCATCCGCTTCAGCAAAGCGACGCAAGGAAGCAGAGCTCCCCGCGGGAGTGCGGGGATTCTGGGCGAGGGAACCACCCGTCCACCGATTGAAGATATGAATGACGAGTGGTGTGCCTGTTGCCGCGGCAAGAAATGCGCCACCGGGGTTGAGGTGCAGGCCGCCACCGACTACCACAAACAGGAAAAGGAAGAGACAAATAACCAACGAGACCTGTTTGACCTTCATTCTCACCGTATCCCTCCATTCCATATCTGACATTGGGCAGCCACGCCAGCGTTCTTACTCGTGGACCGCAAGCCCGGGCGTGACAACCGCAGCCTCAGGGTTTGGACCGCGATTCTGCGTTGATTCATCCCCGACGCGATCCTTAGCAGGACGGGGCCGTGGTTTGCGCAGATAGTGGGCGTGAGAGCAGCCGGCGCAGTTGACCCCTTTGGTCGCCGCGCGAACCGCCGCCACGAACTTCTCCTGGATCATCACGGGTTCTCCCGCCAACGAATAGAATGTTGGGACTACGCTGCCGGTCTGAGCCTTATCCTTTCCGCACAAGTCCAGTTCGACGCGCCCATGAATACCGCGGAACAGCACCTCAGTATCCAACTGCGGCTGATGATTGTTCTCTGCTGAGCGCGGTGAGTGCCGCGTAATCAGCAGTTCGTAGGTTCGACCTTTTCGGAGCATATCCAGCCGAACAACAACCGGCGATAGGACAACTGCGTGCAGGCCGTTCACTCCGATCGCCTCCACTGGGTGCAGGTATTCCAGAGGCCGGCCTTGTTCGTCGGCGAACGTGATATAGCGGCCCACGTCACCGGCAGAGCCGCCCGATTCCAGGCCACGCACCACGTACCGCTGTGCCAGCTGTTGGTGTTCAACGCTGACCAGCGCGTGTGCGAAGATCCCCTGATCCTTCAGCACTCTCACCGCTCGCCGCGGCAGGGGCAGTCCCGCAGTCCCCGTGAACTTCTGCTTAGCCATGAAAGTCGCCTCCTCTTTAGCTCTTCACTCATTACTTATGTGGTCTTTCGGACGGGGATCGGACACCCAACCGCAGCACGGATCATTTCTTTGCTGCAGCCAGCCCAGCACTGGTAGAACCGCGGATCAGAGATCCGGATCGCCAGGTTATCACCGCTGCGATCACGTCCCGCCTGGGCACACGAAGGACACTGCGCCACGTAGTTCCGCCCAACAACCCTGGTCTTACCCACGTGGTCGAGAATGGAGAAGCTCTTCCGACCGCGGTCAATTCCCTGCCCTCTGATTGGCTCAGCGTCCGGTCGAGGTTTGGCGAGATTGCCAGGTAGGCCTTTCCCCGCAGTGAACCGGTCCAGCTCGCCTTCAGTCAGCCTGCGCAGACGCTTCAGGAATTCGATCTGTGCGTTCAGCGTGTAGTCGGCACCATAGAACCAGAACCGGCGGTTTGCACCGCGATGGATTCCCAAGGGCCCCCTGATGGCATTGCCGAATGCACCCGCTGCGATCGCGTCATGCTTGGGGAACACCTCGATCCCCTCGGCCAAACCGGAGCCCTTCACCGGTACCCCGAGTCTGCCGGCCAAGTCGTAGATGTAGATCCGGCACTTTCGCGCCAGCAGCGGCGCTGCCAGGAAGACCCACAGGTGCCCGCCCCGCTTGCTCATCTCCAGGGCAGAGTCCACGCCGTCCCGGGTAAGCTGATACTGCAGCGTGATCAGGTCCTCCATGGCGGTGGCATAGTCGGCATCGATCACGACCCACTTGCAGCGCTGGTTCGAGGGATTGATGGCGTACAGTCCAATCGTTATCTTCCCTTCCAGGTGCTGCGAGACGGTTTTCTCGGTCAGATGAAGGGCTGCACCCGACCCTTTTTGCGTTGGGCGGTAATAGTAATGACGGCCGCTCTCAGGGTGGGGCCTCGCGGATTGGACCGTGTAGGCCCGACGATTGACAAACAGCTTGATGTATTCCTTGACGAGGGCCGGTGTTGCAGCCAGTCGTCGATCCACGGTCTTCCTCCTTCCCGGAACCGTTGGTTCTCGAGGCTGTGTGGTAGATAAGTCGGGATTGGATTTCTGTCAAACGGCCGCCGCAACCTTCTCAATTACAAGGGCAGGCAGTCATTTCCGCTGACTTGCCTGGCTCCAATAACCAGCCCGGGCCGCCGGCCAACGGAGCCGGGCGTTCCATGAGACTAAGGAAGTCGTACTCGTGTACAAGGAGATCAAAATCCTTGACGCCGTATCCGCCGTATTGCTCGTCCTCGAAGTCCACCCATAGCCAGTTGCCACTCTTGCGATCCAAGACATAAAACGCTCCCGACTGTGAGACGCCCGTGATGATTAAGAGCAGCAGGACTGCCGCTGGGAACTCCAGCCATCGAACAGCTTGCGCACCCTCGGTAGCGTCGATCACCGCTCTCGCGATGATCAGCACGAACGCCAAGGCCGTCAGTGCACCCACTCCAGGATGTGTCTGCAAGCGCTGCGCCTCAGGCCACTTGTCCGCTTCCTGCTCGATGGCCTGCGTCAACTCGGCAATCGTCGGAGTCAGCCGATCCAGCAACTCCAGCAGATCGCGCCGGCGTCGACTCGCCCACGGGGCTAACTTGAACGACTGCAGTTGCTCGCGTCCGGCATCCCGCCACAGCTGCTTTTTACAGCGCACTCCTTCGTTCAGCGCCACCGCTTGCAACTGGTTCATGATCCGCGTCCGCGCCTGCACCATCCGGTGCCGGTGCCACAGCAGTTGCCGCAGATCGCGATTCTCCCAGCCCGGTACCCACACCTGGGGAAAACGATTTTCCAGCAATAAGCGCAGAATCAGCTGCGCATCCTGGCGATCCGTCTTCTGCTTGCGCACTCGTTTGGCTCGGATCTCGGCTGCATCGCCAATCCACAGCTCAAACTGCAACTCCGCCAGCAGTCGCTCAAACCAGCGAGCGTGCCCGCTCGCTTCCATCCCCACGCGCACCTTGAGGCCTTGTGCTTCGAGTTCACGGTAGAACCTCTCCGCTTCCTCTCGGTGCTCCAGTCGCCGCTCTTGTACCTCTCCCGTATCTGTATCCACAAACGATAGGCCACGAGCCTCCGATAGAACCATGGTTGACACTCCAATCCCAGGTTCGCTTGCCAAGTCTCAAGACTCGATTGGCGTGGTCGCCACCGGAAGAGGAAACCCTCGGGAAGGGCAAACAAGCCAATGCAAAACCTCTCGAGCGCAATCGGGGGCACTTACAAGTCAGTGGGCTGGATCTCGAGACTAAAATCTTCTCGGCCTCCGGTCGAGGGAGAACTTTTTTCTTGACATCCCTTTTTATAGAACTCATTG
>Ga0209698_10002648_pt1 | contig 20160 bp, 20 predicted proteins | sample LitLauG_LLR_2012_FD_187203 | JGI IMG/M metagenome (GOLD analysis project Ga0209698, IMG submission 187203) | Freshwater sediment microbial communities from Pennsylvania, USA - Little Laurel Run_MetaG_LLR_2012 (SPAdes) (version 2) | ecosystem: Environmental > Aquatic > Freshwater > Creek >...
GGATGTGGTCTCCTTGTCTCAGCGGACCCAGTCCAATCCCGCCGAGCGCGTAAAAGGAACGTTTTTCGAGCCGTATGTGCCCGCGCCCGGGACAAAGAAAGAGAAGTCGCCGGTTGGAGGCGATTCTCTCGCCGATCGACCTGTCTGGTATACGGGCAGAACGACACAGGGCCCCACCGACAAAGCGATCGCCGGCAGCCAAGGCTAGAGGACCGGCCTGGGTCCACTGATCCGCAGGTTGCCCATTTCGATGCCTGGCGTCCTAATTTCCGCAGTTCAGCGCCGGCAGCGGAGCCATCGGCTGCCCGGGCGGCAGTTCCTTGTCGCGCATCTCGGTCCAGCGGGCGATCGCGGCCTGCGCGTCGCGGCACATGCCTCCGAACGTCTCGATTAACGAACTGGCCGGCGCGGTATCGGCTTGATCCACGGCGATCATCAGCCGCGTCAGATCGCGATTCATCGGCCCGATTCCCGCCGGAGGCCCTGCGCCATCCAGCAGCGCCGCCAACTTCTGCTCCAAGTCCGGACGCGCCGCACGCGCCTGCGCGGCCTGATTGTACGCCGCATACGTCGCGCCCATCGCGGCGGCCACTTTTTGCGCCAAGTCCAATTGCTGGAGAAGCTCGGCGTTGGAGACGTTCAAGCGCGGGTCCAGCTTCACGGTCAGCATCTGGCGATACGTTTCGCCGCCCACGTGCAAGCGAACCTCGTAGTCGCCCGGCACCACCATCGGACCCTGCGGCTCATGCCACGGCGTGTTGTGAGGAATGGCGTGGTCGGCCAGCGTGTATTCGAAGTAATTCACGTGGATGCCGTAATAGGTGTAGAGAAGTTGATCGGGATCGGGATAGCGCAGGTCCCACACGAAGCGATGCAGGCCAGGCTTTTTCGGCAGAAGGGGCGCCGGAGCCAGCCAGTAATCGGGGACGTTCACTTTATAAGGAAGCGAAGTCGCGCCGGTGCTGGAGTAGGCGCGCACCAGCTTGCCTTGGGCGTCAAAGACCTCCAAGCTGATATCGCCAGCCGGCTCGGACTTCAAGTAATAATCGATGGTCGCGCCGTCCGGAGGATTTTCGGCGGCCGGAACGTCGGGGTTCAAAGGTGTATCCGTGTAGGCATCCCACAGCATGCGGGTGGCGGGTGCGGGTTTAAATAGGTACGCATTCGACGCCGTGATCTGCGATGCGTTGGCGGCCAGATCGCGCAGAGGGCTGATGTCGTCCAGGGCCCACAGCGCGCGTCCGTAAGTGGCCAGCACCAGTGTGTTCTGTTCGATGGCCAGATCGCGGCACCACGCTGCGGGCAGGTTCAATTGCAAGGGCTGCCACTGGCCTCCGCCGTTGAACGATACGTAAACGCCCGCGTCCAAGGCCGCGAACACCAGGTCGCGATTCACTGGATCCTCGCGCACCGCCCAGGCGACGCTGTTCGGCAATCCTTTGTTGACCATGGTCCACGTTGCGCCGTAATCCGTAGTGCGGAAAATGCGCGGCGGCGAATCCGTCGCTGCTCCGCGGGGCGCGCCCGGAGCAGCGCCCACAATGGCGAAGGCCCGCGCCGGATCGCTGACCGACGCATCCATGTTCGTGATCGCCGCTTGCCCCAAATCGTGCGGCGCGACGTTGGACCAATGCGCGCCGCCATCGCGGGTAAGCTGCACCAGGCCGTTGTTGGTCGCCGCCCAAATCGTCTTCGCCTCTTTGCTGGAAAAAACCAGCGCGCTGATGGCCGGTCCGCCGCCGCGTCCGCCGCGACGCGTGGTGGTGGGCTCCGGACCCGCGTCGCCGCCGACGGTTAAATCCGGGCTGATGGTGTCCCAGTGCATGCCCTTGTCGTGCGTGGCGAGAAGATACTGCGTGGCGAGATAAAACGTGTCGGGATCAAGCGGCGAAAATCCCATCGGCGGCGAACCAGCTTCGCGATACTTCGCCGTGCGCTCGAAAATATGCTGCGTCTGGCCGGTGATCTTGTTGATGCGCAAAATCGATCCGTACCAACCGGTGGCATATAAATAGTTCGCGTCCGCCGGATCGGGCACAATGCGAGCCGTCTCGAAACCGTTGGTGGTGTACCAGTCGCGATACGTGATCTGGCCTCCGCGCCCGAAGATGGGCGTGGCCACCGTGCCGCTGTCCTGCTGCGCCGAATAAAGGAAGAAAGGAAAGCCGTGATCGGCGGTGACGTTGTACATCTGCCCCGTGGGTTGGTTGAACCAGGAGGTCCAGCTGTGACCTCCATCCATGCTGACGATGGTCCCCTGATCGATGGCCAGGATCATATACTTGTCGTTGGTCGGGTCGATCCAGACGTAGTTGTAGTCGGCTCCGCTGGGCGCGCCGGTGTAGGATTCCCACGTTTTGCCCGCGTCGGTGGAGCGGTACAACGACGTTTGCGTGGCGAACAGAATATTGGCGTCGCGCGGATCGACAATGATGTCGTGAAACTGGCCTCCGCCAATTATGCGCGGATCGTCGGTCGCGCGCGTCCAATGCTCGCCCGCGTCGTCGGACCGGAACACGCCTTGCGCCACGTAGTCGTACACGCGCTTGCCCTTGGTGCCCGGCGCGACGGCCAGAGAGATGGTGCCGAAATTGCCGCCGGGAAGGCCTTCCGGGCTGGTTTTCTTCCACGTCGCGCCTTCGTCAGAAGAGCGGAAAATCTGTGAATCGGTTGCTGGACCGGCCACAGGCTCCGCGCCGCGACCACCACCGCCGCGGCCACCCGCTGTAATCGGACGCGTGCCAGCGTAGACATTTTTCGGATTATCGGGATCGAGCACCAGCCACACGCTGCCGATTTTGTCGGGCAGCACGGACTTCCACGTCTTGCCCCCGTCGATGCTGCGAACAACGCCCGTGTCGCCCGCGGCAGCCATCACGATGTCGGGCTTGCGCGGATCGATCACGATGGAAATGACGCCGTGGCCCTGAAGCGCGACCTGGTCCCAGTGGGCGCCCGCGTCATTGGAGCGATAGAGACCCGCCGTCGGCCCTACGCCGATGGCTCCGGCGTAAACGGTATCGGGATGCGAGGGTGCGACCGCAACCGCTCCGATACCGGTGAGGCGTACTGAATCGCTGACGCAATTCCACACCTGACCTCCATCGGTGGTTTTCCAGACGCCGCTGCCCGCGGTGGCCATGTAATAGATGGCAGGGTTGCCTGGAATGCCCGCGACCATGGAGCTCTTGCCTCCGCGGAAGGGCCCAAGTAAGCGCCAGCGGAGCCCGGCGTAGAGATTTTCATCCACGGTTTGGGCCGTGAGCGTCGAGACAAGCGCGAGAAAAACAGAGAACCTGATCATGTGAGCCGTGTTGGCGATTCTACCGTATCCGCTCGGCGGGAGGCGTTGTAGTGCAGAATCAATGTATGCGTGGGAAAGTGGATCCGAACGAAGTCTCGCGGTTCCTGGACGCCTGGTTTGCCGTGCGGCAACTGATCCAGGCCGCCAACTTCAATCATTTCTCCAAAGCGGGCCTGAGCGCCACGCAATTCATGACGCTCAACCTGCTGCCGGAGAGCGGCGAGGCCATCGCCATGGGCGATCTGGCACGGCGGATGAACCTGAAGCCCGCCACTGTCGCCAAGACCGTGGACAGCCTGGAGGCGCGGCAACTGCTGGCGCGCGAGAGAAGCCCGGAAGACGGGCGCGTGGTGCTGGTGAGGATCACTGGCGAGGGCTCGAGCTTTCAAAATGCCGCAGCCGGACAGTTCCGGCGGCATATTTCAAAGATGTTCAGCGCGATCCCGCCAGCTGACCGGGCAGCTCTGATCCACGGCCTCGAAAGCCTCGTGCGGGTGTCCGGCGTCAGTCCCGCGGCGCGCGGCGCTGCTCCGGCGTCGCGTAATACGCGGCGATCTCCCCAGCGCTGATCTGAATATCCGAGTTCGCGGCGATGGTTGCGGCAATCTTTTCGTCGCTATGTCCCTGCGTCCGCAAATGCTCGATTTCGTCGCTGATCATGCCGACAAATGCCTGCACCGGAAAGGTTTCCGGCTCCAGTCCGGCCATCGTGCGCAGCGCGGTTTGCGCCCGCAGCGCTTCTTCAATGGAATATGTCTTGTGAGAATCCATGGCAAGCCTCCTAATAATTCGTACTACGAACTAAATGATAACCCGAGTTCGCCAATCTGTCCAGATGGGCGATAATTTTCGCAATGCGTTTCATTTTGCCCTGCTTTTTCGCCGCCGCGCTCAGCTTCGCGCAGATACCCGCCGCGCTGAAGCCTTTTGTGAAATTCGGCGACCCGGTGATCGTGCTAAACCACGTCCGGATCGTCGACGGCACAGGGGCCGCGCCTATGAACGACATGCGCATCGTCATTCAGCAGGGCAAGATCGCGAGCGTCCGCAGTGCCAAAGAGGCCGCCGACTGGCCTGCCGGCGCAAACGTGTTGGACCTGACCGGCAAGACCGTGATCCCAGGCCTGGTCGGCATGCACGAGCATCTTTTTTATCCCACGCCGAAGCGCGCCGGCCTTTCGCTCTACGGAGAAATGGCGGACAGCGCGCCCAGGCTTTATCTCGCCGCGGGCGTGACCACGGCGCGAACGGCGGGCAGCGTCGAGCCGGCCGCGGATCTGGCAATCAAGAAGCTGATCGACGCAGGCACGATTCCTGGGCCAAGGTTGGACGTGACCGGTCCTTATTTAGGCGGCCTTGCGCCGTTCGTTCCGCAGTTGAAAACTTTGAGCGGTCCAGCGGAGGCGGAGCGACTGGTGGATTACTGGGCAGCGCAAGGCGCGACGTCGTTCAAGGCGTATATGGATATCAAGCCCGAGGAACTGAAGGCCGCCATCGATCGCGCGCATGCCAAGGGCATTAAGGTGACGGGCCATCTGTGCTCGGTTGGATTTCGGGAAGCGGCGGCGCTGGGCATCGACAATCTGGAGCACGGGCTGATCGTGGATACGGAATTTTTGCCCAGTAAAAAGCCAGGCGTGTGTCCGAACACAGCGCAGGCGCAGGCGATTATCGCGCAGCTTGACGTCGGAGGGCCGGAGGTGCAGCAGACCATCCGCGAGTTAGTGGCGCATCATGTCGCCGTGACTTCCACGCTAGCGATTTTTGAGACGCTGGCGCCGAATCGTCCTCCGCTGGAGATCGCGGCCAGACAGCGTGAGTTCATGACCGACGCCGCGTGGGGCGAATTTCTGACGGGCCGCGCGCGACTGGCCGGGAACAGCGCCAGTCTGGGCGCGGCACTGCTCAAGAAAGAAATGGAGTTCGAGCGCGCGTTCGTCAAAGCCGGTGGCCTGCTGACGGCCGGCGCGGACCCGACTGCTTATGGAGGCGCGATCGCAGGCTTTGCGGATTTACGCAACATCGATCTGTTGATGGAGGCGGGTTTTTCGTTTCCCGAAGCGATCCACATCATCACGCAGAACGGCGCTACGTATTTGGGCATCGAAGCCGAGCGCGGATCCATTGCCCAGGGCAAGGCCGCGGACCTGGTAATTCTGGAAGGCACTTCGAATGTCGAGACGGTGTTCAAGGATGGTATAGGCTACGATCCTCAGAAGCTACGCGATTCTGTTCGCGGACTGATGGGACTGCGGTAACCGCGATTCTCATTCTTAACTCCGGGAGTGGGCGTCGCTGTCGAAGCTGCCCTGCTGGGAAAGCAGGATAGCATCCCGCTTCCCCGGGCTTAAACAGCAACCGCCTTTTACTTCGCCGCCGGCTTGGGCTTCGGTGCCCAGAAATCCGGATCCGCCGTAATGTACTCCTTCGGCGGATTGCTCATCTTCGGACTAACCGCGAACAGCATCGCTTCCGAGGAAACAACGATGTCCTGATACAACTTGGTATACCGTGCGCCGAGAGCTTCGGCGGGCGGTCCGTCCAACGCCTTCAGCGATTCCATTCCGGCGAGGATTATATATGTCCCGGCCGGTGCGCCGTAGGCAACCGTATAAACGGTCCTTCGTTGCTTAGACCCGCTCTTTTCCCAGGAGTCGTTCAGGATTTTGCGCATCTCCGCAAACTCTGCCTGGTGACCGAGGCGGATTCGCACAGTAACTGCCCTGACATAACGATACTTGGCGAGATTCCCAGGGACCGGGGTATAGCTTAGGTCCTTCATGTATCTCAGCATCATCGTGCGTGACATCGTGCGGAGCGCGCCGTCCGGCTCGTCCAGTTGTCCGAGCGTGGCACTCAAAGGCTCAGCAGTTGTGACCTTGCGCGCCTCCTCTAACGCCTCGAAGCTGTCAAACCGGTCAAGGAACCAAACTTGGCTGGGTCCCATGATTGCATCCAAGGCAGTGTAGCTTGGAGCCTTGGTCTTTGAGAAAGCGTGTGCATAGGCCATCTCGGTCTTTTCGTGTGCCGCCGCTTTGCCTTCCTTGATATCCTCGCGGATAATGCGGAGATACGTAGCGGGCTCTTGTGCCAGAACACGCGATGCTCCCGAGAATGCCAGGCTCGCCAGAAGAATGGTTATGCTGTGTCGCTTCATCGATCCTCCATGTCTTTTTGGTGTTGCAAACTGCCCGCGTAGTATATCAGACCGTTGTTTCGTTCCCGCTGGTCGCGTATCGTAAACGCGTCGAGGGAACCTGTGGCGCTGATGGCTTTAGATCGGATGTACAGTTTTGCGCGCGCTCCGCGCCAATTAATCCGGCAACAGAAAAATCGGGCGGTTCCCCTGCAGGGGAGAGCCGGACGTCGGAGCAACGTTCTATTTATCTCTAAATCCCCTTGTCTGAGTGGTTAGCTGGCGATCAACCCAATTTAGGCGGCAACCGGCGCCAGGACACAGGCAAGGAGTGTACCAGGCCTCTTACTTTCCTAACGCTTTTGCCGCACGTTCGTGATCGGCTTCCTTGAAATAGATCACGTATCCGTACCCGCCCTGCCCGTCGGTCACACCGGTGGACGCGTAGATATCCACTCCGGCATCAAGCAGGGTCTTAAGAACCTCCGCGAGCGTGCCCAAATGATCATCGCCATTGATCAGGACGGCATGTTGTGGTCCGGTGAGAACAAGGCCCAACTCTTTCGCGACCTTCAGAAAACTATCGATCCGATCAGGGAATATAGTCAGCTCGACGTGATTCGGGCCGTAGGGTACGGCGCTGAACGCCAGCAGATTCACGTCCTCATCCGCGAGTCTCGCCAGCAATTCGTAGGGCTTCCCGGGCTCTGCTTGGATGCGCGTATAAAAGTAATTGACGGTGCGGACGCTGAGCGACGACATTACGGCTCCTCTATCTGGCGACTTGGGACGCAGCCGAACGAAACCAGAACCAAGGTTTCCCTGATTGCCTGCCTCATCCAGTTAGAGTGTAATCGACCTGGAAGCCAACTGGTCCAGGATGCCTTACGCGGCCGGCAGCAGCCCTGAAGAGTTTCTCGGTGGCTACATCAGCGGGAAACAAGCTTCCGATCCGCAGTTCATCGGCGGTGACATCCTGGGCCGTGCCAAACGTCGCGATGACGGCGAACAGAAAGATTTGTACTCCGTTTTGAGCAATCGTCAGGAAGACCTAGAGCCGTGGCGCGCGCCGCCCGGCGTGCGGTGGACGACGAGCCATCGGTTGAATCCGAAGTTGGGTTTGTCTTGTGGGGCGGGCTATGGAGCCGGCAACCGGGTTTCGACCCGGCTTGGTCTGTGGCGAGTAAAGAGCCGACTATAAGCCGGCTGCCGGCTCAGGGGCCGGACCATGCGGAGGGTGAGCCCGTCTCACTCTCCGCGCCGAACAGCATGGGACGGCACCAAGGCGATAAATCCATCCTCCCTTTCCCTGAAATTCGTCGAGCGCGATCCGTTCTGTTCCTTCGTCAGAGCCACCCCGCTGCAGCGCTTTCATAGGATCACTATGCGTCCTCTCGAAGCATCAGTACGCACCCACCTTGGTCGAACCGCGTCGGCCGGTGATAACTCCAATGCTCCGTCCACGGCTGCCACCGAAATCGCAGCTCTCTTGTCATGCATTCCAATGCGATCCAGCGTGGCCTGGGGGCGGGGGCACTTCGGGTTACACTGCTTAGTTCATGCACTATCGACTTTTAGGACGCACTGGATTTCAGGTTTCTGACATCAGCTTTGGGGCTTGGGCCATTGGGGGCGCTTGGGGTAGCGTCGATGATTCCGATTCGCTGGCCGCGCTCAACCGGGCTGTCGATTTGGGTGTCAATTTTATCGATACCGCGGACGTTTATGGCGATGGGCGCAGTGAACGGTTGATCGCCGAACTGAAGCGTTCGCGCAAGGATGAGATTATCGTCGCGACGAAGGCCGGGCGGAGGCTGCCTACACAGGCGGCCGAGGGCTACAATCGCGCGAACCTCACTGGGTTCATCGAAGACAGCCTGAGAAACCTGGCGACCGATTGTCTGGATCTGGTCCAGCTCCATTGCCCTTCGACTGACGTTTATTACCGGCCTGAGGTATTCGGGATCATGGATGACCTCACCGCGCAAGGCAAGATTCGCCACTACGGTGTGAGCGTGGAGCGCGTGGAAGAGGCGCTGAAGGCCATCGAATATCCGAATGTCAAAACCGTGCAGATCATTTTTAACTGCTTCCGCCATCGCCCCACCGAATTATTCTTCCAAGAAGCCGCGAAGAGACGCGCCGGTATTTTGGCGCGAGTGCCCCTGGCCAGCGGCATGTTGACCGGGAAGCTGACGCGCGCGTCCCAGTTCGAGAAAGACGATCACCGCAACTTCAACCGTCACGGCGAAGCGTTCGATATGGGCGAAACGTTTTCGGGCGTCGATTACGACGTGGCTTTGCAGGCCGTTGACGAGATACGGGCGCTGGTGCCGGCGGGCATGACGATGGCCCAGTTCGCGCTGCGCTGGATTCTCATGTTTCCAGAAGTCACGTGCGCGATCCCTGGGGCGAAGCGTCCATCCCAGGCAGAGGATAACTGCGCGGCGTCGGATTTGGCTCGATTGAGTGACGAAACCATGACTGCAGTCGCGCGGATTTACACCGAGAAGATACGGCCACTGGTGCATCAACGCTGGTAAGCTTATACTTCAACGATGCCTGAAGAGCTTGAAAATCTAGAAGTGCCGCAGGGCCCTCGTGTCTCGGCGATTATTGTGGCGCGCAATCAGATTGATCCGCTGCGCCGGTGCGTGGCGGCGCTGGAGCGCTCGACCGATCGTGAACGCCTGGAAATTCTGGTCGTCGATCTGGCCAGCACCGATGGCTGCGCGCAAATCGATAGCGAGTTCCCGTCCATTATTCCCCTGCGGCTGCCGCACGATTTCGGCGCGACGCGGGCCATGAACATCGGCACGCGGACGGCCAAGGCGGAGCTGGTGTTTTATCTGTCGCCCGACGTGGAGGTCGCGCCGGATACGGTTTCGAAGCTGGCCGACAAACTGGAAGAAGACAACGACGCGTCGGCTGTGTGTCCGCTGCTGGTGGATGAATCGGGGAGAGCGGTTTCGAAGGTCTACAAAATCCCCACTGCCGCGACGCTGAAGGGCGAGATGCCTGTGGTGGCGCTCGACGTGACCAAAGACCGCATCGACGTAGAGTATCCGGGGCGCGACGCGATCCTGGTGCGGAAGCAATTCGTGCGCGGAATGAATTATTTCGACGACCGGTTCGGCGAATACTGGGCCGATGCCGACTTGGCTATCCTTATTTACCGGGGGATGAAAAAAATCCGGCTGTACCCATCGATAAAGGCGGTGCGGCGCGGCGACACGTCGGTGGATTGGTCGAAAGGGGTATTTGCAGCAGATCGGGCAACAAGTGCGGCGTCGTTGATCGGCAAACACTACGGATTTCTCTCAGCGCTGATATTCGTGCTGGGAGCGATCTTCTCCGCTTTGGGCCGATTCGACTTTAAGGCGCTGTTTGCGCTGATCACCGGGCAGAAAATCGACAGTTCGCAGGGGCAGTAACTTAATCCACGTAAGGTTTTTTGCCTACGCCCCTAACTTTCTTCTCATCGCCATCCGATAGAATCCCTGTAAGGTCGAACTGTTTATGCACCTAGACGGAATTCTCTGGATCCTCTTGCCGGTCTTTGTGGCGGTAGGCAGCGCACTGCTTTCTTTCTATATTATGGAGGCGCGAATGGAAGTGGCCATCGCGCGCGAACGCGAGTCGCTGGCCGAGGCGCGGGCGACCATCCATTCGCAGAAAATCACATTAGAAGAACGCATCAAGGCGACGGAAGAAGCGACGAAACGCATGGCGATGGACGAGTTCATGCAGGAGTTCCGCGTGGAGGAGCGCAGCTACGCGCGCGAGAGCAAGTCCTTAAGCACGTCGCGCAAAACCGTGGTGATGCAGGAGCGCCTCTTTTTTCGCAACATCCCTCTTTCCAATTGGATAGAGCGCGAAATGGTGGTCGAAGAAGGCACTGATCTGGACCAGTTGCCCAGGGAATCGGTGTTCGGCGCTGCACCCGCTCCGCAGGCGATTGAAACGCCAGAACCAGCGCCCGCCGCTGTGCTGACCTCGCCCACCGAAGACCTACGCGCGATGACGAAATACGTCCAGGCCGTGCAGGTGGATGAGCGCAACCAGCCTGAAGCCCGCATCTTTACGGGCGTCGTGGTCCCGGCGTTCGGTGCGCAATAGCCGATTCTGCTTGAAACGGCTGGGTAAACCGTTCTAAAATCGGCACGTCTCTAAACAGTGGACAGGATATGTTTGCTCTGATGGCCGAGCCCCGTCTGGCCGAAGAAACCGAGTTGGTGCCGCTGCGCGATTTCGGCGCTTGGATGACGGCGGAGCAGCGCCGTATTTACGGTTTGTGCCAGCGTTTTCTTCAAGATCGGGACGAGGCGGATTCGGCGACTCAGGACGTGTTCCTGAAAGCGTTTCAGGCCCTGAGCAAGGAAGACGCCAGGGAATTGGACGATCCGGGGCGCTGGCTGACCCGCATCGCCGTAAATACCTGTCTGGACCGTCTGCGTAGCCGCAAATGGCAGTTCTGGCGCCGTAGGCCGTCGTCCGAGGATGAAACGGCCATTTTATCGATGGCGGCCTCTCCCAAGCCGGAGGCGGAGGACCAGTGCTTCGCCGGGGAAATTGGCGTGCGCCTGAACGCCGCGCTGAACAAATTGTCGATCCGTCAACGGACTGTATTCACGTTGCGGCATTATGAAGACATGAGCCTGGAGGAGATCGGGAATCTTCTGGGCTTGGACGTCGGGACGGTGAAGGCTCACATGTTCCGCGCGGTCACGAAACTGCGCGCCGAACTGAGGGACCTGTACCAGGGGACCAGCAAATGAACGAGCAGACGAAACATCTTTCGGCCGACGAGTTAATCGACGCGCTCTACGGCGTCGGCCAGCGGGACCATTTGGACGCGTGCGCGGAGTGCTCCGGCCGTTTGCGCCAGTTGCTGGCGATGCGAGCCGCGGCTGCGAAGCCCGCAGCCCCGTCGAGGGAGTTTCTGGCCGCGCAGCGCCGCAATATTTACGCCCGTATGGGCGAGCAGCCCGCGTCGAAATGGGGCTGGGCTCCAGCGCTGGCCGCGGCCGCGGTAGTGATCGCGGCGGGAGTGTTTTCGCTGCGTCCGCAGGCGGGGGTGGTGCATCAGGAAATCGATCAGGCGCAGTTGTTCTCCGATGTGTATTCCATGCAGCAATCGATGGAGCCGATCGCGGCCCAGCCGATTGACGCTATTTTCGATCAGGACGCAAAATAGGCCTTTATGCGGCTGCTTTCCCTCATCGCGTGCACGGCCGGCTTGGTGCTGGCGCAGGGGCCGATCGGTTCGGTATGCCGTCCGGGTAAAATGGCGCGCGATATGAACCTGACCGACGCGCAGCAGAAGCAGGTGTCGGGCATCTGCCAGGATTCGCTGCACAAGCTCTACGATCTGCGCGAGGCTGTGAATAAAGCCGAGGCCGACCTGCAGGCCGCCTTCGACGAATCGCCTGTGGATCAGGCCAAATCGACGCGGGCGATCGAACATCTGGCGGCGGCGCGATCAGACCTGTTCACGGCGACGTCGCAGATGGACCTGAAGATCCGCACCGTGCTGACCGACGATCAATGGAAGCAGTTGAAGATGCGCCGCGGTCCAGGCGGACCAGGTGGTATGGGACGTCCAGGCGGGCCTCCTCCGGATGGCGGCTGGCGTCGCGGCAAGGGCTCGATGAAGGGCACGACGAGCACCACAAATCCTCAGCAGCCGAACAAGTAAAGTTGACTTTGGCCCGCCGGGCGCGGTATCAGTGGAGTAGCTGTCTCAAGATCGGCGCGGTAGCCAAGTGGTAAGGCAGAGGTCTGCAAAACCTTTATTCGGGGGTTCGATTCCCCCCCGCGCCTCCAACAACTTAATTGGTTTTTCTATCGTTTAGACATTCCCGGGATGTCCCGCTCGATCCCGTGTATTCCCGGTTTTCAGCACCTTCTACCGGACGGAAACCGGACGAGCATTTCGTGTCCGGAATGTTTCGGTGCTCGTCGAGGGCTTCCATTGCAATATCCATCGCTTCCTGCCGCACGTGAACATACTTTGTGATGCTCCTGAGGTCTCCATGGCCGAGAATGCGCGCCAGCGTTGCCACGGGCATCCCCGACTCAGCGGCGCGCGTCGCAAAGGTGTGCCTGAAATCGTAAAGCACTAACGCCAGGCGCGACACTTCAACGAACTCGACGCAACCGCACGGGCATTTCCCGCGTTCGTGTTGGTCAAAACTCAAAACAGGAGAATCCATCATGAACCTCATCGAAGTCGACCGCGCGTTGCGCCAACTCCGTCTGGGCGGCATGGCCGCGGTGCTCGAAACCCGCTTGCGTCAGGCACAAGCCGAATCGATGGCTCCCATCGATCTGATCGCGTGTCTGGTCTCCGACCAACTCACTCTACGCACCGACCGTTTGCTCCAACGCCGCCGTAAACAGGCCGCCTTTCGCGATGCCGACCGGACACTGGATAACTTCGACTTCACCTTCAATCCGAAAATGAATCGCAGCCTGGTGTTCGATCTGGCCACCACCGCATTCATCGACAAGCGCGAAGACGCGTTGTTTCTCGGCCCCGGCGGAACCGGCAAGAGTCACTTGGCGCAGGCCATCGGTCAGTGCGCCATCCAGCAAGGCTACAAAGTGCTGTATCGCGAAACCCACATCCTGCTTGATGAACTGGCCGACGCGGTCGCCGGCGGCACGCGCAAAGAATACATGGAATCGGTGGCCACCGTGCCGTTGCTGATCATCGACGATTTTGGAATGCGCAAACTCCCGCACACCGCCGCCGAGGACCTGCTGGAGATCGTCATGCGGCGCTACGAGCGTTTCAGCACGCTGCTCACGTCGAACCGTCCGGTGGAAGACTGGGGCAAACTGCTGGGCGATGTCGCCGCGGTGAGCGCCATGTTCGACCGCCTGCTGCATCACGGCCACGTGCTCAAGTGCGGCCCGCGAAGCTGGCGCACCAAGACCGCGCCGCACCTTAGTTGGGGACGCCGCCCCCAAACCCCTGGGATTTATCGCCTTCCCGCCAGAGTTACTGCGGTGCGGGGCGGCTCCCCGCCGCCCTCGCAACTCCGGCCCTGGATCGGCGCTCTGGTCGCGTTGCCATATCCTCCGTCCAGGCCTCGCCAGTATACGCCGCTTTCAGGCTCGATTGTGAAAAATATTTGCTGAAACGCCCACAGGTGGGTTATAAATACTCTCGTCTTGGTCCAGTTCCGTTGGCCGGTTTTGAAGTGTCCACGGATGGCCGGTTTTCAGGTGTCCACCGAGGATTAGCGGGGCGACATACCGAAATAGATCAGGGCAGAGACCAGGGTCAGGGCGACGGTGAGCGTCGCCCACTTCCGGCGTTGGAACCAGATGCGAAGTGGGGGAACGGCGGTGGTCAGCAGGGACCCAAGGCCAATGGCGACAAAAAGAAAGCCCAGGGTCCATACATAGAGGCCGCTGTGATCGTCGGGACTCTGATGGGGCGAAACCAGGATCCAGTTACCCCAAAACCTTCTGCCGGCGAATACCCACAGTGCCCCGAACAGCGCCATCAGGAGTGCCATTTGAAGCTGAACACGGTTCCCCCGGGAGGCGGAAACCTGCAGGAACATTCCATTGCGAAGCGACTCTTCGATCGCGATGCGAATATGATCTGCCAACGGCCGGCCATCGGGACTGCTTAACCACTCATAAGCATTACCGCGCTCGGGAGGTTTCTTCAAACCGACGATTTTGGCTGCAGAAAGCGCCCGGAGACCATTCTCAATCTCGGTCAACTCGGCCAGCGCAACGGGTGCCCGTTTCGGCATTAATACACCTTCGTAGAATTCGCCCATGATGGCAGGGAACCGGGTGGCCCTGCCGGCAGGTTCCAACCGGCAACCGATGGTGTCGAAGAAGGCGTCGAGCAGCGACTCGGGTCCGATATCCGCTGTAAAACTGCCCGTCGAGAGAAACATGGCTACTTCACATGAAGGACGACATAAAGGTCCCCGGCAGAAACCAGACCACTTGAAATACCTTTGCCGGGTAGACGAATGCGATCGCCGTCTTTGGAGCCCGGAGGGATCCTGACTGGGAAGATCTTACCGGTCTTTTCAATCGAGACATTCCATTCCCCCCCAGCTGCGGCATTCCGGCGGTCGATTTCGTAGACTTGCTCGACGTCGTTGGGCGAACTGCCGTCCGATCCATGTTGGCTACGGTCGTATACACTAGCCACGCCCAAGAGCAACGAGAGTGCCAGGACAAAGCCCGCATACCCTTTGGCAACCCGGCCAATCCAACGGCCCGGCGAAGCAGTACCCGAATAGGGCTGATCCTTGGCACCCGGGAGTCCCTTCTTCAGAAACGAGATGAAGTGAGCTCCACCGGAGATTTGCGCGGTGCCCGGAGGCTGCAGTAGCGCCGTTATCGGCATCACGCCGGATGAACTTTGCAAACCACCCGGCACAAAGATAATCTGATTGTCCCCACCGGTCGTGCGTTTGAAACCATATCGCCCCAAAGCTTCGGTCATTTGATAGAGGAGCGCATCAAAATCACTGCAAGGCAAAGAGATCGTTCGGGGCCGTATCTTGGACCACAGGCGAAGGAGGGCGAGTGACAGTGGGACCGCAAGAACCACCAACATGACAATGAATCCGGTGAGTGCGCTCAGCATAAAACTTTCCTCTATTAACAGGCACCAGTTTCGACAACGACAGATATAAGCATTGTGACGGGGCGGTTCAGCCAGACTGAAACGGAAGGCGGGACGAACGAGTCCGTCCCCGGTTGCCCCAGCTCCTTAGGCCCTGATTTCTCCCGCGCGGCGCCGTTTGCGGGGGAGTTGAATCAGGACTAAGAGCATCGTCGCAGCAGCGGCGAGAGGGAAGGTTCCGGGTTCCGGCGTCGTCGTCGCCGAGCCTTCAGCGGACACGGAAACATCGTCCAGAACCAGGTGCGCACCTGGCTGAATGGTGAATTCCAAGGTTGTCGCCGCGTTTGTGGCTGTCAGACCCAGCACGGTGAACTCAGCCCACGGTAAGCCCGCCGTAATGGATTGATTGAAGACTGCTGAACCGTTCCACAGAGCCTGAACGTTGGGTGTCGCGGAGTTGACGTTCTGGGTCTCGGCCCAAAAGGTCAAATCGTAGACCGTACCGACCCCGGTTGTCAGGATCTGGCTGAGGAAGTCCGCGCAACCAAACGCGCAGTTGGTATCCCAGGCGGAAAAAGACCCCGAATGGACCGATGCGGTATATGGGATAAAGCCCGAGCTCGTCCAGTTCAGCAAGCTAGAGCTGGAATCTTCGAATCCCGGATTTTGTACGATATTGATACCCGATGCCCTAGCATTGGTTGCAACCGAGAAAGCCAACAGGATGATTGCGAAAGCGCAGGTGCGACGGGACTGAACTCGAAGTTTCAACTTCTTCTCTTCGCGGCTCGTCAGAAACGCTGTAATCGTCCGATACTTCATTTTTCCTCCCAAGCCCAGACTTAAGTCCGGCTCACACTCAAGGGAGTGGAAGAAATTGGTCAGCTATCCCACCCAAACGTGAAATTAAATTGCTGGCGGAAAGGCCATGGCGGTCACTGAACCGCCACGCGAAAGTCGAAGCGGCCTACGGGCGTGTAGCGCGCCGCTCCCATCAGCCCTTCAAGCGCCAACTGATATGTCCCGGCTGGAAGCTGGGACGAAGTCATGGTAACGGCCAGCGCCGCACCACCCTGATGCCGCAGATCCTCGAAGCGAGCCACTTCCTCACCGGCGGCGTTCTGAAGTTTGGCCCGATAGGACGTGATCTCCGGCACCGGTTCCTGGTTGATCAGGATCACCAGGATTGCCGGCGAAGATGGAATCCGCAAAGTCTGAACTGGACTTCCACGGCTCCCCGAGGAGCGCATCGCGTCCAGGGAATACACCGCCGCGGGCGGGGTCGGCACCTGACTGGCGCGATCACGCAGTTGCGACTCGAGCGCGTTGACCCTGGTTTCCCACCCGCGCGAGGCGAGCTGGGATTGCTGCAACTGGCTGGACAGGATCCAATCCTGGTACCTGAACCAACCGGCGAAAGCGGCCAGCAAAAGCATCGCGGCCACTGCCGTAACGGTCCTCCACCGGGGTTTGCCGGGCTTTACCCGCTCGTTGATCGCGACCACCCTCGGCAAGGCCACCGCTGCCGATTTCAGCCCGTCGCGCAGTTGCGCAATCGTTTCCAGACGCTCAATGCATTGCGTACAGTCGATGAAGTGCTCCTCGAATCGCTTCGATTCCTCAGAGCTCAATTGACCCTTGAGGTAACGTTCCGCGGCGTTCTGGTCATCGATGAAGGAATGGTCCATGTTCCCTTTAAATCACTGGCTCAATTGGGTAGTGTCGGTTGAAGCGTCATCATCTCACGCCACCAAGGTGCTTTTTTTCAATCTTCTTTAGATACAACTCCCGGAACCGCTGCCTCGCCCGATGCAGCACTCGATTGAAATGGAGGCTGGAGAGACCCATATCTTCGCAGATAGAGTCCTTAGCCTCATCTCCAATGTAGAAGCGCCGCAGGATCTCCCGTTGCCTGTCGATTTCGAGCTCCGCCAGTACTTCGGCGGCCACCCGCATCCGCTCCTGCGCCAAGGCCAAATCCTCAGGTCCGGGAGCGGTCGAGATCAGAAGCTCCGCCTCTTCGTCGTCCGCCACAGGCTGCTTGGCGGCTCGGCGATGGTGGTCGATGGTGATATGGCGTGCCATTCCGCACAGGAATCCGTTCAGCTTCTCGGGTTCACGCAACTCGCCCAGGCGGATGCGCTGGATGGCAATTCGAAACAGGTCCTGATGAATGTCATCGACGAGGGATTCGTCGCGGGAATGGCGCCCGATCAAGATGCGCAATCCCGAGCTGTAGCGTTCCACCAGTTCCGCCTCGGCCGAACGGTCTCCTTTGACGATTCGCTCCACCAAAGTAGACGGCCAAGTCGCATTCGAGTCCATAACGGGTTACGGCCTTCGCGGCAAAGCGCCAAATTTCAACCTTAGCAAGTCTGCAGAGGTAGGGTCAAACGCCACACAGCGGTATCATATCGGAATGTTCTCGCGCGGCTGGAAACGACGATGGGTCGCGTATCCGAGTCTTGCCATGGCGGCGATTGCCGCCCTGGCTCAACCGGCTGCCGAAGAGGCCGAACGCCGTCTGGCCGCCGGCCTCTCGAATGCGGACAAGCAATCGAAGGAACTCCGAGAACTGGCGCTCGCCGATTGCCGCGCCGCAGCAAAAGCGTTTCACGAGATCGGCAACCGCGCCCAGGAAGCCCGCGCCCTGGTCTGTGCCGGCAGCGTGGAAAACCGCCTCGGCCGGCTTGAGGCGGGCATTGCCGACGCTCGCGCCGGCGCTGTCAGTGCGCGCGAGGCGGGCGAACGGGCAACCGAGGCCGAGGCTCTGACGGTCCTCGGGGGCATGCTGGCGCGGATTCCCGAACTCGCCAGTGCTCGCGAGAGCCTGGAGCGGGCAGCCTTTCTGTGGAAATCCCTGGATAACAAACGAGGCGAAGTGGCGGCCCGGTTCAACCTCTGCAACCTCTCAGGCGCGACCGAGGCTACGGTTCACTGCCTGGCTGAAATCCGTCCTTTGGTCGAGAAACTTGGTGACGGCCGTATCAGCGCCACCCTCCTCATCAATCTCGCCGGGTCTGCCTACAATGTGGGCGACTTTGCCAGTGCTCTGAGTTATGGGGAGGACGCCTTGGCGGCAACGAAGGTCCTCGGCGACAAGCGGTTAGTGGCCACTGCGATGATCTCACTCGCCAAAGCCTACCTTGAAATCGGCGAGCCTCAGCGCGCTATCGAGTTCTCCCGCGACGCAATGCCGCTTCATCAAGCTGTGGGAGACAATCGCGGACTCGCCGCAACCTACGACGACCTCGGCCGCGAGCATTTGGCCACCGGCAACCTGGAGGCCGCCATCGACTATCTGCAACGCTGCGTGCAACTTCGCGAGAAGATCGGCAACCGGCCCATGCTGGGGGAAGCGTGGGGCGAACTCGCAACCGTCTATTCTCGCGCCGCCCAGCGCGCCAATGCGGAACAGGCTTTCCGGAAGGGAATCGACATCGGAAAAGCGGTCGCCGACGAACGACTCTTGGGTGATTTGTATCTGGGCTTTGCCGATCACTATCTCGAATCAGGAGATCTCAAAAACGCGCAAGAGTACTACCGTCAGGCTTCGCCGCTGATTGAAAAAAGCGGCCGTCTGCCGTCACAAGCTGGAGTTTTCCTGGGATTGGGCACTACCCTGATGGCCGAACCCGACCAGGCGCGTCCGTTGCTGCAGAAGTCCCTCGACATCTATACGAAACTGGGCGGTTCCGCGGGAAAGCGCTGGACTCTTTATCAGTTAGCCGTGCTCGATGACGCAACCGGGAACCGGACCTCGGCGCTGGAGCGTCTCGACGAGGCGATCGCCTTGTCTGAACCCTCGTGGGCGTCTCTCCGGTCCGACGAATTTCGATCCGGCTTTTTCGGAACCCTCGCTCCTCTCTACAACCTCAAGCAGGATGTTCTGGTGCGGGCCGGCGAACCCGGCGCGGCCTTCGACGTAGCGGAACGCTCTCGCGCGCGAAGCTTGGTCGAGGGTCTCGATACGTCCGGGTTGCGCCAAGCGCTCCCGGAACCGCTGCGTGAGCGTATGCAAAGTGTCAACGCCGCGCTCAGTGGCAACCTGGCAAAGTTGATCCGACTAAACGGCGGCAGGCAAGCGGAGGCTGATGCCCTGGAGCGCGCGATCCACGACCTCCAACTCCAGTCTGTTGCCATCGAAAACGAAGTGCGGGCCGCAAACCCCGGCTTTGCCGAACTGACGCAGCCCAAGCCTCCGCCGCACGAGGAATTGCAGGCGTTGCTGGGAGAAGAATCGGTCTTGATCGAGTATTCTCTCGGGGATCGGGCAAGCCTGGCTTGGCTGGTTACCGCGCATGATATACGAGCCTTCCGCCTTCCCCGAAAGCGAGAGATCGAAGCTCTAGCGGACGGTGTCCATCAGGCAATCCGATCTGGCGCGCCCAGCGCCGCGGCGGGTCAACTGTCGCGGGTGTTGCTGGGGCCGCTCGTCGGCAAGCTCGGCAGGCGGCGATTGGCCATCGTGGCGGACGGGGTTCTGCAATACCTTCCCTTCGGCGTCCTTAGCGACCCCGATAAGCCGTCGCAAATGCTGCTCGAGAGCCATGAGATCGTCATGCTCCCCTCGGCTTCGGTGCTCGCGAGCTTGCGGCGGAACTCCCAGGCCCGGCGTGCTCAGAAGCTGCTAGCCGTTTTGGCGGATCCCGTATTTGAAGCCACCGATCCTCGTTTGCCCGCTGGCATTACTCCCGTGTCCGGTGGAGCCGAGGCGCGCGGACAGTTCCGTCTGGATCGCCTCCCTTCCAGCCGGCGGGAAGCTGAAACCATCCTCAGCCTGGCCAAATCCAAGGGGCCCAGCGACCAATACCTCGGTTTCGAGGCCACACGTGACCTGTTAGTGAGCGGCGCGGCGGATCGATACCGGATCCTGCATCTGGCGACGCACGGGCTCTTCGATCCCGCCCGTCCTTCCACGTCGGGTTTGGTCTTTTCTCTGTTCGATCGGTCTGGAAAACCGCAGGAGGGCTTCTTGTTCTCCCATGAGCTCTATGGCCTGCAACTCCACACGGACCTGGTCGTGATGAGCGGGTGCCAGACCGCCCTCGGCCGGGAGATCCGCGGCGAAGGCCTGAGCGGGATGACGCGCGGGTTGATGTACGCCGGCTC
>Ga0209698_10002649_pt1 | contig 20156 bp, 17 predicted proteins | sample LitLauG_LLR_2012_FD_187203 | JGI IMG/M metagenome (GOLD analysis project Ga0209698, IMG submission 187203) | Freshwater sediment microbial communities from Pennsylvania, USA - Little Laurel Run_MetaG_LLR_2012 (SPAdes) (version 2) | ecosystem: Environmental > Aquatic > Freshwater > Creek >...
ATCGCCGCCGGCTTCGACCCCGACAGCGAATCGGAAGGCGCCGACCGCACCTTTGACCTGCCCTTCGGCCAGGAAGAACTGATTCGCGAACTCTCCGCTGCCAACCGCAAGACGGTCGTCGCTGTCACCTCGGGCGGCAATGTCGATCCCGGCAACTGGCTCGAACACGTGCCGGCCTATCTTGAAATGTGGTATCCCGGCGAGCAAGGAGGCACTGCTCTTGCCGAGATTCTCTTCGGCGCGGTGAATCCGTCGGGACATCTGCCCGCCACGTTCGAGCGCCACCGCGAAGATAATCCGACATTCGCGACTTATTATCCCCAAAGTGACAACAAGCGCGTCGAGTACAAAGAAGGGGTCTTTGTCGGCTACCGGGGCTACGAACACAATGGCGTGAAGCCGCTGTTCCCCTTTGGCTATGGCCTCTCTTACACCACGTTCAAATACGCGAACTTGACGGTGGCTCCAGCGGCAAGTGCGCAATCGGGTGCTCTCTATACCGTCTCGTTCGACCTCACGAACAGCGGAGACCGCGCCGGAGCCGACGTTGCCCAAGTCTACGTGGCCGACGATCACTCCAAGATCGCCCGTCCGGCAAAGGAATTGAAAGGCTTCGCCAAGGTCTTCCTACAGCCGCGCGAAACCAGGCACGTCTCGATCGACCTCGACGCGCGCTCCTTCGCCTACTTCGACGCCGGGGCAAAGCAGTGGCGCATCACCCCCGGAACTTTCGGAATCCTCGTCGGCCGCTCCTCCGAAGAGATTGTGCTGAAAGGATCAGTCGCGGTGACGGAGGCCGTCGCGAAGACAAAGATGTAGCGCCAGGGTCTACCGCTGCCGTGGTCTCAGAAACGGTGGGGCGTTACCCTGACCGGAGCCCGTTCTTCAGGCGAAGGGAAGGACCTCCTTACGGACTTTCAGTGCGTCCATGGACATCGCGAGAGAGATCCCTCACCCGGCTGAACTGCGCCGGGTGAGGGATGACGCATCCAAAAGTTGAGACTGAGCTCCGACCTGCGCCGTTTACTCAAACCCGCAGGTAACGTAACGATCTCGATCCGGCGTGATATTCTATTGACACCAGCTGCGTACCGTCTTGGCGGAATTCCCCGCAGTTCCTGAAGAAGCCCAGAAGAGAAGTCACAAATGCTTTCAGTCAGCAATGTGTCCATGCGCTACGGCGCCAAAATACTGTTCGACGAGGTCTCCACGGCGTTCACGCCGGGCAAGCGCTACGGCCTCACCGGCCCCAACGGCGCCGGCAAATCCACATTCATGAACCTGCTCAGCGGCGAACTCGAGCCGCAAAAGGGCACGGTCGTACGCCCGCGCAAGCTCGGCGTCCTGAGCCAGGACCAGTTCGCCTTCGACGCCTACTCCGTCCTCGACACCGTCATCATGGGCAACAAGCGGCTGTGGGCCGCCATCCAGGAGCGCGACGCCATCTATGCCAAGCACGACCTGACCGACGAAGACGGCATGAAGCTGGGCGAACTCGAAGGCATCGTCGGCGAGGAAGACGGGTACACCGCCGAGAGCGATGCCGCCATTCTGCTGCAGGGCCTCGACATTCCCGACGAGTTACACATCCGCAAGATGAGTGAGTTGCAGGGCGGACAAAAAGTTCGAGTGCTTCTCGCCCAAGCCCTGTTCGGCCATCCACAGGCCCTGCTGCTCGACGAGCCTACGAACCACCTCGACTTGGATTCGATCCACTGGCTGCAGGGATTTCTCAACGTCTACGACGGCGTCGTCATCGCCATCTCGCATGACCGCCACTTCCTCAACAGCATCTGCACCCACATCGCCGACATCGACTACGAAACCATCATCACTTACACCGGCAGCTATGACGACATGGTCGTGGCCAAGACGCAGGTGCGGTCGCAAATCGAAGCGCAGAACGCGCAGCGCGAAAAGAAAATCTCGCAGCTAAACGAATTCATCGCGCGCTTCGCCGCGGGCACGCGCTCGAGCCAAGTGCAGTCGCGCCGCAAAGAAGTCGAACGCCTGCAGGTGACGGAACTCGCCAGGTCCAACATCCAGCGCCCCTTCATCAAGTTCGAGCAAAAGCGGCCTTCCGGCAAGCACATACTGGAAATAGAACACCTGGGCAAGTCCTATGACGACAAGAAAGTCATCCGCGACTTCACCGCCAGCATTACGCGCGGCGAAAAAATCGCTCTCATGGGTCGGAACGGAGCAGGAAAGACCACGCTGCTGAACGCCCTCCTGGCCAACTCTCCGACCACTCCCGAAGCCGAACTGCGCAAGACCAGCGGCTATGACGGTCCCTTCGTTGATTCCGGAAAAGTCATTTGGGGACACGAGGCCTCAATCGGCTATTTCGCCCAGGACCACCGCCGCCTGATCGAAACCGGGGTGACTGCGATCGAGTGGCTGCATCAATGGAACCCGGCGGCTGTGACCGAGGAACTCCGCGGAATTCTGGGCCAGATGCTCTTCGCCCGCGAAGAAGCCACGAAGTCGACCAGCGTCCTCTCCGGTGGCGAGGCCGCGCGGCTGCTCTTCTGCAAGCTCATGCTGCAGAAACCGAGCTTACTCGTGCTCGACGAACCCACCAATCACCTCGATCTCGAATCGATCAACGCCTTGAACATCGCGCTGCAGCGTTATCAAGGCACGGTGTTGCTCGTCACGCACGATCATGACCTGATCGACGAGGTGGCGACGCGCATCTGGCACTTCGAGGACGACCACAAGATTACCGACTTCAAGGGCACCTACGAGGACTACCAGTCAGCAACAGTGGCGGTGTGATGAGGAAGCAGTTAGCAGCTGGCAATTAGCAATTAGCGATCGGCACTCAGCATTCAGCACTCGGCCCTCAATAACTGCCGATTTCAGAACGGTGCGGCAGTTGGTGCGTTTTCTCAGTACCTCGTTAGCTAATTGCGAACTGCTAATTGCCAAGTGCTGACCGCTGTGCACCACTTGCACCGTTCCCGTTGCATGTGAACCACCCAGGTTCTCCACAGGTCTCCACAAGGATTGCAGTTGCGTTCTCTATCGTAAGTTGGGGATAATGGCGGCTGGAGTTCTACGGCTCGGAACCTGGTGTACTATCGTGTATAGCCGAAACGATTTACTTAGAATTCTTCACGTCACGCCTCGCCAGTTGGCCAACTGGGAACGCATTGGTTTGTTGACGTCCGCCGAGACGTATTCTTTCTCTGACCTACTGGAAATTAAAAAGGTCCGTGATTTGTGCGCCATGAACGTGCGGCCTACCGTAATTCGCCAATCGCTTGAAGCCATGCGCAAGCAGATGGCGGGCGTGGAGAATCCGCTGCTCGAAGCCGGGACATGGTCCACCAGGAGGCACCGTGTGGCCTTCCGGCACGACGGCAAATTGCTCGAGCCGATCGCCGGCCAGTTTCTGATGGATTTCACCGAGCGCGAGAACGTCGTGACCAGCACGCCGGTTCCGCGGCATGAGCCCAGCCCGCGCGAGACTGAAGTGGCCGCCTGGTTTGCGCGTGGCATCGCGCTGGAAGAAGATACCAACACTCAGAGCGAAGCCATCGCCGCGTATCACAAGGTGCTGGAGATCGATCCCGCGCATGCGGCGGCTCACATCAATCTGGGCACGCTCTATTACAACCGCCAGGATTTTGGCCTGGCTGAGCGCCACTACCGCGAGGCCATTGAAACCGATCCGCGATATGCGCTCGCCTACTTCGATCTGGGCAATGTTCTCGACGAAACGGGCCGCGTGAAGGAAGCGATCCAGACCTACAAGACAGCTTTACAGCTTGCTCCCACCTATGCCGACGTGCACTACAATCTTGCGCTGGCCTACGAAAAGCTGCGCGAGCCGAGGAAGGCTCTCAAACACTGGCAAGCTTATGTCAAGCTCGACAGCTCCGGCCCGTGGTCGGTGCACGCGCAGAGTCAGATCAAACGCATCCTGCAAGCCGACGGACTGAAGCTGGTTTATAAGCGCGCCTGACTCCTTCCAGCACCCACCAAGCCCCCTTCCCGCATCAGAGTGCTAAAATTACCGGTTTGCCATCCTACCGTTGAAGGTGTTCCCATGCCCGATACCACGTTGCAGCCTTCTTCCCCCACGCCCTTGACCACCCTCACCGAAGACGAAATTCTTTTTCGCGACAACATCCGCCAGTTCGCCGACGAGAAGGTCCGCCCCCTGGTCAAAGAGATGGACGAGAAAGGCGTTTACGACAAGAATCTCATCCACGATTTCTTCCAGCTGGGACTGATGGGCATCGAGATTCCCGAGCAGTACGGCGGAGGAGGCGCCAGGTTCTTCGAAGCCATTTTGGCTGTCGAAGAGCTTTCGCGCGTGGACGCATCCTCCGGTGTGATCGTCGACGTTCAGAATACGCTGGTGAACAACGCCCTGCTGCGCTGGGGTAATCCGGAGCAGAAGAAGCACTACCTGCCGAAAATGGCCTCCGAAACCCTGGGCGCCTACGCCCTCAGTGAGGCCGGTTCCGGCTCCGACGCCTTCGCCTTGCAGACTCGCGCCGAACTCAAAGGCAGCGACTACGTGCTCAACGGCCGCAAGCTCTGGATCACCAACAGCAAAGAGGCCGGCTTGTTCGTCCTCTTCGCCACCCTCGATCCCAGCGCCGGGTACAAAGGCATCACGGCATTCCTCGTCGAGAAAGACTTCCCGGGATTCACCGTCGGAAAGAAGGAAGACAAGCTCGGCATCCGCGCGTCATCGACCTGCGAGTTGATCCTCGAAGACTGCCGAGTCCCTAAGGAAAACGTTCTCGGCGAGCCCGGCAAGGGTTACAAGATCGCCATCGAGACGCTGAACGAGGGCCGCATCGGCATCGGCGCGCAGATGGCTGGCTTAGCTCGCGGCGCCTGCGAATTCGCCTGCAAGTACGCGGTCGAGCGCAAGCAGTTCGGCAAGGCTATAGCCGAGTTTCAGGGTATCCAGTTCCAGATCGCGCAGATGGCGACCGAGATCGAGGCCGCCCGCCTGATGGTCTACAACGCCGCCCGCATGAAAGACGCCGGAGTCAACTTTGTAAAAGAGGCGGCCATGACCAAGCTTTTCGCCTCGCAAGTCGCCGAACGCGTGACCTCGCTGGCCATTGAAATCTACGGCGGCTACGGCTTCACCAAAGACTATCCCGTCGAGAAGTACTGGCGTGATGCCAAGATCGGCAAAATCTACGAAGGCACATCGAACATGCAGCTGGCGACCATCGCCAAGCTGGTGCTTGGCAAATAGACGACGCCGGACACACCCAGCTCCTCATCTTGCCTGCGGGTTGAAGTGGAGTTCGATGACCTGGCTGGATTCTCCCCCGGCCGGCGCAAACTTCCATTGGGACACGGCATCCTCCGCAGCCTGGAGCAGGACTGGGCTGCCTCCCATAGGCTGAACCGCTGTTACCTTTCCGTCCGGCGAGACCACAGCCATCACTTTCACTGTGCCGGCTAGGTTCGCCCTCCGCGCGATTTCCGGATACCGGGGCATGGTCTGTTGCACGATCTTGCGTTCCAGTGGTTTAGAGGAGTCTTGGGTCTGGGCTATGGCAACTCCCAGGCAGATTATTAGAAGGGCAGAAAGAACTAAGAAGAAACGCAAACGCATGATTGCGATCCTTGGGGGCTAGTATTTAAGTCCAAGCTGTGTAACACATGATCCTAAGAACTGGCTCACGTTCCGGAAAGTGACGCAGGTAACCCAAGCCAGTAATGAGGGAGCGTGGCCGCTCCCAAAGCCGCGCCCGACAAAGGATTTGGAGGCCCCACGCAACCCGAACCGGCAAATCTGACTTGCTCATAATGTGCAGCGAGTTGCACTTCCTCTCTGCTCCTGACCCTGTTCCAGAAAGGCTAACCTTCCTGCTATCAGCGAGTTAACGGAGTCACTGACGTTGGCGCACGAGGTGCAATTCCCTGTGTGCCTGCGCCTTTCGGGGCACAAGATCGGAGTGCCATTTGATGACACTATTCAGCGACACGGCCATCGCCACCGTAGCCCCGATTGATGCACCCGTTGCACGCAAAAAGCGTGGCTGGATGCCGATTTTGACCGTCCTGTTTTGCATCTCGTACAGCTTGATGACCATGTTGATCGTCGAGCAGGGTGCGACCATCGAATCCCAGCGCGCCCTGATCCACGAGCTTTTTCGCGACAGCTCCGAACTGTCAGCCTCGAAAATGAAGGCTCTGCGGGACAAGAATGCAGCGGCCCACCGTTCCCCGGCCCCCTCGGCCAAGGCGCAGACCCAGACTCCGTCGACCCAGGACCCGTCAACCCAGGACCACTCGAATCAAGCCCCGTCTTCCCAGGCGGCACCGCAACATGGCAAGCAGAATCCGGCGCAAAAAGCGAAGCCTCTGTTCCAGATGCCGTCCCGACCGGCGGCCGATCTGGCCGACGATCGCCGTGCGCTGATTACGATTTAGAAGCACGATCGTAGAACTCGATCGTGCAGTTTTCGCTCTGTGGATTAAAGAGAAAGAAGTAAGACTGATCTCTCAGGATCTTGTCGGTGGAGAGGGCACGGCTTCAGCCGTGCCGCTAAGCGGTGGTAGTTCACGAAAATCCGGATGGAACAATGAAGGTTCTGACCCTAGCCTTGTTCTTAAGTCTGCCAGTAGGCCCCCTGGCTCCGCCGAAGCCCATGCGCCAGCCCACCACCCAAGCCATGAAGCACACCAAGGGTGGACGCTGGTATTTTGCCGCCACCGGTCACGCCGTCTATTGCTATGGACCGGTCATGACCGTCCCCCGCGCCAACGGCGGCCTGCAGAAGGTCGCCACTTTCTGCCGCGACGGCGGCGCTGTCGTTCCGCTGAAAGACTGAGGGCGGTTATCGCGACGACTTCTACGCCTTGCATGCAGGGTTATTCAAGGGAGTCCCTTGAACTTAACCGGATTTCGTCTCAGATCCTCTGCAAATCTTCCGAACTCCTCGCCCGACCCGCATAAGAAATCAGAGCCATATGCCTTGATGTCGTAGGCCAGTTGTCTGAAGGAATCGAGCGGATCTTTCGGAAAACCCGGGTACTGATTTCTTCCCCAGACCCCCAAAGATCGCATATAGCTCTCATGGTCCAAAATCGCGTCACCGATGCGATAAGCCACAAGACCCAGCGCATAACGATAGTGGACTTCGAGCCTTCGCTCCCGCCGGAGATAGCTTCCGCGGGCGAAACAACCTCCTGAGCCCCGGCCTTCGTTCTCGATCTGGAATGCGAAGCCGTGCTCAGACATTACCGGATCGAGAACGGCCGTGCCCAACAATAATGCGTCTTTCGGTGTCGTCACCAAGCACGCCTTCGGTTAGAATTTTCAGACCTCCATCACTTCCCAATATCCTCATTCCACAGATCCGCGTGTGCCGCGATGAAATCGCGCATCAACCGAACACACTCCGCGTCGTCGAGCACAACGACAGCGACGCCCCGTTGCCGGAACAAATCCTCGGCCCCCATGAAATTGCGATTCTCCCCAATGACGACCCTAGGTATGCGATAAAGCAAAGCCGTCCCCGTACACATGATGCACGGACTGAGCGTGCTCACCAGCGTCAGCTCAGCCCAGTCCCGTCGCCGCCCCGCATTGCGAATGCAGGCCGTCTCGGCATGCGCTGTCGGATCTCCGCTCTGGACCCGCAAGTTGTGCCCCCGGGCAACAATGCGCCCCGTGCCGTCGGCCAGTACCGACCCGATAGGCAACCCACCTTCGTGCAGACCTTTTCGAGCCTCTTCGATCGCCTCCCGCAGCAACTCTTGGTCGTTCATGTTTTCATTAGTCCACAAACGCATTCGCGATATTACGCCAACGCGACGTGAGATCCGAGGTGGACGATGCAGAGCGTGCCTTTTCGTGAAAATACAAACCAGCCGGGCTCCCCACGCATTGAAGTTAGGAGTGCCCGAGTGTTGTCATTCCGAGCGCCGTTTTTTGGCGTGAGGAACCTGCGTTTCCGTCCATCGGCACACTGCAGATTCCTCGCTCCGCTCGAAATGACAAAGGATCGATAGGACAATAGACTAATCTGGAACCCGATCCCACCCATGCCCGAACTCCCCGAAGTCGAAACCATCGCCCGCGGGCTCGCTAAGCGAGTCACCGGAGACGTTGTGGAGTCCGTCTGGCTAGGCCAAAAAAAAGAGCCGTTAAAGTCTCCCGCCGCCGCAATCGCGGCCACCCTTGAGCATAGCCGCATCGCCGCCGTCCGCCGCATTGGCAAGCACATCGTCTTCGACCTGGATCGTGTGGAGCGGACACTCCTGTCCGCTAAAGGCCGGCACCCAGATCAAAAGATACAGTCGGACAAGAGTGTCCGCCCCACACGCGCCGCCCAGTGGATCGTCCACCTCGGCATGACCGGCCGCCTGCAAGTCTGCGAGCCGCAGGCAGAGATTGAGAAACACACCCACGCGATCCTCAAACTATCCTCTGGCCGGGAACTCCGTTTCGTCGACCCCCGCCGCTTCGGCCGCCTCAGCGTCGCGCCCGCCGCGGACTTTGATGCCGGAGGTGTCGAGCCGTTGGAAGTCGATCTCGGCCGCTTTGTCACCCTCTTTCGCCGCCGCAAGACTCCCATCAAGAGCGCTCTGCTCAACCAGAAACTACTCCGCGGCGTAGGAAACATTTACGCCGATGAATCTTTGTTTCGCGCCGGCATCCGCCCCCGCCGCCGCGCTGCCACCATCACGCGCGAGCAACTAACCAAGCTGCACGCTTCGGTGAAAGCAGTTCTCGAAGAAGCAATCGCCTTGGGCGGGTCTTCCATCTCCGACTACGTCGACGCCAACGGCGACGAGGGATTCTTCCAACTGCAACATCGCGTCTACGGCCGCGAAACCGAGCCCTGCCTGGTCTGCAAGTCGCCCATCAAGCGCGTCGTGATCGCCGGCCGCAGCAGCCACTACTGCCCGAAGTGCCAGAAATAGAAGAATTGCTGATTGTTGATTTTTGATTGTTGATTGAAAGACCTCAGCCGTGCGGTTTTCAATCAACAATCATCAATCATCAATCAACCTGAAATCCCCGCGGTCGTTCTGATACTCTCTTGCCCATGCCCGATTTCTCCATCGGAGTCGATCTCGGCGGCACCAACCTGCGCATAGCGGCCATCACCACGGGGGGCCAGCTTCTTGAGAAAGTTACCCTCGGCACGAACATCGCCTTGGGCGCAAATCACGTAGTTAGCCAGATGTGTGACGCCATTCTGCGCCTCACCAGTCAATATCGCAGCGGTGGCGCGTTCCTCGGCGCCGGCATTGGCATTCCCGGGATCATCGATCTGGAAACTGGAACGGTGCGCACTTCGGCAAATCTTCCCGGCTGGGCCGGCTATCCCGTGCGCAGCGAGATCGAGCGCCGCCTGGGCGTTCGCATCTTCCTCGAGAATGACGGCAACGTCAACGCCGTCGGTGAAAAGTGGCTGGGCGCCGCTCGCGACGTCGACGACATGGCCATGATCACTCTCGGCACCGGTATTGGCGGCTGCATCATCCTCGGCGGAAAGATATTCCACGGCATGAACGGTATGGCGGGCGAGTTCGGACACGTCACCGTTGAACCTGACGGCGTTCCCTGCGGATGCGGTAATCATGGCTGTGCCGAGCGTTACGCCTCCGCCACTGCGGTCGTGCGCATGGCTCGCGAGGCCATCCAATCCGGGGAAGCGCCGGAACTTGCGAAAGCCGCGAGTTCCGACCCGGAGTTCAGCGCCAAGTCCATCTACAACCTTGCCATTCAGGGCGACGAGGCGGCGCAGCACATCTTTCGCCGTTTCGGCCGTGCCCTGGGCATCATGCTCGCCGACGTGATCAACATCCTCAACGTCGAAATGTATGTGATCGGGGGCGGCGTTTCCAGCGCCTGGGATGCATTCGCCCCCAGCTTGTTCGAAGAAGTTCATGAACGCTCGACCATCTATGCGGCCACCGCCCCCGACAATCCTCTCGGAAAGGAGCAAGGTGCGGCCGCGCAGATTTCAACTCCAACCCGGCGCAGAACGATCATCACTCGCGCCCTGCTCGGCAGCGACGCCGGCCTCTACGGCGGTGCTAGGCTCCCCGCCTCGTAGCTGGATGGGAAGGGCAGGGCTTCACCGGCTGCCGAAAAATCGGCCTTCTTGACGAACAGGGAAGGGCACGGGTTTACTCGTGCCGTCAAGTCGTTGAAAATGTGTCCGCGCTTTAGCGCTGAGGTGCGCTTTGTGCCCCACGGAAGACTGTTTCCGCAGCCTGTTTAGTTGTGTCGAAACAGATGTACACTCCGCGGCCTGCTTCAGCCGCTGAAGGAACTGCGCTTAGCTCATCGCTCGCCTGCACGTCCCCCGCGCCGAACCCTGCGCGCCGCATCCAGAAAACTCCGATTGTGTTCCGCCGTCCCGATGCTCACGCGCACGCAACTCGGCGCTCCCCACGCACCTAACGGACGCACGCTAATCCCTTCCGCCCGCAGCCGTCCGGCGAACTCCGCTGCATCTTCACGCACGTCGAAACAGACAAAGTTCGCCCACGTCGGCACCGCTCGATATCCCAACTCCGCCAACCCTTCCTCCATGACGCGTGCCTGCGCCGCATTATTGGAGACCGTGCGTTCAATGTGACCTTGATCGTCCACCGCCGCCAGCGCCGCGGCCTGGGCCACCGACGACACCGAGTAAGTATTGGCCATACGCGAGGAGTACCCAAGCAGCTCCGCCGGCCCCAGCCCATATCCGATGCGCAGCCCAGCCAGACCATGAACCTTGGAAAACGTGCGCAGCACGACCACACCCGCGCCTTGGCGCACGGAGTCCACGGATTTGGAATACTCGATGTTCCGCTTTGCCGCGAAATGTGCCGCGAACTCGTAGTAGGCCTCGTCTAGCACCACCACGACATGCCCCGGAACCTTCGCCAGAAACTCATCGACCGCCCCAGCCTCGAGCATCGTTCCCGTTGGATTGTTCGGATTGGCCAGAAAGACCACGCGTGTTTCGTCGTTGATCGCCGCCAAGATCGCTGCGAGATCAAATTCATCGCCGCGCATCGGCGCCTCGATCAACTGCGCCCCGACCGCCCGCACGGCCATGGAATAAACGATGAACGAGCGCTCGCTGGTCACTGCGTTCAGCCCCTGCCCGAGCATCGTCTGGCAAAGCAGGCTAAGCATCCCCGTCGAGCCCGCAGTCACCAGAACTTCTTCAGCCCGCACCGCGTGGAGTGCGGCTAGCTTGTGGCGCAATGCAGTGCAATCATTGTCCGGATACGTGTGCGCCGCGGTCATCTCTGCACACATTGCCTCCATCGCTCGCGGCGAAGGTCCCAAGGGATTCTCATTCGAGTCGAGACTGATCAGGCGCGGTGCCGTTCCTCCCGGCGCAGCCTGCAAATCAGGCGAGTAACTTCCCATTTCACGCGCCGGTTTCGAGACCAGATCAGAAAATCGGCTCATAGTCGACGCATCCTTAGCGAATGTCCGATTAAGTCGCCCCGGTTCCTCGCCGTTTGTGCTTCGCGGCCTTTGCGGCTTTTCATTGCGCACTCTGCGGTTAAAAGCTTTTTGGCTGGACTGACGCAATCGGCTTATTCAGAGGTTCTCGAGGATCCAGAACGTTTGCCTCCCGCCACCGAACTCCCGCTGGCCGACTTCAGCCGCCCCACTTCCTTCAGCGTGAGCGACCGGAACTTACCCGGAGGCACGTCGAGCGTGAGCGGCCCGTAACGCACGCGCTTGATTTTTTCTACGTGATGTCCCACCGCCTCAAACATGCGCCGAATCTGCCGATTGCGCCCTTCGATCAGCGTGATCTCATACCACGGATTCGCCGCTTCTTTCACGATGCGCACTCCCGCCGGCCCCGTCCTCACTCGCTTGCCGTCATCAGTCGCGATCGAAACCCCTGCTCGCAGCTTGGCAATGGCATCTTCCTTCGGCGTCCCCGCGACTTTCACGACATATGTCTTCGCCACATGCGATGCAGCCTTCATCAACTGATGCGCCAGTTCGCCATCATTGGTCAGCAGCAACAGCCCTTCGCTGGCGTAATCCAACCGCCCCACCGGATACACGCGCCCCTTGACGCCGCGAATCAGGTCCATCACCGTCGGCCGCTTTTCCGGATCGCTCATGGTCGTCACGTACCCCTTCGGCTTGTTGAGCAAAAGGTAGACGTGCCGCTGCGCCCCCTGCAGAAGCTTGCCGTTGACGCGCACGTGGTCGGTCTCCGGATCGGCCTTGCTGCCGAGTTCGGTGACGACTTGCCCGTTGACCTGCACATGGCCGGAGGAGATCAGTTCCTCAGCTTTGCGCCGGGAAGCGATACCAGCCGCAGCGATGATCTTTTGCAGGCGTTCGAGAGCCATACTGGTTAAGCCGTGCTGGATCAGATCGTGGAAGAGCGGCCCTTCAGAGCTTGCCCTGAGCGAAGTCGAAGGGGCCGCGTAAGCCGTTTCGAAACTGTTGGGCTAAGCCCCTGAGGCCGAGCCTCAGCCCGCCTTTTCTTCCTGAGGCAAGGCGGTCGCCGCTTCCTGTTCAGCATTTTCCGGGGAGCTTTCTACAGGCTGCCCAACCTCTGCCTGGGGCGCCGCCTCCGCCGGAATCAATTCCGCCTGGAACGATTCCGCCACCAGCTTTTCAAACTCCTCCATGCTCGGCAGTTCGTTAACGTCCTTCAACCCGAACCGCATCAGGAATTCCTTGGTCGTCTTGTACAGAATCGGCCGTCCGATGACCTGCTTGCGTCCCGCGGTCGTAATCAGCTTGCGATCCAGCAAGGTCCCAATCACGCCGCCAGAATCGACGCCACGAATCTCGCTGATCTCGGGCACGGTTACCGGCTGCTTGTAAGCAATCACGGCAAGCGTTTCCAGCGCCGGCAGCGATAGCCGGATGGGCGGCTTCATGCTCTTGGCAAACGCGCGCACAACTTCGTGCTGCTCCGGCTTGGTCGACATCCGGTACCCGCCTGCGACTTGGCGAATCTCGATTCCGTGACTAGGTGAGTCGTACTCGCCCACCAGTTCTTCCAGGCTGGATCGCACATGCGACCTGACCTCATCTTCATCTGCAGCGCCTTCCGCGGCGACCGTCTCTTTGACGAGTGCGATTATCTGCTCCAGCGTAATCGGCGTCTCCGCCGCGTAGATAATAGCTTCGAGTTGAGCTTTTAAAGACATAGAATCAACTGTTTCTTATCTCCAATCATCTCGCACCGCCGACTGCTCTTTCATGATCTCTTCAAAGTGCGTGTGCTTGCGCACCGCAATCTCGCCGAACAACCGCTCCTGTCGCACTTGGATCGCCTGCAGCCGCACCAACTCCAAAAGCGCCAGAAACATGCACACCAGCGCCGGCCGCGATGACATCCGCATCAGCAACTGCTTCAGTCGGATCGGCCGATCTTCCAGCGACAGCCGCCGCCGCAGATAATCAATCATCTGCCCCACCGTGACCGTCTCTTCGTCCACATCGAGCGCGGGACGCGTGCGCACCCGCTCCAGCACCTGCTGAAACGTCTTCACCAGGTCAATCACGTCGGCGGCAATTTCTGGCTCCGTACCCTCCGCCTCCATGAATTCCTTCAGCGACGGATTCGACATCACGGCATCTTCAATCTGCTGCTTCTGCAAAAGCATCTGCGCCGCCGACTTGAACTTTTCATGCTCGAGCAGACGGTTCACTAACTCGTTTCTCGGATCTTCCTGTTCCTCCGCCGGTGCCTCCGGATCACGCGGCAGCAGCATCTTCGACTTGATGTGAATCAGCACCGCAGCCATATAAATGAAATCCGCCGCTACGTTTACATCCAGTTCGCGCATCTTCTCGACATACGCCAGATATTGTGCCGTGATCTTCGCGATCGGAATGTCGTAGATGTTAATGTCCTGCTTGCGGATCAGGTCCAGCAGCAGGTCCAGCGGTCCCTCGTAAACGTCGGTGACGGCGACCGCAAACGGAAAGTCGCTCTCTTCCTTCTTCGCTGCGTTTTTGGCGGCCTTGGCGCTCTGCCCAGCTACCACCCCAGGGGAGAGATGGCCCCGCGCGTCGCCGCCGGAAACGATTCTCGAGTCTTCACTCATCACAGTTCTTAGTTTGTCATCCTGAGCGCAGCGAAGGACCTATGCAATTTGTCTTTGCCGCGCCGACTGCGCCTACAGCGGGTGCCCCGTCCTTGTCTCGCCGTTCTTTGGCGAGACAGGGCGGGGAATTTGACGTCCTATTTGCCCGCGCCTTCGTAACCCACTGACATCCCCATCGCCGCGCGCACATCCGACATTGTCTCGGCGGCCGCCGCACTCGCGCGCTTCGTGCCGTCCTCCAGAATATCCCAAGCCAGCCGTGGATTCTCCTCGAATTTCTTGCGCCGCTCCTGCATCGGATTCAGCAAGTGCACAACGGCATCAGCCGCCCACCCCTTGCACTCGATGCACCCGATGCTCGCCGACCGGCACCCTTCATTCACCTTGGCCATCGTCTCTTTACTGCTGAAAATTTTGTGCAGATCCCCCACCGGGCACACATCCGGATTCCCCGGATCCGACCGCCGCACCCGCGCCGGATCGGTCACCATCGTCTTCAACTTCTGCCGCACGACTGCTTCCGGATCGGTGAGCAGGATCGTGTTCCCGTACGACTTCGACATTTTCCGTCCGTCGGTGCCGGGCAATTTTGCCGCGGGGGTCAGCAAGGCTTGGGGCTCGGGGAAGACGTCGCTGGTCCATGTGAAGGCTCCGCCTGGAGGAGGCACCTTTCTATAAATCTCTCCACCCGTTGCGGGATAAAATCCGTTGAACCGCCGCGCAATCTCGCGCGTCAGTTCCACATGGGCGACTTGATCTTCTCCTACCGGAACGCAGTCCGCCTTGTAAACCAGAATGTCAGCGGCCTGCAACACTGGATAGCCCAGAAACCCGTACGTCCCCAGGTCTTTGTCCTTGATATTGTCGCGCTGCTCTTTGTACGTTGGCACGCGTTCCAGCCAGCCCAGCGGCGTGATCATCGAAAACAGAAGATGCAACTCGGCATGCGCCGGAACATGCGACTGAATGAAGATCACCGACTTTCCCGGATCGAGCCCCGCCGCCAGCCAGTCCAGCGCGACTTCTAGCGAATTCTCTTTTACCCGCGAGGTGTCGGCGTAATCGGTCGTGAGAGCGTGCCAGTCGGCCACACAGAAAAAGCATTCATACTCATCCTGCATTCGCACCCAGTTCTGCAGCGCGCCCACGTAGTTTCCCAGATGCAGCTTTCCGGTCGAGCGCATGCCGCTGAGCACGCGCTTGCGAGTTTTCGTCGATGTCATCTTGCTCGTAACCAGCTTGATCGATTGCCTGCAACACAAGGTGGATCACCCGGCCCGCGGCCGGATCGGACAGGTTGCAGTGTCGTGCAGGACTGGACTCGATAGTAACACGCAGAAAGCCCGCGATGTAGCGCCAGGCGCGCCCGCGACATGTTCAAATCAAAACGGGTAAACGAGCTGTCAGGAGTGCACCGAACCTTTCTTCCAACCTCGCGGCCCAATGACAGCTGAATTGAGCTTTCATGTAACCTCTCCCCGCTTGTGCTGCTCTCAGATACTGTGCGTTCTCGCACGACTTTTGTCGCGCGTTTAACGGAACGTTGCCGTTCCGAATTGCTCCGAGAGTAACAAAACCGATTAGGACCTGCAGTGAATTGTGATCGGATGACCGGCTATTCTTCCCTAATGCGGGTTGTGGAAGAGTAGCCGATTCCTCGGCCAGAACGCATGCGTCTAGTCCAACGTCCCGCAGCACGACCTCCTTATTGCTAAAAAGCCCGTGCCAACGAAGCGCGAGTTGTAGCGTCTAAGCTAGGGAAATAAGCAGGAAACGTGACCGCGCGAAGAAGAAGAGGAATCAATAGCAGGAGGATTCAAATGAACGACAAGTCGCAGCACGCAACGATCACTCTTCAACACTCGTACCCGGCACCGCCGGAACAGGTTTTCTCCGAATTCGCCGATCCAGTAGCGCGTGCCCGTTGGAGTGCTCCTTCCAACGATGAGCTTGTCTACGATGAAGCCGATTTTCGAATCGGTGGGAAAGATGTGTTCCGTTGTGGCGCCAAAGAGGATCCAAAGTTTCGTGGAGAAACTCGCTACCTCGACATTGTTCCTAATGCGCGTGTCGTTTCAAGCGAAACAGTCGACGTGGACGGTCAGCGGCTCGCCGTCGCGCTCACGACGCTCGATTTCGCGTCAACTGAAGACGGCACGAATTTGACAGTTACGATACAAATGGTGTCGTTTGTCGGACCGGACATGGTTCATTCGTATGAGTCAGGCAACAAGAGTGCTCTCAAAAATCTTTCCCTGCACCTCAGCAACATCCGTTCAGCATGACGCCGAAGAATTTATCTATCCGGTTAAATGTGCGCGCGTAGCGCGAATTCCAAAGAGGTGAGGCGGCCTCTCGGGCGGGTTACCGGCTACCCGGAAATAACGGGATTACTTCCTGTTTGCCGACTATCCACTCAGAACCTCTATTCGGCCCAGACGGCCCTCTTCCAATTTGCATATTACTTCCGTTGGTTCATGCTGGGACAGCAAGATCGCCGCATTTATCCCCCGCGCTCACAAGCATGCCGGAGCGCCGGCTAAAGTCAGATAGCGGTCGGAAGCCTTCAGGCAAGGTCACACGCCAAAACAAAGTGGAGGGTTAGAGGCCGATGGCAAGCTGTTCCCAGCGCAGCTTGAGCTGAGCCATGAATTGCTCATACTCAGCATTGCCATGCAGCTTGCTCATGCTGGGGTTTTCATGGAAGAGCGGATAATTTGGCATGCCTGTTCCTGCGACGCGCCTCAGCCATGCGACCGCCTCATGCGGTTTGCCCATCTCCGCACACGCTGCTGCTAGGATGAAAGCGGCGTGATGAAAGTGGTCGTTGTCCTTTCCGAGGCGGGATGCAACTTGGATCTCGTGCGCGGCCTTCTGCGGCTCAGCTTCCGTGGCATAGAGAAATGCCCGTACTGCCGCTACATCTTCAGGGTCGCCTAGGAAACCCCCGCGCCTCGCCGGGCCAAGTTGTTGCGCCACGCCTTCAATGGTTTCCCAAGCCTGCTGCGGACGCCCGAGGTAGGCCAACGTGAAAGCCTTCTCGAAGCTTACAATGTTGTAACGATCGTAGTTCTGCAACGCCTCTCCAAATCGCTGCGACTGCCAGAGCGCACGGCCCAGCCGGTACTTGGCGCCATCATTCTGAGGATCGAGTCGCAGTGTCGTTCGAAATTCTTCGATGGCCTGGCCATGTAAACCTGCGTGCGTCAACGCAGCGCCGAGACTCTGGTGCGCTTCGGCGAGATTCGGATTCAGGGAGATGGCCCGGCGATAGTCCGCCACCGCGCTGACGACATCAAATTTGTGTAGCCGCGTGTAGGACAAAGCGCCGCGCGTTGCATAAGCGTCCGCAAGATTTGGGTCTAAGGTGAGCGCCTTGCCCAAGGCAACGAACGCTTTTTCGTCATATTCTTTTCCGCCCGCCCAGTCGAAAATCTTGGCAAAGCAACCTTGGGCGATGACCACGTAAGCCTCCGCAAAATCGGGATCAAGCGTGATTGCTTGCTCAGCTTCGGCGATGGCTGCATTCGCATCGGCCTCGATGCCGGAGCCGGTTGCCGAGCGGACGTGGTACCTTGCATGCAAATAGACGTCGTAGGCTCGCGGGTCGTGGGTGGGGACGCCGCCGAGGCGCCGCCTGTCGGCAGGCGTCAGGTTCGAGTGTACCTGGCTTGCTATCGCACGAGCCACCTCTTGTTGCAGTCCAAGCGCGTCGATCCCATGGCGGTCGTAACTCTGTGCCCAAAGATGCCGGTCATTTTTCGCATCGATCAGCTGCGCGGTAATCCGCACCTCGTCCCCGGAGCGCACAACTGAGCCTTCGATCACGGCGTCGACATCGAGTTCTTGAGCAATTTGCCGTAAGGGCGGGTGTGTGCCGCGATAACGCATGGCCGATATTTCTGAAATAACCCTCAGGCTGCTGATCCTGGCCAGATCGGTCGTAAGTTCGTCCGTGATTCCATCCGCGAAGTAATCTTGCGATGGGTCGCCCGATAAGTTTGCCAGCGGCAGAACGACAAGCGATGTGATGTTTGGAGAATTCCGAATGGATATTCGAGCCCGCCACTTCTCCCAACCCCAAACCGATGCAGCCACCACGATCGCAACCAACGCCACGACAAGCGACAGCTTCGCTATTGTGCCTCTTAAGTTCCCGATAGCAGGGCTCTCTTCCGGTCGCGCTGGGATCACTGCGTTCGCATTCTCAAGACCCAAGTCGCGCTCCGGACCCTTGATCTCGGCGACCGGGGCCACGAACCGGTATCCGCGACGCGGCAGAGTTTCCACGAACCGCGGACTCTCGGCGGAATCGCCCAGAGCCTCGCGCACGCGATTGATGGCTGCATTGACGCTGTTGTCGACATCCACGAAGGTGTCTGCTGGCCAAAGTCTTTGCCGGAGCTGTTCCCGGGTGACGATCTCGCCTGGATGTTCGAGTAAAAAAGCGAGGATCTGAAACGGCTGCTCCTGGAGTTTGATCTGCATCCCCTGCTTGCGCAGCTCGCGGGCGTGCAGGTCTGCCTCAAAGACTCCAAATCGCAATACGCGTGATACCACAGGTGAGGGCACCGGCTAATTATCTCGTCATTTCTTTAGGCAGCCAAGATTATCTCAGCTTGGTGGCCGGAGGGGGGCGTAATCTGCTGCCGTAAGCCTCTGCCGGCGAAGGACTTGACGCTTAAGAAACATTCAATTTCCAAACTATGGACTGGAACCGCCAGGAAGCGCAAAGTCGCCGCGTTGCTCGCTGTTTACCCGGCGAGTTGCCGGGAACGACGGCACAACCGGCAACAAAAGCAACCTACCAACTCGTGCCGCGCACGGAGGATTTATGGAAATCAGTTGCGAGATCGAGAAACGGGCCTCTCAAACTTGGCCATGGGGTGCCCTTTGGCTATTCGCGCTTTCTCTGATGTTGAGTGCGTCCTCCGCCGCGCAGAACGCGGTTACGGAGTGGAATCTCAACGCGGAAAAGGCGGTCCTCGCCAACTCCACTGTTAGCGGAAACGCGGTAGTCACGGCGCGTGCGTATTTGCTGATGCACGTCGCAGTCTTCGATGCCGTCAATGGCATTGAGCAGCGCTACACGCCGTATCATGTGGACGTCGCAGCTCCAGACGGCGCTTCGCGGCGCGCGGCGGCGATCGAAGCCGCTTACACCACTCTGGTGGCTCTTTTCCCCTCGCAAAAATCCACGCTGGATGGGGAGCTCGCATCCTCGCTTGCTTCGCTCTCGGCTGATAATGAAGATTCGGAGGACAGCCAATCGATTGATCTTGGGCTTGCCTGGGGGCAGCAGGTGGCCAACGACATCCTGGCTTGGCGAAGCAGCGACGGATTCAACACAGCCTTGCCTCCGGTTACTGGGGGACTGGTGCCAGGACAATGGCGGCCCACTCCGCCCGCTTTCCAGTCCATGGCCTTCCCGCAGGTAGCGACCATGCTGCCCTACGCGATCGCGTCACCATCACAGTTTCGTCCTGCGGGACCCCCCGCCTTGAGTAGCACACAATATGCCGCCAATTTCAACGAAACCAAGACTCTGGGAAGTGCCACCAGCTCTAACAGAACGGCGGAACAGACGCTGATCGCGAGTTATTGGGCCGGAAACGCTTCCGTCTCCTGGAATCGGGTGGCCTCGGCGGTGGCTATCGCCCATCACACCACTCTGTCAGAAAACGCGCGGCTGTTCGCCCTGATGAATCTTGCCTTGGGCGATGCGACCGTCGCGGGATGGGACTCCAAACTCCATTTCATGTCCTGGCGACCCGTCACCGCCATTCCTCTCGCGGACAGCCTGAACCCGAACACCGTGGCAGATCCTAACTGGACGCCTCTGTTGGTAACTCCCCGGCATCCCGAATATGTTTCCGCGCACTTGATTTTCAGCTCGGCTTCGGCGGGGGTGCTGGCGGGCTACTTTGGCGACGACACAACCTTTTCTGTCGAATCGGTGGGCCTGCCAGGTGTGTTCAGGACTTACAACAGCTTCTCTTCTGCACTCGACGAGGTCACACTGGCGCGAATTTACGCTGGCATTCACTTCCGTTCGGCCTGTGTAGACGGCAGGACCATGGGAACAGCTATCGCCCAGTACGTCCTAGAGC
>Ga0209698_10002650_pt1 | contig 20156 bp, 17 predicted proteins | sample LitLauG_LLR_2012_FD_187203 | JGI IMG/M metagenome (GOLD analysis project Ga0209698, IMG submission 187203) | Freshwater sediment microbial communities from Pennsylvania, USA - Little Laurel Run_MetaG_LLR_2012 (SPAdes) (version 2) | ecosystem: Environmental > Aquatic > Freshwater > Creek >...
GTCGGCGATACGGGCGGGAGAACGGTGGGCATGGCGTATCGGGATGACGAATGCGCTCGCCATTCTGAGCCTGCCAATTGTGCTTGCCCTGACAGTCGACAAGCATTACTTCACGGCGCTCCCTTTCCTAATTGCCGCGATTCTGATTACGCTGGTCGGTCTATCGATGTGCCTTCCACTATGGTGGGTGCGTGGCGAATTGATTCAGAGACCCGGCATCTAGAACGCTGCACCGTTTAAGCGCCCTTACTCGAACGTCCAGCGGGTGGACTTGGTCTGGAAGTATTTCTCCCACAAGGCAAATACAGTCTGCGGGCGTACGGCAAAGACCGGCTCCTTCATGGAAAGCATTTCGTCCTTCATGGAAGAAAGATCCCATTTGTATTTACGCTCGTAAGCGGGAATCAGCTTGCGGCGGACGGCGACATCGGCGATGTCCGCAACGCCCTCGACGATGATCGCCTCGTGCGCATGCTCGGTCGCGACGATGCATTTTGGATTGTGCGCCAGGTTGCGCGCCTTGCGCGATTGACTGCCCGTCGAGAACAGGAAACGTCCGTCCTGCCACAATCCCCAGACAACCATCACGTGCGGCGAGCCGTCGGGCTTGACGGTGGTGATCCAGTAGTTATGGGATTTTTTCAGGCGCTTCTCCGCCCAGGACCAGGACAGGAGGCCTTTCGTGCCTTTGGGGAAGCCGTAGCCGGGGGCGTGGGGACGGCTGGACTCCGGCGGCCTCGGTGGGGTTGGGTTCTTCTTTCCAGCCATGATTTCATCCTGACTAGGTAGCAATTGCAATTAGATTGTTTTCAGTTTTTCCGGGACCCTCTTCCTTGTCATCCTGAGCCGCGCCTTTGGCGGCGAAGGATCTATGCCTTCCGCCGGGTGCGTTTGTACTGCTGACGAGTCCATAGATCCTTCAGCCCGCCAGAAACGCGGGCTTCAGGATGACAAAGCTACAGGGGGCGCTCAATCTGAAAATGCACCGCAGTAAACATTCGCCATCCATGCCATTACTACTGACTCTTCTACGAAGTCTGGATTTACTAACTGCAATTGCCAATTGCTAGAGGTTTTTCTTCGTCCACTGGTCGATGCGATCGAGCGCCTGCTGCAGGTTTTCCAGCGAATTCGCGACGCTGAAGCGCAGATAGCCTTCGCCGAATTCTCCGAACGATGTCCCGGAGAGTGCAGCAACTCCCGCCTGCTCCAGAAGTGCGTCGGCCAGCGGCTTCGATTTCCACCCCGTCTTCGTGATGTTGGGAAATACGTAGAACGCGCCTTTGGGCATGCGGCAGGAGAATCCTTTGATCTCGTTCAGACCTGCGACAAACACATCGCGGCGGCGCTGGAACTCGTCGCGCATATGATCGACTGAGCTTTGATCACCGCGCAGGGCCTCGATCCCGGCTACCTGGGTAAAGCTGGCGGTGCAGGAATTCGAGTTCGTCATCAGGCGCGTGATGTGTGCGGCGAGATCGGGGCGCATCACGCCATATCCCATGCGCCACCCGGTCATAGCATAAGTCTTGGAAAAGCCGTCGAGCAGGATCGTGCGTTCCTGCATTCCTGGCACCGACATGATCGAGAAGTGCTGACCGCCGTCGAACAAGAGTCGGCTGTAGATTTCGTCGGACATGATCATCACGTTGCGATCGCCGATCACGCGCGCGATCTGCTCGATGTCGCGGCGCTCGAGAACTCCGCCCGTGGGATTCTGTGGCGAGTTGATGATGATCAGCTTGGTGCGGTCGTTGATGAGCGAGGCGAGTTCGTTTAAGTCGAGCGAGAAGTCGCGTTCCTCCCTCAGTTGGATCGGGACGGCGTGTCCGCCGACGTAGTGGATCATGGATTCGTAGATGGGGAATCCGGGATTGGGATAGATAACTTCGTCGCCCTCATCGATCAGGGCGAGGATGGTGAAAAAGATAATCGGCTTGCCTCCGGGCACCACGACCACTTCATCGCTGGTGACCTTTACACCGCGAGTCTGGCTGACATATTCGGCGATGGCCTGACGGAGGTCGGGTAATCCGGCGGAGGGGCCATAGTGCGTCCAGCCCTTGCGCAGGGCGGTCACGCCTGCTTCCACCACGTTGGACGGCGTGTCAAAATCGGGCTCGCCGATTTCCAGGTGAATGATGTTTCTCCCCTGCCGCTCAAGCGCCCGCGCTTTGTTGAGGACTTCGAACGCGGTTTCGGTGCCGAGCCGCGACATGCGGTGGGCAAGTTGCAGTTCGTGCTGGACGGCTTTTTCCATAGTCAGGACTCCAGACAGGAAAACTCGTATAAAGGCAAACGGGATATTATAACGCCCAGCCTAGCCCGGAACAGTGACCGCAGCGGCGTACACTCAGTCGGAGGGGGAGGCGATGGACACTTACATCGACGAACTCTACGCACATCACGCGTGGGCTGACGCCCAACATTGGCGGGCGTTTGAAGCGCATCCGGCGGCGCTGGCCGATAAGGCTCTTCTCGATCGACAGATGCATATTCACCTGGTGCAGCATGCGTTTTTGTGGGTTGTGGGCCTTCGAACAGCGCAGTTCGAATTCAAGAAGCTGGAAGACTTCCCAATTGCGGCGGAGATGAAGAAATATGCGCAGCAGGGCCACGCAGAATTTCAAGAATTATTGAAGCCGGCGAGCGCGGATTGGCTGGAGGAGGTCGTGGAGATTCCGTGGGCTCAGCCAGCGGTGACCATCCGCCGCAGGCATGCGCTGATGCAAGCGGCGATGCACAGCCACTACCATCGCGGGCAGAATGCGACGCGGCTGCGCGAATTGAGCGGGGTTCCGCCGACCACCGACTTCATTACGTGGCTGCAGTATGGACAACCATCGGCCAACTGGAGTTGAGCGCCAGCGTATATCGATCATTTAGTAACCTGCAGTACTCCAATTGCCGCTCGCCACTGTGGTGCCTAGAATCTGCAGCTCTTCCAGACGTCATCCGCGCAACTTCTCAATACCGGTGCGCTGGTCGGAAAAATGAATGCTTCGGGCATTTCCTAAAGGCGAGGCGGACACGATTCCTGATTATGGAACCTGCACAAATTTGACGCACACGGGTGAAGAGACGTCGAGTGTCTGGCCGGTTGGGGTCAACGATCCGTTCTTTTCGTCCATGCGATACACAACGATGTTGTCCGACTTCTGATTCTCGGCAAAGAGAAGTGTCCCGGAGGGATCAATCTCGAAGCTGCGCGGTTCTTTGATCATCGCAGCCGTGTATCCCAGCGGACTCAGCGTGCCTTTGCCTGGATCAATCGCAAACCAGATGATACTGTCGTGGCCACGGTTCGAAGCATATAAGTACCTTCCAGAAGGATCGACCGCCACTTCCGCATCGTCGTTGCGTCCCTTGAAATCCGGCGGCACCGTCGATATGGTCTGCAACTGCTTGAACGTCCCGTCTTCGAGGTTGGCCGTGAGGGCTGTGACGGTCATCTGCATCTCTGCAATCACATACGCGAACTTTCCCGAGGGGTGCAGCGCGAAGTGCCGCGGCCCGGCCCCGGGATCAAATTTCGTAACGACGCCATTCAGAGCTGTAAGCTTTCCAGTGTGCGAGTCGAACTTGTACGTGAGCAAAGCGTCGAGCCCGAGATCATCCACAAACGCGAACCGATTGTCGGGCGACAAATCGATCGAGTGGGCGTGCGGGCCTTCCTGCCGCTGCGGATTTGCGCCGTGGCCGGTGTGCTGGACGAAGTCCGACGCTTCTCCAAGCTTGCCATCTTCGAGAACCGGGAAGACAGCTAAGCTGCCTCCCGTGTAATTCGCGACGAGCACATACTTTCCAGTCTTGTCGACGGTGATGTAACAGGGATCGGCACCACGCGATGGCACTTCATTGAGAAAAATAAGTTTGCCGCTGGCCTTGTCGATGGAGAACGCGCTGACTCCTCCGCTGTTCGGTCCTTTATAGTTTGGCACTTCATTCACGGCATAAAGAAACCGGCCATTCGGAGAAATCGCGAGAAACGAGGGATTGGTGGTCTCGGCGGCTAATCCCAGCGAGGTGATCTGTTTGGACACGGCATCGTATCGGTACGCGTAAATGCCCTTACTTTTTGTGTCCTGGGTGTAGGTTCCGACGTAGAAGAGGTATTTCTGCGCTGAGGCAAGCGGCGATGCGAAAGCGAGGACGCTGAGGAGGAGACAGATCGAGACAAATGTTCGGAGGACATGCCGGATGATTTGCATCTCGATATAGAAGCGTATTCGCCGCTTTCGCGCAAGCCGCTACTTGGTCATGACAACGGGGACGGTCTGGTCATACGGCTGAATGATCACGCTCGTGGACTGCCTCTGGTTGAAAGCATCGAGCGTTACGGGGAACGCCACAATGATCGTGCGCGAAACGGTTTCTCCCGGCTGAATCTTCGTTTCAGGCGACAAGGCAGGTTGGGCGCCGTTTTTGAGCGTAGGGAAGGCCTGGAAGTAGCGATCGAAGTCGATGGCCGAAACCGCATCGGCCGCCTGTTCGCCGCTGGGAGTTTTGATCTTTCCCTGCAGCGTGCGGACGTAAAGAATCGTTTCACTAGTATTCCGCAGAGTGAAAGTAAGCGTGGCCATGGTCGAATTCTGCCCGGGAATTTCCACCGCGACGACGTTGTCGAGCGATCCGCTGGCTTGCGGCTTGGCACGCTTCACGAACGAGGCGATCGCAACTACCACCAGCACCGCAGCAATCGCAATCAGGAGAATCTTTGCAGGCGGCAGATTGCGCTTCGCCGTTCCAAACTCTTCACCGATGTTGATCGTGGGACCGACGGGTGTGGACGGCTTTGCTTCCAGTGCAGGCTTAGAGTCGACGGACTTCGCGGGAGTCGCTGGCTGGTCGGGCATGACTACCTCCTGTTCACTTTCACTCTACGCCCTGGCTACCACGTGTGCTTCATGGCTTTTGCGAACTTCTGCGGCGGAAGCGTATTGAGCACGTCGTCTTTCGTGAGCCAGGCACGCCGGGCCTGCAGAACGCCGTAACCGATCTTCTCCATATGCGAAGTATGATGCGAGTCGGTGTTCATCACGATCTTCACGCCACACTGTTTGGCCTGGCGCAAGTGCACGTCATTCAGGTCGAGACGGTCAGGATAGGAATTCAGTTCCATCGCGACTTTATGTTTCGCCGCCGCCGTGAGCACCGCGTTCATGTCGAAAGGATAGGCGTCGCGGCGTAATTGGATGCGTCCTGTCGGGTGACCGATGATCGAAGTATTTGGATTTTCTATGGCTTTGATGAGCCGCTCGGTCATCTTCGGCGCTTCCTGATTGAAGACCGAGTGCACGCTGGCGATAACGAGATCCATCTGCGCGAGAACGTCATCCGACAAATCGAGGTCGCCGTCAGCGAGGATGTCCACTTCAATACCGGCAAAGATGGTAATCCCGTCAGTTCGCTTGGCCACGTCGCGAATCCGCTTGATGTGTTCCACGGCGCGCTTGTCATCGAGACCATTGGCGAAGGCTAGATTCTTGGAATGGTCGGTGATCGCCATGTATTTATAGCCCCGCGTCTTGGCAGCTTCGGCCATCTCTTCGATCGTGTTGCGCCCATCGGTTTCGACGGTGTGCATGTGCACGTCGCCCTGAATGTCTGCTTGCGTAATCAGATTGGGCAGGGCGTGCTTCTCTGCCAGGTCGATTTCGCCCAGGTTCTCGCGCATCTCGGGAGGGATGCAGTCGAGTTTCAGCTTGGCGTAGATTTCGTCTTCGGTTTTGCCGGCGACCGGCCTGCCACCGTCGAGCGTCGATAAACTGTATTCGTTAAGGGTGTAACCCATCTTGAGCGCTCGCTGCCGCAGGGCGACGTTGTGGGCCTTCGATCCGGTGAAGTATTGCATGGCCGCACCAAAGGATTCCGGCGGCAACAGGCGCACGTCCACCTGCATGCCGCCGCGCACGTGGAAGCTGATCTTGTTGTCGCCGCTCGCGATCACATCCATCAGCGGTGGATATTTGGCTACGTAGGCGATGGCTTCCTGGCGGCCCCCCTCAGTGGTGCAGGCTTTCCCCGTGACCAGGATATCGAGATCCCCGACAGTGTCACGCCCACGGCGCAGTGAGCCCGCAGGAGTAATCTTCTCAATGCCCGGGAATTTCTCGACGTAGGCAATGATCTTCTCGGCCTCGATCTCCGCCGCGTCGATCAGAAAACGGCCGCTGATGCGGCGATAGTCCTGAATCGCCTTGAGCAGCTTCGCCTCGTGCTTCTCGCCCATGCGGGGAAGAGTCCGAATCTTGCCCTCCTGCGCGAGCTTTTCGACTCCATCCACGTCGCAGACCTTGTAGGCGCTCCAGATCAGCGCGATCGTCTTCGGTCCCAGGCCCTGGATCTTCAGCAACTGCAGCATCGAAGGATGGTACTTTGCAAGCAACTCCGCCTGCACAGCCAGTTTGCCGCTCTCGAACAGCTCTTTCAGATTGTTCAGCATGCCCTTTCCGATGCCGGGGATCGCCAGCACTAGCTTGGGATCGGACATGAGATCCTTGATCTGCTGGGAATGCGCTTCGATGGCTTGCGCGGCGTTGCGATAAGAGCGAATGCGGAACGAATCCTGCCCATCGATTTCCAGCAGGTCGGCAGTCTCGTACAGGATGTTGGCGATGGCCTTATTGTCCACCGACTAAAGATAAACAAGATTGGGGTAACAGGGCCAGCGTGCCGAGTGAATGAATGAAGTGAAACTGCACGCCGACCTTGGCGAAAGATGGGACGAATTGACCAGTCGAGTAGGACTGACCGGGGCTGAGTCGCGGCTCCCTAGGCGACTTTGCTCACGTTCGCTGCCTGCGGTCCTTTCTGGCCTTCGGTGATTTCGAACTCCACCTGGTCGCCCTCCTGCAAGCTCTTATATCCTTCCGAGCTGATTGCGCTGTAGTGAACAAATACGTCTGGCCCATCCGCGCGTCCGATGAACCCGTATCCTTTCGCGTTGTTGAACCACTTCACGGTCCCTTTCATGCGTTCCACTTAGAACCCCCCTAATGCACGTCCTCGGGTTGGGGGACAACCGACGTGCCCCGCGGTTATGAGATGCATTTTGGGGAGGAAGGTGCAGTCTGTCAAGAAGATGGATACCCTAAGGTTCTTAGGATTTCATATCCGGAAAACCTTGAGCCGATGCGATGGAGACATTAGTCTCCTAGCGCCAGACAGCCGATAATGCCCCGAGGAGATTTCTACCATTTGCTGCGAGTTAGCTGCCCTCTCCTCGTCATGTGATCAAGCCACAGAACAGACGAGATGGTCTTGGCATCCCGGATTGTGCCTCGAAGGACCATCTTCATTGCCGAGGGGAGCGGGACCAGACGCTTGTAGATGATCTCATCTTCTTCGGGCTGCGACTCCCCTCGGCGCAGGCCGGTGGCCAGATAGACAGCCATCGTCTCGGCGACAAAACCGGGACTGGCATAGAACTTCAGGATGCGGTGCCAGTTGTGCGCAGTGTAGCCGGTTTCCTCCAGCAATTCACGTTTGGCAGCCTTCAATTCCTCTTCGCCCGGATCGATGCGTCCCGCCGGAAGCTCCCATAGGTAATCGCCGGCGGCGTGTCGGTATTGGCGCTCGAGCAGGACGCGGGCAGTGGCGCCGGAGTCATCGACGGCCAACACAACCACCGAGCCGGAGTGGTGGATGAGGTCGCGGCGTACCTTGATACCTCCAGGTTCCACCACGTAATCGGTAGTGACCCAGAAAACCGGGCCGCGGTAGACGCTCCGAGAGGAAATCAAACGAGCTTTAGCTTTTTTTCTCCGAGATGTGTTTGCAGCGCGAGACTTGGCCATGCAGACAATATAAGGCACGCTCTCGCCACCGTAGGGCGACAACTATTGCCCGACTTCCTGCCTCACCTTCTTGGAGAGCTTTTCGATCCTCTTCAAATGTTGCCCTAGTTCCTTGGACAGCATGCCTTTCTGCAATCGCTGCAAATCGCTTTGCAGCGTTGCGCTCAGCGAAAACAATTCCTGAACGTCGTGCTGCATGGCCTGCAGGCGAGCTGCCTGAAGATCGAGATCGCGAGGAGGTTCCGGCCTGACATCCAACATGCGGTTATCGAATTGCGGGTATAGCTTCGACTGTTGGGTTAACGCCGGGATGACCAAAACGAGTAAAGAGACGAGCACTAACCGTCTAGACATAACACCTCCCAAAGGTTAATGCGTGCGTGGCAGGCGAGTCTACACCTGTTCCAACACAAAACAGTAGCAAAAAGTTTGAAGTCCCCGAGAAGGCGCGACTGGACCAGGAACGAAAGGCTTCTGTTATGCTGCCGGGCATGGCGCCAAGTCCGCGCATCGCGATTGTCGGCCCCGGAAACCTGGGTACGGCGCTGGGGCTTGCATTGCGCCGAGCAGGTTTCGGAATCGACTCCGTCATTGCGCGTCCAGGTGCAAGTTCGTTGCCTAAGGCTCGGCTGCTCGCAAAACGACTGGGCACCCACGCGACAACCCAGGCTGACCAGACCAACGCAGATTTGTTTTGGCTGTGCGTGCCAGACTCTCAAATTCGAGAGGCGTCGCGCCTTCTGGCTAATCAACGCATTTGGAAGGGGCTTGTGGTCCTGCACTCAAGCGGAGCCTTAGCGAGCGACGAGTTGCAGGCGCTGCGGGCGAAAGGAGCTTCGGTCGCGTCGGTGCATCCGCTGATGACGTTTGTCGGACGCTCGCAGCCGTCATTCGCAGGGGTGCCGTTTGCACTCGAAGGCGACCAAGCTGCTGTGAGAGTAGCGCAGCAGATCGTTCTCAGGTTGGGCGCGCAAGCGTATCCGATTCGCAAGCACGATAAGTCCGCCTATCACGCCTGGGGAACATTCGCCTCGCCCTTGCTGACGGCGCTACTAGCCACAACCGAGAAGGTCGCGCGGTTGGCCGGAGTGCCCGCTGACGAGTCGCGAAAGCGGATGATTCCCATCCTGCTGCAGACGATCGCCAACTACGCTGCGTTCGGCGCGCCCGGCGCCTTCAGCGGGCCGATTATTCGCGGGGACGTCGAGACCGTAAAGCACCATCTGCGTGCGCTGCGGAAGGCTCCTGTAGCGCGCGACGTGTACTCGTCTCTGGTGCGGGCGGCGTTGGAGTATTTGCCCGCGAAGAATTCGGCGGCCTTGGCCAAGGCCACGCGCCGGACCCCAGCCAGCTAGGACGAACTCATCTCAAGCTTGAATTCCGAAGCAGAAGGTTCGCTTCTGCGCTCCCGAGCCCGGTAGCTGAGCACCAACAAAGCCAGCACCATAAAGGGAAATACCGCTGCGGTTCGAAGCGGAAGAGCGAAGATTGCCTTGGAGTGGAAGACCTGGCTGCTCAGGAATGGCCGCAATGCAACGAGTCCAATCGCAGTGGTCCACGGCCATACAAAAACCGCTACCGCGAGGGCGACGACCACCTTCCATACGCGGTTCGAAACTAGTGCATTCGGAGGCCTTGCAATAAGGAAAATTCCGGGCAACAGAATCACGTGATCGTGAACGGCCTGCCCCGGCAGCATCGTAATTGTTGCGATGCAGAGCAGTAGCGCTGCCGTGAGCCAGAATTCAGAGGAGTCGATTGAGGCAGAACGATGGCGCCAGAGCAAACCCAGGGCCAGCCCAAGCGAACCAGCAATCAGAACCCATCCGACCACATCCGCCGCGCCAGGTCCAAACGGCATCGCAAGAACTTCCTTCACCAGCGGAGGCTTGGCATAGTGGTGATAGCCGAGCAGAACTCGCAACCACGATTGGATCCAACGCGGCCAGACCACGAGGGCGGCAACGACCAGCACACTCGCCATGGAAAACAGGCCAACAGGGAAGTGCTTCCGGCGGCGCCAATCGGAGAAACTCCACAGCACGAGAAATCCTATTTCGAGCGCGGTCATTTGCGGCTTAATCAGCGTGAGGGCCATCAGAATACCCGCCAAGAGGTATCGCTCCCGCTTCAGGGCGTAAAGCGACGCTGCCAGGAGAAAACCTACGAGCAGGCCCAGTTGTCCTGCATACAAGCCCTCAAGCACGGGATAGCTTGACAGCGTGAATATGAGGACGACACTCATCCATACGCTTCCCGGATGCCAGCCGATTGCTTTAGTCCAGAGCAGCACCGCCAGCACGGTGACACCCGCCAGCACAAAGGCTAAAAGGATCCTCAAAGCGAGGAAGGGAATCTTCGCCACAGGCCAGAAAAGTAGGTCGGTAAAGGCGGGATAGGCAAAAGTGCGATAGTCGGTCAGCGGGTCGGTGGGAATTCGCGTGTCTAGCGGACGTCCGAACAGTCCCTGTTGAATCTCGCGGGTCACGTCCGGACTGTAAAGATCTCTGGGACGTTCGCGAGCGGTCAGCCAGATTGGGTAGAAGTCGTTGCCGAAAGAATATGGTCCTGCCAGGTGTTTTGCCGCATTGATACCCCGTACGCGCGGCATGAAAAGTCCAAAGTGGTAATACAGCACACAAGTTGCGCCAATAAGCGAGAAGCCAAGCAGGAAGAGGCCTAGGCGGACAGATTCACGGGGTTTCGTGGCGGGCGCAGCCATTCGTGAGATCGATTAGGGCATTAAAGCACGGCAGCGGGCACCCCACAAAACAAAAGGCTAGCCCTGGTTGGAGGTGAAGAGATGTCCTAACTTCTCTTTCTTGATCTTCAGATACTCTTCCGCATGTGGGCTCGGGGTGACCTCGCAGGGGACACGCTCCACTACGCTTACTCCGGCGCGCTCCAGGGCTTCCACTTTGTCAGGATTATTGGAGAGCAGGCGGACCTTGGTGACTCCGAGGGTTTTCAAGATCTCGGCCGGAAGGGTGAAGTCGCGATAGTCAGCCTTAAATCCCAGCCGCACGTTGGCCTCGACCGTGTCTAGTCCGGCGTCTTGCAGTTCGTAAGCCTGCAACTTGGCCATCAGACCGATGCCACGGCCTTCCTGCTGCTCGTAGATGAGAATGCCCGCACCTTCCGAAGTGATCATTGCGAGAGACAACTCAAGCTGCTGGCGGCAGTCGCAGCGCAGGGAATGGAAGACATCGCCGGTCAGGCATTGCGAGTGGACGCGAACCAGCGGGGGCGTGGACGTTACATCACCCATGACCAGCGCGACCGCTTCTTCCACACGCTCGTCGCCATCGGAACCGGAACGGCTCCGGAAGCCATAAATACGGAACTGACCCCAGCGGGTGGGGAAGTCCGCGGACGCCACTCGTTCGATGGCCGGTTGACTCACGCTTTCATTATAGCGTTGGGGATGTGCCTGGCCGCGACATTAGTGGGGGAGAGATTGTGAAAAATGGGCCGCCCGGCGACGGCCCATTCGAGTCTGCCAACGAACTAAATCACGTCTCTCAGTACTCTGCTCGCCAGGACCACCGTGCTGTTAGTGGCTTGGCCGATGGCATAGAGAAGCGTGACCGATTGCGAATTCAGGAACTCGGTTGTCGATGCCACCAGAGTGGTTGTACCCTGGCTGACCGAAACCGTATAGGCACCTGCGGGAAGATTCACATCCAGCAGTGCGCCCGGCTTTACGTTGTAGGTAGACAGCTTCTTAGTGGACAGGTTCTCGACCATAACCTGAACCGCCGTAGAACTCACCATTTGCGCAAACAGCAGCCGGCTCCCGTTTGCGGGTACCGGGGTGAGATTGTTGGTGAAAGTAACGAGTGTCGGTGTTCCGCTCGCGTCAAGCGTGATCACCGCCGAAATGTCACTTTCCGCTCCGATTTTGACCGTGCTGTCGATCAATGGAGAGTTACTGCACGGCGCGAGCGTATTGGCAGTGCTGACCTTCACATCGTAACTTCCGGGGAAGAACGTGAGAGGTCCCTGCGTGTTTCCGAAGGCTAACCCATGCACGTAGCAAACCTCGTCGTTCAAGAGAACGTCCACGGGAAATGCGGGATCCGTGTCCGCCGCGTAATTACGTCCGGCGATTCCTTGAACGATGTACATAGAGGAGGCGAAGCTGGCCGTGCTCATTGCGGCGCAAAGGAGAGCCAGTCCAAAAGCGAGGCGAATGCAATTCTTCATAATCGTTTCTCCAGAAATTTGTGGAGGTGGCTGTTGGCCCGACAGCCAGCATTCATGGTGAATGAGCGCCGCTCATGATTTCGTTGACGGTTCGAGAGTCTTTTGTGCTCTCGGTCGTTTGAACCCCCAAGGTTTGCGGAAGTTCTCAACACTGTTTGTAAAGTTATTCGAGATATGCGTTCGAACTGATTCGCAAGCGAAGCAGGAAACACAAAATGTGCGGTGCGCCTATTTGCAGTTGGAGCTGCACCAATCCTACCTTACCGCCCGTTAACAATTACGCAACGTTCCTGTGCTAGCATGCGCCCTCCGGCGCGAGTTCGTTCGCGCCGGGAATTTGCAAGGGAGATTGTATGAGTAAGAGAAGTTTCGTGACTGACCTGCGGCCGATCGCACCCGCTGCCAGGACTAGCTTCCAAGCTGCTTCAATTTGCCTGGGCTTTGCGCTTGCCCTGGGTTCTGCTTTAGCGCGCGCGCAAGAGCCGGCACCCTCGTTCATTGAATTTAGTGTCACTGTCTATGGGACAGTTCCAACCTCCATCAACACGGCTGGCACGATTCCCGGCTATTACTTCGATTCGGTCGGGGCATACCACGGGTTTGTGCGCGATACCTCTGGCAATATCACAATGTTCGACGTGACGGGCGCTGGCACCAATAGTCAGCAAGGCACCGTCGGAGGCGACATCAACACCGGTGGAACCATTGCCGGAGATTACATTGACGCCAAGGGCGTATCGCATGGCTACATTCGCAGTTCCTCGGGGACGATCAAGACGTTCAGTGTTTCCGGCGCGGGCACGGGCAAAGGCGAAGGAACTCTGTGCTGCGCCTTGAACGATGGTGGCGCAACTGCCGGATATTGGATCGACAAGAACAACGTGAATCACGGATTCGTGCGCACTGCCGCAGGCGCGGTTACCAAATTCGATGTGAAAGGGGCAGGAACGGTCGCGCACCTGGGGACGTTCGGTCGTGGCATCGACAAGGCGGGTTTAGTCGCCGGCTACTACATCGACATGAACGGCGTGAGCCACGGATTTACGCGCACGTCCGCTGGGGTGATCTCCACGTTTGATGTTCCTGGTGCCGGTACCGCAGGCGGCGAAGGAACCACTGTCCTATCCATGACCCCGGGTGGTGCGATGGCAGGATACTACGTCGACAGCACTGGCATTTACCACGCTTTTGAGCGGACCGCCAAAGGAGCGTATATCACCGTTACCATCAAGAACGCCACCGCCACCTACGGGGCCGCCGCTAACGATTCAGGCATCCTTTGCGGCTTCTATATCAGCGCGGCCGGTCCAGAGATGGGATTCGTGCGATCTTCCTCGGGCACCGTCACTACCTTCCCGGCTCCGGGGGCAGGGACTAACGTTGGCCAGGGCACGGAGGTTGACGGTATCAACAGCACCGGCATAATTATTGGGCCATACATCAACTCAGGAGGCATTGATCAGGCTTACCTGCGAACTCCGTGATGCGTTCGCCGCGGAACGTGAACTCGAAAATCCAGATGCTCGGGGATAGAAGGTTCGCCCTTCTATCCCCGAGCTTTGAACGGAAAGATAGCGTCCTGCTTGGAAGGAATCGGAGCGCCGTTGCGCGTAGCGGGCCGGAAGCGCCAGTTATCGAGCGCGGCAAGACATTTGCTGTCGATATCGGGGCCGAGGCTCTGCAACACAGTTTTGCGAACAATTTCTCCGCGAATATCGATGGTGATTTCAATAACCTCGTTGCCCGGATATGTCGGCAGTTGCCACGGATAGACTACGGGGTCGGAGGTCGCGATCGGCAGCGCGGGTCGGATTTCGTAGCCATAATACGAGCCGCGGTTCAAGGTTCCGTACGGAAGTCCAGCCTGCGCGCCGTGGCCCTGGGCCGAGAGCGTCTGGGTCTGAGAGTTGTCTTCGGCGGTGGCGCGGGCGAGCGGATTTTGCGACGCTAGCTTGGCCAGTTGCGCCGGCGCTTTCCACGTCAGCTTTTCATGACCGAGGCGTTGATGCTGGTAGCGCTTGGTAGCGAGATCGGACGAGCTGCGTGAACCGTCGTCCGGCTTTTTGCTCGACCAGTAGAGGCGCGTGACGGATTTGCCGTTCTGCCCAATGGCGACCGAGATCGGGTTGAGAAGCAGCGGTTCGGGTTCGTGCAGCATCCACACGAGGATCAACGCGTGCAGGGCAAGCGAGCCCCGGCGGATCCAAACTTGCCGGCGTCCCGACACGGGATTCAATTGCGCGAACATTAAGGCCGTCCCCCCCAGATGCTGTGCTAGTTAGACGTAGAGACGCGGGGTTCGTCAAGGCTATTTTTTGACAGCGGCGAATCGAACCCTTTAACCACAAAGGACACAAAGTTCCACGAAGGAACAACTCGACATTGGTTCCCAAATCAGAAGAACTGCTAAAATAGTCGGGCAGTCATCCAACCGAACCTGCAACGGGGCTATAGCTCAGCTGGGAGAGCGCATCGTTCGCAACGATGAGGTCGTCGGTTCGATCCCGACTAGCTCCACCAAACTTCTTGAATTCCTGAGAATTGAAAACGAGAGCTCGGCCTCGCGCCCTTCTGGTTCGTGGGTGGTAAGTCCTGGACTAGCTTGCGCCTGCACCAGCGGCCTGTGCCTTAGGCAGCAGCAGCTTCCGCGTCTGGGCGATCAGTTCGGCGACTTCGAAGGGTTTTACGACATAGGGCACGTTGTTTTCCTGCAGGAAGGCGCGTCCTTCGCTCTGCTCGACCGGGCTTGAGAACGTGAAGAGAACGTGGCCTTCCATGTGGGCGCAGTTGGTCTTGAGCCAGCTGTAGGACTCGCGGGCATTCCATTCGCCCGGCATTTTGCCGTTGATGATCACGGCATCGAAGGGTTCGGAGAGCAGGCGGGTTTTGACGTCCTGGCTGTTCTTGGCCGTGACCACAGCGGCGCCGGCGCCGGTCAGCACATCGCGCTCAAATTCAAGAACTACTTCTTCGGCTTCCACCAGTAAGACACGGCCGCTGATCGCTGCCTCATGCGGACGGGTGATGTGTTGGGCCACGGGCTCCGGTTTTACCGCAACGGCGACCGGGAGGCGAACTTCGATGACGGCTCCGCCACCAGGCGCATTGCGGGCCGTAATGTCACCACCGTGTTCTTTCACGATGCCATAACAGATACTGAGACCAAGCCCGGTGCCTTTGCCTACGCTCTTCGTAGTGTAGAAGGGGTCAAAGATACGCTTCGGATCTTTCAGACCGGGCCCATCGTCGGTGAACTCCGTGGAAACGTGTCCGTTGAGCGAATGCACGCGAACTTTGATCTTGCCCTGGCGTCCAGTTTCAAGGATGGCGTCGACGGCGTTGTTGATGATATTCAGGAACACCTGCTCAATCTGGTGAGGATCGGCGACCACGGTCGCGGGCTCGGAAGGTGTGTCGCGCTCGACGCGAATATTATTGATTTTCAAGTCGTAGTCGCGCAGGGCCAGGGTCTCGTCGAGCACTTTGCGGATGTCGACCTCTTCGCGTTGTGGCTTGCGCTGGCGCGCGAACGAAAGGAGATTCTGCACTACGCGGTGAGTGCGCTGCGCCTGCTTGAACAATTTTCCGACGTAATCTTTCGCGCGGTCGTTCAGGCCTTCGCTTTCCAGTAATTCCGCGTAGCCTAGTATCGCCGTGAGCGGATTGTTGAGTTCGTGGGCGACGCCGGCGATGAGCTGCCCGACGGCCGACATCTTTTCACTTTGCAAAAGCTGTTCCTGTGTCTTGCGCAGATCTTCGTAGGCACGACAGGTTTCTTCGTAGAGTCGAACCTTCTCAATCGTGGTAGCGAGTTGCCGGCTGATGGCCACCAACAGGTTCTCGTCGTTGCTCGAATACTCGTACCCCAGATGATTGCAGAGACCCATAATGCCGACAGGATTGTCCTTACCCCAAAACAGCACCCAAATCCACGAGCGCTCGGTGTCGGAACGAAGGAATTCGATAGCGCTGGCGGGAAGATGCGGCACATATTCGGCAGTGATGACCTCGGTGCGCGAGCGCATCACCAAATCGCCAAACCCATCGGCGAAAGAGACCTCTGCCGGCTGGCGTTTGTCGCGGCTGCGAGGGCCCCAGGCGGCGCGCCTGCGATACGTGGGGTTGTCGGCGTCCGACAAAAACACGGTGCCGCTTTCGGCGCCAAACAGGCTCACAACCTGCCGCAAGGTGAGGTTCAGAATTTCGTCGAGGTCGAAGGACTGGGCGGCGACGACCGCCATGGCATTAAGTGCGTTAAGTTCGCGATTGCGCCGCCGCATCTCGTCTTCGGCGCGGCGCTTCTCCGTCATGTCGAGGACAAATCCCTGATAGCGGTCGATGTTGCCGGTGGAACTGCGGGTGGCGAAGCTGCTTTCCACCGCCAGCAGGATGGTTCCGTCCTTGCGGCGCAAAGTGACGTCGAAGTTGCGGACGTAATTGTGACTTTCGATCTCGCGCCGGAAATCCTCCCGCTGCTTGGGATCGACGCAGATCTCCTTGTCCAGGTTCAGCACCATTAACTCTTCGCGGGTACCGTAGCCCAACATGTGGACGAGCGCATCATTGCAATCGAGAAGCTGGCCCTCAGGATTGGCGACGTAGACACCTTCCTGCACCTGCTCGAAGAGTAACCGGTATTTCTCTTCGGCCGAACGCCGGTCCGTGATATCGCGGACGACGTGCAGGATGCCTTGCTGCGGGCTGCCTTGCTCCGCGTAGGACGATGTCGAGACGACCGAGAAGCCGCCAAAGCAGGGATCCGCGCCCTCGGTGAATTCTTCGTCCGCTCCCAAGGCGCAATAGGGACAACCAGTCCATTCGCCGTAAGAATGGGGCAAAGCCGCTTCGCACGTGCTGCCAAGAACGTCGGCGGCCGCTTTGCCCAGATGCTCCAGCAGAACCTGGTTGGCCTTGACGATACGGAAATCGGCATCGTGCGCGAGGATGATGTCGTGGATGCTATCGAAGGTATTCATCCACTGGCGCTGGGAGCGCAACACCTGCTCCAGGAGCCGAAAGTTTTCGACAGCCACCGCAAGTTGCCGGGCATATGCCTGGACGAATTCGAGTTCTTCTAAAGTCCAGTGCCGGCTCGATGAACTCCCGAGCAGGAGCAGGCCGACCGAAGACTTCTTGCCGGAAACAGGAACGATCACGCTCTGGCGGATCTTTTCTTGTTTCAGACATTCCGGAGTTTCACAGATCGTTTCATCGCGCTTACCGACGGTTGGCTCGGTGCGCTCCAGCAGTTTGGAGACCTCTTCGTTGAGGGCGGCGAATCCTGAGTCGCGCAGGAAATCTTGCGATACGCCGGCAGCATGGGTCGCTACCAGTTGCCCACTCTCGACTAAGCGGAACCAGGTTGCATGCACTCGAGTGGCACGCCGGAGTTCATCCACTGCGGTTTGCACTACGTTGCCGTATTGCTGTGCGCCAGCGATGCTGTTGCTGAGCATCTGCGTAGCCTGCAACCGCCGTCCTCTGGCGCGGGCGTGGTCGAAGACAACCAGCAGCATGCTGATGGAAAGAGTGATCTCCGCAGCCAGAAAGGCGGGGGCGGGAATGCGGTCGCTGAAGCCGGGCCAGGACAGATGAAGAAGGGGCAGCGACAGGGCAAGCAGCCACCCAGAAGTATCCCATCGTCCACGCCTAGCGCGAAGCAACGCGATCGCAGCCGTGAGCAAGACGAGCCGGTAGCTGACTTCGACAGCGAACCGCACGGGAAGTAAATCAGGCCAGAGCAGAACTCTTGCGCCGGCGAATCCAACCATCACGGGTGTAATCACCGCCAGCGGAATGATCAGGTCGCGTGTCTCGGAGTAGAGCAAAACCGCGCCCGCAAGCAGGCCTATCGCAAGCATGAATGACGCGTGCACCACCACTAGGTCGAAGGGCGCCGGGATCTTCGTGGCAAAAGCGTGCTCAGCCAATCGGGAAGCCACGAAGGCCGCCCAGCCCACAACCCACAGCTTGAGGTAGCCCTCGCGAAACGCGCGAAGTGCGAGCAGGGAAGCGCCCAGCAGGATCAGCAGCGCGAATTCCGCCGCTGTCGGCCGGATTCCCAGCCCCACCACCGTATTCCATATTGACCAGAACGACGCGCTCATGGTGTTGCGGACGTAGAGATTCCTCCCTGTTGAATACCACGGGGGGAACATTTCTCGATGGAGTTTCCGGACCTGACTGATTACTTTCGGAATCTCGCAGAGGGGTTACAATCGCCGATAGACTTTCGTGTATTCCCATGCCTGATCGTATTCTTGTCGTTGACGACGAAGAACCCATTCGTGAAATCGTCGCCTCCATGCTGGGGACAGCCGGATATATCTGCAAACAGGCCGGTTCCGGCATGGAAGCGCTGGCCGTTCTCAATTCCGGGGAAGAGTTCGAGTTGATGCTATCCGACCTGATGATGGCGGACCTCGATGGCATCGGATTGCTGGAGCGCACCAAGGAAAAGTATCCCGACATGCCGGTTGTCATGGTTACCGCGGTGCACGACATTTCCGTCGCGCTGGCAGCCATCCGCAACGGCGCCTATGACTACCTACTGAAGCCCTTCGAACGCGAACAACTGCTGAACACCGTGAGCCGCGCTCTGGAGAATCGTCGCCTTAAGGTGGAGAACCGTATCTACCAGACCAACCTGGAATCACTGGTCAAGGCGCGCACGGAGCAGTTGCAGGCTACGGTTCGGGAGTTAGAGCGGTCCTACGACATGACGCTGCAGGCGCTAGGAGATGCCCTCGACATGAAAGATCGCGAGACCGAGGGTCACTCCAAGCGCGTCACCGCCTTCACCATGGCCATCGCACGAGCCATGGGACTGCCCGGCGAGGAGGTTGCCACCATCGCTCGCGGTGCCTTCCTGCACGATATCGGCAAGATCTCGATTCCCGACAAGATCCTCAACAAACCGGCCAAGCTCGACGAGGATGAAACTGCCATCATGCGCGAGCATTGCTTCAAGGGCTATCAGATCGTCAAGAAGATTCCCTTCCTGGCTGAGGCCTGCGAGATCATTTACTCCCACCAGGAGCGCTTTGACGGCACTGGTTATCCGCGGGGCCTGAAAGGAAGGGAAATACCGCTGGGTGCTCGCATCTTCTCGATCGCGGATACTTTGGATGCGATCACCTCAGATCGCGTATACCGCAAGGCCAGGTCGATGCCAGAGGCTCGCAAAGAGATTCTAAGATGCAAAGGGACCCAGTTTGATCCCGAGGTGGTCGAAGTGTTCATGCAGATGCCGGATGAGATTTTCGAAGAATTACGCCGCGCGATTGGCGGTCAGCACGATCCCCTCGCATATTCCGCCAACTCCTAGGATTAAAGGCGCGCGCTGTTGTAGGGGCCTGAATTCGGGCCAAGCAAGAAGATAAGTCAAGAGGAAGCTGAACGTGGTCACACGCTCAAAATTGTGGGCCGCCCTGCCGTTTGCGCTCACGGCGACGCTGGCGTTGTGCACCGCAGTGCTCCGTCCGAGGGGGATCGCGTTGGCGGCCGTCAGCGATATTGCCACCGCACTTTTGTTGCTTTTTGCCCTCTTGGCGTTCGGTTCCAACGCGCGGCATAGCAAGGGCCGCACGCGCTGGTTTTGGATCTTGCAGGCGTCAGGCTGGACCTTGTGGTTCGCCGATCAGATGGTTTGGGTCGTTTGGGACTTGGTTTTGCAGAAGAGAGTTCCCTCGATGTATCCCGCCGACGCGCTGTTATTCCTGGCCGGTGCGCCGATGATCGCAGCCCTCCTGCTGCGGCCGCACCGGCAGCCCTCGGAACGGAGCGCGCGCCTTGGAGCCTTGGATTTTTTTCTCCTACTGCTTTGGTGGTTGTACCTATACGTAGCCTTCGTAATGTGCTGGCAATATGCCTCGCCCAGCGAGGATGCCTATAACCGCAACTTCGATTTGCTCTCTGCCCTCGGCACTCTGCTTCTCACCTGCATTCTTGTCGCTTTCTGGAGGGAGTCTTCGGGAGCATGGAGGAAGTTCTACGCTATTTTTTGCATGGCAGTAGTGCTGAACGGGATCACCTACTATCTTCTCAATCTGCAAATTGAGAAATACACGTATTACACCGGCAGCTGGTACGACACTCCCTACGCCCTTTCATTCGCCGTCTACTGTCTGGTCGCGCTGATGGGGCGCGGTC
>Ga0209698_10002651_pt1 | contig 20154 bp, 18 predicted proteins | sample LitLauG_LLR_2012_FD_187203 | JGI IMG/M metagenome (GOLD analysis project Ga0209698, IMG submission 187203) | Freshwater sediment microbial communities from Pennsylvania, USA - Little Laurel Run_MetaG_LLR_2012 (SPAdes) (version 2) | ecosystem: Environmental > Aquatic > Freshwater > Creek >...
AAGGTAAAGCCTCTGGCCGCGCGCGATAACAACGCTCTCATGCTGGTGGGACGCCTCAAGCCGGGCATGACGCTGCAGTCCGCCGACGCCTCACTCGCCGTCACCGCATCGCAGATGGAACGGGCATTCCCCGCCGAGAATAAGGACCAGACCTTCATTGCCCGCCCCATGGCCCGCATGAGCATGTCCACCAGTCCGCAAACTGATTCGTCGCTGCGCGTTCCGGCCACCGTCCTGCTCTCCTTCTCGGCCATTGTGCTCCTGATCGCGTCGCTCAACCTGGCGAACATGATGATGGCCAAGGGCACGGCGCGCCGCAAAGAGATCGCCATTCGCCTGGCCATTGGCGGCGGACGCGCGCGCATCGTGCGTCAACTGGTCACCGAAGGGATGCTGCTGGCGCTGCTGGGCGGCGCGGCAGGCCTGGTCGCGGCTTCCTGGTCCACCACGCTTCTGGTGCAGTCGCTGAGGACGCTCGCACCGCTCGATATCGTTTATGACGCCTCGCCCGACGCGCGCGTGCTGGCGTTCACGCTGCTATTCTGCGCGCTCTCGACCGTGGTGTTCGCGCTGTTCCCGGCGTGGAAGCTCTCTCGCCCCGACGTCTGGACCGACCTCAAGGAAAACGCCAACGAGGACGCCGGCAAGCGCCGGCTCTTTTCGCGCAGCAACATGCTGGTGATGGCGCAGCTGTCTTTGTCACTCGCCATGCTCACCGCGGCAGGATTGTTCGTCCACAGCGCCATCCGCGCAGCCAATGTTCAGCCCGGATTCGCCCTCGAAAACGAGGTGATCGCCGAGGTGGACGCCAGCCTGATGAACTACGACGAAGCCCGCGCACGGCCTTTATATCGCGCGGTCGAGGACCGTCTCCGCGCCATCCCCGGCGTCCAGTCCGTGGCCGCCGCAGCGACGGTGCCGTTCGGCATGTTCCAGTTGGGAAAGAGCGTATCGCCGTCCGGAGCGGCGGTTTCGAAAGAACATCCCGCGCTGGGCGTCCGTTACAACATCGTCAGCGAAGATTATTTCGAGACGCTGCGCGTCCCCATCCTGCGCGGACGTTCCTTCAACCGGGATGAGAAAAGCGGCGTAGTCATCGACAAAATGGCAGCAGAAAAACTGTGGCCCGGCGCGGACGCGCTGGGGAAAAGCGTCAAGGTGGACGACAAAACCTTCGAAGTCGTCGGCATCGTTGGCAACGTCCGCGAGAACATCATCGGCGGCGAAATCGGACCGCATCTCTATGGGCCCTGGAGCCGCGATTACCAATCCGATGTGACGTTCCACCTGCGGACCACGGGGCCGGATGACAAGATTCTGGAATCGGTGCGCCGCGAAATCTCCTCGGTTGACGCCAGCCTGCCCTTGCTGTCGCTGAAAACCATGCGCGGGCACTTGGAATCGAGCTTCGATATCTGGATCGTCCGTACCGGAGCCCGGATGCTGGAAATCTTTGGCACGGTCGCATTGCTGCTGGCAGTAATCGGCCTCTACGCGCTCAACGCCTACACCGTCGCCCGCCGCACCCGCGAAATCGGCATTCGCATGGCACTTGGCGCGGACACATCCTCCACCCTCCGCATGATGCTGCGCGAGGCACTGAACGTCAGCCTGGTGGGCATCGGTGTAGGGTTGTTGCTGGCGCTCGGCGTCGGCAAAGCGCTCTCCAGCTTCCTCTACGACATCCGGAGCTTCGACCCCATCGTCCTGACCGCCGCCCCCACGGTCCTGACCCTGGTAGCTCTTTTCGCCTGCTACATCCCAGCCCGCCGAGCCTCCAGCGTGGATCCATTAATCGCCCTGCGCTACGAGTAGCCCGCCGCAACCATATCGCCACTGTGACCGCTCTGCCTGTTTCTCACACAGTCACAGGGGTTTGCCTCCGGGGTGCGACTATGCGTCCCGGAGGCGTCTCGCGTTAAAATAACGCCCCGATATCGCAAATTAATTATCTTTTGAGTCATCGACTTCCTGTTTTCAGCCGCGAAGGCCTCGGCCCTCGTCATGCAAAAGTGTATCCGGGGAGTTGCGGGGTTGGGACGAGTGGAAGTCCTATCTAGCCCAATCGGGGCGAGTTCTGGGGAAGGAAAAATGGTTGTCGCACCTCCGACCTTTTCAGAATTCGCGGACCGGCGTGAAGTGGCCGCCGTTGGCTCAAATCGGCTCGAATTCACTTCCGATCATCCGGCCATATGTAAACCGCTTCGTCGTGGGGCGGGCTTTTTGGCCGGCAGGCGGATTTTTATCCGGCTTTTTCGCTTGATCCACCGAGCCGGGCCGAAGCCCGGCTGCCGGCTGAATAGCCCGCCCCACCAAAATAGGTCACATCTCATTTCACGCCTCGCCGTTGCTAGAGAATTTAAGGTAGCAAGTCGATTACTCGGTCGATCTCTTCCGCCGTGATGTAAAAATGCGGCGACGTGCGGATCCAGCCGGCTCTGGCCGCCGTCGAGATTTTGTTTTCCTTCAGGTGCAGCACAATTGCGCCCGAATCCATGCCCGGCTTGCGGATGCTCACAATTCCCGCACCCGTTTCAGGCGTCCGCTCGCCCAACACTTCATAGCCCTTATTGCGCGCGCCTTCAAAAATCCGGTCGCCCAACGCCTGAATTATCGGAGCCGTGCGAGCCGTCCCTACGCCCAGCAAAAACTCCATGGATGCGCGCAGGCCGAAGCATCCGATGGTGTTCAGCGTGCCGCATTCATAGCGCCCCGCGTCGCGGCGCAATGTCATATCGCGCGCGCCGTAATCGTTGTACGACGCGACGTTGGTCCAGCCGAACTCCGCCGGTTCCACCTGGTCTTGAAGCGCGTGCGAGATGAACAGCACGGCGCAACCCTCGGGCCCCAGCAGCCATTTGTGGCCGTCGGCGGCCAGCGCGTCAATGTGGCACTCCCGCACGTCCAAAGGGAACACGCCGAGGCCCTGAATGGCATCGACAAAATAAATCACGCCGTGCCGGTGGCAAATCTCGCCGATGGCTTTCAAATCGGCGCGGTATCCGGTCAAATATTGCACGAAACTGATGGCCAGCAGCCGCGCTCCCTTGGCCGTGGCTTCGATTTTTTCCAGTGGATCGGTCACGCTCAGCCAGTCGATGGTCACGCCCTTCGACGCCAGCCGCTGCCACGGATACTGGTTCGCCGGAAACTCTTCTTTGAACGCCACGATCCTATCGCCCGCGCGCCAATCGAGCCCCATCGCGACGGTCGCGATCCCCTCCGACGTGTTCTTCAACAGCGCGATCTCTTCGCGGGTCGCGCCGATCATCTGCGCGGTCGCGCGCCGTACTCCTTCGTACGCCTCCAGCCACTGCTCATAGTGAACTGAGCCATAAAGCATACCGTCGCCGCAAAACCACTTCATCGCCGCCGCCGCCGGACGCACCAGCGGAGCCACCGCGGCATGGTTTAGGTAAATCAACGAGTCGGTCACCGGGAACTGCGACCGCAGCTCGGAAAAATTGTCGTAATCCATCACTTCGATGGTACGTTAATAATGTATGCGGCGCGTGGCGGCTCTGGCTGCCCTCCTTCCCCTCGCCTTCTCGCAGGATCCCAAAAAGGACCCCGATCAGATCGGCGTGCGCGACGTGTCGAAGGGCATCAACTTCTACTCCATCCAGAGGGAAATGGCGCTCGGCAAGGCCCTCGCCGCCGACGTCGAGAAAAGCCACAAACTATTGACCGATAAAGGCGTTTCGGAGTACATCAACCGCATCGGCCAAAATCTGGCGACCCACTCCGACACCAAAATCCCCGTCATCGTCAAAGTGATCGAAGGCGACGAGCCCAACGCCATCACCCTGCCCGGGGGATACATCTTCATTCAGACGGGGCTAATCAAAATCGCCGACACGGAAGCCCAACTGGCCGCCGCCATGGCGCATGAAATCGCCCATGTAGCCGCGCGCCATGGTACGCGTCAGGCCAGCCATTCGCAGGTGGGGCAGGCCGCGACCATCCCTTTGATTTTCTTGCCCGGCCTGGGCGGACTCTGCGGACTTGGGGCGAACCGCCTCCTGGTGCCCGCGGCCGGGTTGGCCGATTCGCGTGCCAATGAAAAAGAAGCGGATATGCTGGGGCTGCAATATCTGTATAAATCCGGCTACGATCCCTTGGGCATGGTGGAAATTTTCGAACGCATCTTTTCGCTCGACGACCGCAAGCACGGTAAAGCCACCCGCGCGTTTTCCACGCATCCCGACGGCGACCAGCGCCTGGTCGAGGTGCAGAAAAACATCGAAGCGCAGTTGAAGGACCGGTCCCAATACGTTGTGAATACATCGGATTTTGACAAGATGCAGGTGCATCTGGCGGCGCTCGAATGGGACAAAAAGCCCGAGCCCGTGGCGCCCAAAGCTCCAACGCTCCACAAGCCCGGCGACAAGTTCATCTCGGCGAAAAAGTTCGTACCGGAATCGGGGGCGGCTGCGTCTCAGATGAAGGAAGCTTATACTATTAGGTGAAAGGAGTCCGCATGCGCCGCTTTTTAGGACTCAATTCGGCACTGCTCCTCTGCGTCTCCCTTCTCGCCACCTCCGTATACGCGGACGACAAGAAGAAGGACCCGGATGCGATCGGGGATCGCGATGTCGGCAAGGGCGTCAACTTTTACTCGATCGAAAAAGAGATCGGCATGGGCAAGCAGCTCGCGCAGGAAGTGGAGCGGCAGGCCAAGATCATTGACGATCCCGTGATCGCGGAGTACGTCAACCGCGTAGGCCAGAACCTGGTGCGCAATTCGGACGCCAAGGTTCCATTTACCATTAAAGTGATCGACACGGAGGACGTGAACGCGTTCGCGCTGCCGGGTGGATTCTTCTTCGTCAACTCCGGGCTGATTCTGAAAGCGGATACGGAAGCCGAATTGGCCGGCGTGATGGCGCATGAGATCGCGCACGTCGCGGCCCGGCATGGCACGCGTCAGGTGACGCGCGGACAGATCGCGCAGCTTTCCACCATTCCGCTGATCTTCCTGGGCGGCTGGACCGGCTATGGCATCCAGCAGGCCGCCAGCATCCTCATCCCGATCGGCTATTTGCAGTTTTCTCGCAGCTTCGAAAGCGAAGCGGACATGCTGGGCTTGCAGTACATGTATAAAACGGGCTACGATCCGGGTGCATTTGTGGACTTTTTCGAAAAGATAGAATCGCTCGAAAAAAAGAAGCCGGGAACCATTTCCAAGGTGTTCTCGACGCATCCTCCCACCGACGACCGCATCGTGAAGGCGCAGCAGAATATTCAGTCGATGCTGAAGGAGCGTCCGGAATACGTGGTCACCACGTCGGAGTTCAACGACGTGAAGGCGCGCTTAATGGCGTTCCACAACAAACGCAGAGCGGACCCGAAGGATCCCAATCGTCCGCAGTTGAAGAAGGCTCCGGGCTCCGGCACGTCGGGCGACAAGGGCTCGACCACCGATGACGACCGTCCGACGCTGAAGCGCCGCCCGGATGGCGGAAATAACAACTAAGCGCACGACCGACTGGCTAAGCTGTACAGCCCCGTGGCGTAAGCCCGGGAATCCCCGCCCTTACGGGCCGGGGCTATAGAACCAGGGAAGGCCCGCGAAGACAAATCGCGGGCCTTTTTGCGTCTACGCCAGCACCGATGTGCACGCCGGGCAGCGCTTGGCCGCCAGCGGAATTTCGGTGGTGCATTCCGGACAGGGCTTCGTTGTCGGCGCTGCTGCCGGAGCCGGTTTCTGCATCGCGTTCGCCGCTTTGACGACCAGGAAGATCACAAACGCGACGATCAGGAACTCGATCACCGTATTCAGGAACAGGCCGTACGCGAATACCGGCACCTTTGCCGCTTTCGCGGCTGCCAGCGTGTCTACCGCCTTGCTGGGGTCGAGGTTGATGAAGAGGTTGGAAAAATCAACCTTACCCATGGCTAATCCGATCACAGGCATCAGCAGATCGTTGACCATCGACGCCACGATCTTTCCAAATGCCGCCCCGATGATCACGCCGATGGCGAGATCGAGGACGTTTCCCCGCATGATGAACTTCTTAAATTCACTAATCATTGAGATACCATATCACTGATATGAGTGAATTGGTAATCGTTACGTGCCCCTGCTGCCAGGCGGAGCTGCACATCGACCCGGAGACGTCCGCGGTCATCCGGCACAAAGAGCACGTGAAGCCGCCTACGATTACCGATATCGAGGCCGCGGTGCAGAAGCTGAAGGCAGAGCCCGGACGGCGCGAGGAAATCTTCAAGAAGTCAGTGAAAGAGCACGCCTCGCATCAGGACGTGCTCAGTAAGAAGTTCGATGAGATGCTGAAACTCGCCAAGGAAAATCCGGACGAGCGTCCGCCGATCCGAGATATCGATTTGGATTAGTCCTACACCCACCACGGGGCGGTTGGCTGCTCGCGGATCACGATCTGATTCAGGAACGTCGCGGCCTTGGTCAGGCCTTCGTCCGGAGACATCAGCGTATCCTCGTGCTCAATCGACAGCACGTAATCGTAGCCGAACATGCGCAGTGTGGAAACAAATTCTGTCCACCATTGGTAGGCGTGGCCGTAGCCGCAGGCACGGAAGATCCAGGCGCGGTTGCGTTCGTCAGTGTACTTCTTGGTATCGAGCACGCCGGTCGTCGGCAGGTTGGCGTCGTAAATCTGCGTGTCCTTGGCGTGGACGTGGAAAATAGACTCGCCCAGCACGCGGATGGCTTTAATCGGGTCGATGGCCTGCCAGAACATGTGGCTGGGATCGTAGTTGCAACCGATGGCCTTTCCCGCTATGGAACGCAGCTTCAACATCGTCTCCGGGCTATACACGACGAAGCCGGGATGCATTTCTATAGCGACCTTTACACCGTGATTCTCAGCGAATTTGGCGTGCTTGGTCCAGTACGGGATCACTTTCTTTTCCCACTGCCAGTCGAGCACGTCGAGGTATTCGGTGGGCCACGGACACGTCACCCAGTTGGGATATTTCGCATGGTCGGAATCGCCGGGGCAGCCGGAAAAATCGATCACCACAGGCACGTCGAGCTTCTCCGCCAGCAAAATCGTCTTGCGGCTGGTCTCGGCAAACGCCTTGGCGATGTTCTTATTCGGATGCAGCGGATTGCCATGGCTGGAGAGCGCACTGATGGTGAATCCGTTGTCTGCGAATTTCTGTTTGAAGTCTTTCAGCGCCTGCCGGTCCTGCAACATATTGAGGCTGCAATGAGGGTCGCCCGGATAGTTGCCGGTGCCCAACTCCACGGTGGAGATGTTAAGGGTGCGCAACTTTTCAAAGACTTTATCGAGGGGAAACTGCGACAGCAACGGGGTGAAACAGCCTATTCTCATGGTTTCGAGGATATCACGATGCGCTGGTATTCGGCGGCCGCTACTTGCCGGCGTGATCCAGGCAGTATGGAGTCCACGGCAAGGCTTCCAGGCGTGCATCGGGGATGGGGCGGCCGCATGTGGCGCAGTTGCCGTACTCGCCGCGCTCCATCCTGTTCAATGCGTCTTCCACCTGTTCCAAGGTGCGCGATTCGAGGGTGATCTGCTGCATCGCTTCCGCAGTGGCCTCGGTGGCTTCCGCGGCATCGGACGTATCCTGAACTTGCAGCCCGCCCGCCGCGCGAGCGTCGGATTTGCGGCGGGCCAGGCTGGAGACAAGCTCCTCGCGTTTTGCTTGCAGCTTGCGCGAGAGGTATTCGATATTGACGTTACTCATTATTCGTCAACGCGCTTCCAACTCTTATCCGGCGCGAAGGTGCGCACCGGAGGCATCAGGTTCGAGGCGGCGGCGCCCAGGTCCTTCTCATAGACTACGCCATCCTGATTCACGATGAAGGTATGGACGCCGGTGACCCCGTACTGCGCGGGCCAAGCCACCAATGCGAAGCCCCCCATCATGTGCTTGCCGTTGACTACGTAGCTGCGCGCGTGCGTCCGGTCCGTCGCGCCCTGCGCGGTGAGAATGCGGAAATAGTAGCCGCGGTAAGGCGTGGCCTTGGTACCCGGCTTCACTTCCGCCATGGCGACTTGCTTGGGAATGCGCGGCGCTTCCTCTGAATAAAGTCCGTCGTGTTTGCCCGGCGAACTCATCAGAAATTCCGCGTATTCGAGGATGCCGTCCTTATCGCGGTCCGCCTGCGCGTACTCGCGCTGCGCTTCGACGAAGCCTGCGCAGAGGTCCAGCACGTCGATTTCATTGGCGCCGATGCGGCGCGCGCGCACTTCATATTCGCCCTGCGCCGGATCGAAGCTCCACTTGCCGTCGCGCTCGACGATCGGCACGGGGAACGGCCAGTCCTCCGGACCGATGACCAGGAACACGCGATGCAGATTCATCGGGTCTTTTTCAATGGAGTGCTTGGCCCGCGCGACACGGGCAAATTCGGCGCGCTCCTGGGCATCCTGCCTGGCATCGCCCGAGGTAAGGATGCCTTTCGAGCTGCCGAATATGGCCGTCAGCGCGGGCATGTCATTGCTCTCCGCTGCGGCGACCACGGCTTGGGCGGCTGCCTCCGGGGAATCGAACGTTTTGACTTGCGCTGAGAGCGCGCAAGCGAGAAAAACTGGAATCAAATATTTCATGGCGGTTACCTCCCCCGTCCACCGCGGCTTCCGCCACCACCACCACCGCCGCGCATGCCTCCGCCACCACCGCCTGCGGGGCGAGATGGCGCGGAACGAGGCGCCGAGGGGCGCGATCCAACGCTGGATGCGCCATGGTCGCTTTGCACACGGGCCCTGCTGCCACTGGAGACGCCTCCAAAGGCGCTATGGTTGTTCGCCCTCGCTTCATTGGGCCTCTCCAGATTGGGCCGCATCGAGGAAGGGCTCGGGCGGGACGCGAAGCGCGCGTTGGCCGCCGCTCCCTGAAAGCGCGCCGCTGCCGCGCCCCGGTAGGGAACGCCGCCGCGATGCTCCGGGTTATGCACCCAGTTGGAGTTCGCGTGGAACTCACTGCCGTGATATTCGGCGAAGCTGTAGCGGTGGAAGAAATAGTTGTTCACAACGATGGTGTGGTTAAACCAGCCGGGACCCCAGCCCCAGCCGCCCCATCCGCAGCATCCTCCGAAGTAAAATCCGAGGTTGACGCCGGGACCCCAGCCCCAGCCGAAGCCGCCGCCATAGTACAGCGAAGGCCAAGGCCACATCGGATAGGGATTCCAAAAATAGCCGGGATTGTAGACGGGCACGTAGACCACCTGCGGATCGGTGGGCTGAATTTCAATGGCGGTCTGGCCGTCCTGCTGCTCGGTCACCACCTTCTGCTGCGGCGTGTCGGTAAGCTTGCCGGAATCCTTGGCCTGGGCGCGCAGGCGCTGCACGGCGGCCATTACGTCAGCCTGCTGCGCCAAAAATGCATTGCCCAGATCGGTGGTCCAGCGGATGTCGGACGTCAGGCGCTTCACCACGTCGGGAAACGCGACCAGCGCTTGCACGCTGGGGTCCCAGTTCTGCTGCTTCGCGGCGTCGATCAGGGCCGTGCCGGTGAGCGAAGAATTCTGCTCTAACCACTGGCCGGCTTCGACCAGTTCCAAAGGATAGGTGCTGGCGACCAACACCTGGCTGAGCAGCGAATCGGGATAAAGAGCGATAGGGGCAACCATGCTTTCCAGTTGCTCCGGTGCAAGAATCTGCTGTTGGGCAGATTGCGCGGACGCGTCTTGAGCATCCTGCGCGGCGAGAGGGACCAACATCAGCCCCACTGCCAATACTGTGCGATATAAGGGACCGTTCATAGGTCGTTTCATTCTCCACCTATAAGATACCTGCAAAGCCCCGTAAGTTTCGGCGATTTCAGCGGCCACGGACGCGGCGGGAGAAGGATTCGGCCAGCAGTTCGTCACAAATCTGGCGGGTCCAGGGCTGAGCATGGTTCCAGGAGGCCCAGACGGCCGCGCACCAGTCCAGCAGCACGGCGTCGCGCACGTCGCCCGGCGAGGCATTCAGCACGTCGCGAACCGTCAGGCTGGCTGTGTGAGTGGGCCATTCCAGTTCCGGCCAACTCCGCCGGGTCTTGCCCAGGAACATGTGTGCGCGCTGCACTTGTAGGCCGGTCGCGCCGCGTTCCAGTGCCAGGCAGAGCCCAATCAGCGAAAAAGCGGGGCCTATGTTGGTTGCGCTCCGCGTGGCGTGCTGGGCCTGGTAGGCATCCACGGCGTACTGGTGAATGAAATCCCTGCCGCGTGCCATGGTGTAGACGGCAAGCTCGCCGTACAGTTCCCAGCAGGCCTGGGAGGCATGAAGCGGCGTCGCCGGGGTGCCGCGATGGGGCAGAAAGAGTCCGCATCCGGGGCAGGAGGAGTCCATGCGTCCTCATGCTAACAGAGGCGCGCCGGAGACGAATAGTCTGCCGCTGGCTCCCTCTTCTCTCCCCTTGACAGCTTAGGAGAGTTCGGATACACTCCTAATCAGCTAAGGAGAGTGAATGTCAGGCGAGGCCACACTTTTACCGGGGACGCTGGATCTTTTGATTCTGAAAGCGGTCTCTTTGGGACCTCTCCATGGCTACGGGATTCTGCTGCGCATTGGGCAGATCACCGGGCAGGCGCTGCTGATTGAGCAGGGCGCGCTCTACCCGGCCCTCTTCCGGCTGGTACGCCAAAACCTACTCAAGGCCAGTTGGGGCACCTCCGATAACAACCGCCGCGCCAAGTTTTACGAACTCACCGTGGCGGGCCGAAAGCGGCTGCGCGAGGAAACCGAGGGATGGAATCGTTTGGCAGCCGCGATGGGCACGGCGCTTTCGGCGAAGCCGGAGGAGATATGAGTTTTGAAGAAGAAATGGACGAGGAGCTTCGCTCTCACATCGAGTTGCGCGCCGACGATCTGGAGCGCACGGGCCTCCCCCGCGCCGAAGCCGAGCGCCGCGCCCGCCTGGAATTTGGCGCGCGGGAGCGGGTGAAGGAAGAGATTCGCGAGGCGGCAGGCACGCATTTCACAGAGGTCCTGATTCAGGACGCGCGGTTCAGCCTGCGCATCCTGCGCAAATCGCCGGGGTTCACGCTGGTGGCCGTGGCGACACTGGCGCTGGCCATCGGCGCAAACGCGGTGGTGTTCGGGGTGTTGAACGCACTGATCCTGAAGCCTCTGGATGTGCCTCGGGCCGAAAGCCTGTACGCGATTCAGGACGCCAAGAGCAGTCTGCCAGGCCAAACCTATCCCGACTATGAAGAGTTGCGCGACCGCAACCGCAGTTTCGAAGCGATCGCCGGGTTCAACATCCTGGAAGCAGCGCTGGATGCGGGCGACGCGCCTGCGCGCACCTGGCTGCTGGATACAACGTCGAATTATTTCGACGCGCTCGGCATTCAGCCGTACCTCGGCCGCTTCTTCCACGCCTCCGACGAGCATGGGCCGGGCAGCGCTCCTTATATTGTTCTGTCGTACACGTTCTGGCAAAACCATTTCGCCGCCGATCCAAAAGTCGTCGGCCGCGTGGTGCGGATGAACAAGCAGCCGGTTACCATCATTGGCGTCGCGCCGAAGGAGTTTCACGGCACCATCCTGTTTTTCTTCCCTGACTTTTTCGCGCCGATGGTGCAGGCAGAGCCGCGCAGCAACTTCACGGATCACCGCACCCACTGGGTGTTCATGACGCTGGGACATTTGAAACCGGGCGTGACTCCTGCGCAGGCAATTGCCGATTTGAACTCGGTGGGAGCGTATCTGGAAAAGACTTATCCCCAGTTCGACGAGAACATGAAGTACTCGCTGGCGCGGCCCGGTTTGTATGGCGATTTCATGGGGCGTCCGGCGAAGGCGTTTTTGAGCGGGCTGATGCTGCTTTCGGGGCTGATCCTTTTAGCCGCCTGCGCCAATCTGGGCAGTTTATTCGCCGCGCGCGCTGCGGACCGGTCGCGCGAAGTGGCACTGCGGCTGGCGCTGGGAGCGAGCCGCACGCGCATCCTGCGTCAATTGCTGACCGAGGCGGTTCTGGTGGCGCTGGCGGGAGGCGCAGCGGGCCTGTTTGGCAGCCTAGCGCTGCTGCGCGTGCTCGGGACGTGGCAGCCGGTGCCGCGTTTTCCGTTGCACATGCCCGTGAGCCCAGACGCCAAGGTCTACTTGATCGCGCTGGGTCTGGCGATCGTGAGCGGCATTTTGTTCGGCCTGGTTCCGGTGCGGCAGGTGCTGCGGACCGATCCTTATCAGATCGTCAAATCGGGTCAGGCGGGAGTTCCGGGGCGCAGGATCATGCTGCGCGATCTGCTTTTGGCCATCCAGATCGCTATTTGCGCGGTGCTGATGACGTCGTCATTCGTGGCGGTGCGCGGTCTGGAGCGCTCGCTGCACGCCAATTTCGGATTCGACCCCGAGGGCGCGATGCTGATGGACGTCGATCTGGAAATGGCGGGCTACGGTGCCGATGCGGTTCCTGACATGCAGAAGCGCATTCTGGATGCCGTGAAAGCGATCCCTGGCGTCAGCGCGGTTGGGATGAGCAGCATGGCGCCGCTGGTGAACGGCTCCTGGGCGGATTCGCCGGTGTTCACCGATCAGACGACGGACCTCAGAGATTCCAATGCCGTTGCCGATGCGGTGTTCTACCAGGTTTCGCCGGATTATTTCCAGGCGGCGGGTACGCGCATGCTGGCCGGACGCGATTTCAACGGGCACGACGATAAGACTGCGCCGCGCGTGGCGGTTGTCAACGGCGTGTTCGCGCGCAAGCTGTTCGGCACGGTGGAGCAGGCACTGGGCGCGGAGTATAAAATGCCCGATGGCGCGCGAATTCAAGTCGTCGGCGTGGTAGAGGACGGCCGGCATAAGAACTTGGTTTCCGATCCGCAGCTGGCGATGTTCTTTCCGCTCGCGCAGACGCCGGTAAGCGCGGGACTGGTGGTGCGATCCAGCCGCGATCCGCAGCAACTGGCCGATGCGATGCGGGCCGCGCTGCGCCGGGTGGCTCCAGCCGTGCCTTCCTATATTCAATCGTGGAATCAAGCGATGGCCCTGCCGCTGTTTCCGTCGCGCGCGGCTGCGGCGGCGCTGATCGTGCTGGGAATCATGGGCGCGATGCTGGCGCTGACCGGAATTTTCGGCATGGCGGCGTATTCCGTTAGCCGGCGTTTGAAAGAGATCGGCATCCGCTTGGCGCTGGGCGCACGGAAGGCGCAGGTGCTGAACACGGCGCTGGGACGCGCGTTCAAGCTGCTGGCGCTCGGCTCAATCGCGGGATTGGCGCTGGGAATTATAGCGAGCCAGGTGCTGGCGTATGTTTTCTATCGCGCCGAGCCGCGCGATCCTTTGGTGTTGGGCGGCGTGGTGTGCGTTATGCTGCTGCTAGGCCTGCTGGCGACGTGGATTCCGGCGCAGCGCGCTCTGTCCGTCGATCCGCTACAATTATTGCGCGAGGAATGACTGGGTTCGTCCAGATACAGCAGGAGATCGAGGCGCGTACGTCGCGAACAGTCGCGGCGCGTCCGGACTGGCCGTGCCGCAAAGGATGCGCCGATTGCTGCCGCAGTCTGGCGTCTGAGCCGAGGGTGACGCGCGAGGAGTGGGAGCGAATCGCGCGCGTGATCGACGAATCGGCAAGGCAGCGCATTCGCGAGACCGACGGCAGAGTGTGCCGTTTACTGGACACCGATTCGGGCGAGTGCACGGTGTATGCCGCGCGTCCTCTGGCGTGCCGGGCTTACGGCTTTTATGCCGAGCGCGAACGGGTGCTGGGGTGCGGGCGTATTGAGGCACTCGCCGCGCAATCGCAGGAGATTGTGTGGGGCAATCACGCGGCGCTGGAGTCGCGGATGAGCGAGTTGGGTCCGGCACGGACGTTTTCAGAGTGGCTGGCAGGCGGCTCCTGAGACGACACTTCGCTACACTGGTAGCAGGCGCATGTCTGAGTCCACCGACCCGGTTCCGCAAGCTGTTCTCGCTCCGCCTACTCCTGCGCCCGATCCCGTCGAGACCGCTTACAAGGAGTTGGAAGGCGTGGTGCGGGCGTTCCGTCCGAATGAGGACCTGGCGCCGCTTGAAAAAGCGTACCGCTTCGCCGCGCGGCTGCATGAAGGGCAGAAGCGCAGCTCGGGCGAGCCGTACATGCTGCATCCTTTGATGGTGACGCGGCAACTTGCCGACATGCACATGGACATGGTGGCGCTGGAAACGGGGCTGCTGCATGACGTGGTGGAAGACACGTCGACTACCGTCGAGGAAATTCGCAAGAATTTCGGCGACGAAGTTTCGCGCTGCGTGGACGGCGTCACCAAACTGAGCAAGCTAAACCTGGCGTCGCGCGAGGAGCGGCAGGCCGAGAGCGTCCGCAAGATGCTGCTCGCGATGGTCAACGATATTCGCGTGATCGTCGTGAAACTGGCTGACCGTCTGCACAACATGCGCACGCTGGGCCATCTTTCGCCGGAGCGCCAGGAACGCATCGCGACGGAGACGATGGAGATTTACGCGCCCATTGCGCACCGGCTCGGAATGGGCAAAATCCGCGGCGAATTGGAGGATTTGGCGTTCCAATACCTGGAGCCGGAAGCGTCGCAAACGCTGCTTCGGGAGTTCGAGGCCGCGCATGAGTCAAACGAGAAGTTCCTCAAGGAGATCAAGCATACGGTTGAGGTGCTGCTCGCCCGAGAAGGCATTCCGGCGCGCATCGACGGACGCCAGAAGCGCGCATACTCCGTGTTTCAAAAGCTGAAGCGGCAGAAAATCACGCTCGATCAGGTGTACGATTTGCTGGCGGTCCGCATTATCACGGATTCAGTCAAAAATTGCTATGCCGCGCTGGGGGTCATTCACAATGAATGGCATCCGATCCCGGGGCGCATTAAGGATTTCATCGCAATCCCGCGGCCGAACCTGTATCAATCGCTGCACACGTCGGTGATGGGGCCCGGTGGACGCCATTTTGAAGTGCAGATTCGTACCGACGAAATGCACCGCATCGCCGAAGAGGGCATCGCCGCGCACTGGAAATATAAGGAGGGGCGCAAGGGCGCGGCCGAGGATGACCAGCGCGTCGCGTGGCTGCGGCAGCTCGTCGAGTGGCAGCGCGAGATGCGCGATCCGGGCGAGTTCATGTCCACGCTCAAAGTGGATTTGTACCCCGAGGAAGTTTACACCTTCACGCCGAAGGGCAAGGTGATCATTCTTCCGCGCGACGCCACGCCCATTGATTTCGCGTACGCCATTCACTCGGATGTGGGCAATTCGTGCATCGGCGCAAAGGTGAACGGGCGCATCGTGCAGCTGAAATATGGCTTGCGCAACGGCGACGTGGTGGAGATTCAGACCCAGGCCAACCATCTGCCCAGCAAGGACTGGCTGGCGATCGTCAAAACGTCGAAGGCGCGCAACAAAATCAAGCACGTCATCAACACGACGGAGCGCGTGAAGGCCATCGAGATCGGCGAAAAATACCTGGAGCGCGAAGCGCGGCGGCTGGGCGTGTCGATGAAAGGCGTCACTAAAGCGCAGATGGAAGACGTGGCGGGCGAGTACGGCTATTCAAAAATCGAGGACCTTTCGGCAGCGCTCGGCTACGGGAAATATTCGGCGCGGCAGGTGCTGCAGAAGCTCGCGCCGGATCAGGTTCCCCAGGAGACTGAGGAAGCCGCGCCGCAGCCCGCGGAAGATGTGCGCCCGACGTCCACCGTTGCGCCGGGCGATCAGGACCTGGTCATTAAAGTGAAGGGCATCGACGATCTTCTCGTCTATCGCGCCAAATGCTGCAACCCGATTAAGGGCGAGGCCATCGTCGGTTACGTCACGCGCGGAAAAGGCGTTGCCGTGCATTCGCAAAATTGCACCAACGTCCAGAACCTCATGTATGAAGTGGAGCGCAAGATCGACGTGGAGTGGGCGCGCAGCGCGGGCGCGGCTCCGTTCCCGGTGAAGTTCACGGTGCTGACCGAGGACCGGCCGGGCCTGCTCAGCCAGCTGACCACGGCGCTGTTCAATGAGCAGACGAATATCCGAAGTTTAGAAACGCGCGCCGACGACATCCATAACACCGCCGGAGCCATTATCGATATGACAGTCGAGGTGAAGGACAAGAAGCAGTTGGAACGCATTGTTTCCGCCATCCGCCGCATTTCGGGCGTAAGAGATGTAGAGAGAGTCAACCCGCAATCATGATCGATCCCGAGCACATCGCAATATCCAAATCCAAGGGCATTAAGATCGACTGGCAGGACGGCCATCGCAGCGAATATACGCTGGCCTACCTGCGCGACGAATGCCCCTGCGCCACATGCACAGGCGCGCACGGCACGGAGCCGCAGAAGACAAATTATTCGGCGCCGCCGAGTCCGTTCCAGATGTACACGCCGAAGCTGAAGATGAACGACGTCGAAGAGGTGGGCGCGTACGCGATCAGGATCGCGTGGTCGGATGGGCATGGGTCGGGGATCTACTCGTTCGACCACTTGCGGAAAATCTGCCCCTGCGCGGAGTGCCGGGCGGCGGCGCAATAATTCACGGCAAGGAAGCAGGTGGCTGAAAAGCACCAATTGCGGTGATTTTCGGCCATTTTTCCTTTTCGCCCGACCGCGACTTCTCGTGTGTTTTCAGTGTTTTGTTCATTGGCGAAACGCTTGCATATTAACAGGCGTCCACCAGTTTGTAGGGAACAAAAACATGAAACACATCACCACTTATCCACTCCTGCTCGGGCTGCTTGCGGCGCCGATTTTTGCGCAGGATCCGCCGCGCCCAACCCCCGCGCAGGTTGAGCAGCAGTTGCAGCAGGCCGCGCGGGCCGATGCGCAATCGCAGCCTTCCATGGAGCCGATTCCGGGCAGACTCACGATTAAGGCCGGCACGTTTGTCACTGTGCGGCTGAACGAAATTCTCAATTCCGACCGCAGCCAGGTGGGCGACGCGTTCACGGCGACGCTGACCAAGCCCATCGTGGTGAACGGCGTGGTTGTGGCGCAGCGCGGACAGAACGTTACGGGCCGCGTGACCGAGGCCAAGAAGTCCGGGCACTTCGGCGCGACGTCGCGCCTGGGCGTCCAACTGATCGAACTGCCTGTGGTTGACGGGCAGCAGATGCCGATTCAATCCGAGCTGATCACGCGTAACGGCACGTCGTCCACGGGCCGCGATGTGGGCGGTGTTGCGGCAACTACTGGCGTGGGCGCTGCGGTTGGCGCGGGCGTGAACGGAGGCGTCGGCGCGGGCGTTGGCGCGGGCGCGGGATTGATTGTCGGCGCGGCAGGCGTCCTGTTGACCCATGGCAACCCGACGGTGATCTTCCCTGAAACCACGCTGACGTTCCGCGTGACGCAAGACGTGACGGTGTCCACTGAAAAGAGCACGCAGGCGTTCCGCTACGTGCAGCCGTCCGATTATGACGAGCCGGCGAACACGCAGCAGAGGTTGGTGCGCCGTCCTCCGCCGCGTCCGGCATTTGTGTATGGGTATCCGTACGGCTATCCTTACTATCCGTACTGGGGTCCGAGCTTCGGGTTCGGATATTGGGGTCGGCGCTGGTAAGTCACGCTTGGCGAGCTGAACCGTCTGCCCTACCCTGTGATCTTTTAGCCCCATCCGCAAGGGTGGGGCTTTTTCTTTGCTCTAAAAACAACCAGGCCGGCTGGAGCAGCAAATTCTGCCCCGGCCGACATCTCGCTGGCAATTCCGCCTGCGATCCTCCGCTGTTCTGTAACGCGCGATCCGCGGGAAAACCGGATCAGGAAAAGGGAAATTTTATTTGAAGGGCTGCCAGTTTAGCCGCTGCCGCACCGGAATCGATTGATTTTTCAGCCAGTTCCACGCCCTTCCGCAAATCCTTCGCCAAACCCGCAGCAAGCAGCCCCGCCGAGGCGTTCACCAACACAATATCCCTCGGCGGACCCTTTTCGCCATTCAGAATTTCCCGTGTGATCTGGGCGTTGCAGGAAGCGTCGCCGCCCAGCAGGGATTCGCTGAAGGCTCGCTTGACGCCAAAGTCCCGAGGCATCCATAAGAGCTTTTCGACGCTGCCTGTGCGGACCTCGTACACATCGGTCGGGCCCGTGGTGGTGATTTCGTCCAGACCATCGTGGCCGTGAACGACGAACGATCGCGTGGTGCCGAGCTCGGCCAACGCCTCGGCCATCAAGCGGGCGGCTTCGGGCGATGGAGCGCCTATCAGTTGGGTTTCGGCGCGCGCCGGATTCGCCAGCGGACCGATCAAATTAAACATCGTCCGCATCTTCAGCTCGCGGCGCACAGGAGCCGCGTGTTTCATGGCCGGGTGCAGGTTGGGCGCGAACAGGAATCCGATGCCGATCTCATGAATCGCCGCCGAAGCTTCCGCGGGCGTCATCGAAATGCGGATGCCGAGCGCTTCCAGAACATCCGCGCTGCCGGTCTGGCTGGACGCGGACCGTCCGCCGTGCTTGGCGACGCGCGCGCCCGCTCCCGCCATGACGAACGCCGCGACGGTGGAGACGTTGAAGGTGCCGGCGAGGTCGCCTCCGGTACCGCAGGTGTCGATCAAACCGGTGCCTGCGTCCACCACGATCATGTGGGCGCGCAACGCCCTGGCGAAGCCGGTGAGCTCGGCCGCGGTTTCTCCGCGCATCTTGATCGCCACCGCGAATCCGGCAATCTGTGCGGGCGTGGCCTCGCCTTCGAGCAATGCGTCCATGGCGGCCTCGGCGTCTTCGGCGGAGAGGACCTCGCCCGAGGCGGCGCGGTGCAGGTAAGGGAGAAAAGACGACATGATATAGTGGAATTCTCCAGCTTATAGCAGTTCCTCAGAACAAATCATGAAGATCCATGAGTATCAGGCCAAGGCCCTGCTCGCCCGCCACGGGGTGCCCGTGCCGCGAGGCGAAGTGGCCACCACCCCAGATGAAGCCGAAGCGGCGGCGAAGAAGCTAGGCGGCAGCGTTGTCGTCAAGGCGCAGATTCATGCCGGAGGTCGAGGCAAAGGCGGAGGCGTGAAGGTCGCGAAAGACGCCGCCGAAGCGCGCGCCGTGGCCGAGAAAATCCTCGGTATGACGCTGATCACGCATCAGACCGGACCGGAAGGCCGCGTGGTGAAGACCGTTCTGGTGGAGGAAACGCTGCCCATCGAGCGCGAACTGTACCTGGGCATCGTTTTGGACCGCGTGGCGGGCAAGAACGTGTTCATGGCGTCGGCCGACGGCGGCATGGAGATTGAAGAGGTCGCGCACAAGACACCGGAGCGCATCCTCAAAGAGATTATCGAACCCGGCATCGGATTGCAGCCGTTTCAGGCGCGCAAGCTGGCGTTCGGCATCGGCATCACGGGTCCCGCAGTGAACCTCGCCGCGCAGGCGATGATCGCCTTAGCGAAAGCCGTGGCGGAGTTCGACGCGTCGCTGGCGGAAATTAATCCGTTCATCCTTACGAAGGATGGAAAAGTGTTCGCGCTGGACGCCAAGATGAACCTGGACGACAACGCTCTGTTCCGCCACAAGGACCTGGCGGGGTTGCGCGACCTGAACGAGGAAGACCCGCTGGAAGTGGAAGCGTCCAAGTTCGGGCTGAACTACATCAAGCTGGATGGCAGCGTGGCGTGCATGGTGAACGGTGCGGGCCTGGCCATGGCGACCATGGACATCATTAAATACGCCGGCGGGAGTCCCGCGAATTTCCTGGACGTGGGCGGCGGAGCGAACGCGGAACAGATCAAGAACGCATTCCGCATCCTGCTTTCGGACCACGCGGTGAAGGCTGTGTTGATCAACATTTTCGGAGGCATCCTGCGCTGCGACACTTTGGCCACGGGCGTTGTGGCTGCGGCGCGCGAGCTTTCGATCAAAGTTCCCATCGTGGTTCGCATGGAAGGAACCAACGTGGAACTGGGGCAAAAGATTCTGCTGGAATCGGGATTCAATTTCACCGTAGCGGACGGCATGCTGGACGCCGCGCAGAAGGTTGTAGGTTTGGCACAATGAGCGTCCTCGTTAACGAACATACACGCGTGCTGGTGCAGGGCTTCACTGGAAAAGAGGCCACCTTTCACGCCACGCAGTCGATCGAATACGGCACCAAGATCGTGGGCGGCGTCACGCCGGGCAAAGGCGGGCAGACGCACCTGGACCTGCCGGTGTTCAACACAGTCGCCGATGGCGTGAGGGCAACCGGAGCTAATGCGAGCGTAATTTTTGTGCCTCCGCCGTTCGCCGCGGACGCGATCATGGAAGCTGCTGACGCGGGAATCGCGCTGGTGGTGTGCATCACCGAAGGCGTTCCGCAGGAAGACATGATC